>SESG01038852.1_pt1 | contig 10976 bp, 8 predicted proteins | sample 3171421 | NCBI WGS metagenome assembly SESG01 (sample SAMN10866946, study PRJNA518727) | freshwater metagenome | biome: subpolar coniferous forest; feature: holomictic lake; material: water; isolation source: holomictic Lake 227, 6 m and 8 m depth | place: Canada: near Kenora, Ontario | collected... | reverse complement strand
AGAGATCGTTTGGAGTCAGCGCGGGCTGCGTGAGGAGAAGTTCGGAGATGTCTTCGATGGCAGCGAGGAAGGCGGCCTCGAAGGGCCGCGCCATCTCCCGCTTGCTTTCATCCGCGTACATTTCCATCCAGACCTTGGCCGTGCGCTCAGACCGAAGAGCGTGGGTCAGGAACGCCTCACAGGAGGGCCACCACCCAGGCACATCGAGCTGAACGTCCTCCACAGGTGAGTTCAATTCATCCTCTCTATGGGGCATAGGCACTGGGCCTTGGGGCTCTGGTTCAGGTTCGGGAGCGGTTGGGGTGATCGGCGGCTTGTGCATGGCGCACCTCCTCTCCACCAGTCTCTTGCCTGGAAAGGGGCAGAGGGTGGTTGGGTTTTTGGGAAGTGGCATAGTTCCGAGTAATCCCTAGCGAGAGTCCAACAAGGGTCACGAGATCTCTGGTCAGGAAGAGAGAGCTTCGCTCATTCCGGGTGGAAGTGAGCGCCTAGACCCGCCACTGCCCTTCCTCTATGCCCTTTTCGGGTTCACCCTTTGGAAGTCATTTCCAACCATCCGCAGCGGATGCCATAAAAATTGAGCGGCAGGCCCCTGCAAGGGCAATCGCCATTGATCTCAGGCCTTCTTGGTCACGGCATCGGCGAACAGGCTGCTTGACGCGGAGGTGAACCTGTGGGGAGCAACTTGCCACCAGAGGGCCAACAGCCAAGGCCTCGCGAGAATGTCTGCGGGGAAGAGTTCTGGTGACGTGGAGCGGGCCTCGGCTTGGATGGCATCCCAGGTATAGGTTTCCGGATAGATGCGAGTCTGGTTGGCTCCAGTGGGCATCCGCAGCAGGCAGAACTGGTAAGGGGCGTCGTGAACGCATACATGGTGGGCAATGATGGAAAAAAAGCGCCAGAGTTCCTGGCACTCATTCTTTTGATCCTGCCTTGCAAGCATCTGGAAGAGCGCTTCTGCCGTGTAAGCATTCCCAGCGAAGGCCTCCCGCCCCATGGCGGGCGACCACCCTTGGAAATCAGGTCCGACGCCCTTCGCGAGAACTTCCGGCCAAGTGTAGTACGGGGTGGCAAGGGCCTCTGGGCTTTTGGGGACGTTTTTTGAGAAGAGGAACAAGGCCAGGGCTATAAGTTCCTTTTTGGCCCTCTCCAATTCCCCCTGCGAAAGCAGCCAGTAGATCCACACCACCAATGGCGAGATTGCTCCTTCCCCCCAGATATGGCAGCCGTTTGGTGGCTGTTGTAGCCACTTTCGAAGGCCTTCCCGAGTTTCCGACTGAAGGCATTTCTTCTCTTCATCGAAGAAAGCCAAGGCACTGAGAATCCCCATCAATGTGGTGATTCGCCATCCCCGGACCTCAGGCTCCGCAAGGGCATTGCCTTCGACTAGAAGGGGGTTATCCACGACCTCCTGCCACATCAGGGCCAGGGCGTCGCCAATAGCCCCTTCTGCCAAGGCAAGTGTCCTTTCGATCGCTCCCTTCAGCGGATGGGCATTCTTCTCGACGGAGGCGATGACTGAGACCGCGAAGAGGGTCCAGGCGGAAATCATAGCCAAGTGGTTTCCAGCTTCGCCAAATGGGGAGGTCGCGATTCCTGTGAGCAGCGCTGCGCTTGTGACCCTGCGCTCAAACTCAGCAGCACCGATCGGCTTTCCGGGCTCCTTACTTAGCCAGAGGATTTGTTCAAGAAGGGCCGACAGCTTCTCGGCGGGAAGGGTGTCCCTGGGATCGGAGAGGAACAGTTCGAGCAGGGCCTTGGTGTCCTCCAGTTCGCTCGGCCACAGTGCGGCACCAAAGTCCTTGCACCACGCGAACAGGTCTCCTCGGGCGATCAGAGTCACCTTCGAGGGGATGGCCAAGTTCCGGTTGAGGTCATCGACCGCCCTGATGACTTCTTCCTGGTATTCGCCGTTGTTGACGAGATAGGAGCGATGGCCCTCACCGTTAAGGCCAGGGAAGACGATTGGCTGGGACATGAGTTGAACAAGCTGAAGCTGGATATCGGCACGGAATTCCGTCAGCCCGAGCTTGCCCCCCGGTGTCCCCTTTAGCTGGTAAGCGCACCAAACGCCATCAGGGGCGACGGCGATCACATCCTTGCCGTATTCCAGGACCGTATGGCGAGTGCTGTGCATGACCCGGTAGCCCTGGGCCGAAAGCATCTGGACAAAAACAGCCTGATAGCTCCGTTCGCTGGCGCTATCCAACCAATTTTCGAGCAGCTTCTCGATCACGCCATTCCCCTCTTTTCCGGTCGAACAAGTCATTGAAACGCTGCTGAAGGGCAGGGTCGCCCTCGATTTGCTTTTGGACCGAGGCCCATTGCTCAGCCATAGCCGGGGCAAATACGACAGAAAGCCCTACAGGGTTTCCGGCTTCGTCGAACTCCATCCGGATTTTCTCGAACATCTCCAAGACGGCCTCCGGGCCAAGAGGTTGGCCCTGGAGGTTGATCGTTTGGCCATGGTCATCCAAGGTCTTCCCGAGGGAATCATGCATGTGCTGGCTCATTTGCCGAGCCATTTCTTCAGCAAGAAGCTCCATTCTTCTTAGACGGTCATCCGAGGTCATGAGAGGCACTTCTTCCACAGGAATTGAATCCTCGGCACTGGACCTTTTTAGTGCTGAATCCTCTAAGGAGCCATCATCACGGATAACTCGATTCCGGTCGCCCTCATGGAGCCGCTGATGGGGAATCTCACCGAAGATGCCCATTTTCTGACGAATTCTCATCGCGAGATAACCGTTTATCGCGGCCATGACATTTCGCTTAACGATGGGGAGATCTGGAAGCATTGTTTATCTCCCCACAGTCCAGTGCTGAACAGGTGAACCATCAATGCAAAATGGAGCTATGGGTCATTGTTCCATAGCCCGGACCTTCCTATCCAATGGATCTGACCTATGGGCAGGCACCTCGTGTCCGTCAATTGCCCAAAAACGACTAGACGCCCTTCCGGGGCGAGTCATTCCGCTAAAGGGCAGAGTCAACCAGGGTTGCTCCCAAGCAGCGCCCGGACATTGCCAGACAGGCCGTTTGAGTCGGATCCGTAGAGAATTAAACGAATTTCGGCTACGGTACAGTGAAGGAATATCGTGACAAGTCTGGATTGGTGAGGAATTAGGGCCTCTAACATCATCGTGGAGTGTTGCCATGGCTGGGATTGATTTTCGTGGCAAAGGCCTCGTATGGGCGTATCACCATGGTCTGCCGTTGCGAGCCTTGGAGAATAAGCCAAAGCGGTCTTTGGGTACCGGCGCGGCAAGTGGGAACCTGGTAGTGGTCGGCAACCTACTTGAGTCCTTGAAGGCCCTCCAACCCCGGTATCGAGGCGCAGTGGATGTTATCTACGCAGTCCCCCCGTATAACAACGGAGTGGATGGTTGGAAATACGATGACGACATCCCGACCCCCTTGACTCAGGAATGGCTGAAAAGTGGACCCACAGGTAAGGACGACCCAGATAGGCACGATAAGTGGTTGGCATGGATGACCCCAAGGGTCAGGTTGATGCATGAACTCTTATCCGAAAATGGTGTGCTGTTTGTGAGCATTGACGACAGTGAAGGGCACCGGTTGAAAATGCTACTTGATGAAGTATTCCAAGAAGATAATGCATTAGCCACATTGATTTGGGAAAAACGATATTCTCCGCCAGCAGACGTAAAAGATATTGGATATATGCATGAAAATATTCTCGTATATCGAAAATCACTATCATTTAAACCGGCTCTTTTACCGTTGACCAATGAGCAAGTAGCTCGATATAAGGACCACACTAAGGATAAGCGTGGAAAATGGAAAGCTGCCGATTATACTTGCAGATGGACTAAAGAAGAGAGACCAAATTTGTATTATGGAATTAAAAATCCATTTACCGGTAAAGAAGTCTTTCCCAAGCCAACGCGGGTATGGGCCTATTCACCAGAGGAAACGAAGAAAAATATTGATGCAGATCTACTTTGGTGGGGGGCTAAAGGAAAGAATACTGTTCCTTCTCTAAAAAATTTCGCGACTGGAATTCAGCAAGGTATGGTTCCAACCAGCCTACTGCACTGGGAAGACGCTGGACATACTGATATGGCTGCTAAGGAACTTCGAGCATTATTGCCAGAAGTTAAAAGGGACAGTAAGCCATTACTCTTGCTTAAATACATCTTTGATATTGCGGGAAAGGATGGCGGGGTGGTGTTTTTTCCATTTCCTAGCGCAGGAGAAGGCCCTCAGGCAATTATTGAACGCAATGCTTTATGCAAATCGCCTCAAAAACCTGCAAAGTTTATTTCAATTGTATCCGACGCTGAATCCGAAAGCATTCTGACTAAAAGGCTAAAGGCGTTGTCGGATTCCGGCCTTGCTGTCGATTACGAATACTTAACACTTGGTGCATGCGTAGATGGCGACTCACTACTACGGGCCACGGATTTACCACCATTTGAAGAAATTGCGAGACATGTATATCGGTCTGTGACGGGAGTTCCTCTCAGCCATTTACCACCCCAAACAGGCACCTGGTTTATTGGTAGTCATAACCACAAGGATATATATTTGATCTATAAGCCAGATAAAGAGTTCCTGCGGTCAAATGATGCGATTCTAGATGAAAAAATAGCTCTTAAAATTATAAAAGATCGTAAGGAGGGGCATTCTACAATTATCTTTGCTTCGGGCAAATATTTATCACTTGAATATTTATTAAACAATAAATTGGAATTTAGCCCCTTCCCTATTTCGATCTATAGATCACTGGGGGAATAGATGGAGCTAAAAATATTTCAACAAAATGCCATAAAGCAAGTTGCGAGTTTTTCAACCTCATTACGTGGTGAGTTAGAACTATTTGAGGCATTTAGAGAGTTTAGTTCCAAACTTGGTAAAGCTGCTCCGCCTATGGCAATAGGTAAGGCAGCATGGGATAAGGCCCTGGCGAACGGCGAACTGCCAGGTGGATCCCCAACATGGGTTGAACATAGCGACGGCCTCCACCGTGATGTTCCAAGTGTATGTTTGAAAATACCAACAGGTGGTGGAAAAACACTTGTGGGTGCGCACTCACTCGGACAGATGTTCCACAAATTCCATGCACGTAATACAGGATTGGCTCTTTGGGTTGTTCCATCAGAAGCTATCTTTACACAAACATTACGTGCTTTTAAAAATCCCAGACATCCCTATCGAGTTGCACTTGAAAAAGCTGGAAATGGTCGACTAAGGATTTTAACAAAAAACGACAGATTTGATGTTGATGATGTTCTGAATGGGCTTGTCATTATTGTAGTTATGTTACAGTCGGCAGTTAGAGAAGAAGACGATGCACTGAAAGTTTTTCGAGATTCAGGCGGTTTTTCATCCTTCTTCCCTAAAGTAGATGACATGAATGCTAATCAAGACCTTCTAGCTAAAATCCCAAACCTCGACCGTATTGATGCCGCTAAAATGGGGTTCCCAGGAATTACAGTCAGGCATAGCCTGGCCAATGTTCTTCGAATGCATAGACCCGTTGTTGTTATTGATGAGGGCCATCGAGCCTATTCTGAACTAGCTCGAAAGAGCTTGTTGAGCCTTAACCCTTCATACATTTTGGAATTAAGTGCTACGCCAAACATGACCAAGGCTATGAGTAACGTCTTGTTCACTGTTAGTGGTGTTGTTATAAAAAAAGATGGACTAATTAAACTACCGATTAACCTAACTGCCTTGGTTGGAGAAACATGGAAGGCAGCAATAGACAAAACCCTTGAAATTCGAGAAGAGCTTGAAGGTCTCGCGATAAAAGATGAGAGGACAACCGGTCGATATATCAGACCGATTGCACTGATTCGTGTTGAGGCGACTGGGGCCAGAAAGTCAGCAGATAAAAGAGTACATGCGGATGATGTGAAAACGTATTTGTTAACCAAATTGCGAATTCCGATCGAATGGATCCGCCTTAAAACTTCGACCACAAATGAGTTAGGTAATGAGGATCTTCTCTCTAAAAACTCCCAGGTTCGGGTCATCTTGACAATGGACGCCCTCAGGGAAGGATGGGATTGTTCTTTCGCTTATGTTTTAACCGTCCTAAATGCTAGTACAGGTGACACTGCTATTACCCAAATGGTGGGTCGAGTACTACGTCAACCACATGCTCAAGAGAGTATTTCGGCTCAATTAAATGAGGCGCATGTGGTTTGTACTACGTTAGATGTCAAACATGCTGTTACAGCGGTTAGCAAGGGACTTCAAGAAGAAGGTCTCGCAGATGTTTCAGGATTAATAAAAACAAACAGTGGTGGTGCCAAAATAGCCAGGAGCCTTGCGCGGTCTTCTATAGAGAAGGGCCCATTTTTACTGCCAGTCGTAGCAATCAAATCCGGGTCTACCTGGAAAAGATTTGATCCAGAATCCGATTTGAAACAATTGATTGATTGGAAAACCATTAAAATTCCTGATTTGACTTCATTTACAGCAAATTTATATATTCAACAATCTAAAATTCAAATGGGAATTAGCGATTTTAACGGGAAGACAGGGATCACCGCAGCGAATACCTCCACGCAGATAAAGCTGTCCGCCTTTGACGAATATGGGCCAATGGTAGAACTTCTTCAAGAGACAGTTCCTAATATCTGGATTGCATATGATTTACTCAAATCTGCTGAAGCTGTCTTGGTGAAACAAGGGGTACAAATTTGTGATTTGCCGTGTTGTCGCATCCAACTAGCTACATTTCTGAACCAAGCCCTTGCGACAGTTGTAGATAAATTGTACGAGAATCATTTCAGGAAGCTGATAACGGACAAAGAGCTTAAGCTTTTTGCAACAGCAAGCTATGATCTTGGAATATTCCTACCTAATCAATTAATGGTTAATTTGCCCAAAGGGGACCAACCAGTATCCAGGGCAGATGGGAAGGACTTCCAAAAGAATGTGTTTGCTGATGTCTTTGAATCGCAAGTAAATACGCTAGAAACTGCCGTTATCAGAGAATTGGATGTAAAGAAATCGACCCTTTGGTGGTGGCGGTTACCTGTCGGTTCAGAACTTGAACTCGTTGGCTGGCGTAAACAAAGGATTTACCCAGACATCGTTTCATTGGCAATGGTCGGAAAGAATCATAGATTACTGTTTATCGAGAGCAAGGGCGCTCATCTAGCTGCAAACCCGGAGACTATGTACAAACGCACCGTCCTCGATTTGTTGCAAAGTACATATGTCGCCGAGGTGCTCCCAACCACGGTTGCTTCAAAGGCCCCAAAAAAGGGGAAGCTCAACACCAGTACGACCACTACGGCAAGTGAGTGCAGGGCTGCCGTTATTGATCAAATCACATGGCAAACAGACTTGGCTGCCATGTTTCTGTAGTTTCGGGCGCGTTGAGTACCTTGATCCCTAGAGACATGGCCCTTCGGTATTGCTCAATGTCGAGTTTGTCGAGGGCCTCGAAGCTATTCGCCCGTGAGCCTCGCATTTTCAAGCGCCCTTCAGAAACCTGTAGAAGCGCCTCGAACAATTCCGTGGGAAGAAGTTTCCCTGATCGTGCTGTTCGCACGATTAGCCCAGCGGCAGCCTGCCCACTCAACAGTTCGCCTGGGTCATCCACGACAAAGTCATCTAGGTTTGTTGCTAGAGGTTCTGAGGGGTGACGAATTCCCCAAACGATCCCCTTCTCGTAGAATCCATTTGCCATGATCTTGCGGTAGCCAATTTGCAGGCCAGAACCCCAATTGCCAATGGAACCATCACCACCTTTGAATACTGAAGCTAAAACAAATTGACCCATCGGTACAGCAACAGCATTACCTGCCATTCGAACGACATTGGTCTTGGATTCTCCTTTGAAGTCATTGACCGAGAACCCTTGAAGGCGAGCACAACCTTGGGGTGAGAGCTTCCGAATTAGCCCATTTCGGAAAATCGCAACCACCGATCTGCCCTTGCTGTCTGAGGCCCCAACCTTCAATGCAGGCGTGAAACCTTGGCTGAGGCATACTGATCGCCCACCAGCAGTCCAATAAAACCCAGAGGACGCTGGGTTGTCCTTCACGACGTCCGACATAGAATTTGGCTCACTTGAATGAAGTGCTACTGGGAACTCACGGTTCTTGGAAGCCACAATGAAGACGCGGTTCCGTTCTTGTGGCAATCCGAATTGCCGGACATTCAAGGTTCGCCAACTGATGTAGGGGTAGCCTGCAGTCTCGAGGGTATGGAGGACACGATGAAAGTCCTCGCCCTTATTGACCGTCAGCAAGTTCGGGACATTTTCCCCGATGAGCGTGTGTGCCTTTGATTCCTTTGCAATTTCTACCATTCGAAAAAACAGACCTGATTTCAGCCCATCGATTCCGATCTGATTGCCTGCAGAGGAGATGTCTTGGCAGGGCCAACCACCCACCACGAAGTCTGCCTGTGGAGGGGTGAGGGTTACGACATCGTTGTGCAGGGGGACATTCGGCATCCGCCTGTGAAGTACTCGTCCACAGACCGGATCCGACTCGCATACGAGTTGCGGCAGGATGTGGGGGTGTTCAAACCCACCGGCACCGCTGAAAAGGCTGATGTATTTCGTCATTTGATGAGCAATCTAATGATGGTTATTTTCAGGGATCAAGCCAGTGCCTTCGATTCAACGGGGGGCTGATGTTCAAGTCTGGCCGGATGATTCCCTGTGAGTATCCATGATTCATCAACGCCAAGTTCTGCGCTGATGGCTGAAAGTAGTTTCTTGGTGGGGATCACGGTTCCATCCGCAATCGCCTGGATTACCTCCGGTGGCGTTCCTGGAACAGTGAGCGGGTTACTACGGATTGCTAGCAGGTGGTTCAGTCTAGCGGCAATGAGATCAAGGGAAGATGCAGCCTCAGTAGAGGAGAGGTTCTTCCAAGCAAGTCCGATATTTGCTCCTGGCACCTGTAGTTCCTCTCGGGCCTTTTGCGGGGACTGCCCACGCCTCCTAACATTTATTGGCTGCATTTTCTGGTATGCGAAGGACGCCTCTCGCATCCGGACAAGGGTCGGGGTCGGGGCTTCACCCTCTCCTTCAAGGATCCAGGGCACATCAACTTGGTAAAGCTCAGCCAACCGCTGGATGTCGTCTTCCCCTGGAAAGCGAGCGCCGCCTTCCCAGCGAGCAACTGAAATCCTTGCTTTGCCGATAGCTTCAGCGGCTTGGCCCTGGGTCAAGCCAGTCGCCTCCCTTGCTTGTTTGAGGCGAGCTTTGGCGTCTTCGGAAAGCTGCATTGATCATCCCCGATTCAACAGGTGTGTACCCCTGTGGACATAAATGTACCTCCATTGGATACGAAAAGCTATCGAAAGCGATTCGTTTTTCTTTTTCTATTGTATGATGGATACAAATGGATATCATTGGATATGAAAGGAGGTCGGATGACTCGCTTTGATCAAACCCCAACATCTTCCGGTGAACAACTCCCAAAGCGGGACGACTCCAATTGCTCGGCCCATCCCATCTCGCCTGCCAACTACCACCTGACCACCTGGTTCCGAGGGAGGACTTGTGAATAGGGTGGGCGAAGTGGGAGCCACTATCAAGGCCGCCCAAGGACTGTGGAAGGACATCCTTCCTGCCTTGGGTGTTGACCAAAAGTATCTGGTCAATCGGCACCAAGACTGCCCGATTTGTGGTGGGACAGATCGATTCCGGTTCGACGATAAGGAGGGCTCTGGGTCCTATTACTGCAACGGATGCAGGTCAGGCAAAGGTATAGACCTGGTCATGCGATTGAACTCCTGGACCTTTGCGCGGGCTGCTCGCGAGGTGGATGCCGTTCTTGGTAATCCTGGATTCGTGGCGACTACCCCTTCAAGGGCCCTCGAAATCACCCCGGAGCAGAAACGCCAAGCAATCCGAGACCTGCTTACGGCTTCTTTGCCCATCACAGTAGGGACCCCTGCCTTTCGTTATCTGACGCGCAGGTGTGGATGTCTTGAAGAGGAGGTTCTGGCGGACCTTCGCTATCACCCAGGGTTGCATCACTCGATGGAATACCCTGGCGTGTTTCCCGCCCTCCTCGCGATCCAGCGTTCGCCCGCTGGTGAATGCGCCACCGTCATGCGGATCTACTTGACTAGGGATGGGCGAAAGGCGGATGTGGACCCTATCCGGAAAATGATGCCTTGCGTGTTGACGGAGGGTTCAGCGGTTCGTCTTGGACGCATCCAGGACTGCATTGGGATCGCAGAAGGTCTGGAGACGGCCATTTGCGCACGGACACTCTCTGGCGTGCCTGTTTGGGCCGCAATGACCGCGAACCTTCTCTCGGGGTGGGAACCGCCTGCTGCGGCCAAGTCCGTCATCGTCTTCGGAGACAACGATGAATCATTCACTGGCCAAGCGGCAGCATTCGGGCTGGCCAAACGTCTTAAGGCCCGTGGCCTGGATGTGGAAGTGCGACTTCCGCCCGTGGCGGGATCCGATTGGGCCGACGAATGGGCTCAAACAAAAAAAGAGGAGGTGATGTAATGGCAGGATTTACGAAGCTGTTTTCGACCATCGTGACATCGTCGATCTGGGGTGAGGACAACGTCACTCTTCGGGTCTGGATCACGATGCTTTCCCAGTCCGATGCAAATGGAGTAGTCGGGGGAAGCATTCCTGGGTTTGCCCACCTGGCACGAGTGACGATTCCAGAGATGGAGTCTGCGCTTGAGCGCCTGTCGGCCCCAGACCCTTACAGCCGGACCCCTGACCAGGAGGGACGTCGAATCGAAAGTGTCCCTGGTGGTTGGAGAATCCTGAACTATTTGGCCTATCGGGAGCGCTGCCAAGCCAAAGACGGAAGCCGTGCCGACTACATGCGGAAGTACCGTGCGAAGCGTGAGGAATAAGTTTACGTGTAACACACGCCTGTTTCAGATTAGGCCAACTGCAACATGTGACCTCATTGGTGTCCGCGTTACTGCTGACTGTTACATGTGACACAAAAAGTCACGCGTTACCGTACCTGCATATGCCTTTCCTTCTGCCTTTC
>SESG01005145.1_pt1 | contig 10988 bp, 21 predicted proteins | sample 3171421 | NCBI WGS metagenome assembly SESG01 (sample SAMN10866946, study PRJNA518727) | freshwater metagenome | biome: subpolar coniferous forest; feature: holomictic lake; material: water; isolation source: holomictic Lake 227, 6 m and 8 m depth | place: Canada: near Kenora, Ontario | collected... | reverse complement strand
AATTCATCAAATTCATCCCATGCTTCAGAACCATTCCACTCATCGTACATTCTCTCTAATTCTTCAACTGGTAATGTTCTAAGAAAGATAACATTGCTATCATAAGATTTATCGCTGTCTGTTGAATAGACTGTGGACATTACCTTATCAATCCATGCTTCCTTTAATAGAGCATCTAATGGACACGTAGAACAGTTCATACAACGATTGCCCAACACTTCATTATATTCATACTCACAGATTGAACAAGGCAATATTGGTACGTGACAATTCGGACATTGCTGTACTTCGAATTTCCATTTTAATTTAACCTCATGTCCACAATGTGGACATTCCTCTAAAGTATTCTTTGGTTGTTTAGTCGTCATAATATTTTAATTAAATTACTTTCACAATAAGGGTCTGAGCAAATCAATTGATAAAATTCCTTTTTTCATTGTTTTGGGTTAACTATAAATTGTTCATATCTTTTTAATGGTAATACTGCATCAACATCTTCTTCTGCTAAGTCAACAGTAAATAATTCTGATGTTTCTTCGTTTTGTACAATATACGTTAAATCATATATGTCTGTCGTTAATATGTTTGCAAATTCCTTTACCGCATCTAAAGGATTTTCACCATCTACGTTAAATTCTAAACTGATTTTATACATGATAATTTTTTATTGGTTAATGTTTATACGAAATAGCCATTGCAATTGTTACATCACAATGGCTATTTTAATTTAAGGTTTCACAACAAACACGCTGTTCCTTATTTGCTTCTCCGCTTCTTTGTCAGCTATCTTCTTAAATCTTAGACCAACAATAACACCCTTTTCATCCAAAAACCTCGCATCTGTTAAATCACCATCAACAACTGGGTAACCCATAAAGGTTTGTGGTAATGCTTTGCCTTTCTTCACATCGAACACTACAGCAACATTATTCCCTTGTTCAAGAACCATCTTACATGTTTCTATATTAGACGAATGTCCTGAGTAAGAAAACGTTAAATGATAATTTGGAATGTTGTCAGCAAATTTAAGATATTGTTTTGTATAGTCGTAAAACTGAACATCAGGAAAATGTCCAAAGATATTTGCTCCATCAATTTCGACACATGCCCAATCGATATCACTTGTACCATTAAGACGAACACTAAAGTCAAAATTTTCCTTAATTGCTTTTCTTTGTGCAACTTTAATTTCGGCAATCATCCAATCCATAAAGAATGCTTCATCTTCAAAGAACAGCTTAGACTTCTTAATACGAGCGTTTTTAATGCGTTTTAAGCCATTTGAATTTAACTCCATACTTGCTCTACCACTTGTAGCTAAACAGCCTAATCTGCACTCAGGAGTGCTAAATAAGCATACATCATAACCGCTTTGAGTTGAAGGAGCAAGGTAAATAATGTAAGTTAGGTTACCGCTAACCTTTTTGTTTTTAGCTAACTTAGATGAAGTGTTAATTCCACCTAGGTAAGATAAACCTGTTTCTTTCTTCGCATTTGCAATGGTTGTAAACATAATAATAATTTTAATTGGTTATGGTTATTATACGAATTTTAATTTAAATTGTTACAAAACTATTCAACTTCATCTTCAGTATTTAATTCAATTTCACCATCTAAGACTTTTTGCCAAAAGGTTTGTGCCAAACCTAATGAACCTTTACTACCTTCATCCAACCAATTACGACTTGGTATAGTATTACCATAGTAATCTTGTGTTTGTTCTTCAGGTAAGAAACATACACCATTTTCAAGCATATTCATTGCAGACCTACCATAAGAACCTTCAAATTTCCAACACTCACCATTGTTGATCATTTCTTGCATTTTAGCAAAACCATAGGTCTTTTGTAATTCGGTTATTTGTTCAATTGTTATCATGACTATAAATTTAATTGGTTTAACAATTATACGTATTTTTAATTAGAAAGTTACAAATTGCAAATCAATTTAGATTTAATCTAAATAACTACACTATAAGGCAGGTGTGGATTACTCCCACCCTCTGAAGACCTCGCCAATAATTATTATACGTAATTACATATGAAATGTTACAAATTTAATTAAATATATTTATGTGCATATAATTTTAATTAAACTTATTCTTTCCTTTTCTTGAATAAGCTTTAGAAGACTTATGAATCTTTGTATTGGCTTTAAAACCCGTAGAGTCTTCAAGTTCAGCATCTCTTGAACCTTTTCTATTTGCTTTGATGTATGGGGACAATTTCTTTTTCATTGTTTTTAATTAAAAAGGTGCAGTTACTCTGGTTAAGTAAATTCTGCACCCTTAATGTTTAACAAAATACATTGAATTTATTATACGTACATTGGTAGATAATGTTACAGATTAATCAACTTAAAATTATCATCACCATAACCATTGTCATTTAAATAACCTTGAATAAATTCTTCCGAATTATTTCCATTGAAACATTCAAGTCTTGCAAATAACTCAGGTTTATAATCCCCAATCGAATAAACAGTAATGTATTTAATGCCAGTAGTTGTTCCATTAAATTCGTCTGAATAATCTAACTCTAACTCAACAACATAGTAAAGTATTTTCGTTGGTTGTACATTCTCAGGTCTTAGGGCATTGCCCAATGTTTCAAATAAGTTCATTGTGATAAATATTAATTATTAGTACATTGATATATTTATACGGATTTTAATTAAGAAAGGTTACGAAATATGAGAATAAAAAAGTGCAGTTACTCTGGTTAAGTAAATTCTGCACCTTTTTTGATGTACGGTTACTCTGGTTAAGTAAATTCCATACAACTAGAGTTCATCCTATGTTTATTATACGAATATTGGTGATTAATGTTACAAACAATTTAATCTATTGTTCCATTCAATAAATTCAACAACAACTTTCCATGAATCTTCAATCACTGCCAATGGTACGGTTTCCAAAATAGATGTGTATTGGTCAGAATAAAATGCTGCATCACTATCATTACAGCAATACTCAACAATCTTTCTCACACACGGCATAAGCCAATCCCAAGAAGTATGATATTCAAGTTCATTGCTAAAAAAGGATTCAACATAATCAATAGTACCATATTTACATTCATATCTTCCATGCTGAGGCATGTAATATGTTCCACCTAATACATGTCCCATAAAACTTGCAATCAATTTATTTCCCTCTACTGTTGTCATGATATTTATTATTAATTGGTTTATATATTATACGTGTTTTAATTAAGAATGTTACAAAAAAAGAATGGGTGCAACGATTGCACCCAATTCTTACCAATTTAAACCTAACCCGAAAACAAACCTATATTTTATTATTACTTTAATTATTATACGTACATTGGTACTAAAGGTTACAACTCATTTGGCTGATTATTCATTTTGTCATATTTCTTTTCAGCCTTATCAATTAATTGAATCAAATCAATTAAATTTTCTTTACTTAAACAAAGATATGAATATTCTTTTGTTTTTATTTCAACACAGCCATCATAATTGAAACTGCATTTAATTGGGTCACCTTCTTCATCATAGATTTCGGTAACTAATGTTCCATTCTTTTTTAATTTAAACTTTGCCATAATATTTATTTTTATTGGTTATAACTATTATACGTACATTGGTATTGAAAGGTTACAGAACAAACTCTTTATAATCAATGCCAAGCAGTTCACAAGACCTTTTAACTACCCCGATATTTCTCTTCAGTTGAGCAATAATCTCTTTTCTGCTATTGGAAGCATAAAGAGTTTCTGAGCAACAACCACACCCACTTGTTGTGAATACAGCTTCATCTTCATCATCTTTCCACGCATTTGTTATCATCGTACATTTAGTTTTAATATTTATTATATCCTTTAATTTTTATATTATTTCGGTCAATATATTCTTTCAATTCAGAAATTTTAAATGCAAACATATCAGTACTCCATTGACCAACCCAACCTTTAATGATAATATCATTATCGTTTGTAATATTTAATAATTCAACTGTATGCCAAATTCCAATAACTTTTCCATCTAAATAATATATAAATGGTGTCGTTTGTTGTCTATGTTCGTGCCAAGTAATTGTATTAAAAAAACCATCATCAGGTGTTCTTAATCCGTTACCAATTTCCGATACGTTTGATTTTTTTCTCATATTTTATTATACGTATTTTTAATTAAAAGGTTACAAAAATAATTCTAATATCCTCAAAAGATTTTTGATGTACCCACATATGATGTCCACCGAAACCATAGAAGAAATGCGTTAATTTAAAATTACGAAACTTCTCTCTTAAACATTTTTCGTTTTCGGCTGATGTGATGTTATTGCAAATTGCAACGAATTCAACGTAAACATCAACATCATTCATGTCATTAATTTCGTTTTCAATTATTAATATCATTGCTTTATGTTTTAATTGGTTATATTTATTATACGTATTTTAATTAAAAAAGTTACTTAGAACTCAAAATAATCTTTATTTAATTTAAACATATTTCCCTTTGCAATCATTTGAAATCTTGCAGCACTTAATGCTTCTTGTTTCCAACCAAGCCGTACAATACCCTTGTGACAAACTTGTAGATATTTATAAATTATATCTATCTGTGTTTCAGTCATGTTAACATTTTCTTTTCTAAAATCTTTATTTAAGCAACCAGCGAATTGTACATTATTTCCATGAATCTTTACCCAACCTTGTTGTTCAAGCCATGAATCAGGATTAACTTTTTTTCTATATGCTTTGGTGTTTTCATCACCTTTAAGAAAATACTTCTCTTCTTCATCACCTACGTACAATGGTATGATACCAATATCTTGAAGTGCATCTCCAATTTGATTGTGTAACATATTTGCAATTTCACCATTTAAACCATAGAACAGACCATCTGGATTTAACCATCCTGCTGAGTAGTTATCCATAATGTCAACGGGTACAATGCTTTCAGACAATACTTCATTAATTTCATTGGTAGCATCGATATATTTGGTAAGTTCATCTTCTTCAGTTTCAATGTCTGAAAAGTCAGTCTTACAAAATGAAGAAAAATCTTGAATTACTGTTTGTAGTATTGTATTATATTCTCTCCAATCGGGTACATATAAATCTTCACCATTAAATTCACTTGGATATGTTTTACGTAACCAATCCATTGTTGATTGAATCTTTGTTGATTCTTCAATGTATGATTTAACAACTTTAACAAGTAGTGCTATTTCACTTACTTCTTCAAGTTCCATGATTTCATCAATAATATAATCCCTATCACCCGAAATAAAACTTAAAATCTGTCCATAGTCAAAAGATAATTTAACTTTGCAATATCTCATTTTAATTTTAGCTTCTTTAATAGCTTTTCTTAAGTATTCGCCATTTTTAAGTATCTCATGAGATTTACGAATATACCAATTTTTAATATCCAATTGTGGATATTCACCATCGTTATCATTACGTTCACCAACAAGAAATTCTTGTGTATCTACATCAACATGAATAACATAGTCACCTTTAAGTATCTTTAATGCCAAATCTTGTGGACAGTCAATCATGCTATCTGTGAGTGATTTTAAAGCTTTTAATGGATTGTGACTATAAAGAATATGTTCTTGGGCAATATTCATCAATGTCTTTCCCATATCTTCACCTACCGAAAAATGTATTGTTCTTGTTTCCATGATTGTTTTAATTGGTTATAAGTATTATACGTATTTTAATTAAAAAAGGTTACATTTCTGCAACCTTTTTTAATGTTAACTGTATGTTTATTTATCCTTTTACCCAGCTTGTAAAAGTATCGGTATAATTATCCAAATTAAGTTCCTTAATTTTCTCGTAGTTCTCAGCGAATATCTTTTGAAACTTTTCTTCATTAAATTCAGGAAGATTTGAAACACCGTGTAATGCTATTGCCATTCTTGAACTCAAAGCACCTCCAACAACAGATAACTTATTTGCTAACCTTAATGTATTCTTAGTCTCCTTATAGAAATTACATTTGAACGTACCTTCTTTAATATGTTTTGATACACTACCCTTACTTCTGAACCCATGCAACATTATCGCAAGAGCTGGATAAGTGAAAGCACAACTTTTTTTCAACATAACCAAAAGTTGATAGTCTTTATAATCCAAATATTCATAAGCATTGATATAGTCTTCAGCTTTCCATTCTTTTTGTGTGTGGTTTAATGCTGCTACAAACATAACAATTTCGACAATACTTTTAAATTTGTAGTGAGTAAGCATGGCATCTACTGTTATACCAAGTTCTTTTCCTGTTAAAATTCTGTGTTCACCATCAGCAGGGTAAATACGTTCTACACCATCAAACAAATCGGTTTTGATTAAAACAACAGCACCTTGAAAGCCGAAAGTACACATTTTTACAGCTAGATCAGCTCTGAATTTAGTTGGTCTATTAAAGGGTAGTCTGTGTAGCTTATCAAAATCTTCTCTACTACTTAATTTCAAATACTCGTTTTCAACTGTTTCTACTAACTTTTTCTTGGTAAATAATTTAATTGGTTTAAAATAAATAACTAATTATGATTATTATACGCTATGACTATTTATGATGTTACACCAAATGTAACTATTTTTAATTAAAAACTATTATTTAGTCACATTCTAAATAAGCAGAATATAAGGTAGGTATGGATTACTACCACCCTCGAAAGACCTCGCATCGTTATATTTATTATACGAATCTTAATTAAAATTGTTACAAAATATTAAATAAAAAAAGGGGAGTAATCAGCTCCCCCTTTAAACAAACCTAACTAAAACTAACCAATTAAACTAACCATACACAATTTCGTCAAACAATGCGTACTGTATAATACTATCAGCAGTACAAGCATCATGATTATCCATCAACTCAGATAAACTTTCGTTATATTCTTCGCAATACATTTTAATACCCTTTAACATCTTTTCATTGGTAAGTTCCCATTTAACATTATCAATTGAGTCATGCAGAATAAGTGTTCCACCGTAACCAATTGCATCTGAAGCAAATTGCACATTTGGCATATCTTCTTCTGTAATCCCATTGTATTCACCAGCTAAATTTAATTTAATTACAGCCCTACGACACCAATAATTAATACCTCCTTCGAGTGCAGTTGTTACAAGATCATTAATATCTTCAATTGTAAACTCATGGACTTGTTCGATTGATACTTTAAATTTCTTTTCCATTGTGATAATTTTTAATTGGTTTAGTTATTATACGTACATTGACCACAAATGTTACGAAAAGATTATTCGGGCTAGGCTTTACTAGTTCAAATGCTTATTTATTTTTATCCTGAACAATCTTTAATTAAAAAGATTGCAGACTTTCTTAAGATTACGTCCCTTTGACCACATATCATAAAAATCAATTACAGCCTCAAATACCTCATTTTCTGAATCAATCTTTGTTCTATGTGTGTCGATGTAATATTCTGCCAGCAGGGTCAAATTAACCGTATTACACGTGGTATCCAAATAATCTTTGAGGTTATAATTTAACTCTCTTGAAAAAAACTTAGTCTCGATTGCCATTGTGAAAGTTTTAATTGGTTTGTGAAGATGAAAGGACTTGAACCTTTGACTCTCATAGCGTTACTTCGAAGATACTATGCCCATGTGATTGGGGACTCTACCAACTGAGTTACATCTCCATATCTATTATACGTACATTGACCACAAAGGTTACAATATTAATTAAAACTTATCCCATACAACTCTTATAAGCTAAATTCCAAACATTGTAATGTTTGCTTATAACATATAGTTCAAACAAACTATCTGTTTTTGGCTGAACATTGGTTATATGAATTATTTTAAACTTTCCACTATCGTAGTCATATTCAATAGGTTCAACACCTTTGCTAAAGTAATCCTTTAAGGATAATAGTAAACATTTTAGAAAGTCTTCACCTAAAGACTTTTTAATTTTCTCTTGGTTTCTTAAACTAAATCGTATCATTGGTTTTAATTATTTTCAGGTACACCAGCAGCTTCTAACAATTCAACATCCGCTTTGTTAATGTATGGTACTAAGGATTGAAGTTCAACTAGTTCACCATAAGAAATACTTTCTCGTTTTAGTTCTTCTCTAAGGTATTCTAATCGTTTCCTAATTTGTTTTGTGGCTTTCATGACATGTGATTTAATTGGTTATAGTTATTATACGTACATTGCACTAAAATGTTACTACCACAAGTAATAATATTCTGATACTTTATAACCTTTGAGTAACTGATAAACAAATTTGGAGAATGCGATAACCCAAGCCAGAGACATTAAATAAAAAATTGCTGTTAAGATAATTGTTGTCATGATATAAAGTTTTAAAAGGTTCGTATTGTTTATATGTACATTGCTTTAGTTTTAATTAAAAAAGTAGGGCAAATAGGCTGAACATTATCAATATCCCATTTAAAAACTTCCTAGTGCAGTCTCACCCATTACCCTACTTTAATTTTTTTACTTAATTCCTGCCATTTTTTTCAGTTCGGCTTTGATTTCTTTAGCTTTAGAACCTCTCCAAGTTGAAGCATTACCAAGGAATTTGCATACGATTTCCATTCCTGAGTCAAAGATATAATTATCTTTGATACTGTTCATGGTTTCCATTGCTTGTACATACACAATCGCCCAAGGGTGAATAGGTTTCCAATCTTTGCGAATATCCCTTGCAATTTGGTAAAGAGGTCTTGTTTCTGTTGTGTTCATGATATTGGTTTTAATTGGTTATAATTATTATACGTTTCTTAATTAAAAAGGTTACAGAAATTATAATCTAATTACCATTACAAAATCTTCTTACTATTATCTATTACATATAATAAACTTATGTAACAGTATGTTGCAGATACAATAACTACAAAGGTAACTAACTTGCCAAAAGCTATTATGCTTACATCGTAAAGATATAGATAAAAGAATGTAGCCAAGCTAAAGAATAATACACTAACTAATAATACTAAGAATGCTTTCATTGGATATGGTTTTATATGGTTACTAATCTGAACATTGTACTTTCGATTTTAAGCCGTTTTAACGGTACTTCCTACCTAAGTGAGTAGGAAGTACCAACGGATTTTAACTCTGCTTTTAACATCTGCTTACAGCGGTAAACATCTATTTTTACTTGACCTAAAGGTATGTTTAACATTTGGGCAATCTCATTGTAGCTATATTGCTCAACAAATCTCAAATTGGCAATCTGTTGGTATTTTGGTTTAAGACTGTTCAGACCTTTGTTAACAACTGTTAACAGTTCTGAATTTTCAACCTCATCACTTGCATCATCTTTGGAATCAAATTCCATAAATTCGTCACCATCTTCGTTTACATAATCGCTGATGTGATTAGTCTTATTAACCCTTACTTTAGATGCTACGGCATAACCATCTTCATCTGCATTCTCATCAATCATTACTGATGTATCTTTGCGATAAGAATCTAGAATCAATCTAAATGCAATACCCTTTAACCAAGTAGTAATCTTATTGCCGTGTGACTCATCAAAGGTTGGTACACCTTTCATAAACGTATCATTGCAAATTTCTTTTGCAACCTCAGTTTGCTTATAGTTCATCTTATAGTTAATGAACTGCAAAACCTCTTTGTAATACTTATTATATATCTGTTCAAAATCCATCTTCTTCTCAACCTTAACAGTACCTTTGGCAATGCCCCAAGACTGTTTCATACAGTAAGACCACATTTCCATAGTCCTAACTGATTGATTTCTAAACATTTCCCAAGCACGTTTCATAATCAAAGACTTGTTGTAAGGAGTTTTCATTGCGATTGTTTTAAAAGGTTACTAACTGAATCCGATACAATAGTAGTAAATGTTTTTTAATTAATAACTATGCTGAACGTAATCAATAATCATTATAAATTACGAAAGATTGTAACAACGTATTAATATAATCCGTATAATTGTCAAACAAAACAGTTACTCATTTTTTAATCTTTAATTTTATTACTATGAAAAACATCGTTAAAATTACTCAGAACCAATTATTTGAAATGCTCTTAAATTGGAATTTTGGCGCACAGCCTGTTAGCGTTCAGTATGTTACAGAACCCGACTTTTTGAACGTAGCAACAAAACGTAACTTTGCAGACGTAAAGAAAATTGCAAACGTAGGCGGAATGGTTGGTTATGTATACGGAAACAGCGTAAATAATCAACTAGAACGTGAAGGATTGGAGAAGGACTTCATTTCTAAACCATTATGGAATGGTGCAGGGCAGAGAATTAATACAGCACTCTCCAATCACAAAGCGAAGGGTACATATTATATGACTTTCAAACATCAAACTACCTATCGTTCTATCTTCATCGACTTTATGAGTTTGATTGTTTATTCTCACAACCAATTGAAGCCATTTTTGAAGCCGTTTGCATCACCAACAAATCAGGGAGTCACTGAAGGTAAGGAAATATTTCATCGTGAAATTTCACTCGAAAATATCCTTAAATTAAAAATGAAAAAAGTTACATATGTTATCCAAAGATAACATATGTGAAAATTAAAAAGGTTACAGAAATGTAACCTTTTTTATGTCCATACATATTATTTATATCCATTCTAAATAACAGGTAGTCAATTAGTTAATACCTTATCTTTGCCTCATTTTAGGCGATTTAAGCTACCCTATTCTTATATGGATGTCCAACATCATTCTATATTTATCTTCTGCCTATGGTCTTCTTTAGTGCCCCCTCCCCGTATCCGCCCCCCCTCCCTCCGCCATGTCGACCCCGTCCAGAGGCTGGCGGTGCTACTCTCATATCTCCACATAAGTTTAAAAATTTTCTAAAAAAATTTTACGTTTTCCAAATATTTACTTTAATTAAATTTTATAAAAACCTGAGACATAGTAAGTTACGTAAAAATTCCGACTTGTAATTATTTTATAAAAAATTTTTTACACAAGTAAAAATACGATTTCACAATTTTTTTCAAAAAAAGTTTTAAATAGCATCGTTTTAGTATTTAT
>SESG01021519.1_pt1 | contig 11006 bp, 10 predicted proteins | sample 3171421 | NCBI WGS metagenome assembly SESG01 (sample SAMN10866946, study PRJNA518727) | freshwater metagenome | biome: subpolar coniferous forest; feature: holomictic lake; material: water; isolation source: holomictic Lake 227, 6 m and 8 m depth | place: Canada: near Kenora, Ontario | collected... | reverse complement strand
AGGGCAGCCCCGGCTTCACGCCGTCCAGGACCACGCCCACGCCAGCCCCATGGCTCTCGCCGAAGGTGACGATGCGGAAGGAGCGGCCGAAGGAGGAGGGGGAATCGAAGAGCATGGAGACCAGTGTACTGTGTGATTCATGCCGTGGCGAAAGGGAGGAGACAGACATGACAGGCTTCATCGAGCACGGATTGGAGCGTATCGCGCGAAGAAAAGGTAAGTTGGCGCGGAGCCTCCGCCGCCGCATGGCCCGCTGGAGCATGGAGAACGACCTCAGACTCGACCCGGGCTACAACCCTGACTCCGTCGAGGAAGGCTTCCAGGACCGGCGCAGTGCCTCCCGTGATCCCGAGCTGCTCCGCCGCATCACCCTTTCCTACAACAAGGCCAAGGCCCAGCAGGCATCCGCCCCTCCTTGCTACCAGGTGAGCAATGAGTGGCTTCCCATCTACACCAGGTACATGGGCACCGTGATGAACCTCCTGGCAAAGGAAGACCACCAGGGACTGCAGGAAGTCTACGAAAACTTCTGGAGGGACCCGTGCAGCACGGGTCTGCTGGGACTGTCTTTTGATATGCAGGCCAGGTTCGCCAGCGGGCGAATCAAGGCCAAGGACCGACGGGCCTTTTTGAATGACACCATCCACCGAATACGCCTCTGGACAACCCTCCTGGGCAAGACCCACAGCCTGCAAGACCTGAGCTCTCCACTGATCGGCAATCCCTATGGATTCACCCGGGATGGGGTCTTCATCAAGTCCGGTGCCGATTACCTGCACTACTATGCCGTGACCATCAGCCGACTGCTCCGGAGGGTTGGAGGCCGCAAGGTTGTCATGGAACTGGGGGGCGGCTTTGGAGGAATGGCCTACTACCTGATCCGGGATAATCCGGATTGTGCCTACGTGGATTTTGACCTTCCCGAAAACATGGCACTGACGGCCTATTACCTTCTCTCCGCTCATCCGGAGAAGAAGGCCCTGCTCTTCGGCGAAGGTGACCTGACGGCAGCGGCCCTCCGGGACAACGACATCATCCTCATGCCCGGCTTTGCCATGCAGGACCTCCCCTCTGACTGTGTCGATCTCTCCTTCAATTCCTATTCCCTGGCGGAAATGTCCCCCGAAACCATCGCCACCTACATCGGCCAGATCTCCCGAGTCACCCGGCAGTTCTTCCTCCACATCAACCACACGCGCAACAGTGTGCTGGGTGCGGATGACTTCGGGATCGATCCAGCCCGTTTTGACCTGCTCTACCGGGCTCCGGCACTCTGGAACTTGGCCCGCAACCCCGACATGGACGAGTTCGAGTACCTCTACTGGAAGATCGACGCCGGCAAAGCCAGGTGATCGCCCAGTTAGCGGCTCTGGGCCCAGCGCGCAGACCACTCCAGAAACCAGCGGCTGCCGAAGCCGGTCTTACCCAGGACGTAGCCGGCCGCTGAGTGGCGCTCCAGAGAGGCACCCGCCCGGAGGGTCTGGCGTTCGGTGGCCTTCCAGGTCAGGTCCAGCTGCAGGCCGCTGAAGAAGTCCTCGGTGTAGGCCTGCCCCGGGTGGTCCTGCAGCCAAGTGAGTGGGTTGTCCCGGAAGGGGCGAGCCCCCCGGTAGAGCCAGGCGGTGGTTGTCAGCGAAGGCGAGGCATCCCACTCCAGCCTTGCCGTGGTCACATCTGTCTCCCCACCGAAGGCCTCGCCCAGGGGGTCGCCATCACGGTAGAAGCCCGTGGCGTAGATGTTGTTTTCGAAGGATCGATAGGGGTAGAACTGCAGGTTCGAGGTGCTCCGACGCTCCAGCCCCACCCGGACTGCGGGCCACTGGACGAGGAGCCCGAAGGCATCGTTGGGCACGAGGAGGTTCGGGACCAGGTGCCGCTCTGCCCCATACCAGGAGCGGCGGTACTGGCTTCGCAGCACCCAGCGGGTCTCCTGCTCGAGGTCCTTCCCAAGCCAGTAGAGGGGCTTGTGGTAGAGGACCCCCAGGGGCCAGAGCATGCCCTTGCTGCCCCGGCTGACATAGGCCCAGGCCTGGTCCGCCTTTAGCCAATGGGCCAGGAAGGGGGTCTGGACCCGCACACCCAGGTCGAAGTTGGTGGAGCTCTGGGCCTGGTTCGCCATGGTGACCGCGGGGTGATTGGGATCAGAGAAATCCGTGGAGGACTCCGCCAGCAGGTCCTTGGTCCCCGTCATGGCCGTCAGGTAGTCACCGAGGTTGTAGCCCGAGGTCATGGGCATCCCGTTCCGATTACCGCCCCAGAGCACGGTGACGTTGAGGTAGGTCTCAATCCTGCGCTCCAGGAAGTTCGCCTCCAGTCGATAGCCGCTGATGAGCGGCGCCTCAGGCTCCCCATTGGCGGCCAGGAGGCGGCCCTGACTCGAGGGGTTCTGGACGTTGTCAGCCAGATGGCGGCGGCTTTCGAGGCGACCCAGGAAGATCTGGCCAGACCAGTTCCCAAGGGAGGTGCCAAACAGGGAGAGATGGCCCGAGGGCGTGGCCCAGCGAAGCTTGGGGAAGGGTCGCGCCGCCTCCCCCAGGAGATAGCCCCCCGTGAGGCCGTAGCCCCAGACCAGGGGTTCATTCTCGAGACCAAGCTGCCATCCCTGAGGGCTGGTCCAGGTCAGATGGCCCTGGTGGAGAGTCCCGCGCGTCGCCCCATCCGCATCCCGGAAGAGCAGGACCTTCCCCGCCCCCTCCCAGGCCCCGGAGCGCCAGCCCCCCTCCAGGCTCACACCGCTGCCCACGAGGCTGTTACCCAGCCCCAGGGAGCTGATGAGCGTGGCGGGTGGACCCGCTTTGTCCGCGGCCCACAGGCCCCACCCGGCCCAGCGCGTAGCGTTGGGGAGGTCCTCTCCCAGCCTCTGCCGATGGTTCCAGCCCTCGGGCATCTGGGCGGCAAGGGGTGAGACGGCCAGCAGCAGCCCCAAGAAGCGCGAAGCCAGCCCTCTCCAGGAGCGCCTCGACAGGAGCGTCGCCAGGGGAGGCACGATGGGCATGGTTCGGGGCCTCCTGAAGCAAGCGAGCCCGGGAACTCAGCTCTGGGTTGAGATCATCTCACGGTCGCGGTGAAGCCTTCTACCTGCAGGGGACGCGGTGGATGCCTGGTTCAGACCGGCTCCCAGCGCTTGCTGTTCGAATCATAGCGCTTGACCACTCGGGCGGGGGCCCCCACCGCGATGCAGTAGGGGGGGATATCCCGCGTCACCACGGAATTCGCGCCGATGATGCTTCCCCTTCCGATCGTCACGCCAGGCAGGACCGCGACGAATTCCCCGAGCCAGACATTGTCCCCGATGATCACGCTAGACCCAGACTCGATGAGCCGCTTGGAAGGAGGAACCTCGGGATCGGACTGCTCCTGGCCCGAGTAGGTGCCGTGGTTGTGATCTGAGATGTAGACCTTGCTGGCCATGAGCACGTTGTTGCCGATCTCCACGTAGTTCGTGGCCCCGATGTGAACGAAATCGTTCACTTCCACGTTGTCTTTGATGACGATCCGGGGCGTGAAGGTCTGGGCCCCACACTTGGAGATGGCCTCCAGTCGCAGACCTGGCCCCGCACAGAAGCGAGCGCCGATGGACATGTGCTGGAGGCCCATGATCATGCAGGAGGGGTCGATCTTGATCCCCTTGGCGCCTTTGAGCTTCATCGACAGCAGGCCGTTGAAAAGGTCACGCCACAGGCGGCGGCTTTTTCGAAGCACCGTCAAGGCAAAACCGTGGTCCCTGTAGTAGGACATCGTCCCCCCGTTTCACCATTGTCCGATGAGCCTGAGCCATTCACGGCACAGTTTGAACCAGATTTTGGCCAGGGGCACGGGCCACTCCGCCGCGGGCCAGACCATGATCCAGAAGGTTGGGAAGGTCCGGAAGAGGGGACGCAAAGTCTCGAAGTATTCCTCCGCATGGAAGTCGTTGCTCTTGGACCGAAGTTTGAGGATCCATGAGGGGAAGAAGGTGGTGATCGTCTTGCGGTTCACATTCCGGAAGAATTGAGGATCAGCCCCCCGAGCCTCGAACGCTCTGAAGATCCGGTTCATGTTCACACCAAAGACGTTGCAGAGCTGGTACCCACCCGTGTTTTCCGCCTTGGCGGCCACGATGAAGTCATCCAGATAGACGTTGGTCTCACCATGCAAGGCCGCCGACAGGATCCAGGACAGCTGCACAAGCCTGGTACCGAAGAACTCTTCGGGATGGAGGGACGCGTCCACCAGGGACTTGTTCACGATGTTCCCCGAGATGAAGGTGAGGTTCACGTGTACCTTGGTTGCAAAGTCCCTCGGGTCTGCATACACCAGGGTTCGTCCTGAGAGGTTGCGTCGCGGCCGCTCCGTGCGGAAATGCTCCTGGAAGGAGTAGCTCCTGATGTGGACCACACCCGGATTCCCCTCCCGGAGCGCGGGCAGGATTTTCTCGAGACCGCCGTCGAGCAGGACATCGTCGTCGCTCAGCAGAAGAATAAACTTCCCCAGCGCGACCGCGAAGCATTGGGCGAAATTGGCATCGGGTCCCAGATTGGCTTCATTCCGGAGGTAGCGAAGCGGTGCTCCTTCGGCCAGATAGGCCTCGACGACCGCCTTGGTGCCATCCGTCGAGCAGTTGTCCGAGACGAGCAGTTCCACCTCACCCGGGTGCAAGAGGACTTGCGGAACCAGCTGCGACAGGCAGAGAGCCAGGAGCTCACTGCGGTTGTAGGTAGGAACCGCGATCGTAAGGATGGGTTGGCTCATGGCACCTTCCTTCAGCAGGCTTTCAGGTTCCGGAACAGGCTCAGGTCTGATCACCTCACTGGAGCGCCAGGGAGATGGACTCCACCGTCAGCCCGCCGATCCTCAGGAGGGTTTCCACCGGACCCACGGCATCGCACACCGCCGAGTCCAGCGAGCGGCAGCGGACCCGTCCCTGTAGCTCGGGGAAATCCTCGAGACATTCCCGCACGAAGCTGCCGAAGCCGCCAGCCGCCACATGCTCCTCGACCACGACCAGCCGTTCCACCCTGGAGGCGGTCTGCCGGATCGCTTCCCGGGTCCCCTGCCCGTCATCCCACAGCGGGCAACTGAGGAGGGTCGCCCCCGTTGCTTCAGCCGCCTTGGATGCCAGGCTGAGGCTGTTCCCACAGGCTAGGATCGCCCGCGAGGAGCCGGGTCGCACCAGCTGGGGCCCCAGCTGGCTCAAGACCGGCTCGGCGTCATGAACGCGAGGTTCTCCCCCTTTGCCGAGCCGAAGATAGGACGCCCGCCCCGCTGCCACCAGGACCTTCGTGACTGCGATCGTTTCGAAGGCATCCCCCGGGGTCGCCATCAGCATCCCGGGCAGGGATCGCAGACAGGCCAGGTCCTGCACCGCATGGTGGCTGTAGCCGAGCGGCCCGTAGCCGAGCCCCCCGCCCACCGCCACGATGGTGACGCTCCGGCGGTGGTAGGCGATGTCGTTCCGGATCTGCTCCAGACAGCGGAGGGTGGGGAAATTGGCGATGGAGTAGACGAAGGGGTGGAAACCAGCCATGGCCAGGCCTGCGGCGACACCCGCCATGTTCTGCTCGGCGATTCCAGCGTTCAGGAAGCGCTCCGGAAAGCGCTGGGCGAAGGGCTCGACCACGGAGAAGCCCAGGTCACCAACAACCAGCATGAGCCGTCGGTTCGCTTCGGCCAGCTGGAGCAGGGTGCTCACGAACGTGTTTCGCATGCGGCTACGCTCCTGCCAATTCACGCAAAGCCTGGTCGAGTTCCCCATCATTGGGAGACTTGTAGTGCCAGGCGAGCCGGTTCTCCATGAAGCTGACTCCCTTTCCCTTGATGGTGCGGGCGATGATCACGGCAGGCTTGCCCGTGCCGCCCTGCAGAGCCGCTTTCAGGGCTGGTTTCAAGGCTGAGTGATCATGCCCATCCACCTCCTGGACTCTCCAACCAAAAGCGGTCAGCTTTTCCCCCAAAGGTTCCAGGTTCAGGACCTCTCCGACGGCCCCCAGACTTTGGATGCCGTTGGCATCGATTACGACCGTCAGGCTGTCCAGGTGATGGTGCGCGGCGAACAGGAAGGCCTCCCAGTTGGAGCCCTCGTCCAGCTCCCCATCAGACAGCAGCACAACAGTCCGGTAGGGTTGCCCTGCCAATCTCGCACCCAGGGCGAGCCCACATCCGACTGGCAGGCCATGACCCAGGGACCCCGTGCTGAGCTCAACGCCCGGGACCTTGTGGCTGGCGTGGGACATCAGGCGCGTGGCATCCGTTCCGTAGGTCTCCAGCTCCTCCACAGGCAGAAAGCCGCGCAGCGCCAAGGTGGCATACAGAGAGGTGCAGGCGTGGCCCTTGGAGAGAATGAACCGATCCCGGCCCGGGTCCTGGGGTGCCTCTGGATCCACCTTCAGCAGCCCCCCGGGGCAGTACAGCACGGCCAGGATATCGGCCATGCTGAGGGCCCCGCCGATATGGGACGCCTTGGCACGATGCACCATCCTGACCGAGTGAGCCCGGATGTCCCTGGCAAAACGCATGGTGTCCATGAAGGGTTCCTTCACGTTGGCTCCGGATGGCCAGAGGACCACTGGAGGGTACGCTGGATAGCAGCTTCCAGCCCGACCTGGTTGACGAGCCCGAAGCGATCCATGGCCTTCTTCACCGGTGGCAGGTAGGCATCCACGGGACGAGCGGGATCGGGGGCTCCGAGGACATCCACGCCGGGACCTCCGACAACTCGGTTGATGACTTCGGCAAGTTCCCCCAGGCGCACAGGGATCTCACCTCCCACGTTGTAGGCCTCACCGGGCTCCCCGCAGAGCAGCAAGGTCCAGAGCCACACCGCCAGATCTGCAGCGTATTGATAGCTCCTCACGGCAGTGCCATCACCAAGGATCCTGATCCGGCGCCCAGCCAGAGCATCGCCCATGAAATTGCCTGCAGCAAAGACGCCATCCGAGGGCAGCAGGGGTCCGATGAAGGCGCCCAACCGAGCGATGACAGCCGCGTATCCCGAGCAGGAGGCGTGCAGGCTGGTGCGCAACTCAGCCATTCGTTTCCCGGTGGCGTAGACCGAGCCTGCCCCCGGAGTCGGGGGGCAGCCAGGACCATCCTCCATGAAGGAATGCCCGGGTGGGAGGCGGTCGTAGACGGCGGCAGAGCTGAGGTAGAGGAACCGCTGCAGCGGCCACATCCGGGCTGCCTGGAGCAGACCTTCCGTGCCCTGGTCCAGGGTCCGGAGGGCCGCCAGGGCTTCTTCCGGAGTCATAGGGCGGTTCACATCCGAAGCGGCGTGGATCACATGAGTCACGCCCGTGATGCCTTCCAGGCGGTCCACACCGTCCAGCACGCCCGCATGAACCAGGACCCGGGGATCCTTGGCAAGATGCGGTGCCCGCGCGGCATAGGACTCTGAATCCAGGGTCAGGATCACCAGGCTTGCGCCGAGCCCCGCCCGCTGGTCGAGGTGCAGCAGGGACTCCACCAGCCAGGTGCCGATGAATCCACCTCCCCCCGCCACCAGGATGCGGGCGCCCTGGAGCCGCTCAGCGAGGGGCAGCAGGCGATCGGAGATCTCCGCCAGATCCGAAGCCAGGAGAGGGCGCTGAGACATGAGCTCCACCCTCAATCGCGCAGGAAGGCGCGACGAACGGTGGCAATCATGTGGTCCAAGTGCTCCGGCCGAAGTCCCGGATAAGTGCCGATGAACAGGGCGTCCCTCATGATGCGGTCCGCCCCGACCAGGTCCCCTAGGACCCGGAAGGCAGCCCCGGCCCGGTCAGCCTGGAGCTGGACGAAGGCGGGTTGGCGCACAAGATTCCCGCCAAAGAGCATGCGATTGCCGATGCGGGCGTTGTCCAGGGCCTGTGCCAGTCCCGTCCGGCTGATGGGCGCGCCCGGCTTCACCAGCATCATGAAACCGAACCAGCTGGGGGTGACCTTGGGCTTGTCCGGAGACCACTGGAACCCCGAGGGTGTCCAGGCCGTGGCATGGGTGGGCAGGGTGAAGTCGAGCATGTCCTCCAGGCCCGCCAGCCCTTCTCGCAGCGTGTTCCAGTGGTCGATGCGGCTCTGGACGAAACCCGGCAGCTTCTTGAGCTGCTGCCGGCCGATGGCCGCCTGCGGATCCAGGGGCTTCAGGTTGTAGCCCAGGTGGCTGTAGATGTACTTGTGGTCGTAACCCTGAGGCAGCTCGCCGAGCTGCCACTCGAAGCGGCGCTTGCAGGTGTTGTCCTTGCCCGAAGGACACCAGCAGTCACGACCCCAGTCCCGGATGCTCTCGGTGATCAGCTTGAGGAGCGGTTCTTTCACAATATTGACCGCCCCGCCCTCGCCCAGCGTGAGGTGGTGAGGCGGATAGAAGCTCTGGGTGGAGAGGTCGCCAAAGGTGCCCGTCTGCCGGTCGCCATAGCGGCTGCCCAGGCTGTCGCAGTTGTCCTCGATGAGCCACAGGTCCCGCTCACGGCAGAAGCGGACCACCTCGCCCAGGTCAAAAGGATTCCCCAGCGTGTGCGCCATCATCACGGCCTTGGTCTTCCCCGGGACGTAGGCATCCTCCAGCCGCTCCACCCGGACGTTGCCCGTGACGGGATCGTTGTCGAGGAAGACCGGGACAGCCCCGCACTGGATGATGGGGGAGACCGTCGTGGGAAACCCCGCCGCCACCGTGATGACCTCATCCCCAGGGCGAATCCGACGCTCACCGAGCTTGTGGCTGGTCAGGGCTGAGATGGCCACGAGGTTGGCGGAGCTGCCGGAGTTCACCAGGAGGCACCTGGATACGCCCAGGTAGGCGGCCAGTTCGGATTCAAAGGCCTCGCCTTCGGGCCCCAGGGTCAGCCAGAAATCCAGCATGGAGGAAACACCCGCCTCCACCTCGTCCGCATCGAATACCCGGCCAGCATAGGGAACGGTGGTCTGGCCCGGAATGAAGGGTCGGGGAGCTTCCTGCAGCTGCACCAGCTCACGCGTGCGCTCGAGGATTTCCTGGCGAAGTTGCTTGCGCCGTTCAGTCGTCATAGGGGATCCAGGTTCAAACGGTCCAGGGAAGGTGAGCCTTGGTGGCGGCACTCTGGTAGGCGGCAACCTGCTCCCCCGTCAGCCTGTCAGCATCGGCACCCAGGTGAAACCCGTGGTACCAGCCCACGGTCTGACGCACGGTCTCCGCAAAATTCCAGACACCCTGCCAACCAAGCTGGGAGCGGGCCTGAGAGCAGTCGAGCTTCAGGAGACCGGCTTCATGGGGTTGCCTTGGGTCCTGATTCACCTGGATCTCTCCCGCTCCCCAGGCCTCCACCAGGGCCCGGGCGAGGGTTCCCACGGTCACAGTGTTGCCCTCAGCTGGTCCGAAATTCCAACCTCCCGCCAGCTCCTGGCCGTTCTCCCGGAAGAGGTGCTCGGCCAGGGTCAGATAGCCGGACAAGGGTTCCAGCACATGCTGCCAGGGCCTGGTGGCATCCGGATTGCGGAGGACAAGCGGGCGTCCCGACGCGATGCTCCTGACAAGATCCACGACGATGCGATCCGAGGACCAGTCACCCCCACCAATCACGTTTCCGGCCCTCGCAGTGGCGAGGTGAGTGTCAGCAGGTCCCTTGAAAAAGGATCGGCGCCAGCTTGCCACGGCCAGCTCGGTTGCGCCTTTGCTTGAGCTGTAGGGATCATGCCCGCCCATGGGATCGCACTCCCGGTAGCCCCAGACCTGCTCGCGGTTCTCATAGCACTTGTCCGAGGTCACCACCACACAGGCTCTGACCCCACCCATCTGCCGCAGGGCCTCCAGCAGGTTTACGGTCCCGCCGACGTTGACGTCCCAGGTGGCTTTGGGTTCCTGATAGCTCAGCCGCACCAGGGCCTGGGCGGCCAGGTGGAAGACGATTTCCGGCCGGGCTTCCTGCACCACGAGCCGAAGCCTCTCTGCATCGCGGACGTCCAGCTCGTGGTGCTGGATGTGGTCATGCAGTTTCAGCAGCTGGAAGAGGCTGGGAGAGGTGTCCGGCGCCAGTGCAACCCCCGTGACCTCCGCGCCTAGATCAAGCAGCCACCGGGTCAGCCAGGACCCCTTGAAGCCGGTATGGCCGGTCACCAACACCCGACGGCCACGGTAGACGTCCTGGAACATCACCACACCTTCCAGGGAGCCTGCCCAGAGTTCCACAGCTGCTCGAGATACAGCTTGTCTCTGAGCGTGTCCATGGGTTGCCAGAAGCCCTGATGCCGGAAAGCCGAGAGCTGGTTCTGCTGGGCCAGGGCCTCCAGCGGATACCGCTCCCAGATGGTGCTGTCGCCCTCAATGAGGTCGATGACCTTGGGCGAGCATACAAAGTAGCCGCCATTGATCCAGGAGCCTTCCCCCCGGGGTTTTTCATGGAAGGCCGTGATCCGGGGTCCCGCCATCTCCAGCACCCCGAAGCGTTCAGGAGGCTGCACCGCGGTCAACGTGCAGAGGGTCTCCTGCTGCTTGTGAAAGGCGATGAGGGCCTGGATATCCACATCCGCCAGGCCATCGCCATAGGTCAGACAGAAGTCCCCGTCGATGAAAGGCGCGATCCGCTTGATGCGCCCCCCGGTCATGGTTTCTTCGCCGGTGTCCACCAGGGTCACGCGCCAGGGTTCCGCGAACTTGTGGTGCACTTCCATCTGATTGCCACGCAGATCAAAGGTCACGTCCGACATGTGCAGGAAGTAATTCGAGAAGTATTCCTTGATGAAGTAGCCCTTGTACCCGCAGCAAATAATGAAGTCATTAATGCCGTGATGGGAGTAGGTCTTCAGGATGTGCCAGAGGACTGGCTTGCCCCCAATCTCCACCATCGGTTTGGGCTTGAGGTGGGTTTCTTCACTGATGCGAGTTCCCGCTCCACCGGCCAGGATCACAGCTTTCATGGTTCCCTCGATTCGAAAAGGACTGGGGACACTGGCTTTCTTTCCCCCAAACATACCATGCAGCCAGGGCTGGACGGGGGCCGCGGCCCCGCCCGAAGGCCTCGCGGATCACCCCGGAATGAGGTAGTGCCAGAGACCTGGAATCCAACCCGGCAAGGGAATCCAGG
>SESG01032961.1_pt1 | contig 11010 bp, 15 predicted proteins | sample 3171421 | NCBI WGS metagenome assembly SESG01 (sample SAMN10866946, study PRJNA518727) | freshwater metagenome | biome: subpolar coniferous forest; feature: holomictic lake; material: water; isolation source: holomictic Lake 227, 6 m and 8 m depth | place: Canada: near Kenora, Ontario | collected... | reverse complement strand
AGATGAGGGCTTTACAGGCGACACGCGGATTTGGGCCTGAAGGGACAAATGTGATTTACTAGCTGGCGCGCATGACGTTGTTCCCCCGGAATGGGTTCGGGGCGGGGGACCCAAGATGAGCTGGTTGCCATCAGACGGCGAATAGTGCGCAATAAACGCCAGAGTAACAGTTGCAGATGAGCGACGAACAACGAAACTTTCTGTCGCTGCCTCGGTATACCGCCCTGATCTCGTTAACCGGGGCCTGCTGGCTTCCGGGACTTGCCGAGCACCAGGGAAAAATCTGGTTGTCAGGTGACGGTCGTTTCAAGAGCGTACCTCTCGGCTCGCATGCCACCGAAGTGGTGGACGATTTGTTGTTCGAAATCACGGAATGAGGGTTTGTGTTTTGAGAAGAACAAATGGCTCGACCGGCTTCGATGGTAGTCCGAAGAACCGAACCGGGGAATTGGAACGTGAAAATGCGGCGCATCGTTCAGCAGGTCGGCCCAGCGATGTTCGAGTTATTGCTTTGCCGTGGTTAGCCAAACCTCAACCGGCTCGGCCACGGCGAGCAAATAGTCGATATGCCAATGTGGCGCGCCGGTCGATTCCAGGTGGTGACCTAACCGAGCGCGGAGCCCTCCGGCACCGAAAGCGCTGCCTACATAGGCGTAAAAACCGGGAACAATGTCAAAGGCGCCCAAACTTCCGATTTCAAGACGCTTCATCCGCGCCACGAACGCGATCAGGATATAGGTTCCCTTGTCCTCGGGCAGATCCATGCGTCTCAACCGAACGTGCTCCCGTTCCAGCCCCAGTTGCCGGCGTCCACGTCCGTGAAGTTCAGGTAAACTCGGTCCGGGGAGATCCCGAGGGAATCTTTGAGCAATCTGCAAACCTGCTGCGAGAGCTTCCGGTTCACCTCATCGCTCAGTCCGCCGATGCTGCGGAGGTCCACGAAGGCTCCGTCGCCCGGCTTACCGGACATCAGCATGGCGGTCTGATTGGCGGTGACCATGACGTATTGCTCTGGCTTTCCAATGGTTTCGGCGACTGCTTTCGAGAGGGACGCCAGCAGGGCTTTCCGTTTGTCCTCGGGAAGCGCTGCACTGGTTTCGAGTCTTAAGAGTGGCATACTTCAAACCTACAACTGTGAGGCAATCTGCTCAAGCTCGGTCGGAAAACGAGGCGACACCGCGCCAGCTTTGGGCTTAATCTGGGGAAGGAAACGAAATGAAACTCGTCCCGATCCGAGTCGAATGCTACGCCGGCGCCAAGGCGGATGAGACGCCGCGGCGATTTACTTTGGACGAACGGACCGTCGAGGTGGGTGAAGTTCTCGACCGGTGGTACCAGGTGGAAAGCAAACCGGAGTGGCCACGAGCCGATTATTTCAAAGTGCTGGCCGCCGACGAACGGGAGTATTTGCTCAAGCACGACCTGGAGGCAGACGAGTGGTTTCTCGGGAAATCGTGGTGAGGGGATCATGTTCCGCAAAGACTTAATTGATTTGCTGCTCGGAAATCCGATGGGCGTCTCCCAAATCGCCCGGGCGGTGAAGGAATCGCCGAGCCAGATCGCGAATGATTTGCAGCACTTATTGCGCAGCCTCAAGCATTCGGATTACAGGGCGGCGATTGAACCCGCACGTTGTCGCGCTTGCGGCTTCGAGTTTTCCGAGGCAAAACTCACCAAGCCCTCCAAATGCCCGGAATGTCACAGCACCTGGGTCCTGGAACCAAAGATCGAAATCCAGCAACGCTCGTAAAGGGGTGCGAATCGCATGATCCCGATCCACGAACTCCTCAGCCGCATGCGGTGGGATCCGGAGTTTGCCAAGGGGGATTTCCAGCTGGGATATTACGATCGGACCGAAGATCGAATTATTTTGGTGCCGCTAAAGGAAGTTACCTTTCCTGAGGAGAGCCCACAAACTTTCCAGCTCACCGACCTCGAGGGACAGGTGCATCGAATCCCGTTTCACCGCGTGCGTGAGGTTTACAGGGATTCTCAACGCATTTGGCATCGGGGCGAGGCGTCGGCATATTCCTGATATGGCCGTATCCGAGAGCTATCGCGATTTCGTGCTCGAACAATTGGGGCGAGTGACGCCCGTGACCGGGAAGTCGATGTTCGGCGGCGTAGGCATCTATGCCCAGGGGCTGTTCTGCGCCTTAATCGCCGAGGACCGCCTGTACTTCAAAGTGAACGACACCACCCGACCGGATTTCGAGCGGCTCGGCATGGAACCCTTCCGACCCTTTGGGGAAGACAGCGCGATGGGTTACTATGAGGTTCCGGCCGATGTGGTGGAAGATTCGCTTGAGCTAGCGACGTGGATGAAGAAAGCAATCGAAGTCGCCTCCAAGGCCAAAGGCAAGAAGCAAAAGGGAGTGAAGCGGTGATCCTCAGCAGAGTCCACGCTGAAACCACGGACGGTTGGCGACGCGGCAGCCAAAGTCAGCCAGCGGTGAGAAAGTGCAGGAAAATTTAGTCCTCGGAGGCCATTCCACTCCGGCCAGTTCCTTGGGCAGTTGCTTCGGATCCACTGGATAGATGAGCGACAGATCCATTTTGGATTTCGAGCCTTGCAAAAACTCCAGTTCCTCCGGCGCGCCAATGATCAGCCAGAGCACCTCGGCGTCGGTGTCGTTGAAAACCTGGCGCAACTGGTCGGGTCCGACGAGTACGCCGCCGTATTTCGGCACGGTCAATGTCTCCTCACCCACCCGCATACGGCCCACGCCTTCCAGGACGAAGTAAAACTCCTCCTGCTGGATGTGCTTGTGAAGCGTGTTTGCGCTCCTGGGCGGCAAACGCCAGAGCCGCGCGCTGAGGTTCTCGCTCCCCGTTCGCTCCAAATAGTCAGCGTTCGGAATTTGCATCAAGTTGGAGGGCCTCCAGAAGAGGTCCTTTGGGTCGATGAGACGGTAACCTTGAATGGCCTTCATGATTTACGGAGGAACTAAACCCGTAGCCAGCCACGAAATCCCCTGCCGCTATAGTAGGACTCCGCACCGTTGTGATATACGAAGACACGGCCGAACCGGCGATCACCAAAGATGGCGCCGCCGAGTTTTCTAATATCGTCAGGCGTTTTCAGCCAACTCGACGACTTTGTGTCGAAATTTCCTAGTCTTTGCAGCTCTTGATATTGTTCTTCCGTTAGAAGCTCAGCGCCCATGGCCGCTGCCATATCCATGGCGCTGCTTTTCGGTTTGTGTTCCTTCCTGGAATCCAGCGCTTCACGGTCGTAGCAAAGACTGGTGCGGCCCTTGGGACTTTCCGGCGAACAATCATAAACAACGTACGCGCCCGTCTGTTGATCTTGGCCAACAACGTCCGGTTCGCCGCCGGTTCTTTCCATTTCACTGAGCGCCCACAATTTCTCAGCGTTGGTTTCCAGCCTTGCTCGCACTTTAGCCCATTCAAGACCCTGGTGGCGGTTCGTGTTCTTCTCGAACCGGGCTTTCAACGTTGTGAGCAGCTCTTCGCGTTGTTCTGGTGACAGCTCCTTTTTGTTGCCGACTTTGTTGCTCTTTGTCATGAGGCGTTATTTCAATGTCTTTCAATGTGCCTTCGTCAGCGGGTTTTTCAAATCGGGCCCAGCATTTCCCGTAGCCCGATCATTCTTTGCGGGCCAGCAGAGCCAGCATTGGCCACCACCAAACGGTTTTGCCGTCCTCATTTCCAAGCCGGAGCGCAGCCCTTACATGCTCCGAAGCCTTCGCCACCGCTTCGAGGACCTTCTCGCGGTTCTCTTCAGAAGTTGCGGCAGTTTCAAAGTACCAGTTGAGGTCGGGCTGCTTGCGCGATTGCAGGTCGGCACGAACTACTTTCAAGCCGGCTTTTTCGGCCAAGTCCTGCCAGGCCTTTCGCGACAGGAACCGGCCATGGCTGGGGTCGCGCCACTTCTCCACGCCATGCAGCCACTCCTCTGTTTCCGGGTCATCGTCCGGCACGGTGCCATCAATGAGCGGGAAATGACCGGCCGGCCTCAGAACCCGCGCCGCTTCCTGCACGAATTTCTGCGGTGAACTGAAGTGATGCGGGGCCACGCGAGCCGTGACCAGATTGAAAGAGCCGTCGGCAAGGGGCATTTCTTCCGCCGGGAACAGCCGGGTTTCGATCCTGAAGCCGGCTTCTGCGCAGAGTCTCTGCGCGTTTTCAAGCATGCGAGGGGCGATGTCGCCGGCGGTCACTTTCCATCCATGCCGGGCGAGCCACAGCGCGGTGTGACCTCCACCCGTCGCCACGTCCAGAACTGTGCCGCTAGAGGGCACAATCACCCCGCGCAAGCCCTTCTCCACGTCTTGCGTGTCGGCCAGAATATGCGACTTGCCGTAACGATCGCTTTGCCGGTTGAACTGCGCAGCCGATGCCGACTGCTTTAAGTCCAGTGCGTTTTTGTCATGATGCATAAGGTGGTCAGACTCTTCCGACTGTTAGGCGCCAAGCCAGTGCGCTTTCCTGCTGAACGTTGATAGGCGCAGACAGAAACCGCTGAATGACCTCGGCGTTCGTTGTCGTGTGGAGGGAGGGCTTCGTCGTCCGGAATGAGCCACCGCCAGCCAGGACCATTGGGATCAGGAGTTGGTCAGCTAGGTGCTCATCAACCGGGACACCCGCTTCGAGCCAGGCTTTCGCGGCCTCGACTGCCGACTTCGCGACTTCCTCCGCGGGACGTCCGCGCTCACCGAAGCCGGTGAAGACCTCGGTCACATGCTCGGCTTCGATCGCCAGGACCACAGCGTTCCCCGGTCCGACCGGATATTGGACTGTCTCGATGACACATTCGCCTGCCCGCCACTTGAGTTCGTCGCGAACGACCGTCAGTTCCCTTTCGGCCACGTGTTCGGGGAGTTTGGAGACAAGGATGCGAGCTTGCCTGCTTCGAACTGAACCGCGCTCAAGCAAATCCAGCCGTGACAGCTTCTTCGCAGGCTCGATTCGGGCATGGAACCGTCCGCCACCTGCGGGAAAGAAGCCGTGGCAACGCAATTCCAATGCTACCGATGGGCCCATGCGATGGATGAGGGGCATGAAGCTACTAGCCAGGAAATCGAATGGAGGCGCCATCGGGTTATGCGTTCCGCCTTCCAGAGTCAGCGTGCTATGGCCGGAGGCGGTCAAAAGAGCCGGCAGGACCGTTTGCAGCACGAGCGTGGCGCTTCCGGCAGTGCCTACCGCAAAGCGGTAATTGCCCGGCGTGACGGGTCCAGGGGTAAACTCAAGGGTCTGTGATCCCAGTGCGGCCCCCGTCACCTCGGCACAACCAACCGTTTTGGCGGCCTCAACCGCGGTCAGGTGTTGCTTCAGCAGACCGGGCTTCTGACGCTTGGCCCGGACCCGCTCCATGCGAAAAGGTTGGCCAGTGACCAGAGAAAGCGCCAACGACGTGCGCAGAATCTGGCCACCGCCTTCACCTTGTGATCCGTCGATGATGATCATTGATCAGTCTTCCGCCCGCTCACCATGTGGTGCCATTTTGACCAGCTTGGGATCGAACTGGCCGAGAATCGTCACCAGGTCCTGCTGGGCAGCCATGACTTCGTGGATGTTTTTGTAGACCATCGGCACCTCATCCAAGCCTGCCGAGATAAGGGTCACGCCCTTTTCGCGCAGGAAAGCATTCACTTTCTTCCACTCGAAGGTCTTGCTCGCCTGAGTGCGGCTCATTACCCGGCCAGCGCCATGGGAAGCTGAATTCAGCGACTCCGGGTTGCCTTTGCCACTCACGACGATCCCTGGTGAGGCCATGGAACCGGGAATGATGCCCAGGACACCCTGGCCGGCAGGGGTTGCTCCCTTGCGGTGAACGATGACTTCCCTTTCGACACCGTTGATGACGTGCCGCTCCTTCCAGGCGAAGTTGTGATGGTTTTCGAGGTCCAGCAGGACCTCAGCACCGAGATTGGCCGCCACGTGCTTGTGGATGAGCGCATGGTTCGCGGCCGCGTAACGGCCCATCAACTCCATGGCCGCCCAATATTCCTGGCCCTCCTGGGAATCCAACGATAACCAGGCCAGGCGCTTCAACTCGCTCGGCAGGTCGGGGAACTGGCGAAAGGCAAGCTTGCTGTAATGGTCGCACACGGCGGCACCCGTGCCTCGGCTGCCGCTATGCGAAAGCAGGGCAAGATAAGTTCCCGGCTCCAGACCTCGGATGTTCCCGTGGGCAGTGAACAGCCCGAACTCAACAAAGTGGTTCCCGCTGCCGCTGGTACCAAGCTGCGACCAGGCGCGGTCCTTGTTCTGCCTGGTGACCGGGCTGACGTTCCAATCCGCATCCAAAACCTCATGCTGACGGCGGTGCTTGAACGAGGACCCAATACCAAAACGCGTCTCGGCCTCAATGGCGCGGGTCAGGCGGTCCTGATGATGCTCCAGGTCCCGAGCCGGTATATCCAGCACTGTCATCTTCATGCGGCAGGCGATGTCCACGCCAACCGCATACGGAATCACCGTGTCTTCAGTGGCCAGTACCCCGCCGATGGGCAAACCATAGCCGACGTGGGCATCGGGCATCAGGGCGCCAGCTACCGCCACGGGCAGCAGACAGGCCTTTTCCATCTGCATCACCGCTTCGTGCTCCAGGCCTTCGCCCCACTGGCGGTATTTGATCGGCTCAGTGCGCGGCGGCGGCGGGGCATTCAGCAAGGCTTTGGCAAATTCGCCTCGCATGCTGTCCTCCAAAAAAGAGGACGGGTTGGCGATGATCGCCTTCACTTCCTCCACCAGTCGTGTCTTGTCCCCGCCCGCGAGGACAAATTTGCTGACGAAATCAGTCGCCCGCCAGGTGGCTTTGCCCAGCGGGATACCGAGACGGATAAAATCTTTCGTGTTCATGGGAAGTAATCCTTCAAGCAGGCCCGGATCTCCAAAGCTGCACGGTGCGGTAGTCTGTCCTCCGCCTGCTTTAAGGCGTCCTGGATCTTCTCGAAATCTGTCCTCGTTGGCTCCGCGAAACTTCGATTGTAGTTTCTGAGCCAGTCTCGAAGCGCAGCTTGCGCCAATCCGGCCAGGCGCACATCCTTGTCAGCGCAAGCAAGCAGGATAGGTGGGAGTTTCTGCCACTTTCCGAAATAGAGGATCAGCATCAGGACGTTTCGGCGTACAAATACTCTCTGCTCCAGCGTAAACAGCCTCCAAAGCTCCTCCAACGATTGGTGCCTCGCCTTCGGAGTCAGGGCCTTCAAGGCCTCGCGGGACACACCCGGCGTCTCATCCGCAAGTAGCCTTATCAGTTTTGCGCCGAACGGCTCCGCGTTCAGTTTCCCAACCGCGTAAACCGCAGCTCGACGCACCTGGGGCTTTGGCGCTTCGAGAAACGGAACGACCCGAGCTGCATCCTCGGCCTCACCGGTCTCACCCAGCCCGCGAATGACCATTCCCAAGGTGCTTGCGTCGCCCGCTTCCATGGCCTCCAAATAGAAGTGGTGGACGTCGAACCCCGCGTCGGCGCTGAGAAAATGTCTCGCAACCTCGCGGATGCCAACATGACGATCCAGCAGGCCACGTTTGAGAGCTTCAGTTGCCAACGCCGGGCATTTCGTTGCCAGGGCCCAAAGAGCATCTCGTCGCACCGGCATGAAGCGGTCGCTTAACATGGGTATGGCGACGGATGGGAGTTCGGTCGCTGCCACCTCCGGCAAGAATCGACGCACGGCCCAAGCTCGCGCCACTGAGTCCGTGTCAGTCAGCGCCGCCTTAACGATAATAGAGCGCACCGATTGCTCCGCGCCGGCCGCGAGTTGAAAGCTCGCCCGGCGCAATGAGCGATCACCAGACTTCATGCCGGACTGCAGCACTTCTCGGCACTCCGGCTTTCGAAGCAACTCGCAAACCGAATCCACCAGCGCGCGGTTTGTCCGACCGCAGGCCTGTAACCGCAGCACAAGCCTGAGGTTCCTCAAGAAGTGCGCTGCACATTCAGGACGTAATCGGGCACTCACGGCTTGTGCGGCCGCTTCTCGCACCGGGGCCACCCAGTCGTTCAAACGAATCAGCAGGAATGGGAGTTCCTGGCCATCGTCGAGAGCCGAGAGGCCGTTCACCGCCGCCTCCCGCACATAACCGTCATTGTGGAAACTCGCGAGGCCAAACAGGCTCGCGGCGAATTCGCTCGAGCCAAAACGCCGAAGGCCGGAAGAACGCAGTTTTCGCCATCCATGGTCCAGCCCACGGTCAGAGGCACCAATCATCCTGATACGCTGATCGAGGCCGGCAAGCTCGAAGGGCGCCAGCGTTTGGAGCAAGCGCTGCGCGGCCTCGCCGGCGGCCCGGAAAACCGGACCGCTCGCATCCACCAGCAGGCAGGCAATCTCCGGAATTGCACCCGCCTCCCCTGAAAAGCCGATTTCATGAAGCAGCTCCACCTGTTCCTCGCTGCTGGCAAGCACGCGGCTCCAGAAACTGCCTCCACGGAAGAGGCGATCAATCTTTTCCGGGGTTTCTTTTGAAACGCTTTTCATCAGGGTGCCTCCATTCTAAGTTGATGGCACTCGGCGAGCGTGGGTGGTTCGAGTTTCTCGACCAGGCGAAAAATAACCTTTTCGGGAACCGGAATGGAACGGCGCTTGTTCTGCGCCAGGAGCGTTGCCAGTGGTGGTTCCAGGTAGACAACTTCAATTTGCGCGCGGTAATCGGTGAACAAGTCAATCCAGCGCTGACGCACTTGGCGTGTGATGTTGGTGGCGTTGAACGCAAAGCTCTGACCGGCTCGGAGGTGGACTCGGCATTGTTCACGGGCGGCCTGGATGACTTCGCCCTGGTTATCGGTGGCATCCAGTTCCAAGGTTTCGCGTAAAGCGTCCAACGCAACGGTCGGCATCCCAGGCCTTTGCCGTGCCAACCAGGTATCTTTGCCTGCGCCAGGAAGCCCGGACATGAGGGTAACGGTGCAGCGGTAATCCTCGTGCGGAATGTAGTGGAAGCTGCTGAGCTGACCGCGGTAAAACAGGAATCGCGCCTGATTATTGGCGAAGACAAAAGGGACGCCGAAGCAGCCACGCTCCTCGGCGACTAGTTTCCACAGGTGGAGATTCTCTTCCGGACGGCTCATCTCCCTCGCTTGGCGCCCCCGGGTATCAGCAAGCGCGAACCAATAAAGCAAACGATTGTCGACCAGCCACGAGAGGAAGATGAGCTCATGCTCCGGCTTTTCCTTTTCAAGCAGATATGGAGGACGACCGTGATAGCGAACCAGCGCAACAATTTCCTCCCGCGTCTGGAGGTCGCATTCCAATTCCCTCAAGACCCGGCGGGCGATTTCAGCGCCCGCGTGCGAGTGTTTGGGCGAGCGCATCCGCCCTGTTTCGGGATCAATCGCCGATGTCGCCGGCTTTCCGGCGTCATGCAAGAGAGCGGTAAAGAGCAGTTTTAACTGCGTGTTGCGGTCGAAGGCAGACCATGCTTCAAGCCGCTCCAATTCTGCACACACCATTCGCGTATGCGTCCACACGTCGCCCTCCGCGTGCCAATCAGCGTCCTGCGCACACGCAGCCATTGCTCCCGCCCAGGGTTGACCCTCGGCCCAACGAACGATGTCCGTGTTTGTGGACGCGGCAAAATCGAACCAGCGCTTGGATGTGTGTTTTAGATCCAAATGTCCGCTCCTTCCGCGAGTTCATTAGGAACCAATGCCTGGTGCTGCCAATGCTCGCTCTGTTTGACCTTCTCCACAAATTCGGAGCGCACCATCTTGGCGCGGCCAGTAACGGAACCCTCTGCCTCGGTGCGGCAATAGAGCCCTTCCATCAGATTGTCGGTTCTTCCTGTAACGGGGTTTTCAAACGAGCTTTCGAAAGCCGAGGGTCCGATGACCGAGCGGAGTTGCTCCAGGCTGGCTCGGCCGCGGTGGAGCACTGGGACGGTTGTTAAACCCGTGCTTCGGAGCATCGCCAAACGCCTTTCCAGGCTCAGGAATCGCCCGGCGTCCTTGTCGAAAATATCGAACTCGAAGAAATAATGGGGTAGCCGGCGATAGTGGACCGAGTGCTTAGCGTAAAGCCACTCGCCATACAGGATAAATTGGCTGGACAACATCGCCTCCAGGACAGGGCGCTTCACGGCAGTCCACTGCTTAAAAAGGTCATACTGAGGATGCATTCCTTCGGTGATTTCGTGCCCGTGACACTGCAACACCATGCGGCCGGACCGGGTGAAATGAATGCCGACATTCGTGCCGTCGAGTTTTTCCTCCACGATGAGGGAGGGATCCGCGATAAAGCCCCTGGATTCCTTCGGACCAAGGTGCTTATCATCGTCGGTCCCCTTCGAGCCGGAAAGGTGCGGCGTGCGGGGGTACTTGACGAAATCATCTCGGGTCGCGCCCATAATTCTTTCCCCGGTGTACAATATTCAACGAAAGGGGGCGAGTTTTGCATCACTCGCCCTCCAACGTCATTCCCCCACAAATGGCTTCCAGTCTTGCACCCCGTGCGGGTTTCGAATGAGCGCCGAAATCGGCAACTCCTTCGGCGCCCGCGGCACCGAGAGCAGCTTCAAACCGGCTTCGTGCGGTAGGCGGTCAGCCTTGCGCTGGTTCACTTCCTTGGCCGACCAGACCAGGTTCTCCCAGGCGTCCTTGCCGCCGCGCGAGCGGGGCACGACGTGGTCGAGGCTGCCCTCGTCCGGGTGCAGGACCCGGCCGGTATACTGGCAACGGTTGCCATCGCGCTCGCGGATCGCGCGGGCGCACAGCTTCGGGCGCTTCTTTGGCACCTTGGCGTAGTTCACCGCCACGATGACGGTCGGCACGCGAATCTGGCCGCGCACGGTATGCACCGCTTCGTCCTGGTCGCGAATCGGCAGAGTAATCCACTCCTCCCAGGTGACTGGGCGGATATGGTTCTCGCCCTCGATCGCCAGGCCGGTGGCCACATTGGTGGCCATCATGCAGAACGCCTCCTGGGGCGTGCGCACGTTGATGGCCTGCCAGTTTCGGTTCAGCACCAGCACGGTCGCTTTCGTCAATATGCTGCTCATAAATGTTTTTGGGTGTTTGTTCTTTGTTGGTATTGGCGC
>SESG01031206.1_pt1 | contig 11014 bp, 7 predicted proteins | sample 3171421 | NCBI WGS metagenome assembly SESG01 (sample SAMN10866946, study PRJNA518727) | freshwater metagenome | biome: subpolar coniferous forest; feature: holomictic lake; material: water; isolation source: holomictic Lake 227, 6 m and 8 m depth | place: Canada: near Kenora, Ontario | collected... | reverse complement strand
CGTTGGTTGCAGATGAAGTTCGCGCCTTGAAAGAGCGTACAACACGTGCGACCCGTGAAATTGTCGAAATGATTAAAGCCATCAGAAGGAAACCAAAAATGCCGTTACCGCTATGGAAATGGGAGTTCATCAGGTAGATGAGGGGACAGGAGAAGCGGCCAGAGCTGAGGATATTTAAGGTCTGTTCCGAATTGAAACCAATCTGTTTGGCGCAACATTTTCGCGGGCACACCAGAATTCTTCCAGTTCTTCAACAAGCAACCGGTCCAGTCCGGAATCCCTGATGAATTCTTCTCTTAATCCGGCATCACTCTGCGAAACAATTATGGGAAGCAACGTGTTCATGTACATCAGGGAACTCTTTGCGAGCCGCAGACCGACGTCGAAAAGGCTGTCCGGGATATCCCCGTTGAGGAGCCGTTTGTGCCGCAACTCTATTGATACAATCCGCTTGATTGTATCCCGCTCCCCGTCGCCGGCCAACCACCCGTAACTGCTCCCGATTGCCTCCTGTAAGCTGGTCACAACACTAACTAGGATCTGTTCTTCCCGCTCTATCCGCTCCAAACGCTGTTGAATGTCATGTATGGTTCCCGTGTTCTGTGAAAGACATTCAAGGCCATCCAGAAGATTGGTTAAACGTTTCCGTCCCATCCTGCCCGGCAGGTCGCTGGCAATGAGATCATCAAGCAGCAATTCTCTGAAAAGCCCCGGCTTGATTGCGTTCAGCTCGTTCCAGCTGGCTGAAAGAACATTCAACGTTTCACTATCAGGAATACCGCGGGCAAAAAATACCATTTTATTGATGCGCCGGGATGCTTCCTCCATCCGGTGAAGTATATCCACCAAACGGTGAAAGTTCTTCCGTCCGGTTTTACCGGAAGCATTGGTATCATCAAGACGTTCATCGCAATAAGTACCGACATCGAGCATGAGTCGTTCAAAGCGCTGATCGTTCTGCTTAATTGCTTCTTTCTTCGCCAGAAGAATCGACAGGATAACAGAATCCGGGAGATCACTCCCGGCCGCAGTGGAAAACATGAAATAGGTCGCGAGCGACTGACGGGTCTGTTCAAGTGATGTCATGGCCATGATTTGAACCGGTATATATGATTCTGTTGGTAACGCATGAAGATTCATCGTCGGGACAGCCATACTTCAACCCTGTTGTTGCGGATTTTTCCGTTCATGGAGCCGCCTTCCACAAGCTGCATGACCGAGCCCATACCCATTGCTACCGAGGGTTTTACGCCTCGTGATGTCAATTCACCGCCCACCAGTTTTGCCCACTGTTCGCTAGTTTCTTTTGATTTTTTACCTTCGCTCGAATCGCTGAAGCCGAACAGCATAACCTTGCGACCCTGCAGATCCTTACGCTCAAGGGAGTGGATCAGGCGATCGAAATCTCGACGGGAGCGGTTATCGAAGCTAATTGTATCGGGACGAAACCTGATAGATAGCGAAAGGCGTTCCGCACCATCCACCATGTTTTTAAATTCCTGTGGTGTATTGTCAGGCAGTATTGGCGTTTCAGCACGTACCGCAAGAGAAACGAAACTGTTCTTTTCCACTATCTCCTGCCCGTCGTCTGAGAGGACAAACTCCATAAATTCTCTGGCCAGCGGGTTGGCTGTTTTGGGTGGGACATACATATAGAGACGGCGTGAAAGCGGATACTCTTCCCGCGCTACTGTAAAAGCATTCGGATAAATAGCCCCTCCGGACTCACCTGCTGCAATTGCCAGCGCTTTGCTGCTTTTTATATACGGCAGCCCTATAAAACCGATGCCATTGGGATCACCGGCTACATCGGAGGATAGCCGACTGCTGTCCTCGTATCGTTTGGCTCCTGAACCCAACTTCTTCTTGTCCAGAACCAGACTTTTAAAAGTGTCGAATGTTCCGGACTTGTCATCGCGGGCATACAGTTCTATCGGCTTGTCACTGCCACCGATATCTTTCCAGGAGCTGATTTCGCCGGCAAATATACGTGCAATAGTTTCCTTGCTTGCCGCAGCGAGCGGATTAGCAACGTTCACAACCACCGCCAGTCCGTCCAAACCAATAACATGCTCGCTCCCATAGCTGGTAAAATCTCCCTGAGCAGAGAGCTTGTCGCACTCCTCTTTCTTGATCGGGCGTGAGGACATGCCGATGTCACAGAGTGATTTTTCAAGGCCCTCATAGGCGGTACCGGACCCATGGGACTTAATTTCCACTGCCCAGGCTTTTGTTCCACCCATACTGCCGACGATTCTGATTTCTTCTTCTTTTGCGCCAGGTTCACGGCGGGTTTTGTGGGCTCCTTTACGCTTCAGAAACTCTTCAACCAGGGCCGGGGCCAGCTTGGCACCGATAGTATTGGAACCCTGCAGCCTGAGAACCGTTTCAATCCGCTCTGCAAAAAAGAAGTACCAGCCTCCCCAGGACAGAAGCATCAGCGTGGCGAAAGCGGAAACTCCGCGAAGTACAAATTTACGCAGGCGCCGTCTGCCTTCAGCAGCCTTGTGCTCTGCCTCGCGTGCAAGTTTATCACGATGTTGACAACGTTCCAGAGCAGCAGAAAATTCGTCGCTACTCTGAAAACGATGGTCAGGCGATCTTGAAAGGGCGCGATGAATGATGCCAGCCAGCTCCTGATCAAGTTCGGGAAGCTTTTCGCGAATGTCGGAGATATCTTCCTCCATTTGCCGCATCAACTGGATAATGGTAGAACCTGCTTCTCGTGGTGGTTCACCGGTCAGCATCTGGTACATCAGCATACCGACAGAATATATATCGGAGCGATTATCAATTGCCTTGGGATTCACAATCTGCTCGGGACTCATATAGCCTGCAGCGGCAAAAAAGTTGGCGCTGCTTCCCGCTTCTGTGGGCATATGACTGGATGCGCCGAAGCCATCAAGCTTGACTAGACCGTTTTTTGCCACAAAAACGTTTGTGGCACTGACTCCCCTATGAATAATCCCGCGGCTGTGTGCAAACGAGAGCGCCTTCAACAGCTGCTTGATGACATGCAGTGTCGGCAGTTCCTTGCTGCCGCCGTGATGATTGATAATCTCATCTAGACGGTACGCACCAAAGTGCTCCTGAACCAGATAAAAGACTCCCTCCTCCTCGAAAAAATCGATGGTTTGGAGAATATTTGTATGGTTCAAATGGGCAAGTTTTTTTGCTTCGGCATAAAAGCTGTCCCGTAGCTTAGCCGCATCGCCATTCTGTCCCCCCTTGAACGCCTTGATAAAATATGAAACTCCTTTGGAAATGTCCTCAGCGAGGTAGAGCACCGTGCCATTTTCAAAAGTGGATATTTCTTGTTTCAGCATATATTTGTTCACAATCAGGCTATTCATAGTTTAGTCCTTGCTGAGTATACGTATTGGATGCAGGATGTTTCCGAAGGGGAAACATAGCAAAAGCAAGGTTACATCGGGGTGTCAAGTTGGTTAAATGTTATTTAACGTCTACAGAGGGAGAATTGCAGGAGCAATCCACATATATTCCTGTATCAGGCTTTTTGGCATACATGGGGTGGGAATCTAGATCAAGCCGTGAACCCAAGGCAGGGCTCCCGGTTTTTTGTCAGAGTTTTTCATAGAATATCATCAGAGATTGGAAGCACAGCAAAGCAAATCGAGGTTGCACTGGAGGTTGTAAATTCGAATTTAAACAAAAAAAAGGGCTGCGACACAAGCCGTAACCCCTTGAATTTTATGGTCGGGATGACAAGAATTGAACTTGCGACCCCCTGCTCCCGAAGCAGGTGCGCTACCAGGCTGCGCTACATCCCGAAGAGTGCTTTTTCTAGCACCGGCAAGGGGAAATTGTCAAGGAGAAAGGGGCGGGGAGTAGAGCGCGGGGGACCGCGGGAGGGACCGGATGGGGGGGACCGGAGGGTCGGGGCGTAAGAGAATAAAAATACCGCCTCCAGGATGAAGACGGTATTAGTTCAGTGACGGACAGCAGATTGTTATTTTTTAAATTTAGGGTCAATCAAACAAGTACCTTTAACTCTGTACTTAACGTATCCGACAAGAAAGCTGAAAAATTCGTGTTCCAAAACCCCGTCAACCAGTGCAACGTAGCCTGGTGTCCCCTGGATTGCTTGGTCGAGTGCTTCCTTCGCGTTTGGAATGCCAATAGGAAATAAAATGATAGGTTTTGAATCTTCACCCTCAACTCTTACTTCACCCTTAACAAAATCAGCACCTCTTGACAGATCAACGTTCTTAGAAGAAATAACGGTAAAATCTGTTATTCTAGTCACACAACCCGACAGACAACTCACCGCTAATACTACAGAACAAAACAACGCAATCCTTTTCATGCACCCTCCACAAGATAGAATATACGCACACAAATGATGCTATGTCTCATGTGTATTGACCCCCCTTTAGCTTAAATCGGCGTCCAAAATTGACCCATCTCAGCAATAAGGCCGTAAATGTACCTTTGCATGAAGCTGATTTACTTCAAAGGGAGAATTCATTCCGTAAATTAATTTGAAACCTCTTGGTCAAAATCCCTTCCATCACCTATTACAGTTGTGGGCAGAGAAGGGACCTGTCAAAAAAACGGTTAAAATGACTTTTCGGTGTAACTGCGAATTAGTTTACTGTCCAGCACTTCACGCACCATGGTCGCCATATTCGGCAACGAGAACGGCTTCTGAATGAAATGCACACCTTCATCAAGCACGCCGTGTTGTGCGATGATATCGGCAGTGTAACCGGACATATAGAGACACTTGAGTTGCGGGTTTAGTGACTGAAGTTTGTTAGCCAAATCCTTGCCATTCATTTTCGGCATTATCACGTCAGTTATGAGTAGATTGATCTCTCCAGCGTGTTCATGTGCCAGGCGTATGGCTTCGTCGGGCGTTCCAGCAGTCAGCAGGGTATAGCCCTGCATTCCGAGTAATAGAGAGGTTATTTGCAATATACCCGGCTCGTCTTCCACTAACAGGATTGTCTCCTGACCTTTTGGTAGTGGTGCGGCCTTTGCTTCAGTCTGAGATTTTTGGCTCTTCTCCTCTAGCCGTGGGAGATGGATTGTAAAGGTTGTCCCCATTCCAGGTTCGCTGTAGATGTTGATGAACCCGTCGTTCTGTTTGACAATACCGTACACAGTGGCCAACCCGAGTCCAGTACCTTCACCGACTCCTTTAGTTGTGAAAAATGGCTCAAATACACGGGCCATTGTTTCCTTGTCCATACCGCTACCGTCGTCACTGACACTCAAATGCACGTAATCACCGGGAACCGCTTCCGGGTTTTCTTCACAATAGCTCGAATCAACGGTATTATTCCGGGTCTCAATGGTGATGCGCCCGGTGCCGTTGATGGCATCTCTGGCATTGACGCAGAGATTGGCAAGAATCTGGTCTATCTGGCTTGGATCCGCTTTTATACGCCACAGGTCTGGAGCAGGTTGCCACGTGAGTTGAATAGACTCTCCTATCAATCGCCGCAGCATCTTAAGCATGCCATTGATGACTTCATTCAGGTCTATGTTTTTCGGTGCAATCGCCTGCTTTCTGGCAAATGCCAGTAGTTGCCTGGTAAGATCGGCAGAACGTTCTGCCGTCTTCATAATTTCTGTAAGATGCTCACATACGGGGTGATTTATATCCGACTCCATGAGGCCAAGCTGAACGTGTCCCATAATAACCGTCAGCATGTTGTTGAAGTCATGAGCCACACCACCGGCCAGGCTCCCGATCGACTCCATTTTCTGAACTTGATGTAACTGCTGTTCAGCCTTGTGTTGTTCTGTTATGTCAAGTGCAATGGAAAGAAGTCTTTGCTGCCCGGTTACCGATATAACCTCACCCCAGTATTTACAGAGCTTTGTCAGCCCTGCTTTAGTGTGCAGAGATAATTCCTGACCTTGTATTTTCCCCTGTTGCTGGATGCTTTCTTTCAGTCGCATCCTGTCAGCTTCTGAAATCCAGCCAAGCTCAACGGATGTCTTACCGATAACCTCTTCCCGACTGAATCCGGAAATATTCTGGAATTGCTGATTGGCATCCAGATATGTGCCGTCCTCAATGCTGCTGATGGTGATCATAATCGGCGCACTGTTGAATGCTGTGATGAACAGCTCGTTGCTTTCGGATAATGAGTCCTGCATTTGTTTCCGCTCAGCAATATCCCAGGCTAGGTCTGCAAAGCGATAGGCAATAAGCACATCCTCTTCACTGTATTCTGAGGCTTTGTTGCCAATGCCTAAGATCCCTACAATTTTGTCGGAGCGCAAGATCGGTACGGCCAGTTCACGGGTCACGGTGGCGTGACCCGGTGGCATCCCCTTGCGGTGGGGCAGTGAGGCATAATCGTTGTGGATGACCGGTTGTCGCTGGTGGATGCAGTCAACCCATACTCCGGCCTTATCAATGTCATAATGGCTGCCTGCACCTTCTGCTTTGCAGAAATCTCTGGCGGTCCGGGTGGACCAGGCATGCAGCGTCAGGGTGCGCTGATCTTCTTGTAGCAGATGGAAGTACCCGATCTGGCTGCCGGTCAACTCTTCTATCTGATCAAGTGTTGCGGTGAGTAGTTCATTCAGGGTGTGTGACAAAGAGTATTCGACAAGGTAAAGTCTGGCAGCAGCCAACCGCTCTTCTTTCTTTTGGCGGGTGATATCCTTAATCATCGCTATAAAATGTTTGGGCGAGCCATCCTCGTTTCGTACGCACTTGACAGAGAGATCTGTATGTATAATCCCGCCTTCATTCCGTATGAATCGCTTCTCAATCTGGTAACCATCGATCTCTCCATGAAGCACTAACTGGAATTGTGCCTCATCTGCAGCGAGATCATCGGGATGCGTCAACTCCGCCCAGCTTTTGTTTGAGAGCTCTTCTTGAGTGTAGCCCAGCATTGAGCACAAACAGTCGTTGCACTGAACCCATCCCTTCTCTAGGGACGTAATTGCCATTCCGATGAGGCCGAGTTCGTAATAGCTTCTGAAAAGTGCCTCGCTCTCGTGCAGCGCTTCATCAGCCAGTTGCCGCTCCAGCTCACCGGCGGCACGTTGAGCAATGTACTGTAGCACCGTTTCCACCAACTGCTGGTTTAGAAAAGGTTTTTCTCCGATCAGTGCAATTAGGCCGATCGGCTCTTCGTTTTTCCCATACAGAGTGATACCAGCGTAGCTTTCGGCTTTGATCTCCCGCAACACCGGATCGTTGGGGAACAGATTGGCGACATCGCGCGGGAAACAGCAGATGGCCTTCCCCACCACGTCACCGCACGGTGTGTCTTTCAGGGCATATTCAACATTGTCCTCAAACCTGCCGTTGTGATAGACCGCCACAGTGTGCGCCATAAGTCCGTCACCGGTCAGGCGGTCGATGCAGGCAAACTCCATCGACAGAGTCTCAGACAGAAAGCGCGCCAGCGCCGGGAAGAACTCTTCTTCCCATACTGGCGGTGTCCCTCAAGGTCGTAATCGGATTCATAGTATTTTGGGTCTGCTCATGCTCTGGATTCAGAACCGTAAACCGTAACCTGCTAACAACATGCATCCATCACATTCCATTTGTCATCCATATAGAGGCATCTGCAATTCACACAAATCTGACCCTGTGAAAATAACAGAAATTGCACCTACTAATAAGGTCATATGCTGTTTATATTCAATTCATCGGGCAAGGGGAGGTTTTCTCAGCATACTTGAGAGAGGACAGCAATACCTCGCTCTATATCGCTGCTACTCATCCCGCCGAAGCCAAGCAGCAATGTCGTAGCTTCGGGTTTGCCGGTGACGTGGAAGTCAGAAAACGGGAAGAGACGAATACCTTTTTGTTGTGCTCTACCTAAAATTTCTGTTTCACTGTGCGAGGTCTCAGGCAACATCAGAACAACATGAAGACCTGCACCCTGACCGACAACTACAGCCCGTTTGCCAAAATGAGTTTCAACCGATTGCAGAAGGATATCATGTTTCTTTTTGTAGATCATGCGCATCCGCCGTATGTGTCGCTCCCAGTGTCCCTGCTCCATAAATGCTGTCATAGTTCTCTGTTCAAGAAGCGATACTGAGGGGAAATAATCCCGGTAAATTTGGCGGTAAACTGCTAGCAATGAGTAGGGTAGCACCATGTAGCTCAAACGTAGTGCCGGGGAAAGTAACTTAGAGAATGTTCCCGAATAGATAATGTTTCCGGTCGGACGCAACCCCTGTAACGATGGTATGGGCTTCCCGTGGTAACGGAGTTCGCTGTCATAATCATCTTCGATGACGTATTTGTCACCGGATTCTGCCCATTCAATCAATGCAAGCCGGTTTGCAACGGGCATTACGTAACCCAACGGCAACTGGTGTGATGGGGTCACGTAGACGATTGTGCTATTACTGGCCTTGAGATGTTTTATGTTAATTCCACCCGGTTCGACAGGGACTGGAACGATAGAATATGAATGGCTTTGAAAAACGGATCGTGGCAGATGGTAACCCGGGTTCTCGACAGCTACTACGGAATGATTTGTCTTTAGAATATTCGAGACAATTTCGAGGCTTTGCTGAAGTCCCGCACAGATGACAATCTGATCCGGGTCGCAGAGTACGCCTCGTGAGCGTTCCAGGTAACTTTGAATAGAACAGCGCAATCCCCAGTCCCCCTGAGTATCACCATACTGGACAAGCTGCTTACCGTTTCGGCGAATGCTTTCAACAAAACATTTTCGCCAGAGTTCCGTTGGAAAACTTTCCGGGTCGAGTCGGGCAGGATGAAAATCATATGTGAAGTTAGATGGCGGCCCTGGGAGGTAGTCATTTTTGCCAGGCTTAACGGATACAACTTCCGGAGCGACATCCTGGTCAAGAGCCGACACAAAATAGCCGCTACGTGGTTTACTGTACAGGTATCCTTCGGCGTAAAGCTCCTGGTAGGCCCCATCAACGGTGTTGCGACTGGCTGAAAGTTCAGTGGCCATATTCCTGACAGAGGGGAGTCTGGTATCAGCAGGCAGCTTGCCTGACAGGATGTGCTCCTTGATCTGATTATAGAGTTGTTTGTATAACGGGACTGGATTACTATTATTCAGAATGAACATGTAGCTCCTGACCATCTCAAGGTTTTTTATCAAAGGGAGTTTAGGGCTACCGTGACACCGATGTCAAAAGAAAACTGCCCCCATTAAGTATTGATATTACAGCCACTAACAATGGTGGCAATGGAGCAAACCAAGCTGTCTTACACCACAAATAAAGGAGACAATTACTGTGATTCATGAAAAATTGTTGGAAATTATGAAACAGGATGGAGTGGTTGCAATCGCAACTCTGGGAGAGGATGGGCCGCATATGGTCAACACCTGGAATAGTTATCTGAGAACCACCGAAGATGGCCGTCTGTTGATTCCTGCCGGTTATATGCACCATACAGAAGCGAACATCGCTTTCAATCCGGAGGTTTTAATAACCTTAGGGAGCAGCAAGATCAGTGGTTTGTATGGACCAGGCGCAGGCTTTCTGATCAAAGGGAAGGCTGTATTTGTAACATCTGGTCCGGATTTCGACGTTCTAAAGGCAAAATTTGAATGGCTGCGTGCAACAATAGCCGTTACCATCGAGTCTGCCACCCAGACGTGGTAACTTCTTGACTACAGCGAAAAAGGATATTTAACAGTCCAAAAAAACAAGGAGTTTGCAATGGATATCGCAGAAAAAGTATTGGAAGTTATGCGGGCTGAAGGCGAACCTCTAAACGCCGGAAAAATTGCTGAACTTGGTGGTCTTGACCGTAAAGAGGTCGATAAGGCAATGACGAAACTAAAAAAAGAAGAAAAGATTGTTTCGCCGATACGCTGTTATTGGGTACCGGCGTAATCTGGCACGTTTGTATATTAATTAACCACTAGATCAAACAGTCGGGCCAATTGTGAATCGGTCTAATATAATTGTTTCACACTCAACCCCCGAGGCCATCAGCAGCGGGGGTTCTTTTGTCTAAATTTACCGTAAAGAATGAGCATACATATGAACAATCTGCTCTTCTAAGTATAAACCAGTGACTTCAAAGCCATATTCCTCCCCTTCGAAAACAACAGACTTTACCGTTATTAGGTGGGGAGTTTTTCAAGGGAAGGGTCTGGAGTAAAGCACCGGAGACATACAGGACACTATGCGTTTATTATAAATATTTTACAAACATCCTTGTGATATTTATTATTTTACTGTAATGTCTCGGACATTTATTAGCAAATTGATTAGATGGGTATGGAGAATTTTGATATGTGTACGATTAACCGGTTGGCATCATATGTGTATGGCTTGACATTTATAGTTCTTGCATTACCCGGAATCTGCCTGGCTACCGACACGATTAACATTAATGGCTCCGGCAGTGCTCTCGACATGATGAAGCCGATGATCGCGGCATATCAGAAATCAAATAAAAATGTGCACATCAACATGGATAAGCCACTGGGTAGCTCCGGAGCTGTTAAAGCGTTGCTTGCCGGCGCCCTTGATATAGTCCTCAGCAGTAAGCCACTCAAGCCGGAAGAGATTGCCAAAGGCGCCCAACTCCAGGTATACGGCAAAACTCCTCTCGTCATCATTACTGAAAAACACGTCCGCAAGGCAAACATTACGACAGCAGAGCTTGAAGATATTTACTTTGGGAAAACCTACACCTGGGCAGGTGGAGAAACGATCCGACTGGTTATGCGACCCAGTGAAGATGTGGACAGCAAAATCATCGGCACACTCTCCCCCGGAATGACAACCGCAATACGTGCGGCCCAAACACGCCCCGGCATGCTTGTAGCGGTGACCGACCCGGAGGCGTATACCGCCATATCAAAAACCCCCGGTGCCATTGGAGCAACCGGCCTAACCAGCATAATTACCGAGAAGCTGGCGGTTGCATCTTTGACTCTCAATGGCGTCATTGCATCAACTCAGGCACTGGCAAAAGGCTCTTACCCGCTTTCAAAAGAAATCAGCATTGTCACTACGCCAAAGACATCACCTGCCACTCAAAAGCTGATCAACTTCATGCTCT
>SESG01031534.1_pt1 | contig 11020 bp, 6 predicted proteins | sample 3171421 | NCBI WGS metagenome assembly SESG01 (sample SAMN10866946, study PRJNA518727) | freshwater metagenome | biome: subpolar coniferous forest; feature: holomictic lake; material: water; isolation source: holomictic Lake 227, 6 m and 8 m depth | place: Canada: near Kenora, Ontario | collected... | reverse complement strand
TTCCGGAGAGCGGATCGTTGTAAATATCCCGTACAGCAGCCCCGCCATTTCCCACCAGCAGCCCGCCAGCCTCCACCCATCTGCGCAAGGCGGCCAGATCCCGCCCGGCCAGATTGAAGCCGCCCAGCACGATGCAGTCGTAGCGCTTGAGCCCGTCGTCGGTCAGGTCTTCCTCGATGATCACGTCCACGGGGATTTGCGCGCTCTTTAGCGCAATGAAGGTCCACATCCAATCATGGTTCAGGCGTCCGGCCCCCGCGCTCATGATCTCGTGGCTGCGGTTGTAGAGAATGGCTGTCCGCCGCGGTTCACGGCGTCCTTTGCCGATGATGGTGTCGGCCGGCCCGAGCGCGGCAGCGGCGCACAGGACGGCGTAATACTCGCTTTGGTTGTCGCTCCAGGCGTTGCTGCCCTCAGCCCAGCTATCGAGCGGGCCCCAATCGTAAAGGTGCAGCCAGGTCAAGCCCTCGGCGACGCAACCGAAGATTTTTTGGGCGCTGCCGCCGCAATTCGAGCCCACGTAGAACCCGGAGGGATAGCCGTGTTTGCGTACGGCGCAATCCAGCAATGCGGCGAAAAAGCTCGTGCACTGATACGCGGTGCCGAGGCCCCAACTTCCGCCGGTAGCCCAGTCCTCGGCCCAGCCGAGCGTCTGCGCCTGATGACGCGGCAGGACAAACCAGTCGCTGTGGTTCATTGTGGTGCCTGTCAGAAAAACCGGGTGCGGCGAGTAGTTGTTGTAAATCCGGGCGTTTGGAAGGAGCTGCTCAAAGTTCCGCACAAGGGCGGCGTAATCGTCGCACGTCGTGATATGTCCGAAGCGCTGCGAATGATAGAAAAGCCGGCGTTCGAATCGCCCCGGGTTGGCGGAGAGCGCCCCGATGCAGTCAATCTCATCCATGTTTTGAACGCCCATAAAGGAGGGCAGGTCAAGGCCCTCCAGGCGCGCCTGCTCCGCCAGATAGCTTTGAAAATCGCTCCGCTTGGCGGCGTTCTGATTGATAACTTCCGGCGACGTCAAGGTGCTGATCTCGTCGCCGATCTTGATTTTGGTTACCCGTTTCCGGTCTGCATCGCTCATGCCGCGGGCCACGCCGAGCGGGCTGCTCTGGTTGTAGGCGCAAAGTTCGTCGTGCAGTCCGAATTGTTTCACAACGCTTGCGGGCGCACCGTCAATCCAGTTGATGCCCAGCTTCGCCAGCATTCCGGCGGCGCGCACGCGGTTCGCCATCGGCACGCGGCAGGAGGAGAACAAACGGATATACTGCAAGCGCGGGTGATCCGGCTTCAACTGCAGTCGCTCAGCGGCCTGATCGGCCCAGGCAAAGTACCGTGCAATCACGGCTTCCTGCGACAGAATCAGATCCAGCAAAGCCGGGTCCCACATACCCCACGCCGGAACTCCCGCGCGAGGCTTGACCGGCCAGAGCCCGTTCGGAATGCGCAGCATGGCGTGTCCGTCCTCACCGACCCCGGTTCGCAGCGTCCGTTCCACAGCTTGTGCATGCGGAAACCAGGCGAATTGAATATCCATCTCGCCGGCTGTAACGCCGGTGAAGTAGAGGTTGCAAGTGGACCATGGTCCGGGACCTGGAACGACGGCGTCAGTCGCTTCGATAAAGGGCGACCATTCGCCCGGCGCTGTCGCAGGTATAGTCCCGATCGGCCAGCTCCAGCAGTCTTCCGTGCCGCCGGGCGGATGCCGTCCTTGCCAGTGATAGCCCAGCTGGGCAGAAACGGTAAAGGGCTTGCGGGTCGTGATTCCGGCGGTCAGGGGGCGGAACCTCATGTAGAGCCGGTTTAGCGTCCGGTCCTGGAGCACAGAAGAGAAGCTGGGCCGGAAATCACGACTGCGGGTCAGGAACAGGGAGTGTGCACGCGCTCCATTGTCGGCATCCGAAAGCGTGGCTCTATAAACGCCCTGCGTGAGGGCGACATCCCAGTATTCCCAGACCAGCATAGCGGCGGAGGGTGCGGCAATAAGCTGGGTTTCGGACTCGAACCGGAGTGGCAGGGTTTTTTCCTGCTGCTTGCCTGTCAGTGCGCCGTTCAAAGGCTTCTGCCCGAAGCGGTGTAGCAAGCCAGTGCCAGCCGCCTCGTAACGCTGCGGCGCAGCATTTGTTCCTGCCAGCGGCGCGCCGGCCTTCTGGGGAATCAGCGTCAGTGTAACAGGCCTGGGAGTTCGGGCGTCTAGTTGATGTCTCAGAAATATCCGGTAGGACGCCGCTTCCGGCACCGCGATGAGCGTGCTGATGCCGCCGCTGTCCAGAGGACTAACGATTCCATCCAGGGTCTCTTTCCAATGACATGGGGCGTTAGTGGACGTCGGCACGGGTGAGGCGTGGTGTTGCACGGCATCCCAGTCAGCCAGCAGAGAAAGATGCACGCCTCCCATCCGATCGAAATCCCGCTTGACCTCCTCGCCGAGCCATTTGGTGACATCCTCTTCGTCAGTTTTTTCATTTAAGCCCATGTCCAGATCTATCGCTAGAGCAGGCTGGTGCCAGGAAAAAAACGCCAGCAGGCAGGCGGTGGCAGCAATGAAATGGCGGCGGATTGTGTTCATGGCATGGGTATGATGTAAAGAAAGCCGGTTTCGTCGCCCATCAGGAGCGCCGGTTTGATCTCACTCTTAAATAAGCCACCAAAGTTGTCGCCGTCTCCGGCCGGCGCGCCCCATCTGACCGGGAACGCCGGGGCGTAGAGAAGCTCACCGGCGGGCCGGCCTGGCAAGCGGTCTTCGCGCAGCGGCTTCAACGTCGCCGCATCCAGAAGCGTGAGCCGGCCACGGATGTCCGTGCAAGCTACGACATTGCGGCTTGCGCCGGCCACGGGCAGAATGTCCACCAGCCAGGCCGGCCAGGTCGTGCCGGCAACAATGGCGCCATCCGCTGCGGCCAGAAGTAGAATGCGATTATTCTTGCCCGCAACCAGCCAGCGATTGCCAATCCGGACCGGGGCCTTGAGTAGAATGTCGCCCACGGACTGTTTCCACGCCGGCAATCCATTCGCAGCCCTCAGGGCCGTCAAAGAATCTTCGCCACGGACGAACACGAGCAGCAACCCATCGGCGGCAACGACCTCCCCCCAGCAGGGTCCTGAAAGTTGCGCTCGCCAGAGTTCCTTTCCGGAATCGAGCGCGCGGGCAACCACCAGCCCTTCTGCCGTGCCCGTAAACACGCGATTCTCCTGCGCGGCTGGCCCGGCTGTGATCTCGGAGAGCTCGTCTTGATGCCAGCGTTCCTCTCCATTCCTCAACGCGCAAAGGCGGGTGCCGGACGCCGTCACCACAGCGCCGTCGGCGCACACAGTAAAGGCCCATGACTTTGCCGGAGCGTCGGGGGCAAGTGGCGTTTCCTGTCCGGATGCCGGATCTACGGCGGCCAGTCTTTTCGTTAAGCGGAAAATCTGCCGGACGTTGGAAGCGTCCGGGCGGGCCACAAACAGATCATGAGCGGGTTTGCCCGGAGGCTTGGCGGATGGCGGCGGCCAGAGCCGTTTCCCGCTGCCGGGATCGTAGGAGGCCAGACGCCCGTCGGCTGCAACGACCACCCGATTGGGCCGGGCGTCCAGCAGGCTGAATGGCCCGTCGCCGAGCAAGCTGAAATCGGAAAGGCTGTTTGTGTGAGTTATCTCGAAAACAAGACGGCGCAGGACCTCTTCAATGTGGTTTTCAGGAATGCTTTCCTTGCGGCGCGTGATGGCGGCCTGCCCGGCCTGTCGCGACAGGCGGAGCGAAGCCGTACGGAAGCCGAAGCGGACCTCCAGATCGAGGGGCGATCCACCGGCTTCGCCTGCGGGAGCAATCAATCCATTTTCGCAGAGTGCGGCGCAGAGCATGACTTCCATGGCGGATAGCGCATCGCCGACCTTCACCGTCGGGGCTTCTTCTGATGCTGTTGACGTGCCGGCTGAAGTATCCAGAAGGGCGTCAGGTCCTCCATCCGCCTCTTCGGTCCGCTGCCATTCCCGGACCTTGATCGCCAGCTGCGGTTGCTCGCCGTATGTGATACCACGGCGGTAGCCGGTCTGGAAGGCCGCCGCCAGCCGGGGCGTCGGGCTGATCCAGGCCGTGGATCCGCCGCGAAGCGGGGTGGGCTCATAGGGAAGATGAGCCAGAAGCCTCGGCGTACCATTTGATCCATCGAACATGAAAACCCAGGCATGGGCTTGCGTGCCGAACCCCGCCATGATCACCGAGACCCAGCGGGCAGGCGGAACTTCCGGAGGCCGGCGATTCCACCGCGAAGCGCCCGGGGCCGGCGAGGCATGACACCATCCGCCTGCATTCAGGGCATTGGCCCATTCGGCGCCCGTGAGCGTGGCGCCGGTGATGCCCAGATTGAATGTCGAAACTTGAAACTGCGGCGGCCCCGGTTCCGCCGTCTGCGCCGCCGCAGCCATGGACACGCCGGCGAGTAGCAGAAAAAGCGCGCCCGCAGCGCTAAATCGTTTATAGCCGGTGCGCTTCATGGGATAGAGCACAGCTTAATGAGTTGCGACATTTACAGTAATCCTTTCCACAAATGCAGCGTCCTTGCGGGCGCTCTCTAAAACCGGCTGCAGCTCAAACGGCTTGTTGTTCTGAATGCAGTGCCGGACAAATTCAAGCGTCATGGTGGCGCCCGGATTATTGCGGAGGATGTGCGGAAGAAGGCGTGTGTAGTCAAGCGTCCCTTCTTCCAGCAAAGCATACATCCCGCCCTTGTTTTCTGGCTGGGGCGCTTGAAGATGAACATGGCTGATTTTTCCGGGGAAACGGTCCGCCAGCGCCAGCGCCTTATCCGTATTGGTAAAATCATAGGCTTGATAGCAGATCGTGAAATCAAGTCCGGGATAGACCTGCATAAAATGCTCGCCGGCTTCGACAGGATCAAACACCGTTCCGCCATGCAATTCCACGCACATGCCAATTCCACGCATTTTCGCCGCGTTGTACCAGCGCCCGAAACGATCGGCAACCTGCTTGATCTGTTCAGGGGTGGCCGATCCGCCATGCAGGCCGCATGCCAGCATGATTTTAAGGTTGCGGGTGCCCAGGATTTCAGCCTTGTCTAAAATATCCGCCTGGATCCGCTCCTGCTCCAACGCTTCGGCGCCTGTTGCCGTAAAGACCGGGTAGGCGCCAATGTAAGGAAAAGCCACCCCCAGTTCATCGCTCTTCGCCTTAATTGCCCGGATGGCCGCAAGCGGACGGAGGCTGATGTGATTCTGCCAGACTTCAAGTTTGTCGAACCCCGCCTGTTTGACTACCGGCAGCAGTTCGATCAAATCCATGCGTGGTTCCTTAAACGAAGTCCAGCGATCGGGCTCCAGCGCAATCGTTGCCAGTATTACTCTCAAAACGCGCTCCTTGTCCGTCGCAAATGGACCTTTGTTTGTTTCTCTAAACAACCTGCTGAACAATGCGCTCAGCTTCTCCTGGGCACAGTGAAGTCCACCTCAAGAATAATAGATTTGTCGGGTCCCGTCAGCAACCGACTTGACCCGACGCGAGACAGGTGCAGGGCAGTTCTGCGGGGGGGGGCAAGCTGCGAAGGAGAATGGACGGGCAGCTTTTCCGGGAAGACGGGCTGATGCCTGGTAAAAAGGGAGTGACAAGGCGGAGATGATGCAACAGAATTGCACGAAGAAAACCTGCGGCCGCCAGCGGCAGCCGCCCATGCGACGCCGGACGGGCAGCGGGGTTGCTGAAAAGCCGCGTTTATAGAGCGGCACGCAGCTTCAGGTGCTGCCGATTAAGTCGGCAACCGCCTGCAGCAGCCGGCCATTCCGGAGCGGCTTTTCGAGCACCTTTGTCACCGGCAGCCACTTGGGGTCCGGTTCCAGCGCGAAGGGTAAATGAAAAGCTTTGCGCACACCCGTAATCAGAACCACCGGCGTGCCTTTGAGCTCCGGCATCGCCGCCAGCTTGCGGCTGACGTCGAAGCCTTCGGTCCGGCTGTGCATCAGCAAATCAAGAATGATAAGCTCCGGCTTCCAGGCTTTGGCTTGCTTGATCCCGTCGTTTCCGGTCGCCGCCACCTTCAACACGTATCCGGCTTTTTCCAGCAAGGGGGTCACCGACTTGGTGTAGTCGGTGTTGTCGTCTACAATCAGAATTTTTTTGGCCATCAGCGTCTCCCCAACCGTCACTTTTTCGCCACAAATCCGTACTCTCCGAGAATCCGCGCCACGTCTTCCGGCTTAACGCCTGCGTAGACCTTCTCGTTCACGATCAAAACCGGCGCCAGTGCGCAGGCGCCCACGCAGCGGGCGACATCGAGTGAGAACATCTGATCCTTGGTGGTTTGACCAACATCGCAGTGCAGCAGCTCTTTGATCTTATCGAGCACCCGTCCCGCCCCCTTGACGAAGCAGGCTGTGCCGAGACAGATGGCCAGCTTATGTTTCCCGCGCGGTACAAAGGTGAAGAAGTGGTAAAAGCTGGCCACCCCCGTCACCTTGGCCGACGGAATCTGCATCAGTTGCGAGACCGCATTCATGTGCTGCACGTCCAGATATCCGAAGTGCTCCTGAACCTTGTGCAAGACGGCAATCAGATAGCTTTCGCCGTGCTCGCACCGGCGCACGGATTCAATGTAGCTTACAATCTCCGCAGGCAGCGCGGTCCTGGCTTTATCGTTTTCAGCCTGCATCAACTCGGAGACAATCATACAACACCTCGCGGGAACTTCGGTTGGTAGTGCGTGTGCAGGAGCTCGTGCGCATGGTGGCTGTTGGGCCCGCCAAGGAACTCCTCGTAGAGCGTGATCACGGCCGGATTATCGTGCGAGCGGCGGATGGATTTTCCGGTATCGATGGAGTAGAGCGCTTTGGCGCGCAGGCGCGCCAGCTCCGGATCGAGCACGTGCATCCCGGCGGGCGGATAGGGCTGGCCGCCGCCCGCGACACAACCGCCCGGGCAGGCCATGATCTCGATCAAATGGAATTGTTTTTCGCCGCTCCGCACTTTCTCGAGCAATACCTTGGCATTGTGCAGGCCATTGGCGACGCCGATGTTGACCGTCATGCCGGCGATTTCCAGCGAGGCTTCCTTGACGCCTTCGACGCCGCGCACCTGAACGAAGTCCAGGTCCGGGCAGGGCTTGCCGGTGAGCTTTTCGTAAGCCGTGCGAAGCGCGGCTTCCATCACGCCGCCGGTGGCGCCAAAAATATCGCTCGCGCCGGAGCTGATGCCAAGCGGCGTGTCAAAAGTGCCGTCAGGCAGATCCCGGTAGTCAATGCCCATGCATTTCATCATCCGGATTAACTCGCGGGTCGTGACTACCGCATCCGTGTAAGGCGCACCCCAGGGGGCCTGATGCTCGGGCCGCGTGCGCTCAAACTTTTTGGCCGTGCATGGCATCACGGCCACGACATAAATATCTTTGGGGTTGAGGCCGTTTTGTTCGGCATAGAAGGTTTTGATCAATGTCGAGAGCATGCTCATCGGCGACTTGCAGCTCGAAGTGTTGGGAATCAATTCGGGGTGGAATTTCTCGAGATAGTTGACCCAGCCCGGCGAACAGGAGGTGATCAGAGGCAGGCGCTCGTTTTTCTGCAAGCGCGTCAAAAACTCGGTGGCTTCCTCAACAATGGTTAAGTCCGCGCCAAAGTTTGTGTCAAAGACCTTGGCGAAGCCCATCATCCGCAGCGCCGTCACAAGCTTGCCGGTGGACGGCGTGCCGGGAGCATAACCAAAGCCCTCGCCGATCGTCGCGCGAATCGCCGGGGCCGTCTGCACCACCACGTGCTTGGTGGGGTCGGAAAGAATCTCGAAAATCTTTTCGGTGTCGTCCTGCTGCACAAAGGCCGCCGTCGGGCAGACGTTGACGCACTGCCCGCACTGGATGCAGACGGAGTCCTGCATGCTTCCGCCGTGGGCTGGCGCGATCACCGTCTTGAATCCGCGCTTCTGCTGGCAGAGGTTGTGCACGCTTTGCACTTCATCGCAGACCCGCACGCAACGTCCGCAGAGAATGCACTTTTCCGGATTGCGAATTACGGCCGGCGAGGAGTCGTCAACCGGAAAGCGCTTGCGCTCGCCGGCAAAAAGGCGCGTCTTGACGCCCATGTCATAAGCCAGCTTTTGCAGCTCGCAGGTGCCGTTGCGATCACACAGCTGACAATCCTTCGGATGGTTGTCGAGAATCAGCTCGACAATATCCCGCCGCAGCCGCCGCAGCAGTGGCGAAGAGGTGCGCACTTTCATGCCCTCCATCACCGGGAAGGCACAGGAGGCCACGGGGTTGCGTTGTCCCTCAACCTCCACAATGCATACCCGGCAGGCGCCCAGCACACTCAAGTCGGGGTGAAAGCAGAGGCGCGGGATGTTGATGCCAACGGCATCCGCAGCCTGCATGATGCTGGATGCGGCCGGCACGGTTGTGCGTACGCCGTTGATAAATAAAGTGACGGTTTTGTCAGCCATGGCTAGTTATTTCCTTTGCACAGCATCGAATTTGCAGGCCTTGAAACAGTTTCCGCAGCGCGTGCATTGCGCGACATCTATGACGTGCGCGGATTTGGGCTGCCCGCTGATGCATTTGACCGGACACTTCCGGACACAGGCGCCGCAACCTACGCACTTGACCGCGTCTATCGTGTAATTCAGCAGCGCAGTACAGACGCCTGCCGGGCAGCGCTTTTCACGGATATGCGCATCGTACTCGGAGCGAAAGTGGTTGATCGTGCTGATCACCGGATTCGGCGCTGCCTGTCCCAGTCCGCAAAGCGAGGTCTTCTTGATCGTATCGCCGAGGCGCAGGAGCTTTTCGACATCGCCTTCCACTCCGCCGCCGGTTGTAATGCGGTTGAGAATTTCGAGCATGCGCTTGGTGCCCTCACGGCAGGGCGTGCACTTTCCGCAGGATTCGTCCTGAGTAAAGTCGAGAAAAAAGCGCGCCATGTCCACCATGCACGAATCCTCGTCAATCACGATCATGCCGCCGCTGCCCATGATGCTGCCGGCAGCCATCAGCGAATCGTAATCCACCGGCGTATCAAGCGCCGACTCCGGCATGCAGCCGCCTGCCGGGCCGCCGGTCTGCACGGCCTTGAAGCGCTTGCCGTCCGTGATGCCGCCGCCAATATCAAACACCACCTGGCGCAGCGTCGTGCCCATCGGCACTTCAACAAGGCCGGTATTTTTGACTTTCCCGGCCAGCGCGAAGACCTTGGTGCCCTTGCTCCTGGCGGTGCCAATTGAGGCAAACCATTCCGGTCCGTCGAGTAGAATCGCCGGCAAGTTGGCCATGGTTTCGACGTTGTTAATCACCGTCGGCTTGCCCCACAAGCCGCAGACTGCCGGATAGGGCGGACGCGGGCGCGGCTGGCCGCGCTCCCCCTCGATCGAATGAATCAGGGCCGTCTCCTCGCCGCACACGAAAGCGCCGGCGCCGAGGCGGATTTCGACATCGAAATCGCAGGCCGTGCCAAAAACGCCCTTGCCGAGGAAGCCCGCAGCGCGGGCGTCTGCAATCGCCTTTTCGATGCGCTTGATAGCCAGCGAGTATTCTGCGCGGATGTAGACAAAGCCCTGCTTCGCGCCAATCGCGTAGCCGGCCAGAATCATGCCCTCTACAATCGTGTGCGGATCGCCCTCAATTGTGCTGCGATCCATAAACGCGCCCGGATCGCCTTCGTCGGCGTTACAGATGATGTACTTGGTGTCATTCACCTGCGACGCGGCAAAGTTCCACTTTACGCCCGTAGGGAATCCGCCACCCCCGCGGCCGCGCAGCCCGGATTTGGTGATGGCATTGATCACCTCCATCGGCGTCATCGAGGTCATCGCAGTCACGGCCGCTTCATAGCCGCGTACGGCCAGATACTCGTCCAAGCTCTCGGGGTCAATCACTCCGCAATTACGCAGCGTGATACGGAGCTGTTTGCCGAAGAAATAAACGTCGCCGTATAGCGGCGCGAAGCGGTTGGTGACGCGGCTTTCTTTCCAGATATGGTCGCTGCAGGGAATCTCGCCAAGCAGGTGCTCCTTTACAATCCGCACCGCCACCGCCGGCGTCAAATTCTGATACATAACGTCGTCGGGATAGACGTACGCTACCGGCCCGACAGCGCACAGCCCCTGGCAGGCTGAAGGCGTTACAGCTACTTTGTCCGACAGCCCTGCCGCGGCAAGCGCATCGCGAAAGGCCTTCTGGATTTCCGCCGACTGCGTACGGCAGTTCGCGCCTTCGCAGACCGAAATCACCCGTTCGGCCGCAGGCAGCCCTGATTCGTGGCGCATCGTGTATTTTTCCACCGGCTGCCCGTTGATGACATGTCCGGCGAAAACTTCGTCCACCCGCGCGGGCGTCATGTGAACGTACTTAACCGGGATTTCACCCGGTCGCACAATCAGCACGACAGGCTCCATGTCGCACTTGCCGGAACAGCCTACGTTGCCCATTACCACGTGCTCGGGTTTGTGCTGATCCAGCAATTCCTTGAAGCGCTGACGCACCGCATCGGAGCCGGCCGCGTTTTCGCAGGTGGCCGAACCGACCGTAATGCGCACCTCGGCGCTGAATTTATCCCGGAACAGACGGAATTTTGCGTCCCGCCGCCGTTCCAGAAGTTGCTCCATGGGTGAGGCCATATCCGTCAGATCCTTTCCGTCATACTAACTGTGAAAGTACCTTCGCAGTAACAGGCAAAATCGAATTTACGGGCCATTGTTACGCCAGCCCAAATTGCCGGAGTGGAATGCAAAAACCCGATTACCATCGCATTTCAAGGTCCGCCTGTCAAACGTTGTCATAAAAAAACAGGCTGATCAGGCCCTATCCGGAAAGCCTTTCAAACAGGAGCGTTCATGAAAACAAACCGGACACCGAACACTGAAAACCTTTCCAGGCAGGGTCTGTCTCCGGCGTGAGCTGCAAGTGAGCTGCAGGCTGTCCGGCAAAAAGAATTGAAAGAAAATTACCGAAGCGTATTATTCTAGAAATGGGCGCATTGAACATGACTGACTATCCGTTGCTTTTTACCCCGGTCTATAAGGACTACCTCTGGGGTGGACGCCAGCTCGCCGCGC
>SESG01018270.1_pt1 | contig 11028 bp, 11 predicted proteins | sample 3171421 | NCBI WGS metagenome assembly SESG01 (sample SAMN10866946, study PRJNA518727) | freshwater metagenome | biome: subpolar coniferous forest; feature: holomictic lake; material: water; isolation source: holomictic Lake 227, 6 m and 8 m depth | place: Canada: near Kenora, Ontario | collected... | reverse complement strand
GCCCTTTGCCCTCTCGGCATAGAAGTTGATGAAGCGATCACCCACTGATTCATCCGGCTCAATAAAACCTGTACTTATGGGGAGCAGGACAATACGGTTGCGCAGTTCCATCCCCTGTATTGTAATGGGTGTGAATAATCTTTTAAATTCCATTTATTACTGCCTTGTTTGTAAAGTACTGCACACCTGATTCCTTAAGATTACCATAAATACTTTTTTGCTTTTTCCCATATTCCGAAAAACCGGAATAATTTATCTTTATTTTTTGTCAGCATTTTTTTAGCACTAAACTCCTGCATTCCCTCCTTAGTAACAAGGAAGGAGGCACTTTTGTTATCTAAAAGACTCCCTAATTCATTTAAAGTTTCATCATCCAGATTGTAAAAAATTTGCTGCGCTTCTAAAAGTTCTTTTGCTGTAAAGGGAAATGAATTTATCGCGCTTGAGTATAAAGCCGGATTATCTTTATTGATGCTTTCTGCTGCCAGCCTGCCGGTGAGCAGTGCCATATTCATTCCGCCCTCAAAAATCGGATCTGTAAATCCTCCGGCATCACCTGCAAGAAAAACATTATGAATGGTTATTACATCAAAAAAACTGCCACTCGGGATGGCTCCGGATTTATTTTGTTTTAAGCTGAATTCCCCATAGTTTGATTGTATGGAGTTTTTTAAAAATTGTTCAAAATATTTTGTTAATTCATTTTGCAGGCTTTTTTCTTTAGTAAGAATACCAATATTGGCTGAATGTGGAGAAAGAGGAAAAACCCACGCGTATCCTTGAGGAATAATATTGCTGCCTAAATGCATCTGCAGTTCATCAGTAGGGATTTTATTTTGCAGAGTCACTTCATAGCAAATTCCACCGATAACTTCAGGCGTTATATTAAATATTTTTTTAGCAACTACAGACAATGGGCCATCTGCCCCGACGATATATTTACAAAAATATGAATTGCCTTGAGCAGTTTTTACTTCCCAAATATTATTTTTTTGTTCAAAGGCTATGGCTTTTTCTTCAAAAATAATTTCGCTTTTAACAAGACTTGCCAGATATTTTTCAAACTTATCTTTTTTAATTACAAAAGCAAAAGGATCACTATGTTTTTCTCCCAGCACGGAACCGTTGGGCATGATTCTTTTAACCTGCCTCGTTTCTGTGGAGATCCAATTATTTTGCACTTCAATATTTTCTCTTTGGAGAGCATATAAACTGATGCCTTCAGCACAACGAATTGGCAGGCCGATTTCTTTTTTGCGATCCAGGATGAGAGTATCTTCTTGCAGAAATCTTGCGGCATTTAAACCCGCCAGCCCTGCGCCGATAATGATGGTATTGTAAATCTTTTTCATTCAGATCACTTCAATTTACTTAGGTTGAAACTCGCAACCCGAAAAAACTTTGCTTTACCATTCCTGCAAAAGGGACTGCCAATTTCTACATTTTCCGTACATCTACCGGAAAATTCTTCTCGCATAACCCAACAAAAAAAACCTCTACGCTCCCAAGCGCTCATCGAGATGTTTTGCCAACCTTTTACCTAATGCCGCCAATGTCCAGACCACCGGCGCACCCAGCGCTGAGGGCAATACGCTGGCATCGCAGCAATACAGGTTTTTAATTTTTGTTTCCAGATTGGAGTCCAGAACTTCTCCGATGCGACAGGTACAGGACGGATGAGCGCCCAGTGGCATTACCTCGACCATACTACTGTCTTTCGCGCCGGCCCTTTTAAATATTTTTTTAATTATACCTTTCCCTTTATCGAGTTTCAGTTGATCTTTATGGCTGATCGGCTTGGAAAAGGATGTACCGCCTAGAAGCTCTCCCTTTGTTTCATCCCTGATCTTGACCATGATGCCGGACATCCGCCAGTAATCAGGAAAATGGCCGATTGTATTCGGTCGAAATAATAATAGACCACCAAACAAAAGCCAACTCGGCATAACAGGAACCAGCACAAAACCATCCTCTTCCCAATGCTCCGTTGAGCCAACTGTCATCGGATTGTCCTTAGTAGTTGTGTTGATCCCCGGAATAACTGCGCCGACAAACTGAAGCCAGTCACAACAAAAACCTTTACCAGCATCGCTTATACCCAGATCGCGGAGGAGATAAGCATTGGATATACTGGCAGACAGGACAACTGATTTGCCGTAAAATTGCTCGCCTTTCGATGTCTCAACGCCGATAACCCGACCGCCCTCGGTAAGAACACGTTTTACAGTCGTATTCATTTTCAGGTCTGCTCCATCCTTCACAGCCTCATCTCCAAAAACGCGGGCAGTCCATTTTGCCCCCCGCTTACACCCTAACATGCACGCCGTACATCCCTCTTCACACAAGTCAGGATCAATGAAATTATCAATTTTTCCCCAGTGTTCGCCCGCTTCATTTGCCGCTTCCAGCAACCTGAGATTTCCCTTGCCGATAAGCCGGTCGGGCAGCTTCTGAATCCACAGATCCTTTCGGGCCTCTTCCGTTTCTTGCCTCAGATCGATTCCGAAAGGATCGAAAACGGATGCCGGAGCCGGAAACGCTGCGCCGGCTGCAATATTTGATGCCCCGCCGTAGGTTTTAGCGAAGTTGACAAAACAACCTTCCTTGCTCATGGTTACACCGAAATTTCTTAACATCAGGGGAAGAGAAAATACATTGCCCAGCATATTCACTCTGAATCCTGCTTCCAGCAACAATACCTTCTTCTTCCTTTTGGCCATCTCTCGCGCGACCGTTGAACCGCCGACACCAGACCCAACCACAATGACATCATATTCTTGCTTGTACATTATTTCACCCTCTCATAATAATTTAATGTCCTGAAGCAAAACTCTTTTTTTTATAAGGAAGGATGATTCCCTTCTGCACATTGTTTGATTTCCTTTAACATTTGCTTCTGCATGATTGAGCTTGGCAATCCAACCATAAAATTTAACAGCCCCTGCAATGCCGGATTTGAATAATTCCAATCGGCATAAGCACGGGCGATCAGGCGGGTTTTATTTCCCGGCAGAGGATAAAGATTAAAATCCCAATCCCATATTATATACATACTCCCCGGAAGAGGTACAATGAGTTCTTTCTTTTCCGGCGCCGGCATCATCGGCTTTCTGTAATCGGTCAGCAGCAGAATATTTTTTTCTTTTTCTACAGAGACTACCTGCATCCCGATACCATTCTGGTGGAATTTAACAAAATTCCCGGCTTTCAGCTTTTGCCATTCTGGAACTATCCGATACGTATTATGAATGCCAAAACCTAGAAGCCGCTCAAGGCGCTCATAGCTGTAGAATCCGGCACGGTCCTGCCCCATCTGAACAAGCCAGGGCCAGACTTTTTGCGGCGGCGCGTTAATCGTAATTGCCTGAGTCATTTTGACTTTCGGGTTGGGTAAATACATGTCACCCGGCAGAACCGAAGACAGCTCATCATTTGTTGCCCCGCTTGTTAAAAGCCATGGGGAAATTATAAATGCGTACCCGGCGATAAAAACGATAACGATCGCTACCGCTATAGTGGCCTTCATGGCCTTTGACGGGGCTTTGCTCATGCTGATCCTCCTTAATTCTTAACGTTTCTGCGTAACCAATCCACCCATGCATCAAACCCTTCTCCTGTCTTTGCGGAAATCGAGAAGATTTCTATGTCCGGATTAAGTTTCTTTGCATAAGTCTGCACCTTCTCAAAATCAAAATCAAAGTACTCTGCACAGTCAATCTTGTTGATGATCATCACATCAACAATTTTAAACATCAGCGGGTATTTAAGGGGTTTGTCGTGCCCCTCACAGATACTCAGAATCATCACATTTTTTGTAGCTCCTGTGTCAAACTCGGCCGGACAGACAAGGTTCCCAACGTTTTCCAGAATTATCAGATCAAGATCTTCTGTTCCTATTTCGTCCAGGCCCTGCTTAGTCATTCCGGCATCAAGGTGACACATGCCACCTGTATGCAGCTGAATTGTGCGGACTCCCGTTTCGGCAACTTTAATTGCATCAACATCAGAATCGATATCGGCTTCCATGACGCCTATTCTCATCTCATCTTTTAATGCGTGAATGGTTCGGATTACAGTCATTGTCTTGCCGGAGCCAGGGGAGGACATCAGGTTGATAAGAAACGATTTCTCCCCCTTCAGCCTTTGCCTGAGCAAATCAGCAGCCCTGTCATTGTTATCAAGAACGCTTTTCTTGATTTCAATAATTCGAACTTTATCCATTTGGTTCCTCCGCAGCTGTCGAAGATGATTCTTTTATCGCGATTTCTTTTATGAATAGACCTCGGCCATCAATTACATCACATTTTTCACTGCCGCAAGCCGGACACTTCAAATCTGATTTTGTCGGATTGTAGGTTGTTGCACAATCCGTACAAAACACGCTGGCTTCGATTGTTTCTATCACCAATTCCGACCCTTCGAGCATCGTTCCATCGACCACATCGGGATAGAACTCATGGAGATACCGCGCTTCAATCCCGCTTAGCTCTCCTAGCTGCAAGACAACTTTTAAAACTTTTTCAGCATTGTTTTTGACGGCGTATTCCTCCGCCATCTTCACAAAACTTACTACGATGCTCATCTCATGCATGCGGCTTAGTTTTCCCTTGTTAATTTCCGGACAATGCTTGTTTCACAGTATGTAGAGCTATCCGTCCTGTACGAGCTACCGCGTAGGCAACCGCTTTGGCATAGAATTTTCCCCAAGTCCCGGAAGGAGCACTATCGCTGATTCTATCTAGGTGTATTGCGTCAAAATCGCACTGCCTGGTGCACACGCCGCAACCCACACATTTCCTTTGATCGACAATACTGAGGCCACAATGCAGACAACGTTCAACCTCTTTTCTCACCTGCTCTTCGGTAAGTCCTTTACGCAGATCCGCGAATGTGACTTTGGCGGCAGAGGAATCGACCACTCCGGTCTTTTGCCTGGGTATATGGTCATATCCTGATGTATCGAGATTCGTTTTATCCAGCGCCTTGAATTCGCGTTCACGGCCGAGGAACAGATTACGCCCCTGTAAATAGCGATGGATAGACTGCGCTCCCTGCTTGCCTAGTGCAATTGCGTCGATTGCAAACTTAGGACCGGTTACAACATCACCACCGGCAAATACATCGGAAACTGCTGTCTGATAGGAGATATCCACAACCTGAATTCTTTTGCGTTCATCAAGAACAAATTTCTCATCCTTGTCCAAACTCCCCCAGTCGATCACCTGACCGATGGACAAAAGAACTTTGTCAGCCTTCACCATGATTGTTACATTTTCATCATACTTCGGTGCAAACTTGCCGTTATCAAATACCGATACGCATTTCTTGAACTCCACACCAGTCACTTTGCCATTTTCAGCAATAATGCGTTTCGGGCCCCAACCGTTGTTGAAAATGATGCCCTCTTCTTTTGCCTCTTGCTGTTCTTCTTGAAGTGCGGGCATTTCTTCCGCACTTTCCAGGCAATAGAGGTTCACGCTTTGGGCGCCTTCCCGGACTGCTGCCCGCGCCACGTCGATTGCCACATTACCACCGCCGACAACAACTGCCGGCCCGTCAATTTTCACGCTGCTGTCCGTGTTGACATTGCAGAGGAAATCAATGCCGTTGATGACGCCATCTTGCTCTTCCCCTTCGATGCCGAGAGATGAACCCTTCTGGGCGCCGATGGCTATATAGAATGCGCCATATCCCTCTTTGCGGAGATTTGTAATTGTAGTATCTTTACCAATTTCAACGCCTGTCTTAAATTCTATACCCAATTCTTTCAGGATGTCGATTTCCGCATTGATTACATCCTTATCCAAACGGAAAGAAGGGATTCCCAACGTCAACATTCCGCCAAGTACCTTTTGCTTCTCAAACACGGTTACCTGATAACCCTCAACTGCCAGATAGTAAGCGCAGGAAAGGCCTGCTGGCCCGGAACCCACGACCGCCACTTTCTTACCTGCCTTCTCTATTGGATCGAAATCGCTTTTTATTTTCGGTACGAACCGGGCATTGGCATCGAGATCCTGATCGGCAATGAACATCTTGACCGCATCGATGGCAAGCGACTCGTCCACGGCACCGCGTGTGCATTCGTCTTCACAGGGATGAGGACAGATCCGGCCACAGACCGCCGGGAACGGATTGTCTTTCTTGATAACTTCCAGGGCTTCTGTATATTTGCCCTCGGCGGCTTTCTGAATGTAGCCCTGTACGGAAATATGTGCGGGGCACTTGGTTTTGCAGGGCGCCGTGCCTTTGTCTGTCACGATGGTCCGGGCCTGGTAATTTTCAACGCACTTATCCTTGCCCCACATTCTATCCCGAGAGGTCTCGAATTTGCCGATCTGGTCCTCCTGCGATTTACACAAACCGTCACCCAGCTTTATGGCGTTTACAGGGCAGATGTCCACGCAGCTGCCGCAGGCCACGCATTTCTCGTCATCGATTTTCGCGCGGAAATTAGAAGAGCTGAATGCACCGCCGCTGTATTTCATGATGACCTTGAATCCGCTGCAGGAACAACCGCAACAGTTGCAGACATAGGATGATTCGCCATCTCCCTCTGTCGTAAACACGGTATGTACAAGACCGGCTCTTTCAACTTTGTCCAAGACCTCAATTGCTTCTTCTTTGGTAATCCTTCTGCCTCTTCCTGTTTTCTCATAAAATTCCGCAGTCGGGCCAAGCTGGAGGCAGGTTGCTTCGATGGGATGCTCACAGCCTTTCCCTAACATTTTCGCCGCCCGGCGGCAGAGACAATCAGCGACGGAATACATGTCTGTATTGTTGATGAATGTCATGACGTCTTCATGGGAAAGAACCTTCTGTTGCGCCACTACTTCCTGCATGACGGGAACTACTCTCATCAAGCCGCCATCGGCCGGTGACAAATTTCTGACCAGCCACGCTACCTCTCCGGGCGCCTCGACAAACAATTCCGCCATCTCTTTATCAAGGGTGCGGGAGTCTATCAAGTATTCATAGATACCGGGAATGAATGGGGCTAGCCGATAGTAGCGCTTCCCATTAACAAAATGCACAAAGATGGCTCCGTGATCCGCCATATTCCAGAGCATCTTACCGACCTCTTCTTCCGGCCGACCGGTCTTTTTGGCATAATCTTCAACGGAGATGGGTGTCCTGGTGAGATGCATTCCCAGCTCACACTCCTCAGCGGATATCAACTTCTTCAAGATCTTCGTCCAGGCTGAACCCTCCGGTATCGGTCCGAAACAAAGACCACCAAAGAAACTGATGCGGTTAATAAATTTACAGTGAGCGCTTATCAACATAAGAAAATCTCCCCTCCAGGTTGTTTTATAACTGTTTGTTTTGTCAGTACCCATTGACAATAACTTCTGTGACATTATCTACGGTTCCAACAGGTTTCCCTTATATGACCGGCTTATGGGCCTTGCGACCGTAGACACGTTCATAGGCCTTGCAGAAAGGGCACAAATCCCCTTCAATTTTCTGGACGAACCAATATGCCGCTCCGTGTTGTTTTTTCCGGGCATGTCTGCAGACAGGACAGTTCATGCAGACCTTTGCCAGGCTGCGATCCATCGAAGATATTTTTTTCCTTTTTTTCATTGTTGCTCCCACCATTACCACTCTCGTCGCCGAGTATCCACCAAAAAATATTCAGCTTCGTTTTGTTTTGAATATCCTCAACCTCGGCTGCATTTCGTACTCTGGCAGTCAACCGCCCGGTTATCTGCCGCTCCGTGTGCAATGGCCAAAGCCGTCACGTTGAGGGCTTTGGCCAATATATCTGATACTTCTATTTCCAGCCTAAGATTTCTTGAGCGGGAGCAGCGGCGTAAAGTCATAATTCCATTTGTCATAAACGGCCTTCAGCTCACTTGCCTTTACATCGGCGCCTATTGTATCAGTTGCAATCATGCCTTTAGCCTCTGTGATTCCTTTAGCAAAGACCTTGGAGGCCGCATCAAAAGCAGCTTTCTTATCCGATAAGGCAGCTTCTCCTGCCAATTTTTTCCAGCTTTCTTCCAGGGAGGAAATTTTCTTATTTATTTTATCGATTACATCCTTCTTCTCAGCTTCTGTCATGACTACAAAGGCAGCCTTGTCAAAAGCAACCTTGGCCTCCTTATATGCCTTTATGGATGGAGTGAATTTCCCATCTTTTACCATCTCATTAGCCTTAGCCAAGATAACCATTGCTGCTGAGTATTGAGCCGGAGCAGCCTTGTCCGCACCTTTAGCCAAAGCAGCATCTTGTGCCAGCGAAGCTTGCTTGGCATCGAATCTCATCACCCAGGGAGCTTCGTTGCACGCGGTCAAAATCAGGGCAAATCCCAATATTACTATAAAGGGTGTTGCAAAACGTAAATGTTTCATAACTATACCTCCAACGATATTTTAAGTATTAACTATATTATAATTCTTTATCCACACGATATGTATATTTACTTAACTTCTTACTTACCCTTAGGATCATTCAAATATGCATACGCTTCCCGCCCATATCCCATCTTGTACGCCACTGCCTTCATGCAAGCGAAGAGGGCAATCGCCATCATACCTATGCCAGCCATGATTGCTTCCGGACGTTTGAGATAGATCCAGGCAAACCCTTCAATAAACATAGCTACCTGGAGGTACAAGAGAGGACGGATGTACACATCAAGATATACCGAACGTTTGGTACTTGTTTTAAAATAGTCTGCCAACCGGTAGATAGCCATACATATAAATGACAGCCCGAGCCAGCCGATATAGTTCTGTACAGGCACACCGCCAGCAATGTGAGACATCCACGGTCCGCCATCATGCCATAACCACCAGCCTCTTTGCACGGCATCCAAGTCAGCCGGAAGATCATAAGATGTTGTGACCAGGCAACCTATAAATGAGAGTACGAGTAAAGGCAATAATTTATTGAACCAGGATGCTTTCTTATCAACTTTTATGGGGACCAGGAAGTCCGTGACAAGATAAGCCCCATACAACATCGGCTCCCAGGCAATACAAATAATTAAGGGAACTCCCCATATTTTCGGGTTAAACAGTTCTGTGTAGTGATACGAACCGAACCAGATACCATAATTTACGCCGACTGCTTCTGCCAGCCAGGCCGCAAAGATGGTGAGAACGACGGCAATGAGTCCAGGTACAGTCCCTTTAGTAACGACCGAGTGCCAGATGGAAAAAGGAATAGCCAGACACATAATGCCCCACATACTAAATTCCAGTATCCCAGGCCCGGGAGTTGTCAGTACCCTATTCGTATCAACAAAAAGTAAGGTAAGAGGACCAGAAATGAAAATAACTGCCGTTATGACACACATGATGATAAACCCGACGCGCCCTGCATTTGGATCATTGTTAACCATAAACCCCTCCTAAATTGTATTTGATACAGCAGACTGGACAGTTCATGCAGATCTTTGCCAGACTGCGATCCACCAAAGATATTTTGTTTTTTTTACGCCCACCATCCCGACCTTTGCCCTCGGAACAAATACTTTTACTCTATGTCCATCCGCTTAATGATTGAAGAGACAACACCAAACATGGCGGAAGTTTCGGGCATCGCGGTCAACGGTTGCCCGCGAAAGTCATAATCCCGAATCATATCGTCTTCGGGCATCCAACCGAAAATATTCAGCTTCGTTCTGTTTTTGATATCCTCAACCTCGGCTGCGTTTCGTACTCTGTTGATGACCAGCCCCATGCTCTGGAAGTCTACCGCCCGGTTATCTGCCGCCACGTGTGCAATGGCAGCAGTCACGTTGACGGCTTTGGCCGATGTATCGGATACGAGTATCAGATGATCAACTTTTTTCATCACCCGGCGGTTAATCTGCTCTACACCGGCCTCGCCATCGATGATCACAACATCAAATTTAGCCGCCAAGTCGCGAATAATGTCTTTCAAAAGGTTATTGACTTTACAGAAGCAACCTTCATCTTCAGGCCTGCCAATGGCCAGGAGGGCCACACCTTCACGCTGCCCCAAGGCCTCGAATATTTCGTAATCCAGTTGCGCGGACATATCCTTACCGGCCTTGGATTCACCCTTCGAAATCCGTTTGATGATATCTTTACGAATATCATCAACAGTCTTTGTAACCTGCATGCCCAGAGCCGTCGCCAGCCCCACAGCCGGATCGGCATCTATAGCCATAATTTTTATGCCTTTCCTTTTCGACAGCTCTTTAACCATCAGGGCGGAAAAAGATGTTTTACCGACCCCGCCTTTACCGCATACTGCTATGATCTTGGCATTAACCACGTGTCTGCTCCTCTTTCTGCGCGGCCTTTTTCATGGCGCGCTCTCTCATTTCTCTTAATCCTTCAGCTTCATCACAGACATCATCATACTCACACGTATCACAATCAAAATCCATCTCGCCTGCCATCTTATCCATCGCGGCAATCAGGCGAAAAACCGGATTTACAATTTCGCGGAGTTTTTTGATATCGGCTGCAGAAGAAGTCAAAAACACAATTTCAGCTGACCGGACATAGGGAATATTTTTCAGCATTTTCATAAGAACGGCTGCAAGGTGACCGGATGCAAAGCCCCTCTTCAGCGCAGCCTTACTTATCCGGCACCATTCCCGCTGGTGCTGCGATATTGCCCTGAGCATGAATCCATCGAGGTCAATTCCATAACGGAGGTGATCGAGTTCCATGCACCTCTCATAAATATTCTCTTCGTTAAAACCTTCAACTCCGACCAAAACCACTTTGCCGAAGGGCATTGATTTACCTGCGCTTTCAGCTAGGTCCGGTCCAACCAATGTAATGGAGCCATCATTGACGGCTTTGATGTCACTGGACCACAGCAAACAAGCAAGTGATGTATCCTGTGGATTTCCCAACTCCACTCCCACATCATCGCCCAGTACGATATTCCTTGGCCCACCCGCAGGCCAAGGCTTGACGGGCAGATCAATTTTTTTACAAGGCTTATCCGCAAGGAAAGTCCGAAAATCGCGAATCGCTTTTTCTACCAATTCCATAGGCACATCGCTCCGAAGGAATTTTATTTTATCAATCACG
>SESG01002673.1_pt1 | contig 11028 bp, 10 predicted proteins | sample 3171421 | NCBI WGS metagenome assembly SESG01 (sample SAMN10866946, study PRJNA518727) | freshwater metagenome | biome: subpolar coniferous forest; feature: holomictic lake; material: water; isolation source: holomictic Lake 227, 6 m and 8 m depth | place: Canada: near Kenora, Ontario | collected... | reverse complement strand
ACGAAAGTTGGAAAGTAGCTTGGTTTAATCGCAATAAGAGCCAAGAGCGTTGCACTTAGAAAAAGCGATAGAGCGATATAAATTGGATTTACATTTGCCACATACCCATCATCTTTTCCATCATGCCATAGGCTTTCTGCGATCAAGATAATTGCTAGAAGCCAGCCGTCATCAACAAGTGAGCCAAATGAATACGCGCCGTTGAGATGCTGCCAAAGGAAGATGAAATCAGTAATTGTAAAAATCGAGAATCCAAGTGCAAGTAAAAAGCTTCTGCGTGAAAAACCATGAGCTGCGATTGCCGTAATCGTTAAGGAAATCAAGGCTAAGTCTGCGATTGGAAAAGAAATTGCGAAGATGGCATCAGCCATGTTGCCGCCAAAATGTGGAAGCACTGGTTTGAGAGCTAGGGTTGCACCTAGGGTTGTTAAACCTAAACCGACAATCGAAGCGTCAAATAGTTCAAGAATCGAAAACTTGAGTACCGGGTTTATCAAACGCGGAACCGCCATTATTGCAAATGGATAAAAGAGTAGATATGCCGAGTTTGAAAGTGGCTTGAATAGCAAAGAGATGCTCCAATAAGAAGAGACACTTGAAATTAGCGATCCCAAAAACCAAAGAACGAAGGCTGTTATTAGGATTGGCTTAGAGAGTGAATCGGTTATTCGTTTTGCAGAAGCTACTACTGCAATCGCTACTAGTGGAATTGAGTTATAGAGGTAAAGTTCGCTCCACTGCCCACCATTTATTGGTAGAAAATGAATAAGGCAATGAAGAATTAAAAGCACTGGGCCAGTAGTTCTTGCAATCCGTGCCAGCATTTTCACAATCTAGGTATACAAAACCCCTTTAGAAATAGGGAAAGCCCCGTTATTGCTAACGGGGCTTTCCTGACTAAGAGTTATGGAGCTTTAAAAACCTTTTGAACAAATTAACGCTGCATTTGCTTTTGTGTTAGCAACGTCAGCCTTTAACTGTGCCGGTTGGTTAGTTGCAGCTAATTTGGCCGCTTCTAACTTACGAATATCCACTGTGATTCGGTTAACCGCACTTGTATATGTACGCGCAGCTGATGTCCATGCAGAGACAGCAGATGTGTAAGCCTTTTTATCGGCATCGGTTACGGCAGCGGCAAGTTTTGTCTTTGCTGCAGCCAAGCGCAGGTTTGTATCATCAAGCTTGGTCTGTATCTCTGCCTTATGGGTTGTTTCATTTGCAATCCCTAGATCAATAACTGGAATCTGCGCAACCAATTTTGCAGTTAGTGCGACTGAGTCCTTTTGTGACTTCACATATGCACCAGCAGAGTTGAGACAATCTAGTGATAACCAAGTCAGCTTTGTACTAGTCGTCAAAGGGTTCTTTGCACACTTGTACTTGCTGCCGCTAACGGTTGTAGTCTGGTTGAGCTTTGTGCATGCAACACCATTTGAAATCTTGGTAGCAGCGCTAGCAGGAACAGCAACCATGACGCCGGCAGCGACAATGAGTGCGACAGTGACAGAAGCGAATTTACGCATCAGGAAAACCTCCATTGGATATGGGCTAATCGTAGCCAGCACAACCTGAAAATCTCCTGATATACCGCCCGCTAAGCCAATGAATTGACTGTGAAATTAAAGGGTGACCACTAGCGACGTTGCTTAGTACGAACTTTCATGCCGAGGTTTCGAACCAAAGATCGGGGGGCATAACGCATCACGAAGGTAAGAATTTGATACTGCCAACCTGGAACGCTGAGAGCTTTACCTACGACCGCCTCTTTCCACGCAGTGGCTACTAATCTGTCGGCGTTGAGCCACATGAAGGAAGGAAGGCCCTTCATCGACATGCGTCCGCGTTGATGAAACTCGGTCTTCGTAAATCCAGGACACAGAGCACAGACTTTTATATTGGTTGCCGCGAGTTCTGTGTGAAGTGATTCAGATAGAACCGTGAGGTAAGACTTAGAGGCGCTATATGTTCCACCGGCAATCCAACCTGCAACTGATGAAACATTAATAATTACACCTTTGTTTCGCTCCTTCATTCCTGGAAGAACGGAATGCATTAATCGCATTGGTGTGCGCACTAATACATCGAGTAATTGCTGTTCAGCATCGAGTTGGCTGACTGTGAAAGCCTTGTTTATTCCAAAACCGGCGTTATTAATAAGTACATCAATCTGATTGCTAGTAATGAACTGCTCAATCTCGAGGCAGCCTGCATCAGTAGATAGATCGGCCTGGATGACCTTTGTAGAAACTGCAAACTTAGCCTCTAATGCACCAGCTCGCTCTTGCAAGCGGGGCAAATCACGGGCAACTAAAACGATGTTGTATCCATTTTCGGCCAATAGGCGTGTAAAACTTTCACCGATTCCAGCCGTTGCACCAGTTACTAGCGCCCAAGATTGCATTGTGCTCTCCTAATTAATTCGTAGTTCGCCAACTGCTCCTAGTGGAACAAATGCTGCATGCGGTGCAACTGCCTTAAGTCTCTTATAACTTTCACCTTGTGCAGGTCGAGAGTCGACCTCGCCTTTGTTAGGCCAAAATGATAATGCTCTCTCGGCTTGAGCGGTGATTGTTAGCGATGGATTGACTCCAAGATTTGCGGTAATTGTTGAGCCATCAACTATATGTAACGTCGGATAGTTCCAAACACGATGATAGGGATCGACCACACCTTTACTTGCATCGCTTCCGATAACACAGCCGCCTACAAAGTGAGCAGTAAATGGAGCATCGATCAAATCTCCAATATGCCCACCGGCAATTCCGCCATGTTTGTCTGCAATGCGTTTCACCGTCTCGTTAGCCGCTGGGATATAAGTGGCATTGGGATGCTCAGGATCGTTAGTTGACGTTAAATGCCAACCGAAAATCGATTTCTTTCCGCGAACTGAGACCGATGAATCAACGTTTTGCATCGTCAATGCGATGACGGTTCGCTCGCTCCAACGCCGCACATTTAAAATCTTTTTCAGCATCTTTGGATCTGCAACAAACTTCTTCCACCACTGTTTGCGCCGTTCGGGAGAGGAGTAACCATCGGTCATGATGGTCTGCATCAGACCCATTAAATTAGAACCTTTTCCATATCTAACAGGCTCGATATGTGTGTGTTCATCGGGGAAAAACGATGAAGTAATCGCGCTGCCTTCACTGAAATCGATATCTACATTTGGCATCATCGCACCGGTTAAAGCCTCACTATTGGTTCGCTATAAATCCCCTAAACAATCTGATAAACCAGGCAAGACTTGGTCATCTTTCATCTTATGGAGCAGTTTTTGAGTATTGAAAGTTCCGGCGGCAACAATTACGTCCTTAGCAAAAAACACCGTGCCCTTTTCGCCCAACCAATCATCGGTCTTGCGAGTTGTTATCTTCCAATCACCGCTAGCTAACTTTTCAATCTTTGTCGCTGTAGTCATTGGGAAAACTTCTGCTCCAGCTTTTTCAGCAAGACCTAAGTAATTCTTTGGCAATGTGTTCTTGGCATTGTGACGGCAGCCAGTCATACAGGCACCGCACTGCTTGCAGCCATTTCGATCTGGGCCAACGCCGCCAAAGAATGGATCTTTACCAGCAACACCTTTGCCTTCGCCAAAGTAGATTCCTAATGGAGCCATTTTGAATGTGTGTCCAACGCCCATCTCTTGCGCAACATCCTTCATAGCTTGATCGCTATTTGAAAAATATGGATTCTCAGTCACGCCTAACATTCGGCGTGCCTGGTCATACCAAGGCTCTAACTCTTCTTTCCAATTTGTAATCGAAGCCCATTGCTTGTCGCTGAAATATTGATCGCCTGGTTGGTACAAAGTATTTGCATAAACTAAAGAGCCGCCACCAACGCCGGCACCAGCCAAAATCAATACATCTGGAAGCACGTGGATACGTTGGATTCCGTATAGTCCAAACTTTGGTGCAAAAAGAAACTTATTTATGCGCCAAGAAGTCTTTGGAAAATCCTTGTCGCGAAAACGTTTCCCCGCTTCAAGAACAGCGACGCTGTAACCCTTTTCGCGTAATCGAAGTGCAGAAACAGATCCACCAAATCCAGATCCAATAACTACAACATCAAATGTTTTCTTCACGGATTTTCCACTCAGTTCCGTAGGATTCAAGTGAATCAAGGAAAGGCTTTGCATCAAACCATTCAGGTCCTGCAACACCTTCAGGCTTCCATAACCCTTTATGTATAAGCTCCATCGCAATTACGGGGTTAATTGCAGTTTGCCAAACCACTGCCTGGTCACCGTATTCTTTCATCGACCATTCATTATCAACGACGTTATACATGTAGCAGGCGTAAGGCTTACCTTCTTTATCTAAACCTTTAACCAAAGCCCCTGCGCAGGTCTTGCCCTTCATGCGAGAACCCAAAGTTGCAGGATCTGGCAACGATGCAGCAAGCAAGTCACGAGGCGAGACCGAAATACCTTGGACATCAACATGTTCTTTTCGATCTAGTCCCAACATGTGAATTGTTTTGAGCGTTGTTATGAATTGCGCACCAAGACCGTATTTGAAGTTAACTTTCTTGGCATCGACTTTTTGAGGAATCAAAATAACTTCCTCATGTTCAACGTTTACGCACTCGACTGGTCCGATACCTTCAGGGAAATCAAAAGTTTCAATCTCGCTAAATGGTTCAGTTGTGTACCAACCTCGACCATCTTCCCAAACGATTGGAGGATTTAAACACTCTTCGATTGTTGTCCAGATAGAAAACGATGGTGCAAATTCGTAACCTTCAACAGTTAAGTTTGAACCATCCATGATTGTGACTGAATCAATAACCGAGAAGAGATAATCTGATGCATAGCGCGCAAAGACATCGCTCATACCTGGCTCGATACCCATACCTACAAGGGCGTAAATATCGCGCTCTTTCCAGTTCCAGTCGCGGGCAAACTGTTCATCGCCAAGCTTCACGCCAGTTTCAGAGTTTGGGTAGTGCGCATGTGGGCGAGACAAAGACATCGCCATATCAATGTAGTTGGTGCTCTCAATTTCACAGGCCAAAAAAATCGGCATTACAAAACGAGGATCAACCGCGTTGATGACTACGTCGGGCTTCACTTTGCGAATAAGTGCACGAATATCTTCAAGTTCAGCGGCGTTGACTTCAGCGGCTGAAAACCTTGAATCCTTTACGCGGGCAACGGCCTGCTCACCGCGCGAGAGTTCGCGATCGGCGATGACCATGGAAGTGATAAATGATTTGCGAGATGCGATGTTGACGATAGCTCTGCCAACACCTCCCGCGCCTATAACTAGCGCCTTCATTGCTGGCCCTTCATGAGGAAATAACATCCTTTTTGGTAGATTTTTTGCCAGTCTAGCCCTGTCATTAATTCATGACAAGATTGCCCCTGTTAAAGATAAGTCCCCGTAGCTCAGTGGATAGAGCAACCGCCTCCTAAGCGGTAGGTCGCAGGTTCAACTCCCGCCGGGGACACTTGTATTTACTCTTATTAATGCTTAAGTGTGAATTCTTGCATCCACTTTGGTGCCCACCAGTTGCGCTCACCAAACAAACGCATTAACGCGGGTACCAATAGTGCGCGAACTATCGTTGCATCCAGGATCACAGCAAGTGAAACACCAAATCCCAGCATCTTGATTGATGTAACACCGCTGGTCATAAAGGATGCGAAAACTACGGCAAGCAAAAGTGCAGCTGCGGTAATGATTCGAGCAGATCTTTGCAGCCCTACTGCTACGGATTCAATATTGCTCTTGCCACCTAAATGTTCTTCACGAATACGTGAAAGTAGAAAAAGTTCGTAGTCCATTGAAAGCCCAAAGACCACAACGGCTACCAGAATGACAGAGCCGGTATCTAATGTGCCGGTTACCGTGAAATCACCAACCAGCCATTTGAGATGGCCATCGATAAATACCCACGTAATCGCTCCAAGGGTGGCGACAAGAGAAAGACCATTGAGAATCACTGCCTTGATAGGCAGGATGATTGAGCCAGTAAAGACAAAGATCAAAATCAGAACTGTTAGAGCAATCCAACCCAAAGCCAGTGGTAATTTATTTGCGATGCCATCTTGTGAATCAGTGAAATCAGCTGCAGCTCCACCGATAAGTGTTCCAACGGGTTTATCTAGATTTCGAATGTCATGAATGACCTGTAATGAAGTAGTGCTGCGAGACGGCTCTGAAGAAATAACTTGAACGCGAATATCTTTGCCGTAAGTTTCAATTGCGCCGACTCGAACGACTCCGTCGACGCCCTTCATCTGCTCTAAGAACCTAGTTATTTCAGCTTCGCGACCTACGCCATTTGGTACAACAACTTCAATTGGGCTTCCAATCAAACCATCAAAACGAGTATCAACAATTTGTGATGCAATCGCGGCCGGATCTGAAGCAGGTAGCACCCGAGAATCAACTTGTGCGAAAGAGATATTTGTAATCGGCGCTGCAAGAATTCCTAAAACAACTAAGCAGGCAAGGATTACTGGAATTGGACGCTGCATGACGTTTCGAGCGGTTCGGGCCCATCGCCCATCTTCTTTGGGGGTAATTGCGCTCTTACGAACAACACCCTTATCTACATTTTCGCCAAGTATCGCTAATAATGCAGGAAGAGCAATTACTGCTCCTAGGACGGCCATCGTGATAACGGCAATGCCTGCATAACCAAATGATTTTAAGAATTCAAGTGGGAAGAAAAGCAATGAAGCCATCGTTACGAAGACCGTGAGTCCAGAGTAGAAAACTGTCTTACCTGCAGTAGCTACTGTTGTGATTACCGACTCTTCAACGTTGTGGCCATGATGAAGCTCTTCTCGGAATCGATTCACCATCAATAACGCGTAATCAATTCCTAGGCCAAGTCCTAGGCCTGTAATGAGATTGAGAGCAAATACACTGACATTGGTAAACAAAGTCAGCAAATAAATAATAAAAAATGAGCCAAGAATGGCGGTTATGCCTACAAAAAGTGGTGTTGCTGAGGCAACAAATGCACCGAAAACAAAGAGAAGGAGCAAGAAGGTTAGAGGGATTGCAATCGACTCTGCAACAACTAAATCTTTTTCAATTTTGTGGTTGATTGCATGAGTAATAACGCCAGCACCGGATGCGTAAACATGAATATTCTTATACTCCCCGTCGAACTCTTTTTGTAATGCTGCTCCTAATGAGCCAAGAGCGTCCCAATCAAAGGCTTCAAGATCTGAATAGACAAGAATGAATCCTGCTTTTCCATCTGTAGATTTCATAGTTGGCGCACCGCCAGTTGACCAGTACGAAACAACTTTTGAAACGCCCTTGTAGTTCTGAATTTTCTTTTCTACTTCACTTGCCGTTGCTGCAACTTCTGGATCATCAATTGAAGAGTTTGCAGAGTCAACAACCATGACCGCAATTGGTTCTTCGGCGCCAAAAACATCAATGACATACTTAGCTGCCTTGGCGGATTCACTGTTGGTATCCGAGTAACCGCCGCTATCTAAACGTCCAAATGCTTGAGAGCCAATGGCACCGGCAGCCAATGTCACCAGAATAAAGACCAGTAAAACAATCTTGCTGCGCTTGACGATGAATTTTCCAAGCTTCTCAAACACCCTTATTACCCCTTAACGCTAGACTTAAAACCATGAGCGATCTCTTTCCTAATGTGACTTCCGATGAGATCGACCCTGAAGCCGCCGCAGAACAACTGCGCCGTGAAGAAGAGATGAAGTCAGATAAACCGCCGCATCACGAAGATTAATCTGCCTTTGCTACTGGAGCTGTTGCAGGAGTCGGTGCTGCTGCTGGCTTTGAACTTTCGGTAGTTGTTTTCTTGACTGCTGAATCTGTTTTATAAAACCCTGAGCCTTTGAAGACAACTCCAACAGCGCTATAGACCTTACGGATCTCGCCCTTACATATTGGGCACACGGTCAGCGATGCATCACTAAAAGACTGGAAGACCTCGAATTCATGGGCACAGGCGTTACATGCATATTGATATGTAGGCACTGTCACTCCGAATCGTGGACTAACACCCCAGGAAGGGGTAGATGCTAAGTCTAAAGAAGTGAGACGATTGGCGCGAATTCAGAGCGGTCCATGAAAGGTCAATTGTGAAAATAACCCGAGCCACACGGTTCTTGGCAACTATCGCAATTATTGGCTTCGCAGGAATGCCCTCAGCCTCTGCCAACTCACTTATTACCACTATGCCAATAAGTGGATCAACGGTCACAACTGCTCCAACATCAGTTACGCTCACCGCACAGACCGCATTGCTTCCTGATGCCAATGAAGTAGTAGTAACGGATCCTGCTGGGGTTCGAGTAGATGATGGCACTCTCACAGTTAATGATGTCAATGCAACAATCGGATTAAAAAACCTCGTTGATTCAGGAATCTATCGAGTGTCCTATGTCTTATATTCTGAAGGCGATGTCCCTCTCGAAGGGTCATTTACTTTTAATTTCTCGGCGCCAAGTGTAATCACACCCACAGAACCATCACCTACCCCTACGGAATCTCAAACACCAGCTAGTAGCAGTTGGGGTACGAATGTATTTATTATTTTTATCTTGGTAATTGCATTCTTCGTTCTCATTGGACTTGCTCTATATGCTCGAAAACTATTTAGGGACCGATGATTGCATTAAGCACAATATTTAAGTATTTGTCTTTAATAGGTAGTTTTGCTGTTGTCGGAAACCTATTAGCTATGGGCTTCTTGTTATTAGATGTGCGTGGAAATCTTTCAACTTCATCTCAAAAACTTCGATTTGTATTATGGATTTCGGGTCTAACATGGACAGTCGGGTCAATCGGAACAATCGTCTTCACGCTGGCAACTATTCTTGATCAGCCATTATCTGTTGCATTAGATGCGACAATTCTTCGATCATTCATCACTCAGATAACACTTGGCCAGTACTTGTTTTTTCAAACCATAGTTGCTCTTTTTGTCACTTTGGCTTCTATTCGCCTTAATAAAATCTTAACCGTTATCTTTCTGCTAATTCTCACGCTCATGGGTTTAGTCGCGCCTATTTTTCAAAGCCACTCTGCTTCAAGCGGATCACATGCATTAGCAATCGGGTCATTAGTAATTCACGTAGTAGCTCTTGCTTTTTGGATTGGTGGAGTAATTACCATTGCAATTCTTGATCCTGTCGATCGCCCAATTGCAGTACCTCGATTTAGCGAATTAGCTCTGTGGGCTGCAATCGCCGTTGTGATTAGTGGAACTGTAAATGCTTGGGCTCGCTTGGATTTCAAAGAAGCTTGGAATTCAACTTATGCACTAGTTGTGGTTGGAAAAGTTATTTTCACTATTGTATTAATTGCATTTGGTTACATGCATCGCAAGAACCTGTCGCAGCGTCATTCAATTGATTGGAAAGGTTTTGCCCAATTAATCTTTGCAGAAAGCCTTGTCATGGTCGTAACAGTTGCTATGGGCGCGTGGCTTTCATCAAACCAAGCGCCATTGCGTCCAGAACGGCCAAAATTTGATCCGGCGTTGACAGTTGCAGGAATTTCATCTCCGCCAGCACCAACCTGGTCTCGAATCTTTTTTAGTTACGAGCCAGATGCGTTAATGATTGGAATCTTGATAACAGCAGTTGCGCTTTATGTGAAGGGTGTATCAATACTTACAAAGCGTGGAGACAAGTGGCCAGTAGGACGCACCATTTCTTTTGCACTTGCGATAGCAGCAATTGATTTCGCAACAAGCGGTGGACTTGGTTTGTACGCGCACTTTGCATTTTCGTATCACATGGTCGCGCATATGATTTTAGGAATGATTGCACCGATTGGAATCATTCTTAGTGCACCAATTACTTTAGCTTTGCGAACTTTGCCTCAAGGCAGAAATGTGGATGAGCGCGGTATCCGCGGATCACTTCTAGCAGCACTTCACTCCAAGCTAGCAATTTTCTATACAAACCCAATCGTTGCTCTAGCTTTCTTTGATGGCTCTCTCTTTGTTCTCTACTTTACAAACCTCTTTGGTTCAATGATGCAGTCCCATGTGGGCCACTTGTTTATGAATATTCACTTCATGCTTGCAGGGCTTCTTTTCTTCCATGTAGTTATTGGTATCGATCCGAATCCCCGCCGTGTGCCACATTTAGTACGCATCGTTATTCTCTTTGCGGCGATGAGCATCCACGCATTTTTCTCAGTGGCACTAATGTCTGCCTCCACTCTTCTTGATGGTGGTTATTTTGCATCGTTGAAATCCCCGTGGTTACCAGACTTATTAGCCGATCAGCGCATCGGCGGCTCAATTGGCTGGGCAATGGGTGAGATTCCAATTCTTATCGCACTCGTTGCAACATTTGTCAGCTGGGTCAAAGATGACTCACGTGAAACAAAGAGAATTGACAAAAACACGGCTCGTGCGGCGGCAATGGGACAGCCAGATGAATTAGCAAAGTACAACAAGTATTTACAAGATCTAGCCCAACGCGATAGAAATGAACCCTAATGGAAAAACTATTTGACATCCCAAGTGAGTACAAAGAGCTTCGTGCAAGCGTTCGTGCACTAGCTGAAAAAGAGATCGCACCATTTGCCCATGCAGTCGATGAAGATCATCGCTATCCGCAAGAAGCTGCCGATGCACTTCAAAAAGCGGGATTAGCTGCAGCACATGTTCCTACAGAGTTTGGTGGCGATGGCGCAGATGCGTTAGCCACGGTCATAATTATTGAAGAAGTTGCAAGAGTTTGCGGAGCGTCCTCCTTAATTCCTGCCGTTAACAAACTTGGTTCACTGCCATTAATTCTTGGTGGAAACAAAGAACAAAAAAAGCGCTGGTTATCGCAACTTGCACAGGGAAAAGGCTTTTCTTACTGCCTCTCTGAATCTGAAGCAGGTTCGGATGCATCAGCACTTCGCACCAAAGTCGAACGAGATGGCGATGGATGGATTCTTAATGGAAGCAAGAAGTGGATTTCAAATGCCGGAGTATCTGAGTTTTACACGGTAATTGCTCAAGGCGATCAAGCACTTGGGTCAAAAGGAATCACTGCCTTTGTAGTGGAAAAATCAGATC
>SESG01014457.1_pt1 | contig 11030 bp, 11 predicted proteins | sample 3171421 | NCBI WGS metagenome assembly SESG01 (sample SAMN10866946, study PRJNA518727) | freshwater metagenome | biome: subpolar coniferous forest; feature: holomictic lake; material: water; isolation source: holomictic Lake 227, 6 m and 8 m depth | place: Canada: near Kenora, Ontario | collected... | reverse complement strand
GCGCTTTGCCGCCGATTACGAGCGAGAAACAAACAGTGTGGAGCTGCCGACTGTGCAGCCTGCGACAGGAAAAAAAGTAGCGGTCATCGGCAGCGGACCGGCTGGCCTGAGTTGCGCCAACGATCTTGTCCAGTTTGGCCATGCAGTAACCGTTTTTGAGGCACTGCACGAACTTGGCGGCGTATTGATGTACGGTATCCCCGAGTTCCGGCTTCCAAAAGAGATTGTAAAATTTGAAATTGAGGGGCTGAAAAAACTGGGTATCATCTTTGTCCCCAATTCTGTCGCCGGTCGCTCAATCACGGTTGACGAACTTCTGGATGAGGAGGGATTTGACGCAGTCTTTATCGGGGTCGGAGCTGGCCTGCCATGGTTTATGGGCATCCCGGGCGAAAACCTGCTTGGTGTCTATTCGGCAAATGAGTTTTTGACAAGGGTCAACCTGATGAAGTCCTATCAGTTCCCCGACAATGATACACCGGTCTTCAACTGCAAGGGAAAAAATGTTGCCGTTTTCGGCGGTGGAAACACTGCAATGGATGCCGTCCGCACAGCCAAGCGACTGGGTGCGGAACATGCCTATATAGTCTACCGCCGTTCAGAAGCGGAGATGCCTGCACGAAAGGAGGAGGTGCATCATGCCAAAGAGGAGGGAATCGAGTTCCTCATGCTGATGAATCCCCTGGAATTTATCGGCAATGAGCAGCAGTGGCTTACAGGGGCAAAGTGCCTGAGAATGGAGCTGGGCGAGCCGGACAATTCAGGACGACGCAAACCGGTCCCGATTGCCAACTCGGAGTTTATACTTCCTGTCGATATGGCAATTATCTCCATCGGTAACGGTTCAAACCCGCTCATCAAACAGACAACTCCTGACATTGAGGTGAGCAAGCGCGATACCATTGTGGTGGACATCAATACCATGGCGACCTCAAAAGAGTCTGTCTATGCGGGCGGCGATATCGTCACCGGCGGAGCAACCGTTATCCTTGCCATGGGTGCAGGACGTACGGCTGCGGCAGCAATTCACGAAAAACTGATGGGCAGCAATAAAAGCTGAGATGAGCGAACTCTACAGGTTCGGGGTCTCCCTTGAAAAACGGCTGATTGAGGATTTTGACCGCCATATTGCGGGGCAGGAGTATAAAAGCCGCTCGGAAGCCATACGTGACCTTATCCGCGAAGAGCTGATAAGGAAACAGTGGAGGGAGGGAGGCACCGTCGCCGGAGCTGTTGTGATGACCTATGACCATCACAAGCGCGAACTGGTAAACCTGCTTCTCGATATACAGCACGATTTTCAGGAGACTATCATCTCAACCCAGCACGTCCACCTGGACCACCACCACTGTCTGGAGATCATTGCCGTAAAGGGAAAAGCTTCGGATGTGGAAAAACTTGCCACAACACTCAAGGTTCAGGTGGGGGTACAACATCTGAGCCTGAGTATCACCTCGGCTGCCGATTAGCCAAAAGTTTGCTTTTTTTTTGGGAACATAGTAACACGATTATTATTTTAGTGCTATTCGTGATCGCTGATCCATATAGAGAAAAAGAGCCATTACATTATGACCATGCTGAAAACAGGTGTCTTTTCCTTTTTCACCCTCCTTTTCTCGACTAACGCGTACGCAACTCATCCGCTCATCACTGATGATACCGATACCCAGGGAAAAGGAAACGTACAAATTGAAATCAACAGCGAGTTCTCAAGGAAAAAAGAACAAAAAAATGGATTATCGTTACAACAAAACAGTGGAGATGCTGACGCGGCTCTTTCGTATGGAGTCAGTGACAACATTGACTTCATTGTCAGCATGCCCCTGCAATGGTATACGATTAAGGAAGAGGGAATAAACAGCATCAATGAGAACGGCCTCGGAGATATGAGAGTTGAACTCAAATGGAGATTTTTTGAGTCTGAAGAGAGCGATATAAGCTTTGCCCTGAAACCCGACCTGTCATTGCCGACGGGGAGTGAGGTAAAAGGGCTTGGCTCTGGTACAGTTTCAGGAGGAGTGACCATGATCGCAAACAGAAAAAGCCGGCTCGGGGCCCTGCACTGCAATCTGGGTTACAGCCACGAAGAGAACAATGAGGCTGCAAGAAACAATTTCTGGCGTGCATCGCTCTCCGCCGAGCTCAATGTAATCACAAATTTCAGAGCAGTTTCCGACATTGGTATCGAAACAAATTCAGACAAAGCGTCCGCTTCAAATCCTGTATTTCTCATTGGTGGAGTAATTTACTCTGTTTCGGAAAACCTCGATCTTGACCTGGGAGTGAAAAGCAAGCTGAATGAGAGTACAACCGATACCACTCTGCTCGTCGGTGTGGCAGCAAGATTTTAGCGACAATCCAACAAGTTCAGAGGAGAGAAAAACTCATGCACATGGCAGACGCTTTGCTATCGCCTGTTGTGGGCGGGATTTTCTGGGCTGCAAGCGGAATGCTCATCGCCTATTCAGCCAAAAAGATCACCAAAGAAAATGATCCGGTTAAAACACCGCTTATGGGTGTGCTTGGCGCGTTTGTCTTTGCCGCTCAGATGATCAACTTCACCATCCCCGGTACCGGTTCAAGCGGACATCTGGGAGGGGGATTACTACTTGCTGCACTACTTGGACCATACCGGGCATTTATCACGCTTGCCTCCGTGCTCATCATGCAGTGCCTCTTTTTTGCTGACGGGGGGCTGCTGGCTCTTGGCTGCAATATCTTCAACCTTGCATTTTTCCCGACATTTATTGCATTTCCGTTCATTTACCGCGTGATTGCCGGAAAAAACCTCTCTCCTGGCAGAGTCGCGCTCGGCACTATAACCGCCGCAATCGCAGCGCTTCTGATGGGAGCGTTTTCGGTGGTGATACAAACCGTGCTTTCAGGCGTAACAGAGCTTCCCTTCGAGATGTTTCTGCTCTTCATGCTCCCCATCCATTTCGTTATCGGAGTTGTGGAGGGACTGGTCACCTGGGGAGTACTTTCGTTTGTCCTGAAGACAGAACCAGGAATGGTGACAGTAGAAGAGAGTTCGGCAAAACCCCGTTTCATCCTGACCATATTTACCCTTGCCGCCATTGTGACTGGCGGAGTGATCTCCCGAGTTTCCTCATCACATCCCGACGGACTTGAATGGTCTATAGCCAAAATAACCGGGAGAGAAGAGTTGCGAGTAGCCATCGATCCCTTGCACAAGGTGCTGGCAGAGCTTCAGCAAAAGATTGCCCCTCTTCCTGATTATGGATTCAAACCCGGCAAGCTATCCGCAACTTCCGATACACCGGCCAATATCGGCATCACTGTTTCAGGAATTGCCGGAACTCTCTCCCTCCTCGCCGCAGCGGGAATTGCCGGACGGCTGATGGGCAGAAAACCATCACAACGAAATAAAACATAATGAAAAAGAGATTCCCTTGCATCGGTTTTGAAGATAGTGGCCGGAGCGAACCCCTTCCAGCCTCACGCTTCCCTGGAAGTGACCGCTCGGCAATTATTGTAACCGCTCTCTTTGTTTTGACGGTACTTTCAGTCCCGAAACTTGACCTTGCGTCGGTACTGGCTTTCGCTGCTTTTCCGGTTTTTCTCATCAGCGCAGCAAGAGTTCCAGCAGAAATAATCGGAAAACCCTTACTGCGTCTCTCCCCTTTCATACTTATTATGGCTGCCGGAAACATCGCTCTTGATCGCACCCCGATCTTTTTCTTTTCAGGATTGACCATCACAGGCGGCATGATTTCGGGAACGGTTATTGTTGCAAAAACCATGATTACTGTGGCGGCCATGCTTTCTATAACCCTCTGCATACCATTTTACCGGATCTGCCGCGCCCTTGAAGCGCTTCATCTCCCCGAAGTGCTGGTAACACAATTGATGCTGCTTTACCGTTACCGCTCCGTACTGCATGAAGAGGCAAGCACCATGCAAAAAGCAAGGGATATCCGCTCCTTCGGCAACAAAGGTAAAGGGCTCTTCCGCACTGCATCCCTTCTTGGATCACTTCTGCTGAGAACAACAAACCGTGCCGAAAGACTCTTTCGCTCCATGAGTGCCCGGGGTTTCCAGAGCAGGGTGTTCAGAAGAACTCCCGCTAAAATGACATCAAGAGAGTGGAGAAGCATCGCCCTCTGGTCGCTCTTTTTTCTTACTTTTCGATTGATTTTTTAATTCCGAAACAGATGATCTGCATTAAGGAGCTCAGCTTTTCCTACCCTGACGGCACAAGGGCCATCGACAACATAACCCTGGACATAACCAGAGGAAGTTCCACCGGAATTGTGGGAGCGAACGGTGCAGGCAAATCAACGCTGGTAAACCATCTGAATGGTTACTATCTACCCCAAAAGGGCTCCATTACAATTGATAGGCTGAAGGTGGAGAAAAAACAGCTTGACCAGTTACATCAACTTGTCGGGCTTGTGTTTCAAAACCCGGACGACCAGCTCTTTACAGCAAGGCTCTATGACGATATTGCATTTGGACCGGAAAACCTTGGAATAGAGCCTGAAAAGATCAAAGCACTCGTCGAAAAGGCACTCAGGGAGCTGAACCTCTGGCATCTGCGAGACAAACCTCCATCTCACCTTTCGCAGGGAGAAAAGCGGTTTGCGGCCTTTGCAGCCGTGCTGGTGATGAAGCCTGAGGTGATTGTGATGGATGAACCTACAGCCGATCTTGACCCGAAAAACCGCCGAAAACTGATCAACCTGGTCCAAGGGCTCAAAAATACAACCATAACCGTCTCACACGACCTTGACTTTATCTGGGATACCTGCCAGAGAGTCTGCATTATGAATGAGGGGCGCATTGCGGCTGACGGGCCAACACGGGAGATTCTCGGCAACAGGGAACTGCTTGAATCGAACAGTCTTGAACTTCCACTTCGGCTTCAAGGGTAATATTATCCCTCAATCCTTGAAGTGAGTTCATCGATCATCTTTTTGTCGATGAGTTTGACCGTAATCTCGGGTACATCAGGAGCGGTGTTGACATTAAAAACCGAGACCTCAAAGAGATCGGTCATGCGCACAATAGTCGTCAGATCCTTGATATATTTGCTGATACCAAGAAAGCTCAGGGGCAGGAGTGATTTAACATGGAAAGGATTGCTGAGAAAAATACCGTAGGGCTGAACCTTCAGTACCGTGCCGGTAAAGATGTCACCAATATTGGGAAGATTGACTTGAAAATCATGATCGCTACCAACAGATAGCCCCTCAACACGCAGGGAAGAGCCTTGCCTGACCTGTCCAATACGTTCTTTGAGCAGCGAAATATCCGAATAGAGAATACCCGGTTCAGCAAGCAGTTCCCTTGCACTCAACCCCTGAGTCGAATAGACAATAATCTCCTTGCCTCTCTCTTTCAACGCCCTGATGAGAGGCAAAAAATCACTATCGCCACTTAAAAGAATAAAGGTGTCATACTGCTCTATTCTGCTCAAGGCATCAACAACAAGTTCAACATCAAGATTGCCTTTCATGACAATCACCCCGGTATCCTTGTTGACAATTTTTTTAACCGGTTTAGAGGTGATACGATAGCCGTGAGCCGTAAGAACTCTGGTAAAGGCTGCACTCTCCTCTGAAACAGGTTCGGTTGCCGGAACATAGTAGTTTGCCTCAACTGAAGCATAAGCAGACATAAAAAATGCCATGAGACGGGAGAAATCAATCTGCCATCCAAGATGACGTTGTGTAAAAAACAGGTTTGCCCCATCAATAAAAACAGCGGCACGGCCCATACTGTAAACTCCCCTTTTTTTATCTTTTTCAGAATAGCTCTCTCCATCTCTGCAAGAGTGAACAAAAGATAGCAGTTAACCATTCAGCAAGCAGTCAGAAAGCAGGGCTCGAAGCTCAACCGACAATATTATCGTAAACTCATGATCTGGCTGGCTGCATCAGTGACTTTCCGGGTCAGCCAGGATGTAAAGTCGGGAGCTGTGTTGATGCAGGGAAGAGAGGTCGCTTGCTGTACCGATGAGAATCGCCTAAGCTCTTCAGCCCGGTGAATGGTTTCGTTGCCATCAGCAAAATATCCGCAACCGAAAAGATCGACACAAAGAGCGCTCTCTCGGGAGAGCGTGGTGCATATCTCTTCAAATGAGGGCCTTGTCCACTCTCCGCCGACATTGTGGTTGAGATATGCCACCATGACACGCCGATAAGGGTTCCGAGGGTCATTAAGAATAACCTTTTGCAGTCGTTCGGCAAAGATCCGGCTCTCAGCCTCTCCTGTGCGGAAAAGTGGCGGGTCGCCCTTTAGATCCTTGACCAGCGTCCCGTGAAAAAGGAGGATCAGAATACGCTTCTCATCAACGACTGGAGAGGCTTGCGCCACACTATTTCGACAGTTGCTCTCAAAAAGATGATCACAGTAGAGAGCATAGAGCCCTTCATCACTCCAGAAGCGGCTGAGAACTTTAATGGTTCCAAGCTCGGAGGAGGTGCGGGAGCTTGCCAGATAGGCGCAGAGCTGACCGCAGGAGAGCGTATTGTCAACCGGGGCCATGGAGACAACCACCTGCCCGGCACAGGAGCGTGTCTGTTCAAGAATATGTTCCACATAGGGCGGGGAGACAGCAAAGGCGGCATGAACCTCAAAGTCATAGATCCCGGATAACGGAGAGAGATTGAGACCATGTTGCAAGGCTTCAACCTGTTCCCGCGTGATACGGTTATGCGGTGAACCCTGCGCATCGGAACGAGAGCGGATAACTTTTTTAAGCGATGAGCTAACGGCTATAGCCCTCTGCAACAATCCGGGAATCGGCATCACCCTTGAGGCGTGAGCAAGCGTATGGCGCGTCACCCGGTAGTTTTCCACAAACCGGGAACTCTCAGCCTCGCCATGCGCCGCAAGAACGACAGCTATTTTCTCTTTTAGGAGCATGCGATAAAGCTCTTCATGGTCAGGACTTCCGTGCAGGAATAATTTTGACATCCATCCCCTCATGCAGACCTTTTTCTGGAGAGAGCGCTACCCTGTCCCCTTTTTTAAGCCCCTGCAGCACCTCAATAAAGGTCATATCACTTGCACCCTGGCGAATCGGCTGCTTTTTTAACCGCCCATTTTCGATTTTCCAGATATAACTCTGATGATTCTCCTCAAAAACAGAGCTTTTTTTAACCAGCAGCGCATTTGGCCTGATATTGTAGATAATGTTGGCCGTAGCGGTCATACCTGCCTGAATATTGCCTGCAGGATTTTCAAGTGTCAGGTATATCTTTGAGGTCTTGGTGACTCGGTCAGTCTGGGGCACTATACGGGCAACAACTGCCGCATAACGCTTGTCGGGATAGGCATCAAAAGCAACCGTGGCCTTCTGGCCAATACGAATTCGGGGAATATCAAGCTCGTCAACCTCAACGCTGACCATATAACTTGAGGTATCAACAACTCTTGCAACAAGAGTGCTGGCCATCACATAATCACCCTGCTTGACGCTCTGCAAGGTCAGGATTCCTGAAAAGGGGGCTGAGAGCGTCAGCTTTTTAAGATCATCCTCACGCATTTTCAACTGCAAGCCCCTCTGCTGAAGCAGCTCCTCAGACTGAATGGAATTTCTTTCTGCCTCTTCAAGCTCCTGACGGGAGATGGCACCTTCAGTGAAAAGGCTCCTCTTTCGGTTAAAGCGCAGGCGGTTGTCTTTTGAGATGGCCTGCTGCTCGCCATAAGAAGCCCTTGCCTCGCGAACTGCAAGCTCAGGCTGGGGACTGCTGAAGGTAAAAATCTTCTGCCCGGCTTTGACGTGCTGCCCTTCAAGCGCACCAATATAATCGACCGTGCCAGAAAACTCCGCACTCAGGTTGGCAACCGCATCGGCCTCAACAAACCCGGTAGCATAGATTGCCTGCACCAGTTCGGCATAGGTCACCTCGCCCGCCTCAATATCAACCGTGTTTCCTTTGGTAATCAGGAAAAACACCGTCCCCAAAAAAAGAACAGCGAGAGCAATAGTGTATTTTGGAAGGAATTTTTGCAGAGACTTCATTGGTGCTTTCGTTATAAATTCAGCTTTAGGAAGTTACATGTTTTGAACTTTTTATCCATTCCGACCTTGGTTTTTCCATAATTTTATCAATCTTTAGGCATCTTTTTCTTTTCATAGCCGCCTCATGGCGCTATTGCATAAAAAACACTCAATCTACAGTTTCAATGGGCCATAATCAAGATTTAGAGAAAAGCTTTCTGGAATCCGTCAAATTTGATGAAAAAGGGCTTGTTCCCGCCATTGTTCAAGACCATGAGAGCGGAAAAGTGCTCATGATGGCATGGATGAACCGGACAAGTCTGGAGATGACCCTCGAGAAGAAAAAAGCCTGCTACTGGAGCCGCAGCCGTAAGGAGCTCTGGCTCAAAGGCGAGTCATCCGGCAATATGCAGGCCGTGCACGAGATCCTGATCGACTGCGACGGCGACACCCTTATTTTAAAGGTATCACAGACTGGCGGAGCTTGCCATGTCGGGTATCACTCCTGCTTTTTCCGCAAGGTGAAAGATGACGGAGCAACAATGGAGATCTGCGACACCCTGATGTTTAACCCGGAAGAGGTTTATGGCAAAAAATAATGAAATGCCGATGAGTCACCCTAAAGAGAGTGCAAAATCCCTAAATCAGACTAAATCAAGAGCTTCCATCCAGGTGATGTTTGACGAGGTGGCGCCTACCTACGATTTTTTAAATCACCTCCTGAGTCTCGGCATAGACAACTACTGGCGGGCAAAGGCAACAAGCAGGGCAAAAAAATTGCTTGGAAGCAATTCAGCACCCCGTATTCTTGATGTTGCCACCGGCACGGGCGATCTTGCAGACTCTATGGCAAAAATTTCAGGTGCAAAGGTTACTGCGCTTGATCTTTCACCTGAAATGCTCGCCATTGCCCGGAAAAAGTATCCGAAGATCACCTTTATTGAGGGATATGCCGAAAAACTCCCGTTCAAGGATGCCAGTTTTGACATTGTCAGTGCCGGATTTGGTGTTCGAAATTTTGAGAACCTTAAAGAGGGAATGCGGGAGTTCCGCCGTGTCCTGAAGCCTGGCGGACATGCCATCATCATTGAGCCGATGATACCGCGCAACCAGTTGATGAAGAAGTTTTACCTCATCTACTTCAAAAAGGTGCTGCCGAAAATAGCGGGTCTCTTCAGCAAATCAACCTTTGCCTACGACTATCTGCCCCACTCGGTGGAACAGTTTCCGCAGGCAGAAGCCTTTACGGCCATTCTGAAAAATTGCGGATTTAAAACCGCCGACTACTTCCCCATGACCATTGAGACCTCTATTCTCTATGTAGCAAAGAAGTGACCTTGAGCCGCCCCCGCAAAACGTCGGGGGCCGCAGGGCTCACCCTCACTCACCTCTCATTTTTTGCCGAGGCACAGGTATTGCGAAACATGTGCGACGATCACCGCACAGCGTATATCCAGCACAAGCGTACCATCATATCTCGCTGGCTATTTGAGACAAAGTCGATGTCAGGGCATGTTCCAGATAGTTTCGGATATTTTTCTCTTTTGATTCAACATCCCTGTCAATAGAGATGACATGCGGTTTTATATCAAGCGGCAAGGCGTTATCAATCCGCTCTTCTTTTGAATCAGAACTCAGGAATTCAAGAAACGCGCCAATTGCGAGGGTATTTGCTTCATATCCGTAGTGGTGCAGAGCAACGCCAAGTTGATAGAATTTTTCAGCAGATAACTCAATTCTGAAAGTGATCCAGGCAGTTGGCAAACTTCTGTTAAAGAAGTAATCATGTTCTTTTGCATACGTGACAATCTGGCCATCATAATTGTGTGACCTTGATGCATCATCAAATTCGCAAGAGTCTATTGAGATGTTTACTTTGCCGTTAAGCTTTTCTTTCAGAGAACGTGATGCTTCAGTGAAATAATCCCTGCAATACTGAAATACTTTTGCCCTGTTTTCAGACAATTTTTTATTTCCAGCTTCATCTTTTCGGTTCTCTCTGGAGGCAATCTTTTCGGCAAAAATATCTGTCACCTCATCCAGTGAACTGCTGGCAACCTCTTTAATGTTCAGCGCCTTCTCAATATTCCGCCGTTGTACCTCTATAAAATAATCAACGAGTTTTTGCGGCCATCCATTATCTGCCTCCTCAAGAGCATCAATATATTTTACTTTCGCCTCCTCCCGCAATACGGTAAACGGAAAGAAACCATTTTTGACAAGTATCAGGCTGGATAAAAGACGTGCAACTCGACCATTGCCATCCTGGAACGGATGAATCGTTGTAAAGGCATTATGAAACCAGGCCGCGTTGATAATCGGGTGAACTTCATGAGCAACCGCCTCGTTATAGAGCAAAACAAGGTTATCCATCTCTGCCTCTACATGTTCGGGTGGGCAATACATGATGACGGTACCATCTTCTCGTGAGGGGTTATTTTCACGCTCCTTGAATTTTCCCCGCAATAATTTGATTTGTGTTTTGTTGCCGAATTGATCTCGGCCATCAGCATATTCCTGATGCTGAGTTAAGAGGGAGTGCAACTCTTTTATAAAGCTGACCGTTAATTCTCTGCTTTCTTTTACGACATTAAAAACAAAATCAACAGCGCTCAAATGGTCTTTTAAATGGCTGATCAATTTGGGAATAGGAACGTTGGTATCGCCATGACTGATATACGAATGAACAAAACCCTCTTTGATAAAGGTCTCCGTAATACCTTTGTCAAGGTCGTACATTCGCTCAACAATCCCGGTCTCGATTGCGTGCTCTCTTTTAAGTCTTGTTAAAAAGAGTTCGTATTCCTGTGAATTATCCTGTAATTTCTCTCTTCGCTGAAACCATGAAGAGGAGATATCGTCAATGAGTGACGTATCACAACTTTTCCATGAATCGCTATAGGTCAGAAATTTCCAGAGTCGATACGATTTGGCCTCTGTCATAATGTTTTATAATTTTCTCTGCTAAGAACAATCAAAGTATGGTGGAGCAAAATAGTCTACAATAAGTGTTCCACAGTAATTGATTCCGTAATAAAATAGCCAAGGTGCTCATTAT
>SESG01035326.1_pt1 | contig 11031 bp, 16 predicted proteins | sample 3171421 | NCBI WGS metagenome assembly SESG01 (sample SAMN10866946, study PRJNA518727) | freshwater metagenome | biome: subpolar coniferous forest; feature: holomictic lake; material: water; isolation source: holomictic Lake 227, 6 m and 8 m depth | place: Canada: near Kenora, Ontario | collected... | reverse complement strand
ACGCCATAATTTTGCGTAACGGAGCGACAACAGAAATGACCACCAAAGGTGGTCCGATTTTTTCGGCACAAACCTACATCAAGCAGGCCTCCAGAGCAGAATCTGCGAATGTGCTGCATCCGAGAGACGAGCTATCACCGAACCTCAACTATAGCGTCAGGCAGCAGAGCGGGCGGGGCGGCGCAGAAGGGCGGGCTTTTTGCTGCTGCTTGCTGGGCGTGGGCGTAGGGGCTGATCATCCGGGGGCGGAATTGGCTGCCTCCGCAGGGCTATTGCGGAACCATCGTCATAGCGTCAGGCAGCCGCAGGCAATCTTCTTACTGGACATCAACTTCACCGTGCGGCCTGCCCGACGCTCTTTACCTCTCCGCGCTCCGCTTGGAACTCGCGATATACTGCTCAGTCATGCTGCTTGCAACCCATCCCAAGGCAACACGTCGCACAGTGCAAAGCAAGCATCCCGCCTTCGCAATGAAGAGCGCAAGGTAAAAAGAGTTCGGAGTACCTCACTCCTTTTACCTGCAAATTGAAAAACTCCGCAGCCTCCGGAGTACCGGAAGCTGCTCCGCAATCGCGGGGGGAGTACCCCCCACACCCCCGGGTTGGTATGATAGGGTATATCTGTAGAGACTTGGTGTCCAGTACCCTAATCAGCCGCAGTGGCAGTCGGGGGATCGCTGGTCTGTATTTTTAGGGGGGCACATCCCGTGGCTAAAGCTGTAGCCAGTACGCCCCTAAAAATGACCGCCGCCAGGGCGGCAATGGGTAGCTCGCTAAAGCATAAGGCTTTGCTTTGTTGCTGTCAACCGGGTGCCAGGGTCGCTCGCCATCCCCCAGCGCGCATTTGTCCAGGCACTCGGCCCTGCACAGCCATCCATTCAGAATTTTGTTTTGTTTCGTTACAATTTGTTTCTCTTTTCAATTGAATTTATGGGTAAAAAATAAGAAAAAAAGAGGTAAATAACGTATAAAATAGTATATTAAGAGTAGGTATTAAAATTAGTTACAGGTTTTTTGAACTCAAATGGAGTGATCATGTCACCGGTGTACATCGAAAGGTATTCAAGCAAATCTGGCATCAATTACAGGCTATCATGCGAGCAGGATACTTACATCATTGAGTCTGAATCAGGAGATGGGGTTTGGTCCGCATCCGGTATTTACCCGCGTTCTATTATAAGGGCCAGCGCATACAATGTTGCAGAGATAATGGCCCGCTTGGCTGATGTATGGGAAAAAGGAAGCCTGTACAAAACATTTTGGTGCATCCCGCAACCAGTACGCAAAAAAGCGCGCACTGCATCTTCTGCAGGGCAGCAAGCGTCAGCGCCGCAGCCCGCTGCTTCTGAGCTTTTTCGGCAGCCAGCCAGGGCAAGGCGCCAGCAGCTTGCAATAAGCTTTAAATGAGTTAACGGCGTTAATATCATCAGGCAGCAAGGGTGTTTTCCCCTGCAAAGCAATTGCCTCCGAAAAAGAGCTTGAACAAGAGGACAAAACAAGGAACAATAATGAGAATAGATGAACTGGCGGCAGAGTATCAAGAAAGAACCGATTGCTCGCACGAAGAAGCGGTAAAAGCGGCTTTTGCGGCAGGGTATATTTTAAGCTTGATTGTCAGAAACACTGAGGCAGAGAAGCATTTCCTCGACAGATATAACGAGTGTAAGCAATAAACAGAAGCAACAAAACCAGAACACAAACGACCAAACCAAAACAGTAACAACAATGAAAACATTACAAAATTTTATCGGAGCAGAGCAGTTGAGGGTATTATTGCAGCTCCGCAAGGGAGAGGAAGGCAGGCATTTTGAGCAAGTGTTAACAAATATTAGCGCAACAATTGCATCAATGCCGAAGACGTATGAAACAGATGGGCAGGGTTACGGCGCTATTGCTTACCTGCATTATTTCACCCCGTCAGGTGACTGGTGGATTACCGAGCGCGACACGAGCGACGAACAATTGCAGGCGTTTGGGTACGCCTGGATCAACGGTTTCGATAATGCGGAATTCGGTTACATCAGCATCAAGGATCTTATAGAACATGGCGCTGAACTTGACCTTTATAACGGCTTAGGGGAGAGGAAAACAATTAACGACGTCATCAAGAGCGAGACTATGGTTTGAAGCTTGCTGCTCAATGGTGTGTACCATAATGCAGACGATGGCGGGGCTACAAACCCCGCCTTTTTTGTGCCTACCCAATAATAATGATCTCATCGTTTGCCTCCTGCTCTGGCAGCACAACCCGTTTGCCATAACGCTCGGGATAGCGCCGCTCCAGATACCACGCCGATGCCTGCCAGGTTTTTGTCGAAGCCTCAATGATATGGTCGAGATGGGTTTGCTCATGCAGCGCCTCAGCATCCAGGGCACCGTCAAAAAGTTGCCGCTGCAAGCTCTGCGACCCACGATCAGCGTCAGCCTTGCCTTGCTTAATCCACTTATAATAGGTCACCCGACCAACACCAGCGGAAGCACAGGCAGCATGTACGGTATAACCTTTTTTTATAAGTTCGATCAGTTTATCGATACGAAGACGAGTAAGCTTCATTACGGTGATTTTACCCTAATTTACAAGGTAAAAAGGAAAAAAGAAAACCCGGTCTCTGCCGGGCTCTCTGGATCGTTGATCTTCATCATCAACGTATCGTAAACGTTTTTTCAGCAGGAATGAGATAAGGGGGCCAGAGTCGGTTTGTGCCCTGATATCGGGCCGCCAGCGCCATCACATCATATTCCGGCTCACTAACCTGCACCTCACACCCGGTGGCACTTTGCAGCTCCCTGGCATACTTTACCCAGGTACCAACCCCATCATCATCAAAGGTAATCGTTACCTTATACCTGCTCATCCCTGTAACCTGCATGGCATGAGCATATTTTTCGGTAACCAGTTCAGGCAAAACTTTTACAGGAGTGCGAGGTTTGGTAAAATAATAGCTCCCTTCCGGGGTTTTGATCTTCTCTTTGCCCGTCAGAAGCATAGCGCTCTTCATCGATCCGCGCAGCCATTCAATGCCTCCTTTTATCCCGCTCTTCCGGCTCTTGTAGCATTTCTCTTTTTCTTCGAGGTAAGCAACCTGCCCTTTCCAGTAGTCGATCAACCCTTTACAGGCATCAAGCTTCTGTTCAACCTTTCCCTCAACCTCTGCCAGTTGGTCACCAAACACCGCCAACCCGCCACTCTCAATCAACGCCTCTTCAATCTCCTGATATCTCTTGATAAGCTCCGCAAGCGAGAGAGGTTTTTCCTGAACCGAGTCAAGCATCAACTCCCGCAGGGGGTTTTCTTGCAACTCAATGGTATCAATAGCCACGCTCTCCATGTTACAGCTCCTCTGATTTTTTGGTGATGAAGAGTGAGAATTTTATGATCTGTCCAGTAATCACCTCATGCAGCCCCGCCGCTTTTTTTGATCCACACATCGGCAGATATTTTTTCAGCACATCCACTTGCAGGGCAAAGCTCTTCAGCGCCGCTTTGTCCTGCCCAATCAGAACCGCCTCACGGTCAGCCCGTGAAATTGTGCTGTTATCGTGCAATGGCGCTGGCGGTGAAATCGTTCCATTATTTCCAGAACTGTTACCGTACAGCGGAACAGCAGGTAACTTCGGCAAAGCAGGGAGGCTTGGCTTATCATTCGCCAATTTATGACTCAACACTACAGGCGTTTCATTCCTGGCGATACACTCCTTTGGTTCAGTTTCCATCATCAGCGCTGTCACGGCTACCAGTGGGTTCAGTTGTGCCTCAAGCTCAGCAATCCGCCGCCTCATCGCTGCAGCCTCTTCCTCCACTACACGCTTTTCATCACGCAATCTTTTCATCTCCACATCCCGCGCATCTGCCTCTCTCTGTTGCGCCTCACTGAGAGTCTCAATCGCTGTCAGCTCACTCTCAACAACATTTTCCTTCCGCAATGCAATTGCTTGCGGTATGCCAGTCTCCAGCATGGTCGCCGTTTCTGGCAGTTCAACAAATGCAACATCGTTCATGGTCGTTTGTGTTTTGGTTCTTGTTACTTTTTCCTTATCCTTACACTTCGGGCTTGGTCGCCCGTGTTTTGGTAAGACTCTGCCCCGACTCCTGTCGGGGCTTTGTCTTTTATCCCACCTCCGCATACCGCAACGCCTTTGCCCTGACCATCTCCTCAAGCATTGCCACCCGCCCCCGCAATGCCTCGCAGACATCACAATGGTCACACCCTCTATGGCTTAAAGGCATGTATCGGGTTTCATAAAACTGTATTTGACGGTCAATAATGATCGGAAAAGAAAACCGCTCCACCAGCCCAAGCAAATACAGATCTTCGCACATGGTCGATTCCCTTGTATTGAGCGCTTGCCCTGCAAGGCTGTTTATAAGATTCACATAGTTTTGTGGTGGCTGGCGCAATTCAGCCCGTCTCCAGGCAGCGTTTATTCTCTCGGTGTATGTCATGGCTTTGGTCGCTTCGTTATTGGAATTTTCATCGTTTTCTTACAACAGAAATATAATTATTTTACCACAATTTACCTCAATTTGCCACAATTTTCTCTCTTTTTTACCACAATTTCTAATCACCAAGAAGGTCAGTCAACATTACCCTGGTTGCCGTGATATCCGATAGCGCATCATGGGCTCGATGATGAATCCCGAAATACTCACACACCGTGGCAAGCTTGTAATCAGGCAAAGCAAGAAGGCCTTTATAATCCCATATCCGCAACACTGGCAGAGGGTCAAGCGCCTTCCAATTGTGATAGCTCCCTGTGCCGTATTTACTGCCATGATGCCGAAACCAGAACTCAAGAAACTCCAGGTCAAAAGGCACATTGTACCCTGCCGGGTACGCCTTGTCAGCCCTGTCAAACTTGCTGATATGCTTGTCCAGAAATCGAACGAACTCCCTGTAAGCATCAGAACTCGTCGTCCTGCTCTTCAGCTCCACCGGGTCAGTGCCGTTAACCTTCAGCGCCTCAAGGTCTATTTCAGCACCGTTATGCGGCTGAAATTTCATCTCAAAGGAGTCAACCACTTCCCCCCCGATCTCCATCAGGGCAGCAAGCTGAATAATTCCATGCTTCCCGGCTTCCAGACCGGTCGTCTCAACATCAACGTAGAGTACTTTCTTAAACAGGTTCATGCTCTTTTTTTTAAGGGTGTACATTTTGTTCACTTTTGCCTGATCACTCTCCATATTGCGCTTCAAACAGCGCCCGAGTCGCCGCCTCCCGCGCCACCTCTGACGGGTGCTCACACACTCTCCGCCGCTCATCTACCGGCAAGCTGCTGTAAAATTCCAGCCGCGCCGATCGAGGCAACTCATCCCACTCCAACAGCGTAAAAGCCTCCTCTTTGTGTTGCTCACAAAAGAGCGGCCACATTCCCAGCCCGATGGCCGCACGAACCCCCTCAACCGTCAGGTTAACAGGTTCCGCCATCCGCTGACTCTCCAGCTCAATCCGCATCAGCTCAGAAGCCGCCTCTTTTAAGCGAATCTGTTGCGTCCGCACATCATCAAGAAGCTGACGAGCATCTGCCTTTTCCGGCAACGGTGAAAAGCTGGTAAACTGAAACTTTGTCTGCTCCGCCAACGTGTACCATGCCCCAAGCTCCGCCAGGGTGATACCCATAGCATACAGCATGTGCGTGATTCCAAGATCCGAAAGCCCGGCAGGCACACTGCCAGTCTCTTTCTCAACCACTTTCGCATAGGTCCTGCATTTGATGACCTGCAGAGTACGAACCGCACGCTCAATATCGGTAAGGCTCGCCCGAGTCGTGTGCTGGTGAGCCAGAGCCCTTGCAACAGCATAGTTCCCGCCAAGTTGACGCACCGCAAGTTCAGCTATGGGTTTCAAGCCATCGGAGATTGTCAGCCCCGTGAGCGCTTGCTTTACCACCTTCCCTATGAGTGTCATGTCCAGCGTTGTTTTGGTGTTGAAAATGCCAGTGAAATGATTGCCAGTCAGCAGCCATCGAAACCCGCAACGCCTCAGCCGCAAGCGTTTCATCGCCAACGCTCAAATCATAGAGAAGCTGAAGAGCCGCTTCGGCAACTTGCAGTGAGCGATAAGGAGACTTTTTATTCCTGCTCCAGCTCTCCCATGTCGTCGCACAAAACCCGGTGCTGAAACCAGGGTTCCTGAAAACCGCGCCGGAGGAAAAATCTGCCACCCATTTGGGCACTTTTACTCTCTCCTCTTTTCTTCTTCCATTCTTTGCATTCTTATCATTCTTGTTTGTGGTCGCCCGCTGGTCGCCTGCTGGTCGGTCGTTGGTCGGTTGCTGGTCGTTTTCCTGTCCCTTTCCTTGGTCGTCCTGCACATCGCTGTCCTGATAAGAATCATAATTCAAAACAGTTATAAGGCTATAACTGTTGGTCGTTCTGATCGTGATTTCCTTGGTCGTTTTCAGCCTTTCCAAACAGGTACGACAAGAACGCTCCGTTATCCCCGTTTGCTCTGACAAAGAGTGCCTGCCAGTAATCAACTGGCCTCTCAATAACTCGATGCCTTTCCACCGGCCCGGCTTATGGTTGGCACTCATAATGAGATGAATCAACAGGTGAACCATGTGCGAATCGTGGTACCACTCCCAGGAGGTAATGCACCGAAACAACTTGATGTATCCCGCATCACTCATGACAGAATTTTCAGCTCAACACGAGGGGCATTTTCATCAACCTCATAAGGCAGGTAAATGGGTAACAATTGATCAGCACAATCATCAGCAAGCAGCCCGGCTTTGACCATACAATCAAAAAGATTCTGGCAAATATTGTTATAATCGAAACGTCTCCGCGCCCGCCGGAAAATCTTGATCTGCAATAACAACGGCAACGCCCTCCCCTCCGCTTCATTGCGAAAAGAGGCAACAAAATCAGGGTTGCTCTCGAAAAGCCCCTGCAAACGCTTTGCCTGGACGCTTGCAGCATGGCTCTTGACAACCTTTCTTATCGTCTTGCCTTGCCCATCTTTGTAAATGAGCGGCACCCGGGAATTTTTCGATGAATACAGCTCTCCCGGAATGATAAAGGTGTTCGGTTCATCAATCATTTTCCAAACACAGTAAAACATTTCAGGCTCAAGGATAAAAACTCATCAGTGTTTGGCATTGTCGTCGTGGTTTTTGATTAAAAGTGTTGGCCGTTATGCTGCTTGTTCTTTCATAGGGAGGGATTTAAGCCAGGCAATAAGCTCATCAGCCCTTGCTTGGGTCAACTTGTCCAGATGCACTTTCTGCACCATGTACGTGTATTTGGCGGGGATTGCTCTATAAGTTGCCAGTTCGCTAACTTCGTTGCGCTGGTGAATCGTCATGGCAGGAGCAGGTGCACCATGTTGTTGCGTTGCAGCTTGTGGCTGTTGCTGCATTACCTTTGTGGCAGCACCCTCTATACTGTTTGCATCAGGGTCGTTATCACTCTCATGGGTTGGAATGGCAAAGACCTGCACAAGGGCATACTTGTGTGCTATAGCCAATGCTTTACTTGCATATTTATCAGCATAATCACGCCCGACACCTACAGTTTCGGTATCAACATAGCTCCCATCGACCGTGTAAAACCTCCATGAGATGGTGATCTCAGCATCAATAAAAGCAGTGCCGGTTTTCGTCTTCCCCTCGTAGCGATTGTTAGAGATGATGTGGCTTGTGGTAAAGATGCCGTGTAGTGACATAAGTTTATGCAATGCGCTATACAGGTCATCAATACCACGAAACATAAAACCCTGGTCTTTGTTTTTTTGATCTTTACTGACGACGGGACAACCCGCCATCACTGAAGCCATTCGCGCAAATATGAGCGGTTGGCTTGTACCTTGTTTGTCAACTTCTTGAGTCATGGTCGCTTTTGTTTTGGTTGTTTCCTTGTGTTTACCCTACCATTTGCTCAATAATCAGAGCACCTGTTTTGCCCTTCATTCGAGCAGCTAACGTGCTGTTTTTCTCTCTCTCAACGCTCACCTCCGGGTTCATTAAGTGGGCGGAAATATCCTCACGCAAAAAATAGAGCGTCGCCCCATTCTTGCAATACGGCAACCGACCACGGTGGACCCGGTTATAGACCGCCGCCTTCGTGACCTCCTTACCCTCAATCAAAGAGAGATACTCCGCACACAACTCAATCCCCATCGGCTCACTCTGCACCACAGGCTTCTCAGCAAGCTGCTTCACCAGCAAACCAATCTGCATCGCAAGCCCAGCAACCAGTCCCGGCAGTTGGTCAAACGTTGGCATAAAATCTTTCTCTTTATTTTCCATTTTTTCTCTATATTTAATAAAATAGTGTAGGTTAATCTTTCTTTATTTACATAAATTATGGTAAATCTATCACAATAACAAGAAAAAAACTGTAAAAAAAGGCGATTTATGGCACAAAACGATGTTGGAGTAAGCAAAAGGCTCAATGAGGAATTACGCGATAAATTCGGGACGATCACAGAAGCCTCAAAAGCAGCGGGAGGAAAAAACGCCTCATATTTTGGATCATACTTGTCGGGTCGCGCAGGGTTGGGACAAATGGTGATTAAGAAGCTTGAGAAGATGGGCATTGATGTTGATTATGTTCTCAACGGAAGAGAGGAGACCCTTGGGCAGAATACCACTTATGATCTCTTGCTAAGAAAGGTCAACGATCTTGAGTACCGGTTATCTCAAGCATCAATAGAGTTGAAAGAGGTGGTGAGTATTATTAAGACTGCGGCAAAAACAGGAAAATAATATAGGCCCTGGGCGTTTATCACGTTTACGCAAGCCTGCAACCTTGCCCGGCTCTCTGAACCATAACAGAAGAATTCTTCACAAGCACTTTGCATCGATCAATCCGTTGTTCTCATGTGGCTTGGGTAAAGCTTGGCATTTCAGGCAAAACCTCTTCACGAATAGTTCTCATGCTTTCGCCCTCCGCTCCAAACAGACTATCAGCCAGCCGCATTTGACAGCTTTTCCATCATCCTGCAAATATCTTCCTCACGCCATGCCACCGTTCTTTCAGAGAGCTTGATGGGCTTAGGATATAAACCCTCTGATATTCCACGATAAAACGTCGCCTTCGAAATAGGCAACAAACCAACAATTCCTTTCTTTCTATCACCGATAACCTCAGGTAATCTATAGAGCTTTTTAATCTCTCCCATTGTAATCTCCCGTTATTATGTCATAAAATATATTGCTTTCGCATATAGTATATCAAAAAAACGACATCACAAAATGACGCGAGAACCGATAGCCTTTCCTGAAAAAAATATAGATTTCCCACGTTTTTCTTTTATTCTTTTTCGCTTTCAAATTTTTTCATTTCTACACCCTTACATTCAATTCTTTTCTCTTTATTTCTCATTCCTTCTCGTTCATATTTTATATCAATCTTGAAAAAAAATAATTATTTTTTCCGGAAGAAATATCTTCAACCGCTGGAATCTATCAAAACTTATACAGTTGTTTCTCTTTAAACATTTCCTGCCTATAAGCAAAAAAAAGCCCATGCGGCAAACACATGAGCTTAAATGATAGAATGTATTGCGCTGTTCCCGTATCAGGCAATCATCGTTTTAACTCCCTGAAAAGTGATCATGATGAACATTGTTTGAGAGTTATTCATCGGGATCGAAATAAACGTTTGCCGATTTATCAGATTCATCGCCTTTGCAGAGAACCCGTGACGTTTGCCTTCAGGCTGTCAAGAAAATCACTCCATGCCTGCATCATTTTGATTCTCTCCTCCAAATGCTTTGCTCTATTATAAGCGCTTCCTAATCGATCTGGCACCGTATGCCCTAATTGTGCCTCTATTGCATCAGGTGAAAAGTTTAGCCTCTCATGTAACATGGTACGAGCCGTAGCCCTGAAGCCGTGCCCCGTTATGGTCTCTTGATTATAGCCCAATGTCCTCAGAGCCTGATTAATCGTGTTCTCGCTCATCACCCTCGAAGCTGATCTGCCTGGAAACACGTATGCACTGCTGGACGTAAAGGGATAAAGCTCCCTCAGCACATTGACCGCCTGCCTTGAGAGAGGGATGGTCTGCGTCTGACCCTTACGGCTTGCCTTCTCTTTCAGGGTTAATTTTGTAGCCTCAATGGGTAATTGCCAAACAGCTTTCTCAAGGTCAAGATTCTGCCACATCGCATGGCGCAACTCACCCGGACGGACGAAAAGCATTGGAGCAAGTTTCAGCGCACATATCACCACAAAAGAACCGGCGTAGCCATCAATATCACGCAAAAGCATCCCCAACTTATCAGGATCTAAAATAGCAGCCATATTCCTCTTGACAGGCTGTTTAAGCGCTTTGCCTAACCCCGCTGCAGGATTATTTACCACATCGGGAATACTGCTCACTATCGCAAAAGTAAACACCTGCCCTATAATGGTTTTGATACGGTGAGCAGTCTCAAAGGCTTGCCGCGCCTCAACCAATCGGAGAGTAGCAAGAATATCCGCCGCTGTGATCTCTGATATCAAGCGCTTTCCCAATGGCGGAAAAACATCCCTCTTCAGCCTTGATATAATTGTTACGGCATGGCCATCACTCCATTGGCTTTTAGCGGTGTTATACCACTCCATCGCCACCTTCTCAAAGGTATTCCCTTGAACCGCATGAGAACGCTCTTCATCAGCTTGCTGTTGCTGTTTCGCAGTATGAGGGTTAATCCCACTAGCAAGCAAGTTTCTTGCCTCCTGACGCTTCTCTCTCGCATCATGAAGGCCCATTGCCGGATATGCACCAAAGGACATCAAAAAACCTTTACCCTGAAAAGTGTACTTAAATCGCCATAGCCTTGAAGCAGGCAATAGCTTACCGTTGGTATACTTTTTCTCAGGCATGTAAAGAAATAAACCATCACCATCAAAGAAAGTTTGAGGCTTATCCGTCGCCCTGATTGTCTCAATCTTCCTAACCGTTAACGGTATAGTTTTCTTGGGCATAATCCATCCTGTTGGTATATCGTTGGTATATTTCCTTTAAGGCAAAACCAAAATAATGCCTCATATACCATCAAATATACCAAAAAAGAATGGATTTAAGTGTATTCCCTCAG
>SESG01008362.1_pt1 | contig 11032 bp, 12 predicted proteins | sample 3171421 | NCBI WGS metagenome assembly SESG01 (sample SAMN10866946, study PRJNA518727) | freshwater metagenome | biome: subpolar coniferous forest; feature: holomictic lake; material: water; isolation source: holomictic Lake 227, 6 m and 8 m depth | place: Canada: near Kenora, Ontario | collected... | reverse complement strand
GACCTCCACCATTTGGCCTTCCACCACCAACTTCTCCACCACGAATCCGTCTTGCGGCGCGACGACACGCAGCGTCTTGCGCGGCTCCCGCGTGCGCTCGAGGTCGGCAATCTGCTCGTCGGAAATGTCGAAGAACTTCAACTTTGTCCGCGCGCTCGCCTTGAGCGCCGCGCCCCCGGGCGAATTGGTCCCCTCCAGCGCGATGACATATTCCCGCTGCGCGCTGTAAAGCTCCGGCGAGTAAATCTCGAACAGCGGCTCACCGCGATGCACCTGCTGCCCCGTCGAATCCACGTAGAGCTTCTCGGCCCAGCCTTTGAACTTCGTGGTGACATCGGCGAGCCCCGCCTCGTTGTAATCAATCACGCCCACGGTCCGCACCAGGCGCCGCAACGGCCCCCGCGTGACCGTGGCGGTGTGGATGTTCATATCCTGCATCGTCATCGGCTCCACGGTGATGAGTTGGGAGTCACTCGCGCCGCCCTCGGTTTCGTACACCGGCACCATGTCCATGCCCATGCTGTCCTTGGCCGGCGCGGGGCTGGTCTCGCCCGGGTTCATCGTGGACTTGTAGAACTTCACCTTCCGCCCGGGCGGGGCCGTTGCCCCGGGCGCGCTGCCCTGCTTTCGCACCGGCGTCAGCTTCATTCCGCAGATGGGGCAGTTGCCGGGCTTGTCTTGAATCACCTGCGGATGCATTCCGCAGGTGTAAAGCTGCGCTTCCTTGGTCTTGCCTGCGGTCCCGTGATCGCCGCCGCACCCGGTTAACAGCACGCCCAAGCCGCCGCCGATCAGCAGCAGCGCCACAAGAAATGCAGCCATACGGCCGCTATGGATTCGAATCTTCATAGGTAACATCTTCAACCAACTCATTGGCTCATCTTCTTCGGAGGCGGTGCCGAGTTCCCTGGCAGCATGCCGCTACCGCTCGAACCCATGCCGCCTGAGGACGCCCCGCCGCCCATTTTCTTCCCGGCCCCAATGCCCGGCGACGATATCTCCATGCCCGTGGCTCCGCCGCCGGCCGGGGGCATGCCTTGCATGATTAGAGAGAGTTCCGCGAGCGACAGCTCCCGCTGCGTTCGCGCCTCCACCTCGTCAAGGTTGAAGCGCAACAACGTCTGCTCCGCTTCGGTCAGATTCAGGAAGTCCACCTGCCCGGCCAGGTAGGCCGACCGCGCCACCTCCAGCGATTGCCGCTGCTTCGGCAGCAACGCGTTCTGCAGCAGGGTCAGGTTCCGCGTGGTCTCGCGGTAGATAAAGGCTCGTTCGGCCACGTCCACCGCCAGCCCGATCTGCTCCGCCGTGAGGCGCGCTTCGCCCGCGCGCTTGTTCGCCTGCGCCTCGGCCACCTGTGCCGCCAGCTTGTCCCGCCACAGCGGGAGGCTCACGGTGCCCCACGGACGGTACAGAACCGGGCTCATCTTCGCGTCGGCCATGACCCCGACGCTCGTGTCCGGCATGCGCGCCTTGTAGGCCAGTCGAATGGCGGCCTCGGCCGCGTGGACGTCCGCTGATATTGCCTTGAGGCGGGTGTTCTCCGCCAATGCCTGCTCCAGCCACTTGTCGGCCGCCAGGTCCAATGGCGTGGACTCAAAGCGCGCCGGCAGTGGCGGCGTTGGGTCGTTCGGCTCGATCCCCAGCGCGGCCTGCCACTGGGCCAGCAGCGGCGCGCGGGAATCCTCCAGGTTGACGATATCGTTGTTAAGCCGTTCCTGCTCGATTTGTGCGCGCAGCACGTCCTGCAGCGTGGCCTTGCCCACCTCGTTCTGAGCGCGCGCCAGTCGCTCCAGCTCTTGCAGCAAGCCCAGGTTTTCGCGGTTGACGCGAATCTTTTCCTCCAGGAAATACAGCCGGTAGTAAGCCCGCTTCACATCGAAAGCACTCTGGAGCGAAGCCGACTTGAACGTGAAGTAGCCGCCCTGGCTTGCCGCCGCAGCCACGGCTCCGGCTGCCCGCAGCTTGCCCATTCCCGGAAAGCTCATCATCAGCCCCGGCATGAGCGAAGTGACCACGTCCTGGATGTCCATCTGAAACGTGAGTTGCGGGTCCGGCAACGATCGCTGCACCGTGATCCGTTCCACCGAGGCGACCCAATCAAAGTACGCCGCCTCCACCTTCGGCTGGTTCAACAGGGCATAGGCGAGGAAGTTGCTGAGACTCGACTGGGCCGTCAGCGTCGGCAGTTGCGGTTTCCTGCCGTCCGGCCGGTAAGCGCCAGCGACCGCCTGGACCTGGCGCCGGGCTTCCTTCTCGCCCGTGGTGGGCGTGCCGCGGCACCCGGCCAGCAGCACGAGCAAAATCAAAGTTGTATAAGTCTTCATCGCTAAGGGAAATCATCGAGTGCAGGTACAGCAGAGCGCACCCGTAATGCGTCCGCACGGTACACACCACGGGCGTGGAAGCTGGAAAATCAGATCAGGAACGTGCAGTTCCGCTGATAGAGCGGGAGAGCCGCAGCCCGGATCAGCGCTGCGGCTGGAGGAGAAAATGCGGAGCCCGGCAACGCAGGCAGCACGAACGCCAAAGCGGCGGGCGCAAGCAGAAGCAACTGGCCTGGCTGGGAAGCCCTGGGAGCAGGAGCACTCGGCGTCGGCTGTGGCTGAGGCGACCTCTTATTCATGCAGCAATTTCCCTCGCCGCAATGACAGCCGCAGCAGCCCGACCGCTCTGCGGACGCCGGTGTGCCTTGCGCGCACACCACCGGAGCGGTTTGCGCCCAAACCAGCGTCACGCTGAACAAAATGGCCAACAGCCGTTTCACACCTTTGCCGAAGCAGTTCCCGAACCGGGCAGCGCCTAGCTCTTGGCCTTCTTGGCCTTGGCCTCAGCCTCTTCGATCTTCTTGATATACTTGTCCGGCTCCTTATTGAAATCCTTGAGGCAGCCCTTGCAGCAGAACTTGATCTCGCGGTCCTTGTACTTATAGACGAACGGATCGCCCATTTCGCCCAGCTTGTCGCCGGAGATAATGCAGATCTTGAGCGTATAGGGCTTAAGCTTCTCGGCCTTCTGGTCAGCGGCCAGGCCGGACAGGGGAACGAGGATGGAAGCGACGAGAATCGCCGCGATCAAATGTCTTAGTGCTCTCATATTCTGTTTCAATTGCTGCCTACTATACCCCAACCGCAGCCGAATTGCTCAAGAAATTTACTGCAACCAGTTCAAGATGCTGTTTCCGCCGGCGATTTGGCTGCGGCCAATGGCTTGAGTGATGTATTCCTTCGCCCGCTCCACCGCCTGCGGCAACGAGCAGCCCTGCGCCAGATACCCGGCAATCGCCGCCGAGTAGGTACACCCCGTGCCGTGCGTGCTCACGCCCCGGACGAACGGAGCACTGAGCAGCAACTCCTGCCGGCCGTCGTAGAAAATATCCACAGCCTCTCTCAGCCCCCGCAGGTGCCCGCCCTTAACCAGCGCGGCGCAGCCGAAGCGCCGATGCAGCTCCCGGGCCGCCGTGCGCAGGTCCTCTACAGTACATAGCTTCTCCCCGACCAGAATTTCGGCTTCGTCCAGGTTCGGCGTTACGACCGCGGCCAAGGGTAGCAACTCCGCGCACAGAGCCCTGACCGCTGCTGGCTTCAGCAACCGCGCCCCGCTCGTCGAGACCATTACCGGGTCCACCACCAGCGGCACACCCCGATGTCGGCGCAGGGACTCCACCACCACGCGGATGATCGGGGCCGAGTAAAGCATCCCCGTCTTCACGGCCGCCGGGCGCAGTTCATCAAACACCGCCTTGATCTGACGCCGCACGATTTCCGCGCTGCACGCCTGGATGCCATACACGCCCTTCGGATTCTGCGCCGTAATGCACGTAATCGCGCTCGTGCCATGCACGCCCAGCGCCGCGAACGTCTTCAGGTCAGCCTGGATACCCGCGCCGCCGCCGCTGTCTGAGCCGGCTATAGTCAGCGCGACCGGTAACTGTGCTCGTTTGGACATGAGCTGAGTCTAGCGGGCAACGGTGAAACGTGAAACGTGAAACGTGAAGCCTCCGGGTCAGGATTGCATGGCAAGGTGCCTCGTGGTATTGACGAGCTCGGCATGGGCGGCATGTTCGTGCAAATGGTTATCGCCGTGCCCAGCGCCGGGACAATGGCTGGCCCAGCCGAAGAGTGAAAGGCAGCAAACTTATGACAACACGCGGTCGTTGGCAGAGCGGGAGGAGTGGCGAGTCGGACGGCAGGAAGGCGCCGCCGACCGCCGCGCAACGCCGCGCGCGCGAGGATCTCAGCCGGTTCTCGCACATGTGGAGCGAGCTAACCGAAGACCAGCGGATTGCCTGGCGCCAGCGGGCCGAGCAAGGCGGCCGTTCGCGTCGGTTGGGTCAATACTACCGCGTGAAAGGGCCGCAGCTCTTCAACAAACTCAACTCGGTCCTGGCACTTTGCGACCAGGACCCGCTGACCGACCCGCCGCCGCTGCCCAGCTACAGCCCGAACCCGGTCGGCGGGTTTACGATCACCAGGGTTGGGTACCAACTGAGCCTCAAGCTCACCCTCAGTGGCCCTTTCGCCGGGGACATCATGGTGTTCGCCTCGCCACCGTTTAATGCGGGCCGAGGGTATTGCAGCGACTACCGCTTCATCGGGCTGCTCTCGACTTCCGGTAAACACGCGGGCGAGATCACCCGTCTATACACAAGGAAATACGGCGTGCCTCCGCCCAACTCCCGCATCTTCATCCGCGCGTGGCAGCAAGTGGACGGCTGGGAATTCCGCGGGCAGATGCAGCTAACCAATGCCCTTGTGCCGCCCTGGCCCGTGGTGGCGAAAGCCCCGCCAGGCCGCCGAGCTGGCGGAAAAAAGGGATAAGGACCCGCGAAGGATAAGAGCTACACAAGAGCTAGAAGAGAGCCAGAAGAGAGCTAAAAGAGAGGGCAACGCGCTACCACCGCGCTACCACCGCGCTACCACCGCGCTATCACCGGGCTTTCAGGTGGCCTGGCGGTGGCTTGCATTACCGGGGTGGGGGCGAGGAGGGCAAAGCGTTTCCCAAAATCCGAAGGCCAAGAGGACGGAAATCAACCACGATGCGATGAAAGTGATTTGGGATTACTGGCCCATGCCCAACGCGATATTGCCGAAGGGATTTGCCTGGACGCGGTAGGTGTGGCTGCTGCGCCTGAGCGCGCGGCGGGTGAGCAGAAATGCCAGCAGGACACATATCGCCACCATGGAACCGCACAGACTGAATGGGAGTTCCAGATAATGCAAAAAGGTCTGCAACCGGAGTTGCACCTGCTGCAGCCCGAACATAGTGACGAGCAGCAGGGCGTAAGCCTGCATGCTATCGCCCCGCCAGACGGCGAAGAAAACACACAGCGAGGCCGGGGCAAGGATGAACGTGTAGCTGTTCAAAACCGTGAGGGCGGCTGAAGCTCCAAAGGCCAGCCCAGCCCCTATAGCCACCAACGCGCCCAATGCGATGAGCGGCAGAATCACGATTGAGAGCAGCACGGCGGCGAGGCGGGTTGCCGAAGTAGGCAACGTCCGCAAAAAGCGCAGTTGCCTCAGAACGGGCAGGAACTGCAAAACAATTATCAACCCACAGGACATAAAACTCCCCATTCCCGCAAACATTGTAATGGCCATATGCGGTGGCATCGCCTGGCCCTGCCACTGCTGGACCAGCGCCATCAGCGCGATCATGGCCGTGACCAACAAGAATATGCGCACAAAAGACGTGCCGATCAGGAACCGCATTCCACCGTAGCCCTTCGGCGGGCGGTGAGGCGTGCTCGGAGCTGTGGATGGCAGGGAAGTTAGGCGAATGCCCGCGCGGTCCGCGTTAAACGGCCCGGCTCCGCCCAAGTTGAATTGCTCGGCCCAAAACCAGCTAACGACGGTCAATAATCCGCCAATCCCCAACAAGAGGGCACATTTCAAAGGGTGTTTCGATGCATCCTGAAAAAACATCATGCCAGGGATGAACATGATGGTCGACAGCAAGCTAAAGAGAGCGGTGGACGCGGAATGCCGCGAGTTCCTGGAGGAGCGGCGCATGGCACCGAAGATAGCGATGAATCCTGTTCCAAGCCACATCAGGTTATAGATGCTCGCCCACGCCAGCCGACCCGCAGGAAAGACCTTGGTGGGATGAACATAGGAAAACGTACCCGCGCCCGCAAACAGCAGCACCGCCAACGCGATTGCCGGGAAGGGAACGGTGGCAATCCACCAACCACGGCCGATTTGTCTGGCCGTCAGCGGCAAAGGCGCGATGGCGCGAACGACGCCACGCCGCAAATCATACGAAAGCAGGATCGCGCCCGGCCACATAGCCAGCATCATGCCCCAAAACTCGAAGTTATCTTCCGGGCGGTCGGCGATGAACCGGCCAAACCTGAACTCGAACACTCCGACCAGCGCCAGCACCCACCACCAGCGGCGAAAGTAATCGAGCATCACCCGCTTCATTCGGCCACCTCTTCCTTGACCAACGCGACGAACAGCTCTTCCAGCGTCAGGCGGGTGAGCGAGATCTGGTGCGCGCCGTGCGCTCCCAGCCATTCTTGAGCGGCGCTCTTTTGGTCGAGCAGCGCGTGCCAGCGGTCATCGTTTCGCTTCAAGATGATGAGCCCCTCGGGTGCAGGGGCTTGGAAGGTTGCGCCGTTGGTGGTGAAGAACTCCACCAGTCGGTAGCGGTCCACCACTTCGTCGGTGCGGCCTTCCAGGAGAAGCTTCCCGTTCTTGATCATCCCCACATGGTCGGCGAAGCGTTCGATGTCGCTTAAGCCGTGCGACGAAATCAGCACGGTGCGTTCGCCGTCCTCGACAACCTTGAGCAGTTCGCCGAAGGCTTGCTGCCGGGAGACAGCATCAAGGCCGGTGGTCGGCTCGTCGAGAATCAAAACTTCGGGCCGGCGCGCGAGCGCGAGCAGCAGGCTCAGCTTGGTTCGCGCACCGAACGAAAGCGTGGCGACTCGGTCAGCGTCGCCTAAGTGAAACGCTTTCATGAGGGCGGCGCAGTAGGCATCGTCCCAGCCGGGGTAGAAGCCGCGCACGAAGCGGATGGCCTTGCCGACCTTGCCCCAGACCTGGAAATTCAAATCGGGACTGACATAAGCGGCCCGGCCTTTGAGAGCAACTTCGTCGGCGCGGTGGTCGAGGCCGAGCACGCTGATTTGCCCGGCATCGTTTTTGCCCATGCCGAAAATGAGGTCAATGGCCGTGGTCTTGCCCGCGCCGTTTGGGCCGATGAGGCCGTAGATCGCGCCGCGCGGCACGGTCAGATCAAGTGGACCGAGCTGGAAGCGAGGATAATTTTTGACGAGTCCGCGGATTTCGATGGCGTTGTTCATATCACCTTTTGTTCCTTAAGATTTCTCGGGCAAGGTCAGCGAGTTCGCTGGGTTTCAATCCAGCTTCGGCAGCTTCGCGGAAACCTTCGCGGAGCAAATCCTTCGCGGCGGCCAGTTTCGTCTCCCGGCTGCGGTCGTCGCCCTGTTCCGAAACGAACGTGCCGAGCCCCTGGCGGCGGAAGATAATGCCTTCGCGCTCCAGCTCCTCGTAAGCGCGCTTGACGGTGATGACGCTGACGAGCAACTCCTCCGCGAGCAGGCGGAAGGAGGGCAGCGCCGCGCCGGGCTTGAGGCGGCCCTCGCTGACCTCGCGTTTTAGCCGGTCAACGATCTGCTGGTAAAGCGCCCCGCCGGCGGCAGGCGAGATCGGACCGATCAACCAGGATTTGCTTTCGTTCACCACTGATGCTACTGTATATAGCATATAAGAACAGTACGTCAACAGGATTTTTATTTCACGCAAAGGCCCGTAAGGGACCGAATCTGGCGGGGAGATCAGCCAGCGACCGCTCCTTCCCCTGGGTGACTGCCCATAGCCATCCGCCGGCGGTCGCCAGATACAGTGTGCCATTCGCTACCACGGACGAGGCGCGAATCCGGGACCCGAGGTCGATCCGGTGCAGGACTTCCAGCGCCTCGCCCGCTTTCAATACCCAGAGGCAATTTCCCGTCGGCATGCACATTCTCCCGTCAGCGACCAGGGTCGAACCCCACGTCTGCGAGTCAGTCGCATCTATCCAATAGCACTTGCCCGTCTCCGCACCGAGACAGCGCCGCCGGTCGGTCATGTCGGACAGAGGTACAAGCCCAACAATTCTTCTTTTGTAAGCGCGCCGGCCGCATTCAGCGACCGAAGCGAATGAAGGCTTGCGTGCTCATTGGAGTGGGTTAGACTTCCTCGCACGGTCGGTGGCGGGGTAGCCAAGTGGTAAGGCAGGGCTCTGCAAAAGCCTCATGCGTCGGTTCAATTCCGACCCTCGCCTCCATCGCTAAGTCATTGAACAGCAATGACTTAGGAGGAGTGAGGGCTGAATCTTCAACGGTTTCTTCAACGATTTTCACTCCCACCAATTATCCGGCAGCGCATGGCGCTTACACGCCAGTTGCTCGGATGCGAGAGCAAATCGGTCGCCATATCCTTGCAAAATGAAAGAAACGGATATGTCGCAACGGTATCGAAAGTTCAAACGCACGTGGGGGACGTACTACGCCTATGATAACGTCACGGGTAATTCGGTCAGCCTTAAGACCCGCGTAAAGGCCGAGGCAGACCAGAAGGTCAACGCGATGAATGAGGCGGAACGCCAGCCGGGGACCCCCTCAAGTTCGCTCGCCCCAATCCCCGGCCAGCACCGGAAGCACCCAACGCCGCCACTCGGACCGCGGATTTCGGACTTCGGATTTCTCCCCGCCAGGCGGGCCGGTGCCGCCTTCACTCAACTCTCAACCCTCAACCCTCAACCAGTTCCGCGTCAGCCCGCGGACTCCCTGGCCATGAGGCCGACCACGAGGACGCCCCAATTTCTGCTTTCTGCTTTCCGCTTTTCTGTTTTGTCGGGCTGCAATGTTGTTGGGGTTGTCGTGTTTATTCTTGTTCCAGTCCCTTCGCCTTCGGGCTTCGGCCTTCGGATTTCGGATTTCCCAACGTCAGGCGGGCCCCTTGCCGCTCCATGGAGAGTGCGATCAAGCTGGTCGAGAGGTTCGTTGCCGGCGTCACCAAACCCCGCCCGGCGGCCGAACCCTCAACCATCAACTCTCAACCCTCAACCACCCCAGTGGCGGCGTAAGCCATCTCCCCCGGCCGCCCGGCCGGGGATTCTTTTTGCTCGCGAACAGAACCAACCCCAAACCGCTCACCCCCGCTGCAAGCCTCACGCCTGCACGCCGCGTGCGTGCGCACCCCTCGCGCCGTCATTCGGCTTGCTGCTCTCGTTCGATCCCCCACCCACCCCCAATGCTCGCCCCCCTCCTTCCCCAGGGGGTCTGCGCTTCCGCAGCAAACATTCGTGTTGACCAGCTATTAGCCCCGCCTGACCTTCGGCTCATGAATGTGATCGTCCTCATCGGTGCCGGATCAATCGGTCTGGCGATTGCCCGGCGGGTTAGCGCAGGTAAACACGTGCTCCTCGCTGATCTGCGCCAGCAAAACGCCGAGGTGGCATCCTGAAGCACCTTGCCTCACCCCACCTAACCGCGGAGCAATACCTCCTCCAGAAGCGCGCCGAACTCCCGGGCCTCGTTGCCGGGAAAATACTCATCTACCTCGACACCTGCCACTGGATCAACCTCCGCCACGTCATTCTCGAAAGTCCAAAAGCCCAGCCCACCTACGCTTCCATTTTGAAGCTCCTCGAAAAACTCCGCAGCCAGGACAAGATCATTTGCCCGGTGAGCTGCGCTTCCTTTGAGGAACTCATGAAGCAAGACGATGTCTCCACCCGTTCCGCGACTGCCAAAGTCATGGACCATCTGAGCTGTGGCCTCTGTATGCTCAACTGGATCCACCTAACCGGCCTTGAATGGGAACACCACGTTGCCCACACGCTTCTAAAGCTCGACGGCGAAATTAACCCTTTCACAAAAGTCGGATTCTGGGCCGGCGAACACGTCGCAGAGTACGAAGGCCTCCCCGAGCCAGACAAGACTGTCCGCGAAAAGCTCTATATCGACCTCCGCTGGGCCATGTCGCTCACCGACTACCAGGCCGCCCCAGGGTTTTTCAAGCCCCCACAAGCCTTCTTCACTGCCTTTGTTGCAGACGCCCAGAACCGCAGAAACACACAAACCCAGCATCCGTCGTCGTTCGCAGCCTTGGCCCGCGCAACGCGCCAACAGCTCTTCCTCTCCCTGAAAGGCGATTTCCTTGCCAGCCTCCGCCGGCTGGGTCCAGCGAAATCCGAGGACGCCGCCATGGCCAACATCAGCGCCTGCTGGGACCCTCTAATCGAGAACCCCACACCCTGGACTGTCCCAAGCCTCCAAGTCCTGGCGGGCATCGACGCTGCCGCGACCTTCCACAAAAGGAAGGTCGTAGAAAACGACATGTACGATTTCCTCCACGCCGCCGAAGCAATTCCATACTGCGACGCATTCTTCTGTGACAACCCCATCGCCAGACTCGTGCGTGAGAAGCCCCTAGAATACCACAAAGCCTACAGCACCGTCATCCTTAGCCGCCCAGAAGAAATCGCGACCCACCTTGAGAACCTCGCCTCCAGCGAGTTCTCCAGAGCATAACAAGCCAACGACCACAACGCCTTCAACTGGCCAGCCGTCGCAGAGCCTCCACGATCCAGATCATCCCCTCGGCGTCCTGGTCGCAGTATTCCTCCAACTGACGACAAACCCGTTGGCGCTCGGCTTCCGGGACATCCGTGAAATGCACCCGCAGGAACTCCAGGCTGGCGGTGCCGCCCTCCTGGATTGCCAGGCTGTCGTAGCTGTGGCGCGTCAGCGCGGGCAGGACGGCCTTCATGCTGACCACCCCCGCCTATGTGCGAGACGTTCAAGCCCGCCGGACGCTGGCGTCCAAAGCCGCGACCCTCACCGCCCACTTGCGCGCCGGCGTACCGTTCGATTTCGGCACCATGCGCTACACCGGCAGTGCCCAACAACTGGCCGCTTTGCGCGTCGCCACACTGAACGGACAACCCTTGTCTTGGATTGACGGTGTCAGGGCTGTGAATTCCGAAGCCTATTATTACTGGCATCGCGCAATCCTACTAG
>SESG01036714.1_pt1 | contig 11034 bp, 7 predicted proteins | sample 3171421 | NCBI WGS metagenome assembly SESG01 (sample SAMN10866946, study PRJNA518727) | freshwater metagenome | biome: subpolar coniferous forest; feature: holomictic lake; material: water; isolation source: holomictic Lake 227, 6 m and 8 m depth | place: Canada: near Kenora, Ontario | collected... | reverse complement strand
GCAGAAAACCGGTGTGGCCAGTGTTCCGGGTGGTGCCTTTTATCACGACAGGAGAGGGGAGAAGTTGGTTCGTTTTTGCTTTGCCAAAGAGGAGGCTGTGCTTGACGAAGCAATTTGCCGTATTCAGCTTCTTGACTGATTTTATTTATGAATTGTTAACATAAACTGCGGGAGTACGTATGGTCAGAAAAGGGTTGATCAGGGTTGTCGGCTTTGTTGTTCTACTGTTTACGATGGCTGGCTGTCTGGAGGTCAGTACCGTAGTCAGCGTCAAGCCGGATGGAACAGGAACCATCGCTGAGCGGATGTTGGTGAGCAAAGCGTCGTTCGGCCAGATGAGCGGTCTTACCGATGGTGACAAAAAAGGGAAGGAAGGCCAGATTCCCGAAAAGGCTGCACTGGAAAAGAAGTCGCATGAGATGGGCGAAGGGGTGCAATTTATTTCCGTGCGTCCGGTGGTAACGAAAACTCATGAAGGATATGAGGCGCTCTATGCATTCAAGGATATTAACCTGCTGCAGGTCAGTGGAAAACCTGATTCGGGTGTTGCTGCTGATTCATCATCCGGCGAGCAGGCTCCGAAAAAGAAAAAGGAGTATGTCCGCTTTATCTTTAAACAGGGCTCTCCATCAAGGCTTTCTATTGTGATGGATCAGGAAAAGGAGGCGGGGTCGTCAAGCTCTCCAGCGGCACCAAAGCCTCAGCAAAATCCTGAGCAACTGAAAATGGCAACAAGTATCATGAAACAGTTTCTCAAGGGAATGAGGGTATTTATGGCGGTTGATATCAATGGTTCGATTGTCAGCACCAATGCGACGTACCGAAAAGAGAAGAGAATTACCCTGATGGATGTGGATTTTGACAAGCTGTTAGCCAATCCAAAACAGTTTAGTTCATTTGCCGCTCTTGGCTCTGACCCCTCATCACCAGAGATGCAGAAAATCATGAAAAAAATTCCGGGTATCAAGCTGGAAACGCAAAAAGAGGTACAAGTCAGTTTTCAGTAGTAAAAGACCGGGGAAATTCAAGGGATAGCTTGCTGCTGAATGGTAAATAAAAAAAAGCTGAAACCGAAGCTATAAGCCGAATTCTGTTCATTACCCGGTTTTGCCGGGTAATGTTGCAGCCATTTATCTGATGCGGCTTACCCGAGAACTCTCCTTTCAGAATTGAACGGGCCGCTCTCTTTCCCGTGGGGGAAAAGTCCTCTTATTTAGCCTTGCTTCGGGGAGGTTTGCCAAGCACATTCCATTACTGTAATGTCTGGTGGTCTCTTACACCCCCGTTTCACCCTTACTCCGGTTGCCCGAAGCGGTCTGTTTTCTGTTGCACTATCTGTGATGAGCGGCTTGCGCCGTCATCCCCGGGCTTGAGCCTTTCGACTCTCGACCGGCACCCTGCCCTGTGAAGTTCGGACTTTCCTCTGCGCAACCTTGCGGCTGCACGGCGACTGCACACTTGCGGTTTCAGCTTTTCAAAGAACCATTATAAAAGAGAGGACGTTCAAGCTTTTGAACGCCCTTTTTTGTTTAATCTTGAGCCTCATCAAAAAGGCGCTCATGAACGACAATGCGTCCGCATGATTCGCAAAGATAGAATCCTCCCTGTACAATCATGGTGTGGCGATTGGTGGGTACTCTGGTATTGCATCCGGAGCAGGCGTTGCGGTTCAGCTTTACAACGGCATTATTCAAGACGCCGCTTCTGAGATGATCGTACTTGTCTAGCAGCCTTTTAGCTTCGGCAGCAATCAGCAAACGCTGTTTTTTTACCTTCTGTTTCAGCGAATCAACGTCTTCGGCTGTTTCAATAACTATGCTTTCGAGCTCCTCTCTTTTCTGGTCGACCTGTTGTTTCAGATCCTGAAGCTGCTGTTGCAGGACGTCGTCAGGCATCATCTCTTCAGTAATCTCGTCGTAGCGATTTTCGGCAATAAGCAAACGCCCTTTTTTCTGGATTTCCTGCGAGCGCTGTATGGCGTGGACAATATCCTGAAGCTGGATTTCAGCTTGGGCTATCTCTTTTTCTTCATATTCGATCTGCTTGGAGAGCGCGTCGTACTCCTTGTTGTTGCGGGCAAGTGTCTGTTTTTCCTTGAAATTCAGAATCTTGTTTTTGCACTCGCCGATTGTTTCGTGCAAGCGTGACCGGGTTTTCAGGTGCTCGTCAGCAATTTTTTTTCTTGATTCGATCTGGCGGGTTGTAAATACCAGGTCTTCATCGAGAGCATCAATTTCTTCTGGCAGCCCTTTTTGAAGGCTGACTATACTTTCTATCTGATTGTCAAGATGCTGAAGCTTGACAAGGAGATTAATTTTTGTATGATCCACTACTCCTGATATTTTGGATTGTTAAAGCAACAAAAAAAGCACCCTCTCAAGAAAAGGTGCATACGGGTGCGTTGTATGTAAAAAACCTGATCTGAGCTGAATCGACTGATGCTATGTTATTAAGCGTATTCACGTGCATATCGCCTCGGAAGATTGTTTGTGCCCGAAAGGAGACTCGAACTCCTACACCTTGCGGCGCGCGTCCCTGAAACGCGTGCGTCTACCAATTCCGCCATTCGGGCATTTGCGTTATGCTCAGACCAGTACCGAAAAAAAACCTTACTTGATCTCCTTGTGCAGGGTATGACGCTGCATGTTTGGATTGTATTTCTTCAAGATAAGACGTTCTGTGGTATTTTTCTTGTTTTTTGTTGTTGTATATCGAGAAACCGTCTGCCCCTCTTTTTTTGCTTCAGTGCATTCAAGGGTAATAACGATTCTGTTTTCTTTTCCTTTTGCCATGGTAGCCTCAATCAGGTATGTAATTTGTAAAGAGTTGTGAATATAAAACCAGAAAAGCGATTTTGCAAGTTATGGGTTTTTTCTTTCCATGATAACGGGAGAAAAGCTATTTTTAAGCTCTTTGTAACCCTTTAACAGGTAATGGAATCGTGCTTGACAGTAATTTTTTTCACTATACCGGTACAACGCTCTGCTGCGATGACGTCAGCCTTGAAAAGCTTGCTGCCACTTTCGGAACTCCTCTTTTTGTGACTTCCCAGAGAAGTCTCACGGAAAGTTATCAGACTTTTGAGCGTGCATTTAAAGCACTGCCCCATTTTACCTGCTATTCAGTCAAGGCAAACTTTAATCTCAGCGTTATTCGTACTCTTGCTGAACTTGGCTGCGGGTGTGATGTCAATTCCGGCGGAGAGCTTTATCGGGCTTTGCAGGCAGGTGTCTTACCTGAAAAAATCATTTTTGCTGGGGTTGGCAAACGGGCTGACGAGATTGCCTATGCTCTTCAGAGCGGTGTGCTGATGCTGAAAGCTGAATCGCTTTCGGAACTTCGGGCTATCGACAGGATTGCCGGAGAGCTTGGCAAAACAGCCGCTATTGCCATAAGGATCAATCCGAATGTCACGGCTGAAACCCATCCCTATATTACTACGGGTGACAGCAAGGAGAAGTTTGGTATTGATGAGTTGGAGCTTGGGGAGGTATTCTCTCTTTTTTTGCAGTTGCCGAATCTCAACCTTGTTGGACTTGACATGCATATCGGGTCGCAAATTTTTGATCCGGAATATTTTGTGGCGGCTACGGTGAAGATTCTTGCTCTTTTCAAGGCAGCAAAAGAGCTCGGATTTGCCCTTGAATATCTTGATATCGGTGGCGGTTTTCCGGTAACCTACGATCCATTGAAACCGGCTACCCCGATTGAGCTTTTTGCCGAAAAACTAATCCCAATGCTGTTGCCGCTTGGCGTGAAGGTGATTTTTGAACCTGGTCGCTATCTGGTTGCCAATGCCTCTGTTCTGTTGACCAGAATTCTCTATAAAAAGAGCAATCATACCGGAAAACAGTTCTTTGTAGTCGATGCAGGGATGACGGAGCTGATTCGTCCGGCGCTTTACCAGTCGCACCATGAAGTTCAGTCGGTGAGGGTTCATCAGGAAACAATTGTTGCCGATGTTGTCGGTCCAATTTGCGAGTCGAGTGATTTTTTTGCCCGCCAGAGAGCGATTCCGGCAGCAGTTGAGGGTGAACTGCTTGCGGTAATGTCATCGGGGGCTTACGGCGCCGTTATGAGCAGCAACTACAACGGTCGGTTGCGTCCTGCGGAGGTCATGGTGAACGGAAGTGACGTCAAGCTTGTCCGCAAACGTGAAACGCTGGAACAGCTTGTGCAGAATGAACTGCCCTGAAAAGGGGAGTGGGGACTGCTGAAAAAAAGGGTTACTGGTGCAGGTGATTGAAAATTTTAAGGGTTGCATCGGCCATGTTCAGGGTATAGAAATGGATGCCCTTGATATGATGGTTGATAAGATCCTGAACCTGCCCGGTCGCCCATTCGATACCGATTGAAGCTACGGCATCATCGTTTTTTGCGTCAAGGATTTTTTTTAGGAGAGGGGCGGGAATTCTTGCGCCAAGTGCCAGTTCCGACATGCGGATCATCCCTTTTCGTGTGGTGATGGGCATGATTCCCGGAATAATGGGCACGGTAATGCCTCCAAGGGCGCAACGTTCAACAAAGTCGAAGTAGTCATGGTTGTCGAAAAAGAGTTGGGTAACAATATAGTCAGCTCCGGCATCGACTTTTTCTTTCAGATACTCGATCTCTTTCATGCGGTTTGGTGTTTCAGGGTGTCCTTCAGGGAAGCCTGCAACGCCGATACCGAAATCGGGGTACTCTTTTTTTATGAAGCGAACCAGGTCTATGGCGTAGGGAAAATCCTTTGTGGCTTCGGCCATTGAGCTGATTCCCGCTGGCTTGTCGCCTCTCAGGGCAAGCACGTTGTTGATGCCGTGTTCCCGGTAGTTCTGGAGAATGGCTCTGGTCTCTTCCTTGTCGGAACAGATGCAGGTGAGGTGCGATACGACGGTCAAACCGGTTTCTTTTTGTATTTTTGTTACCAGACTATGGGTTCTTGAACGGGTCGATCCACCGGCTCCATAGGTAACACTGACGTAGGATGGGTTGAGCGGTGAGAGTGCTGCAATGGTTTCAAACAGTGTTTCCCAATCTTCGTCTTTTTTTGGGGGGAAAAACTCAAAACTGAAGACAGGTTTGGCGGCAGAGTTCAGTATTTCTTTGACAAGCATGCAGAAGGTAGGGTTTAGAGGCTTGGATAAAAGAGAATATACAAAAACAATGATTTGCCTAACGTAGAAAAAATAAAGGAGCTGCGGCACTCTGTGCAGTTTTCCCTTGCACCGTACCCGGCGGTACGGTTGCTCTGTATGGTCGTTTTTGGAATTCTTGCTGGAGTAAATCTCTCCCTTCCGGTTGAGCGTTGGTTGCTCTTCTGTGCTCTTGCCCTCGCTCTGCTTCTTGCATGTCTGCTGTTTGAAAAGTTGCGCAGCAGGGCTCCTTTCCCGCTCTTTTTTACGGCGATCAGTTACTTGCTTTTTGTGTTTTTCTGCTTTGCGGCCTACAGTGACTTCAAGCTCAATTATGTGCCGCGTGACGGACTGCTAAGTTTCAGCGGCAAAAATGTGCTGCTTTACGGGCGGATTGGTGATCGGCCGAATTTCTCCAAAAACGGAGTTGGCTGGATTATGGAGGTTGAGGAGGTGTTTGATAACGGTCGTACTTTCAAAATCCATGACCGAGCAAAGATTTTCATGCGCAGTGCGGGGATGCCGGATCTCAAGATGTCGTACGGTGACATGGTTCGGGTGAAGGGGAGGCTTGACCTGGTGCCTGAAGCGGCCAATCGGGGCGAGTTCGACCCCCGCAAGGCTGCCCGCATGAAGCAGCTTTCGGTGCAGCTTTACTGTGCGGGGCCTTGGCAGGTGTTGCATGAAGGGGAGCCGAGGCTTAACGGGTTCGAGCGCTTTATTGTGCAGCCGGTCTATGACTATATCACCAGGAGTCTTGAAGAGCTCATCCCGCCGGGTGAGGAGCGAAAGCTTTCTGGAGGGGTGCTGATGGGTGAACGGGAGAGCATGTCGGAGGAGGTCTTCGATGCCTTCAAGCTCACGGGCACCGCGCATATCCTTGCTGTTTCCGGGCTCAATGTGGGTCTGCTTGCCTTGGTCATTCAAATCTGCCTGCAGCGATTCAATGTTGCCAATGCCGGGCGGTGGCTCTCTTTTGTGCTTTTTGTCTTCATTCTGATTGTTTACTGTTACGTGACCGGCAACTCCCCGTCGGTCAAACGTGCCGCCTTCATGTCTCTGGTGTGGATCGGCGGAGAGACACTTGGACGGAAAAGCTATCCGGTCAACTCGCTTGCCATTGCCGATTTCCTGATTCTCCTGTTTGATCCATTTGACCTTCTTAATCCGGGTTTTTTGATGACCAATGGTGCGGTTATGGCCATTCTTCTGATTTATCCCCGCATTATCGATTCTTCGCAGAAAAAGAGGGGGATTATGCGGAGCGTCGGTCGTTTTTTGCTCAGCAGCGTGATGATTACCGTTGCCGCTATTGTCGGGGTGTCGCCCGTTATTGCCTACTATTTTGGCACATACTCGGTCATCAGTATTTTAGCAAATATTCCGGTTGTGTTTTTTTCTACCCTTCTGATGTATGCGCTGGTGCCGATGCTGCTGCTGAATCTTGTGTCGGGCTACGCAGCCTCATTGTTTGCCGCAACCTCTTTTTTCCTCGCAGAGCTTACCCTTCAATCAGCTCTCTGGTTCAGCCGGGTTCCCTTTGCATCCATAACCCTGAGGCCTGACGGGGTGGAGGTCTGGCTCTATTACGCGCTCCTTGCGGCATTGCTCTTTTTTGGTTACCGAAAAGAGTGGGGCAATGTCGCCATCTCGCTGCTTCTCGGTCTTAACCTGCTTTTCTGGTACGCTTTTGCATGGCATCAACCGCCTGTTGCTCCCGATTTGGTGACCATCAATCTTGGCAGGAATCTTGCCACCGTGTTCTCCTCAGGCAGCGAAGCGGTGCTTATTGACGCGGGAAGGGCATTGCGTGACCAGAAACGCATTGCGCAACAGCTTGATGAGTACGGTATGGTCGCACCAAAAGCGGTTGTAGAGTTCTATACTCCTGACTCTTTGATTGCAAAGGTGCCCGGTCGCCATCACCTGCAGCAAGAGGGCACAAAACTTGCACTGTCCTCCATAGTCATTGTCCGCCCGGAGGAGAAGGTGCTCAAGGTCTGGAGCCGCAGGCATTCGCTGCTCATCGTGTCGGGTACCAGCCGCCTGAAAGAGGAGGAGCTCTACAAAGCCGATATTGCTTTCCTCTGGGTTTACCGCTTTGAGCCGAAACAGCAGGAGCAGATAACCTCGTGGCTTAACTATGCGAAGCCGAAACGCTGCATTCTTGTTCCCGGCTCCTTTCTGCCGCGAATCCAGCTCGCCGTGATGCAACGGTTTGCTTCCAGTTTTCCCGGAGTCGAAGTGCGGAGCAAAACCCGGCAGGTGGTGGTGCCGTAAAGGCTTCATAAATTCGAATATGTTGCTTATATTTCAGCTCTTCTATACGGTTATTATTCGTCGTCCCCTGCTTTCTTATGATAGATTAACCATTTCGGAAGTTAATGGGAGATGAAAACGTCTGAGCAGCCATGATGCCATAGCCATGTTGAAAATAAGTGTGGTCACGGTGTTCCCTCCAGTTATGCTTCAATGTCATTAGGGCTTGGCATTGAGTTTGCCAATCGATGAACCAGGCCCGGCGGGTGAATCTTGTCGTTATTTGGGTTCTAGGTTTTGGGGCTTTGTTGGGATTGCTTTTGGCATGACTGGTTTCTTAAACAATCAAACGTGAACTTATGGCAAAGAAACTTGCAATAGCTATCTCTGGTGCGGTATCGCTCGGAAGTTATGAGGCCGGAGTGTTGTATGAAATCATCCGAACCATTCAACATCATAATGGTATCGAACAGGATAAGGCCAAAAAGATTGAAATTGATGTATTGGTCGGTGCCTCCGCCGGAGGTATGACTGCCACTATAGCAACGCAGAAATTACTCTTTGAGGCATCATCTCTTGATGAACCCTATAATAACTCTCTTTATCGTGCATGGGTCAAGGATGTAACTTTCGATACGTTATTCAATCTGCAGGCAGGGGAAAATCCTACACACTCAATCCTGTCGTCAAACCATATTGAAGACATATCCAAAAAGCATCTCACTGACCGCTATGCAAGTCAAATACCAACGAAACCAGAAAAACACCCAGCCGCTGCTGATACCATACAGTTGGGCCTTGCTCTAAGTAACTTGAATGGTGTGGATTATGTGCGTCCACTCCGTACAGGTGGAGATTTTAGCTATACCCGCTATCAGGATAAAATGGTAAAAGGATTCGACTCAAGAAATATGGCTGACGATTCCAAAGAGGCATGGGAAAATATCCGCAATGCAGCAGTCTCTTGCGGCGCTTTCCCGTTTGCTTTCAGGGCTAAAGATTTGATCCGTAACCATGTTGAGTATCAATCCGAATTTTTACCGCCTGTGCCTGATGGTAGTTTTCCTGCGCCAACCCGCTCATTCACCTATACGGACGGCGGCACATTTGAAAACGAACCGCTCGGAATGGCAAAGAAGTTAGTTGATATACTGGATCCTACTCATTCCCAACGCGATGAACGATTTTATCTTTTTGTTTCCCCAGGAAGACGTGCTGGCACTTCAAATTCTCAGTTCAACGAAAAACAGGCCAGTTTCAGTGAAGCGGCAAAAGCAATTTTCGCTTCTATCTTCAATCAGGCAAGATTTCATGACTGGATTACAGCAGAACAATTTAACGAGAAAATCCAGATTCTGGATGATCGCGCGGAAGGTTTGCGCACAGCAATAATCGCTGGAAAAATTGATTCAACTCAGCTCCAGAATGTATCTTCAAGTTTGCTTTCTCTTCTTTTTGGGTATGATCAAACAGCACAAACTGCAGCACAAAACCGATTGCAATTTCAGTATAAAAAGGGATATGATGATCTGAGTCAGAAAGTCGGCAAGCCAATTGCAGATATCTGGATTGATGCTGTTTTGGTATTTGAAAAAGCGGCCGATCTTGGAGATAAGGATGAAATGCAGGTATTCGGTATTACGGCTACAGAAGAGGAGCTTGCGAGTGCCAAGCTTGGGGCATTTCTTGGCTTCTTTGACCAGACTTACCGGGATCACGATTATGATGTCGGCAGAACCAAGGCACGTGAATTCGTTCATGGGATACATCTTAACAATAATGCAGATTTATGGTTTCCGCATCATCCTGTGAACAATTCAACAGCCACACCCGAACCATGGATGCAGATACGCCCGATAAATGAGAAGCTGAATGGTCTTGAGTTGAAAGATGTTCCTGAAGAGTTGCGAAAGAAATTCAGAAATCGCCTGTCTGACAGTGCAGATAACTTTTTGAGTGAAATGGGTATTTCAGGTATCGTGCGTATGGGGCTTAAATCATTTTTTATCAAACAGCAACTCAACAAGTGGCTTGGTTTGGAATAACAAAATTGAATGTGTAAAAACGCCACGCATAAAAGTTCAACTCTTAAGGGGAATTTTATGGAATTGACCCGTATTGGCGATGTCGATATCACCGGAATTGTTTCGCAAAAAACCTACACGTTATCTCCGGGAGCGTGGGAGGATCAGGTTTTTTATTTTTTGCTGGTTGACCGTTTTTCTGATGGAAAGGAGAGTGGCTATTGCGGCAACAACGGTGAAATCGTCAGCGGCAATGGTACGCCACTCTTTTCGCTGGAACATGCCGGCAATATTTCTCGCGAGATGTGGGCGGCCAACGGACAGGGGTGGCAGGGCGGCACGATCAAGGGGTTGATCAGCAAGCTTGGATATCTGCAGCGCCTGGGAATTACGGCGTTGTGGGTCAGTCCCATTTTCCGGCAGGTGGCGTTTGCCGAAACCTATCACGGATACGGCATTCAGAATTTTTTGTCGGTTGAACCGCATTTCGGTACTGAGGCGGATCTTGTGGAGCTGGTAAAAACGGCACATTCGATGGGGATGTATGTTGTGCTTGATATCATTCTCAATCATACCGGCAATGTTTTTTCGTACAATCCTGATCGATACCATACCGTGAGCCAGGAGGGTGCATTTTATCATGATCCTCGCTGGGACGGGAGGAGTTATGAGGTTGCCGGTTTTAACGATGCCTTTGGGAACCCGACCGTTCCTTTCTGCTCCGGAGCTACTGATAAGGTGCAAGAGGCGGTATTTCCTGTTGATCTGCAGGATCCGGCAACTTTTACCTGCAAAGGACGAATCGACAATTGGGATTATGACCCTGAATTTCGCGAAGGTGATTTCTGTGATTTAAAAGATGTGCATCACGGTTATGGCCCTCCGGATGACTACAAGCCTTCCAACGCCTTGAAGGTATTGACCGAGGTTTACAAATACTGGATTGCTTTGGCGGATGTTGACGGATTCAGAATTGATACAGTCAAGCATATGGATATCGGCGCAACGCGCTATTTTGCGACAGCAATTCATGAATTTGCCCAAACTCTCGGCAAGGAGAGGTTTTTCCTTATTGGAGAAATCACCGGAGGAAGAACCCGTGCTTTCGATACTCTTGAAACAACGGGGCTTGATGCGGCTCTTGGTATTGATGAAATTCCCGACAAACTGGAATATCTTGTGAAGGGATACCGGAACCCGTCTGATTATTTTGATCTGTTTCGCAACTCAATTCTTGTCAACAAAGAGTCACATACCTGGTTCCGTGACAAGGTTGTAACGGTTTTTGATGATCATGACCAGGTGCGCAAAGGGATGTGGAAGGCCCGTTTTTGTGCAAAGGAAGAGGGGTGGAAGGTTATCCTGAATGTGCTGGCCCTCAATGCGTTGACTTTGGGAATTCCTTGCGTCTATTATGGTTCGGAACAGTCTTTCAACGGTCATGCCACTGAAGAGCGCGACGGGAATGATCTTTTTTTGCGTGAATCGATGTTTGGAGGAGCTTACGGTGCTCTTGAAAGTTCGGGGTATCATTTTTTCAATGATCAGTCGAATGTCTATGTCGAGTTTGCAAAAATTCTCAAAATCCGCAAGGCGGAACTCGCTTTGCGTCGAGGACGTCAGTATCTGCGTGAAAT
>SESG01020354.1_pt1 | contig 11038 bp, 10 predicted proteins | sample 3171421 | NCBI WGS metagenome assembly SESG01 (sample SAMN10866946, study PRJNA518727) | freshwater metagenome | biome: subpolar coniferous forest; feature: holomictic lake; material: water; isolation source: holomictic Lake 227, 6 m and 8 m depth | place: Canada: near Kenora, Ontario | collected... | reverse complement strand
TCGAGAAACGTACGCACGAGAATTGATTTGCCGCGTTCCAATGTTAACAATATCCTGTCCATCGGAGATCATCTCCCAGATGGTTTTACTCGGATCAAGCGCGTCGCGGCTCTGGTCAATGTAGGCAAGCTTCACGGTATTCCCAATGCGGATGGAGCCTGCATCCGGCTTTTCCTGTTCGGTAATCATTCTAAAAAGAGTTGTTTTACCGGCGCCATTGGAGCCAATGATACCTATAATGCCACCGGGCGGCAGCATAAAAGTCATGCCTTCCACAAGCAGGTTCTGCCCATATCCCTTGTTGACATCTTTCGCCTCTATTACCAGATCGCCCAGGCGTGGGCCGGGAGCGATGAAAATTTCGTGCGTCTTTGATTCCTTTTCCTGATTTTGTCCCAGCAGTTCCTCGTAAGCGGTAATGCGTGCCTTGGATTTGGCATGGCGTCCTTTGGGAGACATGCGAATCCATTCCAGTTCACGCTCGAGGGTTTTGATTCTTTCCCCTTCGGTCTTTTCTTCACTTTTTAGTTTGTTCTGTTTTTGTTCCAACCATGAAGAATAGTTGCCCTGCCACGGGATCCCCTGGCCGCGGTCAAGTTCCAGAATCCAGCCGGCAACATTATCCAAAAAGTAACGATCGTGAGTTACGGCAATGATGGTGCCTTCATATTTTTGCAGGTGATGTTCCAGCCAGGCGACAGATTCGGCATCCAGATGGTTTGTCGGTTCATCGAGGAGCAGTATATCCGGTTTTTGTAAAAGCAGGCGGCACAAGGCAACGCGCCGTTTTTCACCGCCGGAAAGAACCTTCACGGAAGTATCACCCGGTGGGCAGCGCAGGGCGTCCATGGCCATTTCGAGGCGCGAATCTATATCCCAGGCATCAAGCGCGTCGATTTTTTCCTGTACTACACCTTGTCTGTCGCAGAGTTTGGCCATATCGTCATCCGACATCGGCTCGGCAAATTTTTCATTTATTTTATTATATTCGTGGATCAAGTCCATGGTGCCCTGCACACCTTGTTCCACTATTTGCCGCACGGTTTTGGTTTCGTCCAGACGCGGCTCCTGCTCCAGATAGCCTACTGTGTAACCGGCGGAAAGAATCGTTTTGCCGAGGAAATCAGTATCGACACCGGAAAGAATTTTCAAAAGAGAGCTTTTGCCGGAGCCGTTTAAACCGATAACGCCGATTTTAGCGCCGTAAAAATAAGACAGATAAATGTCTTTGAGCACAGGTTTTTTTTCATAAATTTTACTTACCCCGATCATGGAGTAAATTATTTTATTTCCTTCATTAGCCATTGAAATTAATCCTCCCGAACGTATTAAATATAAGGGAATACGTTCTGTATCACCATTTTAAAATTAGCCGAAACTTTATCTTTGCCGCTGACAATACCCATGTGCCCGGGAAAAAGCAACTCCAGATCAAGTTGGGAAAAAGAAATTATGCTTTTCTTTAACAGAGCGCCGTTGCCACCGGGAAAATCCGTTCTGCCGATATTTTGCTCAAAAATTACATCGCCGGAAAACAGCGCTTTTTGCGCTGGCCAGTAAATACCAATTGAGCCGGGGGAATGGCCGGGGGCCAGAATTATTTGAAATTCCTGATCTCCCAAGTTAATGCTGCCTTCATCCAGCGGCAAATTGATCTGCATCTGTGGCACAGGAATACCGAAGAGTTCATATAGCTCGCCACCAACACCTTTCAAAAAATCTATCTCCTGACGATGCATGGCAATCTTAACAGTTGATTGATCGAAAAGTTCCGAGCCCTGCAAATGGTCCGGGTGAGAATGGGTATTCACGACGTATTTAATATCTTCTTTCTGAATACCATCGGCTGACATCTGCTTGAGCAAATCGGGCACATAGCGTGACAATCCCGGATCAATCAAGGCTTGCACTCCAGCGCCGATATAATAACTGTTGCAGTTGTTATCAAAATTGTTTGTCCATTCATAAACATAAATGTCGTTTTTCAGTTTCATTATTCATCCTTTGTTTTTGTCTTGTGGGGAACAAAAATCCACAGCAAAATATAAATTAATAAACCCGTGCCACAAACGAAAAAAAAGAAGGCAAATAGCAGACGCCATGTCCAGGAGGGAAAAGGCGTACACTCGCCTAATCCGCCGCAAATACCGCCCAGCCAAAGGTCTTTTTCCGATTTGGTGAAATTTTGCAGCCAATTTTGTTGTTGATTCATGGGTTCTCCTTAATCTAAATTCTAAACTAGAGCATTGTGAAATCAGGCATCTTCACGCCCTATTTGCCTGCCGGGAATAATTTATGCAGAGGTAAATCCGAAGTACGGTGACTAATTGTAATAACATTTCCGCTTTTATCGATGAGAACCAGCGTCGGCACACCAACGATGTTATAGTTGCTGGCGACATTGCCGTCTCTGTCGAGCAATACACGATAAGGGAAGGAATTACTTTTAGCAAAACGTGCCACCTTTTCGGCCGGTTCATTGATGTCAATATAAATAACTTCCAGCCCGCGCCTGGCATATTTTTCATAAATAGCGCTGTACGCCGGGATTTCTGCACGGCAGGAAGGGCACCAGGTCGTCCCGAAAAAAATCACCACGGGTTTTCCTAATTGACCGCTCAATTTGAATGTTTTCCCCTGCAAATCCTGCAAAGAAAAATCCGGCGCCGGAATTGCTTTATGCTTAAACGAAGCATTCGATCTATCCTGCCCAAATGACAAAGTAACCGGAATACAGATAAGTAAGACTAACGCAACTAACAGAATTATTTTATTCATCAATCCTCGCATTTTTATAGCGCCAAAGTTCCGGCAGTATACAGGAAATATTCAGCCGCGCCAATTAATATCAGCCCGAAAACAAGTTTTATTTTCGTCATCCAATTGCCCGATTTAGGCAAAGCGGCAATCATTCCGGCAAACGTGCCGAGAATGATGAGCAATGTTCCCATACCGCAGGCAAAAACAAAAAGCAGACTCATACCTAAAAGCAGATTTGTCTGCATTGCCACATAGCCAAGTAGAACCGCCAGCACCGGAGCCGTGCAAGGGCCGATAACAAAACCGGATACGGCACCGATCAAGAAACTGCTGAAGAATCCTTTTTTATCAGTATTTCCGGAAAGATTCATCAGCTTTTGCGGAATAGGCAGGGAAAAGCTGAAAACATCGAGCATGGATAAACCCATGATAAGGCATAGATTAGCCATAATGAAATATACCCAGGGTGTTGTCTGCATTTGCCCGAAAAGTTTGCCGGATAGCGCCGCCACTCCACCTAAAATGGAATAAGTAAGCGCTAGTCCGCCGACATAAAACAGAGAAAGAAAAAAACCACGCAGTTTGGATGATGAACTTCTTGCGCCAATAAAACCGATCGTCACAGGGATCAGCGGATAAGTGCAGGGTGTAAAGCTGATGACAATCCCCCCAAGATAAGCCGCCGCAAATGCCAAAAGTATTGAACCATTCAAATAGCCTGATAAATTATTAATTATATTTTCAATCATTTGTTAGTGAACCTCCAACCTTAATGAGACTCAAACTTCAAAAGCGAATAACCTGAAGGTCACTGTAGGCGCAGTGAAGTTTGTTCGTCGAATTATCCCACGTGCAAAGTTAAGTGGGGCAAAATTGTTTTTTGGAATGTACAGGCGGGAGGTAAAAACGTCAAGCCAAAATAACAGACGAGATATCAAACAGGATTCGATTTTTTTACACCTGTCGATGCGTTATGAAAATAAGAATAGACACATCAGACTTCGCTTGTGCTGTGGCGCCCGAAGGGTATTCCCATTTTCTTCATACGGCTGCGCAGGGTGTTCGGCTTTACACCCAGAACAGTCGCTGCCCCGTTCTTCCCTTCCACCTTTCCTCCCGTCATCGTCAGAACCTTCGTAATCTCTTCAGTGACGAGTTGATCCAGACTCAGCGGTTGATTTTTATGGGGAACGGCCTTGTTAGGGATACCCGGAGAAAACGGATTTATAATGTCTTTGAAGTCGATAAACCGGTCTTTTCTCAAAATTAAAGCACGTTCGATGGCATTTTCTAGCTCACGCACATTTCCTGGCCAATCATATTGCATAAGATCATCCAAGGCACCGGTAGCAAGGGAGATGGGATTGGTAATACCCATTTCCTGGGATTTTTTATCAATAAAATGCTGTGTTAAACTAGGGATATCGCCCTTACGTTGCTTTAAAGGAGGAATAACGATGGGGAAGACCCTCAGCCTGAAATACAAATCGCTGCGGAATTTTTCTTTTTGCACGAGATCTTCCAGATTACGGTGCGTCGAGGCAATCAGGCGAATATTGACTTTGATGGGCGTAGAGCCGCCGACCCGGTATATTTCTTTATCCTGAAGAACACGAAGCATCCTTAACTGAGCATCATGGGGCAATTCACCAATTTCATCCAGCAAAATCGTTCCTTCCTGCGCCCGTTCAAAGTGGCCGAGTTTTTGCGCGATTGCGCCAGTAAAAGCCCCTTTTTCATGACCGAATAATTCGCTGTCGATGATGGTCTCAGGAATTGCTCCGCAATTTACCTTGATGAAAGGACCGTCCTTTCTCGGGGAGAGGCTGTGGATTGCATTGGCAATAATCTCCTTACCCGTTCCGGTTTCTCCGATGAGTAAAACAGGTGTCTGAAGATGGGCAACCTGATTGACTGCTTCCATCACACCGCGCAGACCAGCGTTCTTTCCAATAATATCATCGCCGGAAATACGCATAAGTTCTGTCTGAAGATAACGATTATGATCTTGAAGCCTGTCCTGCAGTTTCAGCACTTCGCGATGCTTCAGACTGTTAGCCAGCGCAATCCCGAAAGGCTCTTTTAAAAGAGCGAGCAACTGCGCATGTTTCTCCGTATAACGATTTTTCCCTTGAGCGACAACGATGAGCGATCCAATAAACTGTTTTCCGACGATAAGCCGCAAATTGACAAGAGAGGAATTCTTGTCCAGATAATTCAGGTAATGTTTCATGATATAGTGGTTTTCAACATCGTTTGCGATCCAGTCATTTTCCATCTTGATATAATCACTAGCCATGGGAATCTGATCCGAGGAAATACTTCCGCCCTTGACAGTTGCCGTGGCAATTACATTGATGATTCTACTTTCCAGATCATCTCTTCTGAGATAGAGGCGATCAGCAGGCATGTAATCGCGGATATACATCAGGCATTTCCACAGGGCCTTTTCAATTTCCAGGCTGCTGCAGATGCAGAGTGCGCCGCCTATAAAGAAATCTTTTTCATCGATCACGATTTCACCTGCTTTCTCCGACTTGCTAAACATTTAAGGATCGAAATATATTCTATCACAGGTTGTGGAAAAACAAAATATCTACGAGATATTTAAGTCAACTGCGAAATTGAAGAGTTAAACTACTAAACTAAATAGTTAATCATTTAAGAGAATGCAAGTATCTATTAATGTAGATGTTATATTGGGTACATTACTTGCAAATTCAAGTGAAAGGAGGTTACTATTATGAGTTTACAGAATACAAAAAAGAAAGAAGAGGTCGATCTGGCTTCGGAACAACCGCTGGTTGTGCTGCCGATGTCCAAAATTGTTTTTTATGTATCAATTATCTGGTTGCTTTACTTTATTGATTTTGTCGCTAGATTTGGCGTTAACCCGCTATACCCGCTTATTCAGAAAGAGTTTGCGCTTTCTGATCCGCAGGTGGGATTGTTGGGAAGCGTTGTTTTGTTCGGTATGGCTATTTTTGTGCTACCCTTGTCTTACATAGCCGACCGCTGGTCGAGGAGTAAACTTGTTTCGCTAATGGCGCTAGTATGGAGCGCCTGCAGCATTGCGTCTGGACTTGCAAGTAATTTTGTTATTCTCCTTTGTGCGAGGTGCGGTTTGGGAGTAGGTGAAGCCAGTTTCGCACCCACAGCCACATCGCTTTTGACTTCATGGTTCAAGCGTGCTAAATGGGGGCTTGTACTGGGTTTTTTCAATTCCGGCGCATCTCTGGGTATTTTTGTCGGTTCAGTATTCAGTGGTTACATGGCAGTAACTTATGGTTGGCGGACAGCCTTGATTGTCATGGGCATTCCGGGAATTATTCTAGGTCTTTTAGCCCTGCTGATTCCTGATGTTAAAAAAAAGCAGCAGACACAGACAGGTTCTGCAGAAGAAGTAAAACTAACGGTTCGCAGTGCCGCAGCTGTTGTTGTTAAAAACAAATCTATGATGTTCCTGGTTCTCTTCTACGGTATTTACAATATGGCCATTATTGCTACTATCGTCTGGATGCCGATGTATTTCATTCGCGTTATGGAAATGGCAGTGCCGAAAGCTGCCACGTTTGCCGGGATTGCTGCAATCCTGGGAGTGGTCGGCTATCCATTAGGCGGTTACCTTTCAGATATGCTGGTCAAGAGGGACCTTCGTTTACGCCTGTGGTTCCCCGCAATAATGGCTATTATCGCTGCGACCCTTTTTGCTACCGGCTTTTATCTAAAGAGTATTGCCATTGTTTTCCTGGCAAGTTTTCTCTGTACATTCGTTAATCCATCTCTCAATGCCAGCAGTCAGGAACTTGTGCCGTCTTGGTACAGGTCTGTGTCACTTGGTGTGATAATCTTTGGAATGCAGTTTATCGGTATGCTCGGGCCATACATCGTCGGTGTGCTTTCTAAAAATTTCGGTCTGATGAATGCGATGATATACATCCAGGCCTCATTAATTATTTGCTTTTTGGGGTTTCTATACATTGGCACCATATACCGCAATGATTGCCAAAGAGCGCAAGAGGAAGAGGCAGCATCCAAAGCCTAATGTTGAAGATTTAAATAAAAAGAGAGGAGTAAATTAGTTATGATTATCAATGTACATGATCATCCATACGATCAGAAATCTGGTCAGATTTTGTTTCAGTTTTTCGCAAAGTTTGCCACGGAGCGACACTTGCTGGATGGCACCGTAGTTGACCGTGGCGGCTTTGTGCAGTCCCCTGAACAGAGCATCAAGGAAATGGATGAAGCAGGGGTTGGTAAGACAGTAATTCTCAATACCGGCCCCATTCCTAACGAACATATTTATGAGACTTATCTAAAACCTTATCCGGACAGGTTTATTGGGTTTACTTCTTCCAGGCCCGTTCTTCTGGAGGGCAATGTTATTGAGGTCAATGCGTTTAATCAGAAAAATTGGGAGAATACCCGATATTGCTTGAAGGAGTTAGGGTTCACAGGGATTAAATTACTTCCCTCCTATGAGAATTACAGCGCAGTTGATCCGCGGGTTTATCCTTACTACGCGCTGGCCGCCGAGCTAAATGTGCCGATTACGATGCATATGGCTGGTACACCGGTGAGGTTCGTCTCTTTGTGCTACGCAAAACCATTAGATGCAGACCGCGTTTTGTTTGATTTTCCCACTGTGCGATTCAATTTACCGCATATGGGTTGGCCATGGGAAGATGAACTTTTAGTGATGATGATCAGGGCGTCCAATTTGTATACAGACATATCCCAATTAGGAGAAACTGGTCTAAAGCGCATGGCAAAAGCCTTGATTACAGCACGCGATTACGGTGTGCTGTCGCGGATTATGTTCGGGACAGATCCCCTTTGTCGTCCAATTAAAATGTATATTGACTTCATAAAGAACGGCATAAACATTGTGGCTGCCGAACAAGGTGAACGTCCATTTACTAAAGATGAGATCGACGGAATTCTGGGCAAAAATGCAATGCGTTTTCTGGGGATTGCTTGATGATAACTTTATAAAGGCGGTCTATCATGAAAGGGCGTTTGCACAATTTTTTTTCACCAAGCAACATTGCTGTTGTGGGTGCATCCACAAAAAATGCCTGGTTTTCCCAAATGGTGGAAAATGCAAAAAGAGCAGGATTTAAGGGACGTTTTTTCCCTGTGAATCCAGGCGCGGATGAGGTTTGCGGTATCCCGGCTGTACATTCTATCGCAGAGCTTCCCGAGAATATTATTGATTTTGCAGCAGTGATTGTCAAGAGTTCCGCGGCTCTTGCCATCTTGGAGGCGCTGGCTGGAAAAGGTATCAAGAACATCCTGCTTATCTCCGGTGGTTTTGCCGATGCAGCAGCCGAAGGGTCGCGTCTTCAAGATGATCTGAACGCTCTATGTCGCAGGAAAGACATTCTGCTGCTTGGTCCCAATTGTCTGGGTTTCATCAATATCGCTTGCAGTGTGAGTGTCTTTGCCGGTGCTGCTGTGCAAGGGGATTTGGTGCCGGGGACTATAGGCATATTTGGACAGAGTGGCGCGACAACTGAGGTGATAGCAACCAAGGTTATGAAGAAAGGACTTGGTGTATCTCTATTTGTTACGACAGGCAATGAGGCAGTTCTCACAAGTGAGGACTGCCTGGAATATATGATTGAAAGTCAGACAACCCGTGTGATCATCGGTTTTATGGAGGGATTTCGAGATGTTTCCAGAATGCGACAGATAGCCCTTGACGCAGCCCTGCGGAAAATTCCGATTATCCTTATCAAAGTAGGCCAATCCGAGAAAGGCAAACAAGCTGCGCGCTCCCATACCGGTGCGCTGGCCGGAAATGACTTGATGATTGATGGGTTTTTCAGGCAATGCGGTATTATTCGGGTCGATACCATTGAGGAACTCGTAGAAACAGCAGGTATTCTTTCCAAATGTCCGCTGCCAAGTGGAGGTCGCGTGGGTATATCCACCATGTCAGGAGGGCTCGGTGGGTTGTATGCGGATCTTTGTGCCCGCTTGTCCATAGAACTCCCCAATTTTTCTCCTAAAACGATTGATTCATTAAAAAAATTACTTCCTGATTTTGCTCAGCCGGCTAATCCGCTTGATGTGACCGGATCTGGATTTAGAAGTGGCATGGATAAAATCATAAAGATACTGCTTAATGATGAACACATCGACATCCTTCTGCCGATATCGTTTCCCCCTGTCAGCGAGACGGAAGAGTTTGTCCCCGGCTTTAATGAATCATTTATGCCGCTCGTCCATTCTGCGGGAAAACCAATCATACCGATCACATTCCGTGAAGTTAACGATTATGCCCGGAAGTATTATCGTGATCATAATGCCTATTTCATAGAGCATGCAGAAGACGGCTTCAAGGCTGTGTCCCATCTTATCGAGTATGCAAATTTCCAGAAGAGATTCCGCCGTACACAGGAGAAAACATGAAGATCATTGATGATGCGCTCCTGCGCGGTGAAAAGACACTAAGTGAATTCGATTCCAAAAAGGTGCTGGAGGCATATTTTATACCTGTGACTCGTGAGTATATCGCGAAGAGTTTAGCGGATGCCAAAAGATTAGCTCAGGAAATAGCTTATCCTGTTGTGCTGAAAGGTTCTTCCAGCATGCTTACCCATAAGACTGAACTCAATATGGTTGAGCTCAATATCAAAAATGAGAAAGAGCTGGAAGACGCTTATCAGTCGCTTGAGAAGCGAGGGGGAAGCAAAATAGATGGTATTCTCGTGCAAGAAATGATTAAGGGTGAAAGGGAGTTTGTTGCAGGTTTGATCAGGGACCCCCAATTGGGGCCATGTGTCATGTTTGGCCTTGGCGGTATCTTTACCGAGGGACTCCAGGATGTTACGTTCAGGGTGGCGCCTCTGGAAATAGAGGATGCTCTTGAAATGATGAATGAAATTAAGGCAAAGAAATTGCTCGATTCTTTCCGGGGAAAACCGGCTGTGAATAAGGATATCCTGGCAAATGTCCTCAAAAACGTCGGCAGGATCGGTCTCGAAATACCGGAGATCGCCGAGATCGATATTAATCCTCTGATCATAAAAAACGGAATACCTATCGCGGTTGATGCGCTTGTGGTGCTTAAATAGCCGGATAAATTTTTAATCAGATTTTCAATTATTTATACATTAAGGAGTGGAAAAATGGAGAAGATTGTAAACCTCTCACCGATTCCGAAAGAGTTTCTAATTGAATTTTTTAAAATGCATGGTGTTGTGGACATTGACGTGGTTGATGCGGGAAATTTTGATGCAGATCAAGTCATTAAAGAAGTCAGGAATGCCGCATATATTATCGGTGATTATAGATTTAAGCAAAAAATAACACGTGAGCTGGCGCAGGCCGCAAAAAATGTCAAGCTCATCCAGCAACCCAGTGTAGGCTACCAGCACATTGATATCGCAGCCTGCAGTGAGGCGGGGATCAAAGTTGCCAACACGGCCGGAGCAAACACAATCGCCGCTGCCGAACATACCATCATGTCTGCTCTATGCCTGATAAAAAATTTATTCTATGCGGTTAGAACAACAGCAGCAGGTGATTGGCGGCAGATGGAGGTAAAGCCGGTTGAGCTCTTCGATAAAACCTGGGGGTTCATCGGATTCGGGCGCATGGGCAAAGCCGTGGCCGAAAGGTTAATCGCGTTTGGCATACATCTGCTCTATTACGATGTTACCCGTATTCCCACCGAAGAGGAAAAACGTTTACAGGTCACCTTTGCCACTCTGTCCGATGTACTGAAAAGCTCCGATATTCTCAGTTTGCATTGCCCTCTCACGGAGGAGACAACCGGGCTTATCAACCGTGACAATATCGCACTGATGAAACAAGGCGCGATAATCATTAATGTCGCACGGGGAGAGGTTGTTGATGAGCAGGCACTGGCGGAAGCATTACGAGATGGAAAGCTAGGCGGCGCGGCATTGGATGTATTTAGTGTCGAACCAATTGCTTCAGCAAACCCCTTGCTCGCAGTTGCAGGTGACAAGGTCATTCTCTCACCGCATGTGGCCGGTGTTTCCCAGGAAGCACAGGGACGAATTCTTACCGCAACCATTACCAATATCGTCAGGGTGATTAAAGGGGAGATCCCGGAGAGTCTTATAAATTGAGTTTATTAATCACCGCTCGTACTACGAAATTGTTTAAACTGTTTGGCCCCTAGCGAGGTTTATAAAGAGATTTACTATTTCCATCCAGCGTATTCCGAATCGCGCGGGAAAGCTCTCTTCTTGTCAGGGGCTTTGTAAGATAGGTTCTGATTCCCAGAGACCTGGCCTGC
>SESG01029439.1_pt1 | contig 11039 bp, 20 predicted proteins | sample 3171421 | NCBI WGS metagenome assembly SESG01 (sample SAMN10866946, study PRJNA518727) | freshwater metagenome | biome: subpolar coniferous forest; feature: holomictic lake; material: water; isolation source: holomictic Lake 227, 6 m and 8 m depth | place: Canada: near Kenora, Ontario | collected... | reverse complement strand
TTACCTATGGGCTTGCCTTTCTTTATTTCTGAGTTTATTTTTTTGAATTCCTTGGGCATCTTGCTTGAGAGAAAGGTTAAGGCATATGTTCTAGCAATATTTTTATCATCTGCAAGCAAAGCTTCTCTTATCTTATCGTTATGCTTTATGACTGTAGAATGAATTGGACCATATTTCTCTTCCAAAATATCGGTATGTAGTTTTTCAGTTATGGGAAAGTGTTGCATTTTATCACCTAGGACTAATAGATTGATGGAGGATTTAAAGGTTATTATTTCGTCAAAAATAGGAATTGCTTTTCACCCATTACTGTGGCAAAGCCAAGTTTCTTGAAATAATCTGCCTTTGAGGTAACGACGAACACTTCCTGTCCTTTTTTTGCTCGTTCTAGCAAGGATTTAATGAGAAGTTTACTATATCCGTTACCTCGATATTCTGGAAGAACCATGAGAGAACGAATTTCCGCAATCTTTCTCGCATAATTTTCGAATGATGCGCAGGCAACTATCTTGCCTTCGCTCCTGATTACGAGAAAGTTCTTTATGTTTTTTGCAATCTCCTTTTCAGTTCTTGGAAGCAAATGAATTTTATCTTTTTTCAAAAGTTTGGAAATTTCTTTTGCGTCGCTCTTTTTTGGTTTTTCTGGTTGAATCATTTAGTTAGAATTATTTCACAACGAAGGGTGTTAGATGGGCTTGCAGTCCCTTGATGTGCATATTGTAAATGTCCCAGTCCGGACCATTAAAGCAAGCGTCCTTGTTGAAGAATGCAGAAAGATCGTGAGGTTTGTTTGGTCTTGGTGCTCTTCCTTCCTGCCACATGAATCTTGGATCTTGAGAAAAAATAAAATGATTATCTTTCCAACTTTCTTCTAAACTTCTGGTGTATGCTGAGGATTTTTTCTTGAACCTGCAGAATTGGAGGGCATCGCCACATTCATGTGCTATTCCAATAATTGTATCTTTTGCTGCTTCGTCAAAGTCTAACGGCAGATACAAAACTTTCGCTTGATTGTCTTTTGTCCATCTGGCTAAATGATTTCTCCATCCAGAATTCCCGTTAAGAAAACGACTGCTGCCATATCCAATAACAAATAGTGTTGGATTTGTTGTATTTACTGGTAAACCTGCAGGCAATGCTTTGTCAATTGATTCCCAGAACGGATGAGAACCTTGAGCATAGACTGCTGCATCACGAGGATAATAGGTAGTTGGCCAAGCCCCAGCTCCCGCATCACGAATTTTGATAAGTTCTTTGAAAGTAAGAGTTTCCATATTTTATTTAATTCGTGGTTGTATATAAATATTACTTAATGCGAGTGCTAGGATTCGAACCTAGGAAGGCACTAAGCCACGTCGGCCTTAACGACGTCCATTAGACCACTTTGGTACACTCGCGGTAATAATAGTATGGTGGGAGTTGGTTTTTAAGCATTTTCTTTCTGTCTTCTAGAGTCGTATATGGCGGACAAAAACCAAATTTTTTCCATAGATTATACTTTGTAACATGCTTGGCACTGGTTGAACCTATCTCCTTAAACCATTTGCTGACTTGAATTCCCCCACAAATCTTAACTCCATACGCTTTACTTCTATTAAATCCATCTTTTGATTTTGGCTCTTTTTCTATCCAGATATACTTGAAGCCCAGGTCCTCTAATATTTTAGCTATTTCAGTTATGAGATTTTTTGAAATACAAACTAAGTAAATTCTAATTTGAGTATGATACTTGTTATTCTTTATTGAATAATTTCTTTGACAAGAAATGCTTCCATCCGTATCAAAAAATCCTCTTAAGAATCTCTTTACAAACTTTTTATTTTCTTTTATCCATTTTGGAATAAACAGTTCTTTTTTAACACCGCTCGGTATCCCTAGATAATTTAAAGGCTCTTCGATTTTTACACTTTCCACTGAAATGCCATAAAAGTTCATTCGTTTGTTAGATACAAATCCAACTTTTCTGCCGAATATTGGAATCATAACTTCTTTATTGAATAGGGGGGTGATATGAGAATCATAATTTTCTTTTTCTTCTTTCATATCTCCACGAAGTTGAAATTTAACTCGATTGCTGTTTTTTCTATAAGTTAAACCTCCGTCGCCAAAACTCAATCCAACGAGTTCTGCAGTATTGGCATTTCTCTTTACAATCATTTTTCTATTAAGATATTTTAAAATATAAACTTTTATCTTAACTTAATAATTAATACGAAAATTATGTTTTATGCAATTGCTGAAGGTATGACAACTTGTTTGCCTGGAACTGTTTCTTTTGGTGCTAATGATGTTAGCTTTCCAAGAGAAGGTAAACCGGTGGGACTCTTTGGATCTAATTCTCCGGGAAGTTGTGGTATAAGTTTTCTTTCGGGTGTTATAGCTGGAGGAACAATTTCAGGAACTGGTACCGAAGGAGGTAAAATTATTCCAGATTCGGGTAACTTCATTCCTAGACGTGGCATTACTGCCTGAGGGGGATTGCCTATTCTTGGTATTGGAATTGTCAATGGAAGTGGACGAAGCTTGCTCAAGGCTGAAATGGATACCGGACTGGATACCTGACTTGATGCGCTTGGAGGGAGAATTAGTGGCTTGGACCGGGGAAGTGAGACTGAGTCTCTAGTTAGATAGGGTGCTGGCTTTTCCACATATTGAATAACTGGTGCTGGAGGTTCTAGAGATTTTCTAAATGTTTCATAGGCTTCTGCAAAACGCCATCCTGGATTTAGCATTACACTAAAGAACAAATCTTTCCAACTGTCCAATGCTGCACTGTCTGTTAAATTTTCTCTGTAGAATGCAAGAGTATCTCCCTTACGCATTCCATTTTCTTCCAGGGCGTTATTTGCACGTAAATAAACAGGAAATAATTTTGATAGATTACCTTCTCCCATCCATTCATCTGCTGAATTCGAACGTAGAGTAAAATAGGTAATTCCTTGGTGCTTGAATTCTAGTGCTGCTGCCTTAACTATAAGTCCGGGCAGGTTATCTGATTCATGTGAATATTTGAGATTGATTTGATAGTCTAGAACACCTAACTCGGGAGTTATGATGAAACCATTTCTTCCTTGTCTTATTGCTTCATTTTTAACTGGAAGCATTGCTCTTTCTAGAACATCTTCTAGGTCAGATTTTCTAATTTCTGCAGCATAGGTAAACGTTTGTGGTGTTTGTTTTTGACTAGAGGTCATTAAAATTCGATAAGAAGGGGGTTTAAAAGTGTTACTATTTGTTGCAAAAAATTACTTCAATTCCTTTTCAAACTCGTCCAGATTGTCTTCCAAGGCTTCTACTGCTTTTACGAATATATCTTTGGCATCCATGGTTCCATAGGATTCAATTATAAACAATATTTCTTCTGATTCCTTTATGGCTTCTGAATCAATTTTCTTTACTTCGTCCTGTTCTGCTTCAGTCAGGTCACAAAGCCAAGAACTGCCTTGTTTTTCACCCTTCATAATTCCCTTGGAATCTTTGACAATGGAATCAATCTGAGGATTTGACTTAACTAGAACTAGATGTCTATAGAAACAAAGACCTGGAATGTATTTTGCATGATCAATTCCCTTTCCTAGAGTCGCAGTTGCAACAAGTTCTATCTTGTGTCCCTCTCCTAGAAGTGTAATGGGTATCTTTTCGTACAAAACATCTGCTGGACCCTTTAGTTCGCCTGAGTAAACTGTTCCAGGACCAGATTTTGAAAGCTTTAGCTCTATTTTTGTTTTAGAATTCATTGTCTTTTCCGTCTTCAATGGGACTAGGCCAAGTCTATGGGCTAAAACTTCATCATACAATGCAGAGTCGTTCTTGTACATTTCAACTTCATCAATTGCAAGAACTGGGACTTCTGAAACTGACCTTCGCAGGGCATTGGCAAGTGATTCATTTGCAGGCATTCTTACAACAAGCCTTTCTGGTTTCTTTTCGATGATGTCCATGATTTTTATAGGGAAAATAGTCTTTTAAACTCTTCTTCCTCTACGTCCTCCTTTCTTCTTTGGTCCGCCTCTGGCTACTCTTGAAGTATCCAGTACGCTTAGTATTCTGAATCCTTCCTTACCTAGAGTTTTAACGGCTGCATGTGAACCTGGACCAATTCCTATGCTTCCAGTCTTTGCTCTTGTTCTGACAAATAATCCGGTAATGCCTAGATCCCTTGCTCGCTCTGCAGCTTTCTTTGCTACGAACATTGCAATGGTTGGACTTGATTTTAATCTGCTGTGCTTTGTAACCATTCCACCAGTTACTCTGGATAGGGTGTTACCTGCCATGTCAGTAATGTGGACCATGGTGTTATTTTGTGATGAGAATATGTAGGCAATGGCATTTCTTTCTGGCTTTGAGGGCTTTGTTTCTTTTTCTTCTGATTCTGCAACCACTGCGGCTTCTTCTTTTTTATCTTCCGCTGCAATTTCTGGAGCGATTGTCTGAAGTTCTTTCTTTTCCTTTACATCTTCTTTTATATCTTTTAATGTCATTATGCTGTCTCCTTATTTTCTGCTGATTCTTCTGATTTTACTTCTTCCTTTACGGGCTTCAGTTTTCTTTCCTTAATGGAAATTTTATTTTCCAATTCAACTGGAACGATGAAACTTGGTACATTTACTACTTTTCCGTCGACAAGTACCTTCTTGTGAACTACGAATTGTCTAGCTTGTCTAGGTGTTTTTGCAAGACCATTTCTTACAACGATGCTTGGAAGTCTTCTTTCCAAAAGATTCTCAATCTTCAGGTCCAGAACGTCTGCAATGCTCTTGGTATTCAATCCAATTGCCTGAAGCTTTCCGAATAGAACTTCCTGCTCAGCCACTGGGGCCCTTGCAAGAACTTTTGCTCTTGTTCTGAAATAATTAATCTTGGCAATGGTTTTCCAAACTTCTTTCTTATTCTTAAGTGCATATTTTGCAAGAAGCAAATTTTCCTCTGCAATTCTTGCCTTCTGATAGGCCTTCTTAGGTCTTGCGTATAAATTACTCTTTCTTATCATTCTTCTTCTTTATGCCTCCCGATTGTGTCTTCTTTGTTCTAAAGTGAGATCTTGTTCTTTGTCCTCTGACTGGAAGTTTAGCTGCGTGTCTCATACCCTTGTAACTTCTTATTTCCTTAAGTCTCTTGATATCGAACTCACGCTTCATGTCCAAGTCGGTACCGTAGAAATGTCCTGCTTCTCCCGTTTCTGGGTCTAAACGTCTGTTCTTCATCCAATCTTGAACTGGAAGAACTTTTATGAAATCTTCTATCTTATTTAGATCATCTTGAGTTAATTCGGATATCTTCTTTCCCCTTGGTAAACCCATCTTGAGACATATGGCATTGGAGATTGACCAGGATATTCCTTTAATTCTTGTTAAACCTGCATAAATATTTCTTGAACCTGGAATGTCATAGCCGAAAACTCTGATAAGCATTTCATTGCTTTGCTCTTGAGGACGTTTAGATTCTTTTTTTACTTCCTGCTTTGCTGACTTTGTTGAGTCTTTCTTCTTTTCTGGTTGTGATTTTTCTTTTTCTGCCATTTTATTTTATGAATAGGTTGAATCTTTGTCTTTCCAAAAGCTCTTCGACGATTCTTTTTTCGATAGCCTTTTTAGGGTCTGGAAGATTTGACACTCTTGCTTTCATGTCCTCGAAGGATTCGAAAGGTTTATTTTTTCTTTCTTCGATGATTTCTTGCGTGTGTTTCTTTCCAAAACCAGGAATCAATTCGATTTGATGCAATCGAAGGTTGATAGAGGGAGCGTTGTTAAAGAAATCTACATATTTCTTCTCCTGCTCCGCAACTACGGTTTCGACGTATTCTTGAAGTTGGATCTTCGCAGTCTCTGTTAACTTCTCACGGGACAATCGTCCTGCGATGTAGTATATCTTATCTCTCTTGTCCGGACCTATATAAACCTTTTCCTTTGTTGCAAGAGTAACTCCTCGGCGTGGAATAAGTTCAAGAACGGCTAAAGTTTTTTCTCCGATGGCTTGAGCTATTGGACTCATCCTTCCACCCGATACTGGATAGCCATAGGGTAGGAAATCTAGTATAATTGCGTAGTCTTCTTTCTCTGTCATTTTAGTTTTTAAGTACGTTTAGAATTGTAGTTGATTCCTCTTCAGTCAAACTCGAATCAAAGAAAATTTTTGCCAGCTCTTCTGAATCTTCCGGCATGAAGTCAATTATCTTAACGATATGGTCTGCCTTCATTTTTGGATTATTTAGTGCAACTAGAGCCTCGGCAATTGCCTTTGCTTTTTCAACCGTACCCGTTGCAAACTTTTTTACATATTCAACGACTGGCTTTTTTTCATCTACGTCTTTCAAATATGATTTTACTTCTATCAATGCGAGTGGAGTTTTGCTGACTATCATTTTGCTTCAGGATTTGTAATTTTTTTAAGATGAATTGCTGGTAAAGAATATCTTTTTTTCTTTCCAAGGTCTGCAATTTCAACATAGTAGCATGATCCTCTCTTCTCAATGACCTTTCCAGTTCTTCCGTTCAATCTATGGGAGTATTGGAATGGAATGCTTAGTTCTCTGGCAACAGCTACATAGTCTCCTGGCTGATATTTCTGGAAAAATCTTGTAAATGAGAATTTCCCTCTGGTTCTTGAATTTTTATTTCTGAGCATAGGAATATCTGATAAAGTTAGTTTAAAAAGCTTTTTATTGATAAAAATGAGAATTTATTAGAATTATCTGCTTCGTGGAGAACTGTCGGAGATTGAACCCTGGAATAGGTTTCCTGTTTCCTTTGCTTTCTCCATGCTGGATAATATGTTAAGATATTGTTTCTCACCCCAGACACCAACACCACAATTCTTACAGACTCCTAGAACTGCGTCCTCTCTTATGTCTGTCTTACAGTATAAACACTTGTTTGCCATCTTTTTATAACGCATAATATTGCAAAGGGTATATAAATATTCTTATTCTGTTTTATATATGAAAAATAAGCTAATTGGAAGGCCCGTTTTGTTCTGGATTGGTGTTGCGGTGGCCATAATTTTGTTTGCGAGCTATTTTATGACTCTTCCGGGAGATTCTGGTGATAATTATAACGTCGACACTTCACTTTTAGGAATAATTATATTCTATAATCCTTGGATTCTTGCTTTTTACTTGATAATTGCAGTCGTTTTAGTTTGGTTTGGAATTGCAAGATAGAAATTAAGCCATACTTCCTACTGATTGGTGTTTTATATGTACATAATTTTGTGCTTCCATTATAAGACTTTGCGGATCTTCCATAAAATCTCCCAAATCAACTTTCCTTTGAAATATCATCTCTAATCCTCTGGTAAGACGATCATTATTCACTCTTCGCTGTGCGATAGGATCGTACTCTTTTAAAGTAAACGTACCAATCGGTACTCCGGTGTGCAATGGATTTGTAATTAATTCCAGATAGCTAACGGAAGAAACTTCTCCATTGTAAACGATTCCTGTCGGAGTTCGACTAGATACTCCATCTAGATGAATATGTCTTTGTTCGTGGGAATAACCTGCTATTAAATGCGTGGCATCTAGGGCCATCTTGCCGAGATAATCTGTAAGTGGTTGATCCTTTCCAAAATCTTCGAAGAAAGCTAGTGCTAAGTTTAAATCTTTTGCCGTGTCACCTTCCGGAATAACTAGAGCCATGGAGAATGGAACTGGTTTTAAAGTAATCTTACTTTTATCTCCAGATTCTCTATTGAATTTAGCGATTCCATCAAACGCTCTAATCGGCTTTTCCAATTGGGGGTTATAATCTGTCATAAATTCCCCTCGGAAAGTTGCCTTTTAAAGCTTTTGTATTTTTACTACTGATAAAGATACTTTAATTTGATTGGGGAGAAATTATTTCCCTTTCAGATTGTTGATGTTAAGGGCAAAGGTAATCTCAAAGAGTTCATTCAAACTCTTGATTAGGAAGATTTGTTGGAATCCTTCTTTGTTTTTACCTTTGGCTAGTTTTTCTGATGATTCCATAAGCGATAGAATGGATGCATCTATTTCGGTAAACTGTTCCATGTTTATTGTTGTTGGTCGTAGTTTATCTAGAAGGACGGCAATCTGCGAAAGAAATTTTATTTCTTTGCTGGTAACGGTATGATATTTCTTGAAATAACGAATTGTGTCCCCAAGATTCTCTAGAATACCTATTTTTTCATACCTAATAAAATTATTGCTTCCCTTTGAAAAATTAGCACTCAAATTACGTTGAATATAAAAAGCAAGTCGATTGACTTCCCGATCAACTTTTTTTAACTCCTCATATTTTACAGAAGTATTCTTTACCTGTTCAAGCATATTGAGAAGTTTCCAATATATCTGATTTTCTGCTTGGGCCATGCTTTGCTCGTCGGCAGTGCCTAAATCCACAATATGTAGAGAATCCTTGGTTTCATTAATGATTTCGAAGCCTATGGTATTCTGAACAACCTCTTTTATGTGTACCATCTTTTTTGATGACAAACCTGTAAATGTTACATCCTTAATGCCTTGCTTGTATATTGAAACCATTATATCCCTCATTAATTTTGAATCTGGAAGTCCGGTAAGATCGTAGGTGGTGGTGTTTGCTGACTTTATTCTGTTTAGACTTGATACTATGAGTTCTGCATTCACCTCCTCGATGTTTACATCTTCCCCGCCCTTGAGGCCGAATCGTTCAGTCCATTCCTTTGGTAAGGACACTGTAAGGCTTGAGGGGCCTTGTTTCACCAGCTTTCTTCTCATGTTATAATTAGTTCTTTAGTACTTATAAACCTAACTCTGGTCGCATATATATCATATATACATAATATAGATATATGATAATTTGCCTATAAAATTAAGGAAAACAAAATGGAAAGCGAAAAAACAAACAAGCAAGAGAATAGGATAAGAATAAGCGCAGCTAGTCTAGCAAGGATTATGATTGATGGTAAATTACTAGTTGGTTTAAACAAGAGTAGACTGAAGGCAGGTAAAAGGGTTTACACAATGTTTGGTGGTGGACTAGAGTTTAATGAGAAGGTTAGGCCCTATTTGCAAAGTCTTGACGCAGTGTTTGAAAAGGGAAATGATATTAGATTAGATATTCCTGAAGCTAAGGTTGGAGAATTGGAAAGTTGGTTCTACAAGAGACAGGACAGAGAGCTGGATGTCTACAGAGAATTGAAGGAAGAATTTGTTGAAGAAGAACATGTTTTATCAGAACTTGAAGAGACTGCTGTGCAGAGACAATATCTTTTCACAGTAAGACAAAGAGCTGTGAGCGACAGACCTGGACAGAGCGATAAGATTACTCAGAGGTACTTGGAAGTACACAAGGTAGAACTTGATCAGAGATATGTAGATTCAATCAAGGCATATCTTAAGACAGAGGACTGTAAGCTGGCTCTTGTATCGCAGGACGAAGTTCTTAATAAGAAAACTGCTTCTGGAGTAGACATTGCAGTCGATCCTGCAGTATTTGATGGAATGGCACAATGAAAGAGATATCGGTAACAGTTTTAGTTGGAATTCCTGGAACAGTAGGAAGTATAGCTCTAGCTAAGGCATTTGCGTCGGGTGGTCCTGATGATCCTGAGGGTCCAAGGCCTCCAGAGAAGGTAAAAGATTACAATTCCCCAGAAAGAATTGGGATTGATGATGATAATCCAAATGCTAAATATGCAGGACACGGCATTAACAATCGCCAGAGAAGCTGGTTAGAAGCCACCTATGGATTGCCTAGCGACAAGTATTCTAAAGTCTAAAAAAAATAAAAAAATAAGTTAGAATTTTATTGCCCAATTCCCGTTAATTACACTCGTCCTCAAATTCGAATCCGACTTTCATAAGCAGACCGAGCGACGCAAGACCGCATATCACACCTCCGGCAAGGGAATTAAATCCGGCCAGCTCATCGGCGTGATCTTGAATGTATACTGTATGGGGCTGATTCACACAAACATAGGGTTTTCCAGTTGACCTAGAAGTACCTTGCGAGTATGCAATGTGTGGGGTTTTACAATATTCTGTTTTCATTTCAGCGAGGCCACCTATAGCAAAACTAGTGTAAACTAAATTTGCTCCTGAAGCGATAACCATAGCTAAGAGCGCAGAATAAAGATATTTTCCAGGCAAGATTTTGTTTAGAGTTTCTTCTAATTTCATCTTATTCTTCACCTCCTTTCAAAGTTATTCCCTGATTAGGGAAATATGAGGTAATTTGATTAGGCTCGGCGCCGATGAAACCTTCTTCTAAATAAGTGTAATCGATATTCTCGCTCTTGGTATTCATTGTTGTTTTCCATTTCTTGGATCTCCTTCAATAATCTAAGAAAATGGTGTTAAATATGAATTATGTATATAAAATATATATCATATATACATTACATTGATATGCGTCCTATATCTAGGAATATTGAGATCGTGAGGTCTTGGAGAAAAACAAAATGAACGAACAAAAACTGAATGAAGAGAAAGAATGGCAGAACATTCATTCCAAGGCAATGGAAATATTTAATGAGAAGAATAAATCACGAGATGATTGGTTGCTTGTGGCACAGATTCTAGATAAATATAGGGAACATAATAAACATTACGAGTGTGTTTATATGAGCAGCCATACAACTAAACATTTAGCTCCTAAAACATTTAATTGGGTTCATTCTGATCCGATAGGTTACTGTTATTGGAGGGCTGGAAAGTTTGACTTGGCTAAGAAGTCTAATCTTAGACAAGCTGAACTGTTTGTGTTCTATCATCATCCTCAATCTTTTGATCAAGGCAGGTCTATTTCAGCAATTTATGAGCATGCTGAACAGTTTGATAAAGCACTTGAACATTTAAGGCAATGGCTTACAAATCCTAAAAGATATACTGATGATAAATATGATGAACTTGCCAAGAAAAAGATTTCTGAGCTGGAAGCAAAAATCAAATCTGCTGCGGAGGAAGCACAATGACTCAAAATTCAGAAATTGAAATGGTAAAGACTAATTTGAGCAAGGTAGTGAAAACTGAAATTGGTAAGGTAGAATATCAAACTTTGGAAGATAAGTTTGTTGTAGCTAAAGTTTGGAGTGAAGAT
>SESG01018915.1_pt1 | contig 11042 bp, 10 predicted proteins | sample 3171421 | NCBI WGS metagenome assembly SESG01 (sample SAMN10866946, study PRJNA518727) | freshwater metagenome | biome: subpolar coniferous forest; feature: holomictic lake; material: water; isolation source: holomictic Lake 227, 6 m and 8 m depth | place: Canada: near Kenora, Ontario | collected... | reverse complement strand
ACAGGTCTCCGAAAGACAAAGGATAGTGGTGAAGTTGAGGAAAAGCCAATACGGCTAAAGAAGTGGTGGCGAAAGGATGGAAACAGATATCTGATCGTGCTTCGGTATGGTGCCCGCACATTGTTTAATGAGGCAATTGTAGCGGGTTCACAGGTGGAGGTTCATAAGGTTCTTGAGGGGACCATTGATACCTGCATGGCGGGGCACTTTGATAAAGTTCTTCAGAGTGTCAACCGTGCGAAGCGTAAGAAGGCAACCCAGTGAGGTTGATGATGAATAAGACATGGTATATTATCGTTGTTTCTGATAATATCGAATGAACTTTGACTATCTATAATGATCATCGTGAACCGTAATATCCGCATACCTGTCAACTGAAAATACCATAAGTCAAATTACTGTAGAAATGAATTAGGCGAACGCTAAGCACTGACAAAAATATCAATTAGCTCACTTGCGTCGAATTCATAAGTTTGGTGACTTAGCGTCTTTCCTAATAGATCGCCAAACTTAACTGTTGAAATTACCCACCTAGAAGTTAAAGTATCTATCAGATATATCTCGTCTGGTAATTTTTCATAACTCGAAATGCTGTTAACAACCTGTTCGTACGCAGTATTGAAAGCAATATCAGAACCTACTAACTCTAATGCCAATACGGATGTTAACCCCATTGATTTGTGGGAGCTTAACTTAGGAAGTTTATCATCGAGAGCCTTCATAACTTTTGTATGGAGTTTAACGCCATGCGGATCTGTATATTGCCTTACATCGAGCATACCCTGTAAACCCTGCAGAGGGTATGATAGGATAAGCCTCATAACAAAACCTTCACCAATGGGCGACCCAGTAATTTCATAGTGTTTCCTTTCGCAAGCAGGCTCCTTTGAAATATTGTGAAGCTGCCGAGCAGCTGTATAAATCCATTCTTTTAGAGTGTTTAACAGGCCTACATTGCGAAGGATGTTTTTTGGGGTTTGATTGAAGCATAATATATAAAACCCAGGAACATTAAAGTATTCTGTCTTTATCGCATCACGAAATTTCATAAAATATCTATGGCGGTCTGCGTTTATTGATGTGATAATTCGTGTGTGCTCGATTGCATAACCTTCCTGGCCAAGGATTACCTTAATATCAATATCTTTCAAGCAATCGACTGCTCTCAGGTTTGTTATTAAGTTTGATTTTGTGCGTAGCAAACCAGTTCTAATTTCTAAAATCCTTATGATTGCATCACAGCATCGCCCTTCGGTTTCTCTGGAAAACTGGTCAAATGACCTAGCGTTTACAATTGGCATTTTATAACTCTATCGCTATTATTTGGCGCATTCAATCATGACAACTGATTTTATACTATTAGCACTAACATCGGCAGGATCGCTCTTAACAGTTGATAATGATGTCTTATAAGGCACCCCCCTTGAATCCAGAAAGTCGCGAACAACACTAGATTTTAATGCAAAGTTTATATTTTGTGGCATGCTCCCTGTTGCCTTTGCAATTGCAATTGGGTCAAGAGTTGAAACTACAGTGCCTACGACATTACCAGAAAAATCAAGCACGGGACCTCCTGAATTACCAGGCTGTATGGGAGTGCTAATTTGAATTAAGCGACTATCATCTCCAATGCCTGCTAGAGCAGTGACTGTTCCAATAGAAGTTTGAGGTTGCGTCGCTAATAAACCGGCATAAGGATAACCAAGTGCAAGAACGCCGTCACCGGCCCTAATTCCAGCACCTTCACGAAAGCTTAACGCTTCGATATTTGGCATCAACCCTTTTATTAAGGCAATATCATTATGCGAATCAGTAGCAACAAGTTCCGCGTCAACAGCTTGGTGGAACTTACTAATCTTTATTGTACTACAGCCATCAACGACATGATTTGCTGTTATAATATCACCTAAAGTGTCAATGGCATACCCAGTTCCGACGCTTACAGCAGCAGATTTCTGAGATGGGGGCGGGGGTGGTGGAGGTGGCGGTGGCGGTGGCAATTGAGGCGGCTCAACCTCCTGGCGTGTATTTGATTTAGATGAAACAAATTCTCTATTGAGCATTCCCCTAATTCCACTAACGCCTAACTTATGAATATCGCAATGCTTTACATATTCCGTGCCTTTAAATTCAATTTTCATGTAGCCAGTGCCACCCCATGTGTCAATGTCATTCTTGTAAGTGCCATGCCTAACGCATCCGATCACCTCGTAGTTAGCAAGATTAATTGCGAGGCCATAATAAGATAGGTTGCATGCATGTGGCGTGCACCCGCTTATCAAAATCCAGCCATTATCCTCAATAACTGCTTGAGAGTTTCTCATTTCTAAAAATAGTTTGGCGATGTCATTGCCAAATGCAGATTTAAGACGAACCGATAATTCATTTATGTCAAATATCGTATACCCATCTACATCGTCAAATGGAGATTTACCTACCCATGACTTTAGGTCACTCGGGGAACTAAACAAACCAATATCTTTTGGCTTCCAATCATCAGCCTTTTTCTTTATTGATGAAACCTCATTTACAGTAAGCTTACTTTCAGCAGCCTTAACTAGAGACAATACATCTGACTGATTTTTTGTATCGATCATGCGATCTTTTGATAATATAAGCCAGAACAACGCCTCCCTTATGTCTTTTTTAGTTCCTTCACCATTCAGAAGATTTTCCCCAAACATGTACTGAGCATAACCATGCCCAATCTCAGCAGCTTTATGAAACCATATATTTGCTGTAGTTGCATTCTTCACAACATAGTGACCTGTAGAGTATAAAACACCAACTTTGAATATAGCATCCGGATATTGTAATTCAGCAGACGATTTATAATATGAAATCGCTACATTAGGGTTATGCGGGTGGCCATTGCCGAAATCCGCCATTAATCCAAGATAGTATCTGGCCTCAGGAATTCGCATCTCACGTAATGGCCAAATATATCTAAGAGACTTTGCGTAATCACCACGCATATATGCATCAACTCCGAGCCTGAGATTTTCATTTGACGACAATACAGGCATCTTATTAAGACCGGAATTTGTATAGTACCATGACTTTCCACCCATATCAAATATAATCTGCTCATCAGTTTTTATATAACGAGCGGCAAAGCAATCTCCAAGATTTTCAGATATAAAAACTGGGACCTTTGTGAAGTCCAGTATTTTTGAAGTATGGGGGCATATCTGTCCGCCAAGCCAATAGTGTAAAATTACAGCTTTAGGGTTTGACTTATTTGGTATCACGTCACTTATATAAACATGATCCGCATAAGCAACATTTTCAATTACAGTGCCGTTGACAATTATAGAATGCGTTCCATTATTATTGATTATAGAGACTGGGCCAAATGAACTTAACTTCATATCTTCTTCAAGTGCGTTTGCGTATGAATAACTAGCAAATAATGTCGCGACTACAATCGCAATTATACTAAGGCTAAATGTTGTTAACAAACCCTCCACAAGGTGACATGCGGCTTTATTGATCGGCGGCCTTATGTTTACATAGATATCCATTATGCCGTCTTTCGGAAAAGTTTTCTAAATGAGTAGTATACTATCTGAGAAACGAGTGCAATCCAATGCTAATGTGTACGCTCAAAAACCTCACTTAATCCGAAAAATGTGATGTTTAGACATAACCCTTTGTAATCACAGGCTGTCATCCATCGTTTGACCTTCGCCCAACCTGGAAACATAATAATAAACAGGTGAAGCAGGATTAAATGAGGTTCTGACATGCCACAAGCCCGCGTCCTTACCGACCATGAGCAAAAGCGTATCCTTGCTGTGGTCGCCCAAACCAAACACGCACCACGAAATCGGATGGCTTTCATTCTGAGCTATCAGGCCGGAATGAGGGTGGGGGAAATCGCCGCACTGACAATCGGCGATGTGTTCGAGGCCGACTCGAAGACGGTGCGATCCCAAATCCGTCTGTCATCGGACATCACCAAGGGCGGTCATGCACGGGTGGTGTTCGTCTCCGACCGGCTTCGGAAGGAACTGGACCGATATCGGGAGCGACTCGGGGAAAATCTGAAACCCGAACGGCCCCTGTTGATGACCCAAAAACGAACCCCGTTTTCGGCGAACACCCTGTGCCAGCTCATGGGCGATCTGTATGACGCCGCTGGTCTCGACGGAGCCACCAGCCATTCCGGTCGGCGTTGGTTTATCACGAAGCTCGCACACAGCGGAATTTCGGCGAAGGTGATCATGCAACTGGCCGGGCACAAGCACCTGACAACCACCCAGCGGTATATAGAAGTGAATGACGACCTGATGAGGGCGGCGGTGGAGGTGCTGTAAGTCAGCCAATGTCCGATGATATTATAACGTTGGACTGGACAATTAGAATCCACCATGCCGACGAATAATTTCAGCAGCAGTTTCTCTACCGTATGCCTCGGCGACATTTAAAGGTGTGCGACCTTGATCGTCGAACGCATTGACGTCCTCGCCAGCGGAAATCAGGCGAACAATGTCAGGCAAGGCTCCGAACGCCGCTGCTACATGCAGAGGCATTCCGTATTGGTTGGAGATGCCGGGAACTGACATGGCCGCCTCCAGATACATGCTATCAACCCCAAAACTTCTACCATATCTTGATCATGTGCGGTGCGGTGAAAAGAACGTTTGGGTCCAGTTGATCGGGACTGTGGCTATTTGCCGGCCGTCACGACGCGGGTGATGACGGTGATGCTCGCCGAGGAATATTGAGAGGCGGCGGCGAATGCTCGATTGTAAGCTTATAGATAATGAGTGACGGACTGTGTGACGTCTGTGCGTCATCCGCCACAAGAGCCATGCTGGTCGTAGGGGAAACAAAGTTGTTGAACGGATCGGGCTGCATGTTGCTTGTAACGATCCAGTGCCTACCAATATATCGTGAGCATTATATATTATCGTATAAATTCAATATAGATGGCCGTCAGCACCAAAACCTGTTGCATAGTTACTAACCATTGGATACAGATAATGGGAGGGGGGCTACCGGGGCTACCGGGGCAAAATCCCAAACATTTTTTAAACGGAGGCGACGATGGCGCTGATCCTGGCAAAAAACACAACGGATTTCATAATCCAGAACGATTTATGGTATGTTAATGGGAAGCGTAAATATTATTATCGCTTCGATCAGGAAAGTAAAGAGTGGCTTGAAGTTTCAAAGGACGGCATCGAAAGTCAAGAAGTAGTAACGCCTCCAAATCCAACGTCACCCGGTAGCATTAAAGTAACTCCAAAATCTCATATTCAGCAGTTTTATAAAAAAATGGATAATATGAAGCGCGTTGTTAATGGAATTCATCGCGGCCTATCCCCACGCCCTGGGTATAAATCAATATTTGAAAGGGGCGCTTGGCTAAGCCCGATAATTGACGCGAACCACACGCCCCATCCAATTTTTGAAACACTCATGGTTTCTCTATCGGGTGGCAGGAGTGATGTAAAGGAGTGTCTCGAAAGAATGCTTCTCCACAAGTTATATTACCCCGATGATATAAGAATGCCCGCTTTGATAATGTGGGGGCAAGGAGAGACAGGCAAAGGCCGCTTCTACGCGATGTGCACCAAAATCTTTGCGGATAATGTTGCGAGCAACATGGATACTGATCGCTTTTTTGGAGACCTGAATAAAATTATTCAGGGAAAAGCAATTGTTTATATTAATGAAATTGTGATGAACAAAGAAGAAACCAAACGCTTGAAATTTCAAGTGACTGAGGAGCAAACCTTAACTCGTGGTGCGTATAACGATGCCCAGAAGGATCAGAATCTGGTTTGGTGGTTCGTATCCCATAACTATGAGAAGGGTAATACTAACAAAGGTTTTCCAATACAACTTGATGGCGATTCCCTCAATGGAGTTAGAGGGGGCGCTGACCGTCGTTGGTTCGTAATTGAGCACAAGCCAGGAAAAACTTTTAACTATTGGATTGAAAATTCTCCTGACTATCGGAGATATCTTGAGATTGAAAATGATCTAATCAAAACTCTTAATGATTACAGAAATATAAAAGCAAATTTGCTGGAGGATGATGTTGCTATTATGCACTGGCTTGGCTCGTTGGTGTTAAAATATGGAGAGCCCGAAGAAAATTCCAACTTACCGTGGGACAAATTCGAATCTACGATCTGGGGAGATGATTATCAAAGGGCATGCAGCCTTGACACAATTGTTAATAACAATGAGCTATCTCCCCAGGACAACCTATGGAACGCAGTATTTGATTCAGACGAATTTGAGAAAGTCTACACCGGGGCGCTTTACCGTTATTTCGTAAGCAAAGGAAATACACTTCAGTTCAAATCATCTGCAGGCTTTGGTAAGTCACTCAAGGCGTGGATGGTTGAACAAAAGTTTACAGAAACCTGGAACTATAATGAGGACAACTACTGGTATCGAAAAAATGTTGGAGAACGAACGGGCAAAAATAAGCGAGATACCATTGATGAATCAAATGAAGGGGTAATTTTATTCCCGTCTGCGCGCAGTTTAGACGAAGTCGTTTCTGAGTTTAATGTTAGCAAACTTGCGGCATTGCCAGAGGTATCGACTACCGAGAATTTCTTCGAATGGTATGACGCCTGTTGCGATGATGAGGGAAATACAAAGACGCCTCAAGAACGGTTCGATATGTTCGATACAAAAAGTCGTGGCAGGAGTATTCGGTATCGGGAGCTGAAATCAGAAATCCAAACAAAGCAGATGCTTGATGATGCTACAAAGTTTTCAACTGGCGCGAAGTATACAGATAATACATACATAAGAGTTATGCAAATGCTCGACGATGGTGATTTTAAAGAGCTCGTTGACTACCTATATGAAAATTACAGAGCCTCATTTAGAAAGGTTAACATTAATCCAGTTGCGCTGTGCGAGCAGCAGATTAAATTTAGGGAAAAGTTTAATCCAGATGCTATTGCTGGACTGAAAAAGCAGTTTAAAGACTTGTTCAATGCCAAGGAGTGCATCAGGTGGCTTGAAACTCGTGAGGATGAAGAGACTGTTAGATTCATCAAGGAGGTATTAACAAAAACTGACCCCAGTCTGGTTAGCTGATCGTGATATCGGTCGCTTATGATCGCACACATGCGCCGGAGGTCGAAATGACAGATGAAGTTGACTATCTTACAATTATCGATTCCCAAATTGCTCCAAAACCTCGCGGTCTGGCAAAGCCCAAGCCGCCTCAAAAGGCTGTCAAGAAAACGAGCAAGGTCGGGCGCCAATCAACTGGTGTGGAGGCAATCCCTATAAACATCATCCTTCATGATGTTATGAAACTTTCCACGTTCATTGGTGTTGATAGGGTCCGGTGGGAGTCTGATGCGGAATATATTAATATCTACATGGCCGATGTTATGGAAAAAACTGTTTTTGTTGATGTATCAGTTGTTAATAATGTTGGAATTGCGGGGAGCTTCTCGGTTAAGAATGGGCGGCAGTTGGTTCAGGTTCTTGCGAACGAGCGGTATCCTGCCGAAATTAAGAATGAGAAATTTAGTTCGTATGAGCGGGTCGATCAAGGTGACCCAAAAAGTAAACTTACTGAATTAATTGAAGATCGGCCATCATGGATTACAATTGGCAGGTATCAGCACAAACTAGATTCCCCTATTTTTGCCCCAAAGGTAATACTTAAAAACGAACCAAATTGGGCAATAGAACTTCGTGTTGATGATTCCAAAATATTTGACCAGTTTATTCGGTATTCAAAATATATGAAGGGTAATGCAACCCGCTTTAGAGCAAGGCCGATTGGTCGGACTCTCCAATTTGAGATATTTGATAATGATGGAAATGTTGTTGAGATCGATATCGGTGAGTGCTTAGGCTTTGATCGGCCATGGCATTGCACATACGTTATTGAATCCTTCCTGCGAGTTATATATGCCGCAAAATCAATAACGATTACAGACATGTACTTACAAATTTGTAGCGTGACGGGGTTAATGAGGGCAAGTTTTTCAAAGGGCGACGCGTTGTACCAGTTGATTATCCCAGGCCATCCATCACAGTAACCCAACGGCCAATTTGAAATGGACCCATGTTTAAAAGCAACAAACCGGCACAATTATCGGCTATGCCGTAAGGTGACCCATCGCCTCATTGATTCTTGCTGTAGATAATTCAAAATACGATTGAATTTGCTCGATCCCGACAAACTTTCTTCCCGATAAAATTGCTGCCACGCCTGTGCTGCCCGATCCCATCGTTGGGTCCAGGACTGTATCTCCTGAATTTGAATACGTACTTATAAGATATTGCATTAGTTCAATTGGTTTTTGAGTCGGATGAAGGCCATTAACTTTTGGAAATGGGAACTGCTTTATGGTGCTCCGATTTGCATAGGCAGACTTTGGTATGACTGATGTTGGGTATCGCGACCCGTCATTCTCTTGAGCAATCTTATTCCTACATATATTTGACGCCTCGCTATATTTTATAATTCCATCTTTCGCGGGAGCCCTTCTGTATGGCTTGCCATTATGCGTAATAATTGGGTTGTAAATTATCGGCCCCTTGTTAAATATTAGAATGTTCTCGTGATTTTTCATCGGCATGTATTTAGCATGAAAAGGGCATGTCCCTCTTGGCTTTTCCCATATGCACTCATGATGAAACATATTCGGATTTGACATCACCAGTTGCGAGGTGAATGGCTGGTGAGCCGTGAATACGAGTGTCGCTCTTGGAGTCGTGATTCTAAGGAGTTGGTCCCAAATCTCACTAAACGGTAAAACCGTATCCCAGGAGCACGATGTGGTTCCATAGGGAAGGTCAGCCATGACCATATTAACGCACTCATCTGGGAGGTCTGCCATAATCTTAAGGCAATCCCCATGAAAAAGTGTAGCCGGACTTTTTGTGTCAAGCGATAATGTTGGGCGAGCATCAACTTTTAGCAGGCCAGTATCGAAATTATCGGCCGCGAAAAGTTCAGGGAAAAACTCACTGAGTTTATTCGAGAGTTTTCTTGGTCTGTTAACTAACGCTTGCATGGCCATGCTCACAATTTAGGTGAAAACATAGTAACCCTATCATGGCAGACAGAGGGCGTCAAGAGAAACTCTCAGTAGCGGAGCGAACACGGATAGACTATGCTTCATAATAGTGAGCTTGTTCTATGGAAAATGCCCATGGCAAGGCCATGGGCATTTAATTTATGAGTTACTTGTATCAAAAAATATTTCCTCGATACGCTTTTTATTCAGTATATAATATCCATCAGTATGCTTTCCCTTAGAGGTCGCCATATTAACTGTCTCAACCATAACGTCATCCGGCAGCACAATTATTAATGTACATGTCATATCAGGTCTGACTATAGCAATAGCCCCAGTTAGAATTTCACAGGTTTCATGGTTGTAAAAGTATCCTCCAATTTCACCACCGGGTAAACCTTGCGACACCAGTTTTTCAAGAACCATTTTAATGCGGTCAATATCAGAATCGCTTTGTATATTAGGTTCTAATTTCGCCATTGAATCTAATTTTGAGAGCCCGAAGTCATTGTAACAGTATCCGTGCAATGCTTGGTACTTGGCATAGTATGACTGGTTTGTTTTGCTGAACCTTTGCTCATGGAATTCAAGCTTCAATGTTGGTTGTCGCCCCTTCGTCGATTTATTTTTGAAATACTGAATTGTGATTTTGTCAGGTCTGCGTTCAGATAATTGAATTACCCTTGAAGGTGTACCCCTTGTCCCTGCGGCTGTCACTTGTGCGTTTTCGTTGTCCGGACAGCCAAGGATGCGTTCCAGCATTTCCTCAAGGCGCGTCAATCTGGCGTCGATTTGGGCGTCGCGTTCGGCAATCGCACGCATCAACACCTCGCCAACATATCTTTCTAAATTACTTATAGAAATAAGCGGCATCTCTAAATTGCCATTGAAGGTCTCGAACTCCTCGACAGAAAAGTCGAGACCATTGTTGTCGATTGTCTTCGAAGAAGAAGGCGGAGCAAAATCATTGTGTTGCCCGACCTCGAAAGACCCCTCGATAGAGGGGTCGAGAGCGAGGTCGAGGCCATTGCCTTTAATTGCCTTCTTCTCCAAGGCAATATTAAGGCAATGGTGTCGAGTTGTGGCTCGACCTTTTTGTCGAATTATATGTCGAGTTCTATTAATATCAATTCCTTGTGTTCCATCTAAAAATCCGTCCATTTTATTACTCCAATTCGTAGCCATAAAATTACCCCCAGAAGTTGCTTGGACGGCCTTCTGGGGGTTGGAACAGGGCACTAAAATCAGTGCCAAGGAATGGCTGTAAAATTATATATTACTGCTCCAATAGCATCAAACTTGCCGTCCAAAGTTTGTTGATGCGATATAACTATTTATCGATTCTATTGAAAGTTGCTCAATATATCAATTTATATTCTCATCAAATAAGTACAATTGGTTATAAATAGGCGAAGGGCTTGCTCAAAAGCCCGAACATATAGGAGGAATAGCGAATGAAATATTGGGAGATATTTAGTAATGAAAATCGAGAGATATCGGAGGATTTTGAGGGGATATCAAATGCTGCCGACAGGAATATGAAAGCTGCAAAATGCCAAAAGAAGCAGGCGCAAATTCTAAAAACGAAGGGCTCCCTTACCAATCAACAGAAACAGCTCAGTGATATTAACAAGGACGGTGTCTGACATGACGGACTTAGGTGAGGCACTGTTTTCTGTGATTAATGAGATGAGGCGAATAGGATATGGGGTATCTGACAATCGATTCTCCGAATTAATGTTAGCAAAATCAAAGCGGTATGTTTCGTGGCTTCGTGCTTCAAATCATCAACCGTGTATCGAATCAATGGTCAATCTTTATGTCCGGCTAGATCATATGGCGGATGATTTTAAAAATGCCGGCGATATTGCTTCGGAAATTGAAATTGAAGCGATAACTGATCGCCTATGGGATGCAATTCGGGAGGCATCTCTAACCAGTTTGCCAAACCGCCGAAGCGACCGCCGGCATGATGGCGATGGCCGGCAGGGCGATCTTGCCCTGTGAGATGTCAACCCATCA
>SESG01023666.1_pt1 | contig 11046 bp, 5 predicted proteins | sample 3171421 | NCBI WGS metagenome assembly SESG01 (sample SAMN10866946, study PRJNA518727) | freshwater metagenome | biome: subpolar coniferous forest; feature: holomictic lake; material: water; isolation source: holomictic Lake 227, 6 m and 8 m depth | place: Canada: near Kenora, Ontario | collected... | reverse complement strand
AGAAGGATGACCTAAAGGAATCCCCATTGAGGTGATAAAATCATGTTTAATGCGACCTCTTCAACGCAAAATACCCATAACCCGCTTCTCAAGCGCCTCGTCACTTTGATTCTGCTTCTGAATCTCCTTGTTGTCGGTATTGTTTGCCTTACGGTTCAAAACAGTAAAACGCATTATGAAAATCAGGCAAAAATTACGACCAGAAACATTTCTCGCATCCTTGATGAAAATATTTCCGGGGTTTTTGAAAAGGTCCATATCGCATTGCATGCGGTTAGTGATGAAGCAGAACATCAGCTTGCACTCGGTACTATTCAGAAAGGGACACTGGACAGCTTTATCACACGGCAGCATTCCCGACTGCCGGAATTGATCTCCTTCAGGGCTACCAACGCTGCTGGTGATGCCATGTATGGAGCACAAGTAAAAGCCGTCACAACCACAAGCCTCGCTCAACGTGATTATTTTGCGTATCTGCGGGATAATCCGAATGCTGATATGGTCATTTCAAAACCAATCTTAGGCGGCATTACCGGAAAATGGATGGTTATTCTTGCCCGCCGCATCAACCAACCGAACGGCACTTTTGCAGGACTGGTCTATGCGGGTATTGGGCTTGACGACCTATCACACGGCTTCGCAGAGCTAAACATAGGAAAGCAGGGCGTAATTGCCCTTCTTGATGCAGATTTGTCTCTGATTGCCCGTTATCCGGAGCCCACATCCGCTGGTGTGAAGATCGGCCAAAAAATCGGTTCGAGCCAATTGCTTGCTCTTATTAAATCAGGTAAGACTGCGGAAACATACAAGACGACGAGCAGCGTTGATGGTATTGAGCGGGTATTTTCCTACCGTAGACTCTCAAACAAACAATCATTTTATATAGTCACAGGACTGGCCCCTCTTGACTATCTTGCAGGATGGCGCAGAGAAGCTCTACAAATATCAGTAGGTTGGGCATTTTTTTGTATCGTTACGGTTGTATTTACCACGCTATTTTACCGGGGGTGGAATCGCACCAGAGAGGCCGAACTTGCTACAATAAAGAGCGAGCAGCGCTTCCGCTCTTATGTTGAAAACGCCAATGATCTTATCTACACATTATCTCCGGCAGGAATTATTACCTATATAGCGCCGAACGTAAAGTTACTGCTGGGTTATCTGCCATGCGAGCTTATCGGCACTTCGCTTGGGCTTCTAATTCACCATGAGGATCTTTCTGCATACCAAACTTTTCTGCAGCAAATCCAGGATGACGGAATTAAACTGAACGGCCTTGAATACCGCATACAACATAAAAATGGAGACTGGCTCTGGCTAATGTCTAATGCGTTATTCGTGACGGATGCAACTACCGGTGAAAGTTCATTATTTGGGGTTGGCCGTAATATTAACGATCGAAAGCACATGGAAGAGGCATTACTGGAAACAGCAAGCTTACTCAAAGTTCAGAAACTTGATCTTATGCATGCTAATGAATACCTTGAACAACGGGTACAAGAGCGAGCTGTGGAGTTGCTGGATGGAAATGTCCGGTTTAATCAATTAGTCGAACAGAGCGGCACTGTTGTTTGGGAAATAGACGCCGATGGGCTTATCACATACATCAGCTATGGATCAGAGGCCGTTTTCGGCTACCGACCTGATGAATTAATTGGTAAGATGCATCTTTATGACATGCACCCAGATGCTATGCAGGAGACTTTTAAAAAAGTAGTTTCCTCCGTTATAAAGCGAAATGAGCCCATTCATAACATCGAGCACACCATACAGGCAAAAGATGGCTATATTATCTGGGCATCTACCAGTGGTCTTCCCATGAGTAACTCTGACGGGATTTTGCTGGGCTACCGTGGCAGCTCCACTGACATAACCGAAAGCAAAAATTTGAAAGAGCAGCTTATTCAGTCTCAAAAAATGGAGACCGTTGGACAGCTTGCCGGCGGCCTAGCTCACGATTTTAATAATGTACTCAGTATTATCAACGGCTATAGCAGCTTGATTGCAATGGAACTTGAGCACAATGACATAATTATGGATTATATTGGAAAAGTACTGGCCGCGTCCGGCCGAGCGGCAGAGCTGACGCACAGCCTACTTGCATTCAGTCGCAAGCAGGTGATGAATCCGCAGAACAAGGATTTGAATTCGGTTGTTACCAATGTAGCAACCTTTGTCAAAAGAATTATCGGTGAAAATATCCATTGCGAGATAAATATAACAGCCTCCTCTCTCCCTGTGTATGCTGATAGCGGACAGATCGAGCAGGCACTGATCAACTTGTGCACCAATGCAAGGGACGCAATGCCGGAAGGGGGTAATCTGCTTATCACGACAGCTCTTATCTGTATTGATGAGTTATTTATCTCTACCAGGAATTTAGGCAAATCTGGGCGATTTGCGGTGATAACCGTTTCTGATAATGGGAAAGGAATGGATGAAGGGACCAGAAAAAAAGTATTTGAGCCGTTTTTTACAACCAAAGATGTCGGTAAGGGTACCGGACTTGGCCTGGCAATGGTGTATGGCATTATCAAACAACACAATGGCTTTGTAAGCGCTGACAGTGAACCGGGCAAAGGCGCCTGTTTCGAAATATATTTACCGATTGTTGAGTCGGAAACTCTTGTACCTGATTTGAATAACAATTACGTCCCGATCATTGAAGTATCAACCGGGACCGAGTACATTCTGATAGTGGAGGATGATGCTGGTGTACGAGAGTTTATGTATAAGGTTCTGGAAATACAAGGATATCAGGTAATTGCGGCCATAGATGGTCAGGACGGAGTGGACAAGTTCCGTGAGAACGCCGACAAAATTTCACTGATTATAATGGATTTAGTAATGCCAAACAAGGGGGGGAAAGAGGCTTACAAGGAGATGCTGCAGATCAAGCCTGGTATCGTTGCACTGTTCATCAGCGGTCATTACGTCGACATTATCGGTCAGCAAGGGGATCTTGGTGAGCATGCTGAAATTATTTTGAAACCGGTTCAACCCGCAGCAATTATTAAAAAGGTGAGGGAGATGCTTGATCGGTAGACGCAAAGTTCACACGATTCAGGCAACTGTAAATAAGCCGGCTTTGCGTGCCTAAAATCAGACCTTAACGCAGCAGGGCTTCCGCCATGATCTCGGCTACGTCACGAACCTTAACGTTATCTGCCTTGACATCTTTGAGTCCATCTTCAAACATGGTCATGCAGTATGGACAAGCGACACAGATTGTATCTGGCTTTTGTACGAGCGCTTCTTTGACACGCGTCAGATTGATCCGCTCCCCGACATGCTCCTCCATCCACATTCTGCCCCCCCCGGCGCCGCAGCAGAAGGCATTGTTGCGATTACGATCCATCTCAGCTGGTGTCGTTCCTGTCGCTGCCGTAATTACTTCACGCGGAGCATCGTAAACATCATTATGTCGTCCCAGATAGCAGGAGTCGTGGAATACAGTAGTGCCCATCTCCTGCGCCGTTTTGTCCATAACAAGCCGTCCATCCTGAACCAGATTGCGCAGAAGTTCGCTATGGTGAATCACTTCCAGCTCAAGTCCGTACTGACGGTAGTCGTTCTTAAGTGTAGTAAAACAGTGAGGACATTGGGTGATGACTTTTTTCACGCCACGCTCGATAAAAGTCGCTACGTTCTCTCTCGCCATCTTATCGAACACGTATTCGTTCCCCAGTCGGCGGACGCTGTCACCGCAGCACTTTTCCTCCTTGCCAAGTATCCCCCACGAAATGCCCGCTTTGTCCAGAAGTTGAGACATCGCCACGCTGACGTGCTTGTTACGTGAATCAAATGAGCCGGCGCAACCGATGTAGAACAGATATTCTGTAGTATCTTTATCAAACGGCTTTACGTCCAGCTGACTACACCATTTGGTCCTTTCTGACGGTGCAATCCCCCACGGATTACTGCGCCCCTCCATATTTTCAAACAGGTTCAGCAGTTCGTCTGGGAATTTTGTTTCGGTCTCAACCAGATGCCGTCGCAGCTGAATAATTTTAGGCATCTGCTCGATAAATACCGGACAGGCCTCCATGCACGCTCCACATGTTGTACAGGACCAGATAGACTCTTCAGAGACACTCCCTTCGCCACCCTCCCCGATCAGCGAAGTCTTAGACAACTCCCCCTTTTTGAGAGCAGCTCCGTTTTCAAGAAGATTAATCTTGATATCATGGATAACAGCACGCGGATTGAGAGGCTTACCGGTAATGCTCGCTGGACAGACGTTTTGGCAGCGACCGCATTCTGTACATGAAAAGGAATCGAGGAGATCTTTCCAACTGTAACCATCTACCTGTCCGACTCCGAATGAATTTCCGATGGTAAAATTTTCTAAAGGCTGGGTATTCGGCTTTTCCAGACGGTGAAAAAAGCAGTTCGGTATAGCGGTCAGAATATGCATGTGTTTGCTGTTAGGCAAATAGCAGATAAAAGCAAACAGCGCAAGGGCATGAGCCCACCAGGCAGCAGTATGAATTACAGCAAGTTGTAGCGGCAGGAGAAAGCCGGCCAGAAGTGCCGACACCGGCATAACCTTGCGTGCCTCGGAAAGAAATGAAGCCGGATCTGCTCCGGATTTGAGGATAAAGACGGAGAGTTCTGTTGCATTGAGAGTAAAAGAGGCGAGCATGAGTGTTGCGATCAGTCCAAGTATGAAAAAAGCTTCCAGGGTACGGGCCTCCGGGTACGGAGGAGAAAGGAGTCGCCGTACCGCCGCCACTGTGACTGCAATCAGTGCCAGCATCGAAGCGACATCAATCATGAAGGCGAGAGGCACATACAACTCAAAGGGAAGCTTGATAAGCTTGATAGTTTGAGGAAAAAGGCCATTCAGGATGAACTCGGTGTTTGCCACCATCAGTATCAGGAACGACCAGAAGATGATGAAGTGATTGAAGCCGAACGGCTTTGATATCACCCGTTTCTGGCCGAAGGCATAAAGCAGCATCTCCCCGAACCGGGTGCCGATGTTATTAAGGCGATTTTCCGGTTGGCCAAGCGAAATAAGGCTGAGCCGTTTCCAGCACCCCCAGGCAAAAACAGCCATGGAAGCGATCAGGAGCGGGGCAAATATAGATGGGTTTGGTGTCATGTCAAAACCTCTGAACTTCTTTTTTTCACGAAAGATCCGAACAGTTACTAGCATCAAGTGTAAGCAGGATTCTTTGGTCGAAACCTGAAATCTAAAACAGACCTTTGAATACTTTATCTTTTCTTTAGTCTCTTTCGCGGATATTTATTTAGTTTTAGGGAGTATTAGTGCTTCGCCTGTTTCAGTGACCTGATCTTTGCCGTAATCGCCGGAACTACCTGAAACAGGTCACCTACGATACCATATGTAGCAACTTCAAAAATCGGGGCACTGCCATCACGATTTATGGCGATGACCATATCTGAATCCTGCATACCAACAAGATGCTGTATGGCGCCGGAAATTCCACATGCGATGTATATTTTGGGACGCACCGTCTTTCCGGTTTGGCCCACTTGACGGTCACCCGGCATCCACCCTGCATCTACGGCACTGCGGGAAGCACCTACAACACCACCCAGCTCATCCGCCAGCTCCTGTAGAAGGGCAAAATTTTCGGGGGCCATCATGCCGCGCCCACCGGAGACGATAAACTCAGCTCCTGTTATATCTACAGTACCCTTACTGTGTGAGTCGCGGATGATTTCGATAACTTTGGTTAAAACGCTATCTTCAGGCACGGTGAAGGTATCGCGAATGATAGTCCCTACAGCCCCCTCGCGTCGCTCCGGCATCGGCATGACATTGGGGCGCACGGTAGACATCTGTGGACGATATTTATCGCACATGATAGTGGCCATAATGTTACCGCCGAAAGCAGGTCGGGTCTGCATAAGGTTACGTTTTTCATCAATACTAAGACCTGTACAGTCAGCGGTGAGACCGGTGCCGACACGGGTGGCAATTGCTCCGGCCAGATCGCGTCCCATTCCGGTAGCACCCATCAAAATAACTTCAGGCTTGTATTTTTCGATCAAGTGGCAGGAAGCTTCAACATAGGCTTCTGTCCGGTAGTGGTAATAGACTGGCGCATCCATCAGATAAACTCTGGTCGCACCATGGGCAAAAGCTTCGAGACAGAGGTGCTCGACATTCTCACCGATTACCATGGCAGAAAGCTCGACCCCCAGTTTTTCAGCCAACTCCGCGCCGACTCCCAACAGCTCCCAGGAAACTTTAGCAGGCTCACCCTCTGTCTGCTCAACAAAAACCCAGACACCGCGATATTCTGCCAATTTTCGGGCGAGAACAGCGGCCTCCGGATCGATTTCCTCTTCGACCGGCAGAGCCAATGCGGCCAATTCTGCAAGGATCTTCTGTTCCTCAACCGTAAAGAACATCTCCAAGGCCGTCGACGGGCAGATCTTTATGCATTTTTGGCATCCGATGCATTTGTCTGCTTCAACGATCGGCTCACCAGTATCAGTCATCTCGATGCAGTTAACCGGACAGGAACTCTGACAGCGCGCTCCGCAAGCGATACATTTCCCGTCAAGAAGGCGAGCAACTCCGCGCGGTTTTTTTTGTTTTGGTTTTGGATCTGTCATATGAAAACCTTTTCAACACTGATACACGGGGGATAACCTGCATAAACATTCCTGTTTATTTTGGTTTCTCGATGTCTCGGTGTCACTCTGTTTAATACTGTAGTTATAACGGGAGCATATCCTTCGCCATCAGTTTATCAATCAACAGTGCTGCAGTTCCAGCAGGGTCGGCATAGCCATCGCCCAGGATTTCACCTTTATCACGCTCTGGAGAAAATATTTTAGACACCCAGGTTGGCGAGCCTTTCAGGCCTATTTTCTGTTCATCCAACTGCAGTGTTTTGTTATTCCAGACCTCAACAACGGCTTCAACAGCAGCCAGTCGCATCTGTACCTTGGGGTAGCGCGGTCGGTTCAGTTCACGAACAACTGTCAGCATAGCCGGCAAAGGTGCTTCAACAATTTCGTGACGACCTTCCAGTTTGCGGCTGACGCGTATTTTTTTTTCGGAAAAATCCAGAGTAATAATTTTGTCCACCAGCGTCAGTTGACGATAGTCCAGGCGACTTGCTATGCCGGGACCAACCTGAGCGGTGTCACCGTCAATAGTCTGCTTCCCGCACAGCACAAGACCAACCTCGCCGACCTCCGCATGCAGCTTGGCGATTGCAGCGGCAAGGACATTGCTGGTCGCAAGGGTATCAGCACCGCCGAATACCCGATCCGAAAGTAGAATCGCATGATCTACCCCCAGAGCAAGAGCTTTCTTTAAAGTGCCCTCTGCATTTGGTGGCCCCATTGAAATGGCCGCTACCTTGCACCCGAAACGATCTTTCAGGCGCAGAGCCTCCTCTAGAGCATGGGTATCATAGGGGTTGACGATAAAGGGAATGCCGTCACGAACCAATGTGTTTGTGACCGGATCAATCTGAACCTGTGTCGTATCCGGAACCTGTTTGATGCAGACCACTATCAGCATAAATCCCTTTCCTGTGAAGGCAATGAGTTCCGTTCAGTAGTATATCGCTTTTGCTCAACTTGTCAAACTTGTTGCGCCTTACGTTAAGGTAAAGCATGCGTACCGTGTTACGTCTCTTACCCCGAATCGGTAACAGATGCAAGCTATTATAATCTAACAATAATTTTTTATCCGCGCGAAATATCCGCGAAAGGAAACAGAAGTGCCCCAAGCCGCTACCATTGGGCGCTTTACAATAAAAAGCCCACCCGATTGTTTCGGATGGGCTTCATTGCCACAAGTTTCTAAATATTATCCGTATATGAAAGGTAAAATCGGATGCAGCTACGGTAATTCGCTGCTCCCCATCAGATAGCGATCACATTCACGAGCCGCTCCGCGGCCTTCATTGAATGCCCACACAACGAGGCTTTGGCCACGGCGACAGTCACCGGCGGCAAACACGCCGGGGACGCTGGTACTGTATTTTTCGAACTCGGCCTTGATATTGCCGCGCATATCCCGTTCCATTCCAAAAGAGTCCACCAAAGGATGTTCCGGCCCGAGGAAACCCATTGCCAGCAGCACCATCTGGGCGGGGCGTACCTGTTCAGTACCCGGGACGGGTTGCGGAATAAACTGACCTTTTTCATTTTTTTGCCACGCTACTTCTACGGTATGAACCGCCTTAACGGCACCATTTTCATCACCTTCAAACCGTGTTGCTGTCGTTAGATATACACGTGGGTCGACACCGAATTTAGCAGCAGCCTCTTCCTGACCGTAATCCACTTTATGGGTCTTGGGCCACTCCGGCCAAGGGTTGTCCACGGCACGCTGATCCGGCGAACGTGGCATAATTTCCAACTGGACTACATTACTGCAGCCATGGCGAAGTGAAGTGCCAACGCAGTCCGTGCCGGTGTCGCCGCCACCGATAATTATGACATCCTTTCCTTTGGCCGAAATAAAATCTTCACTTCGACTCAGGAGAGCTTTTGTGTTGGCACTAAGGAATTCCATTGCGAAATGGATACCCTTCAGATCACGTCCTTCTATCGGAAGATCTCGAGGCAGTGTAGCGCCGGCAGTAATGATTACAGCGTCGAAGTCACTGCGAAGTTTTGCAGTCGGGAAATAGCTCCCTCCTATCTCGGTGTTGCAGACAAAGATAATCCCCTCGGCTTCCATCAGCTTGATGCGACGCAGCAACACATTACGCTTATCCAGCTTCATATTGGGAATACCGTACATAAGCAGGCCACCAGGCAGATCAGCCCGCTCATAAACTGTCACACTGTGACCGGCCTTGTTGAGCTGGGCAGCGGCAGACAGTCCGGCAGGACCGGAACCGACTATGGCCACTTTTTTACCTGTGCGGGACGCAGGAGGAGCGGCAACAATCCATCCTTCATCAAAGCCGCGTTCAACGATGCTGACTTCGATATTTTTGATAGTTACAGCCGGGTCAATGCTGGCTAATGTGCAGGAACCTTCACAAGGTGCTGGACAGACACGTCCGGTAAACTCAGGAAAGTTGTTTGTTTTTAGAAGTCTGTCCAGAGCCTGGTGCCAGTGATTGCGATAGATCAGATCATTCCATTCTGGGATCAGATTGTTTATCGGACAACCGCTTGCCATGCCACTGATCAGTACGCCGCTGTGACAAAAAGGCACACCGCAATCCATGCAGCGGGCTCCCTGAATGCGTAGATCTTCATCAGGCATATGCAAATGGAATTCGTTCCAGTCGTTGATCCGCTCCAGAGGTGCCCTGTCAGTAGGCACTTCGCGATTATATTCCATGAACCCGGTTGGCTTTCCCATAATTAATTCCCTTATATCTATAAAATACTGATCCCAACACCATCGCAACTGACCCCTTTTTAAGGAAGTCAGTTAAAGTCCCTCTCCTATATCAGGAGGGGACGGGGTGGTAAGGTTTCAATGCCCGTTGCTGTGCGAATTTTCTTCAAACGCCGCGGCCAGGGCATCGTCACCACTAAGACCTGCAGCCTTCGCCCGTTCAAGCGCCTGCAGCACTCGTTTGTAATCCATCGGCATAACCTTGACAAACTGCGTCACGACATTCTGCCAATTTATCAGCAACATCGTTGCTAGAGAACTCCCGGTTATTTCCGCATGATTTTCAATCAATGACTTTAGAATAACGGCATCTGAGTCATCAAGCGGCTCAAGACCAATCATCTCCATATTACAGCGGGAAGCAAAATCACCCTGTTCGTCAAAAACATAGGCCACGCCACCACTCATTCCCGCGGCAAAATTGCGGCCGGTCTGACCGAGAATCGCCACAACACCACCGGTCATGTACTCACAACCATGATCGCCAATTCCTTCAACTACCGCATGAATGCCCGAGTTACGGACACAAAACCGCTCACCTGCCAAGCCGCGGATATAAGCCGTACCGCTGGTTGCTCCGTAAAAGGCCACATTCCCGGCAATAATGTTTTCTTCAGCCTTGAACGGTGATCCCTCTGGAGGATACACAGCAATTGTGCCGCCGCTCAAACCTTTACCCAGATAGTCATTGGCGTCGCCGGATAATTTCAGGGTTATCCCGCGCGGTATGAATGCCCCGAAACTCTGCCCGGCAGAACCGTTGAAGGTGAGAGACACCGTATCGTCGGGCAGCCCCTCAGCACCATGGTTCCGCGTAATTTCGTTGCCAAGTATTGTACCGGTCACGCGATCGACGTTGGTTATCGAAAGCTCAGCGCTCACCTTCTCACCCCGTTCGATAGCAGGCTGACAAAGATCAAGCAGTTTTGTCATGTCAATTGACTTTTCCAGGCCGTGATCCTGCTTTTCAGTACAATAGCGTCCTACATTCAATGCAACTTTCGGTTGATGAAGGATGTTGGATAAATCAAGACCCTGCGCCTTCCAGTGGTCAATTGCTTTATTTGCTTCCAGCACATCGCAGCGACCGACCATCTCGTTAAGCGTCCGAAAACCGAGTTGTGCCATGATTTCGCGCAATTCCTGAGCGACAAAACGCATAAAGTTAATGACGTACTCCGGCTTGCCGCTGAAGTTCTTGCGTAGTTCCGGATCCTGGGTCGCCACTCCGGTAGGACAGGTATTACTGTGACAGACACGCATCATTACACACCCAAGTGTTACGAGCGGGGCAGTGGCAAAACCAAACTCCTCGGCACCAAGCAAGGCAGCAATTGCAACGTCTCGACCTGTCTTCAGCTGACCGTCGGCTTCAATAGTGATACGACTGCGCAGATTATTAAGCAGCAAAGTCTGGTGCGTTTCTGCAAGCCCCAACTCCCAAGGCAGACCGGCATGTTTGATACTTGAGATCGGTGATGCACCGGTACCTCCATCATATCCGCTGATCAGAACGACGTCGGCATGTGCCTTGGCAACCCCGGCGGCAATTGTGCCGACACCGACTTCGGAAACCAGCTTGACGCTTATCCGGGCGCGGCGATTGGCGTTTTTCAGGTCGTGGATCAGTTCAGCCAGATCCTCTATTGAGTAGATATCATGATGCGGCGGCGGCGATACCAAGCCAA
>SESG01011571.1_pt1 | contig 11048 bp, 7 predicted proteins | sample 3171421 | NCBI WGS metagenome assembly SESG01 (sample SAMN10866946, study PRJNA518727) | freshwater metagenome | biome: subpolar coniferous forest; feature: holomictic lake; material: water; isolation source: holomictic Lake 227, 6 m and 8 m depth | place: Canada: near Kenora, Ontario | collected... | reverse complement strand
CAAATCAGGTTTTTCAAATATCAAAAGTTTCTCGTATTGTTCCCATGACAACCCTTCTGCTATAGAATCATTATAAATAGTGTCATACCCTTTTGACTGCAAAAGTGTCGCAGCAGAGGCTGGCACCATAGGATAAATAAACGATGGATTGTGAAACCACTGAAACTGCCTGTTTTGCCCCAGAGTGGGTGTCCCTTTGCCCTCAAGCGGTGGATATGATATCATTACTTTCATCAGTTATTCTCCTTTTATTTCAAAATGTAAAGTCTATTCTTATTACCTATTTTGCTTCCTTCAATCTTGCAGATAATAGTCCCATCATAAAATAAATACCATAATACACATGTGTGACAAATATGCCCAGCATGGTGTATGCCCCAGCCTGTAGGTTCTTTACTCTAAGTCCGTCTATTAAAAGCAGTATTAAGTAAGCTGCCATAGGTAGCGCCATTATAATAAGTGGTAAACCATTTAAACTCCAAGAAGAAAAAAGCAAAACGGCAAGATATGCCACAAAGAAAGTTGGCAAAAAATAGGACACTCTAAAAGAGGTTTCTGGGAACCGTTTTACAAAATAACCCCTGTGCATGGCATAGTTTTTAACCTGATTGATATGCCCCTCGAAAAAATTTCTTCTGTGATGATACACAAATACTTCTGGATCATATACTATCCTCAATTTTAAATCTTTCACAATTTTTAAGCATATGACCGTATCTTCCCCCGGCCAGAAATCCGTATTAAATCCGCCTATTTTTTCTACCACATCTCTTCTAATTAAAAGATTGCAAGAGGGATAGTCATCCACATCTCGCCTCGCTTCGGCTATATATCTATACCGATACCCTCCCCCACCTAAAAAAGATGCGTAAATGTTTCCGCTCACCTTTTGAAGAAAAGAATCGTTTTCAGGAGTTGCTGCTGGTCCGCCTACAGCACCTATTTTTTCACTTTCTTCAAATATTTCAATAGCGCGTTTCAACCATTTTTCTTTTGGAAAAACATCATCATCGATAAAAGCTATTATCTCACCAGTAGTATTTTTTATTCCCAAATCTCTTTTAGCTCCTGGAAAAATATGTCCAGTAGGCATTATTTTTAGTGAAAAAGTAAAATTACCTTCTATTTTTCCGTCATTGTCCGGAAGGACAATCACTTCAATAAGTTTTTTGTCATAATCAAGTTTCTCAATATATGGTAGGGACTCTCTTATATAATCATTTATCTCTTTTACTGGGATTATTATACTTACTTTTTTCATTTTTTATTGCTCTCCATATCTGTTTTAATTTTATCGTAGTAATGTTTGATTTTTAATCTGTATAACACCGCCACAGTATCCCAAGCCATTTTAAATATAGTTTTAAATTTTATACGCCCAAAATTACCTTTATAGTCCACCACCACAGGGCCTTCGGATATTTTAAAACCATAGTGATGCGCAAGCACTAAAAGTTCAAGATCAAAAGCGTAGCGTTTAATAAGCACCCTGTGAAAGACTTTGTCTAAAACTTCCCTTTTGAATATTTTAATTCCCGTCTGGGTGTCACTCAAAGGTAGTCCAAACATAATTTTTACCATAAGAAAATATCCTGCCGAAATTATTTTTCTTTTTACTGGATAATGTAGCACAGAGTCTGGATGTCTTTTAGCGCCGATAACCACATCCGCATTTTCTTTGTCCATGACATCAAATAAAACTTTAAACTGCCTCGGATGTATATCCAAATCTCCGTCAAGGAACATTATTATATCGCCGGTCGCGTGTTTGAAAGCCTCTTTAAGCGCCTGCCCTTTGCCCTGATTGCGGCTCATTTTTTGAATCTTTATATGTTCTTTTTGCATTGTCGCAGCGTTTGGAAAAGTCATATCTTTCGATCCATCATCCACAACTATTATTTCATACTGTATGCCCATTTCCTTAAAATATCCGTCTGTCTCCAATATATTGGATGCCGCGCGAGCCTCTTCATTATACATAGGCATCAAAATTGAAAGTTTCTTAAAGTCCATTAAATAGACCTCTGCTTGGGCTTAATTAATTTTAACTCCATCATGCTTAAAACAAATATAAACAAAGATGAGATAAAAAGGTTCAAAATAACGCGATAAAAATCAGCATGTGAGAACCACAACAATGCTGCATATAAAGCAATTCCTGCAAACATAGCATAGATAAAAAAGTATCTGCGTATAGCCAGCGAATAATTTACTAAAATATTAAAAAGAGTAAGGGGCAGTATGGCAAACCCAAACCATCTGGCCACATCCGCTATACTATAATACTTACTTCCGAAGAGTATGCCTATTATCACTTTTGGGAAAAAGAAACAAAAAATCCCTCCAACAAGAGTAATCGCTCCGGTTATGAGCATACTTTTGTTCAGCAAATGTCCAGCATCTTTATTTAAAGCATGAATTTCAGCCACCTTTGGAAATAAAGCTATGGCAATGGCACTCGGAAAATATAGAAAAGCTTTCCCTATAATAGAAGTGGCTGAATATAAGCCCGCGTCTTCAGGATTAAAAAAATGTTTCACCATAAAGATATCCATCGAGGTCAATATAGCCATTCCAAACATAGAAAAAAGTACAGGCAAAGCATATTTCAAAAGTTCTTTTTTAGAAATTATTTCAACATCTTTTTGCTTATTTTTAAAAAGAAAGAGTATCGCCGCAAAGCCTATGGCATATGCCACGAGAGCCGAGACCAGAGATGCAGATAAGGCCCCGAACACTCCCCACCCCAAAAAAATAAAGAACACAGCGAGTCCAAGACGCAATAAAGCATCAGTAATTAAATTGAAACCAAAAGCTACAAATTTTTGAAGTCCTTGAAGTATTCCTCGGACTGTGGGAAGCATTATGCTTACCGCTGTTAAGGCCGCCACTATGACTATAAACCATCTATCCGTAATTTTAAAAAAATCCATTATTAACCCTGAAAAAATCATTATTACGGCAAACGCAAGGACACCCATAGTAAGAAACCAGATAGAACTTTTTTTAAACAGGCCTTCCACTCCTGCCATATTCCCTTTTGCTTTAAGGGTGGCAGTTTTTTTGACTATGGTCAGTTGTAGTGCCCCTGCTGGAGTCGCTATCACTCCAAATAAAGATATCAGGGTTACCAGTGTGCCATATTTTTCAGGTCCAAGGGGTCTGCTCACAAGCATGTGAAAAAAGAAATTAGAAAAATTCACGATATTTGTAGCTATAAAAAGAATTATACTGTCTTTAATCAAATTGTCTTTTTTTATCATCTCTGTCCTGAATGTCGTATTTAAAACTCTTTTTTAATCTATTACAGGTTTGAATTTCACTATGATATTTTTCTGCATATCCGACACATACAGGACATCATTTTTATCTATCGCTATCCCAAGGGGACTTGAAAAAAGTGGTTTGCCTGTCATATCATTTTTTAGTGTGCATAGATATATAACTTTTTTACCAGTAGTGTCATAAACTACTATCTCCCCTTTGCCCGAACTGACTACATAAAGCCTATCTTTCGAATCAGTTACAAGCATTGGCCAAAATGGTGGATTCTCTTTCCAAGAGTTTATAACTATTGTGCCAGCAGGTTGCATTTCAGGCGTAAAAATATTTATTTTTTTATTTCCAGGATCTGCCGCATATGTCTTGCCTTTTGAATCAAACGCAATTCCAAAAATCTCATTGAATTTACCAGGTGCCTTGCCTTTTCCCCCTGAAGGATTTCCTATGCGATTTCCATCACGGTCAAACTTGAGAAGTCTGCTGGTGCCAGTATCCGCTACATACGCTATTCCATATTTGTTTACAACCACATTCCTCGGATAATAAAAACCAGCTTTTACTCCCCCTATTTCATACAAATATTTTCCAGTTTTATCAAATATCTGGATTTTTCCATTTCCAGAATCTGCTACAAACACATTTCCGCTCTGATCCACAGATACGCTCGAAGGTTCGTTAAACTCCCCTTTTTGTTTCCCGCCTTTGCCGATTACTCCTGCAGGTTTTCCTTCAGCAGTAAAAATCTTCACTCTGTTATTTTTAAGATCCGCAGAATATATTTTTCCTTCGGGAGAAACAGCAATTCCTCTTGGAGAATTCAGCTGCGCCTCTTTATCTGCAGTGCTTCCAATAGTCGCCAAAAGCTCCGAGCTTACAAGCTTCGGCAATTCTCCTTTTCTGGTTTTAGCTATAAAGACCACCAGCCCTATTACTAAAAGTGTAACAATAAAAAATGTAAGATTTCCTTTGCCTGCTTTTTTCTTGCCTTTTGAATTCTTTGCTTTTGCTTTTCTTTTTGCCATTTTATGTTCTCCTTTATTCCATGTCTGAGAAAGTAATCAGTTTATTTAAACTCGTATCCGTTACCATAATACGCTTGTCCCCTGTAACAGCTACGCCCTGTGGGCACGAAAACATAGCCTTACCTGCTTTATCTTTTGCAAAGATCTTTTTCTTGCTACCATCGAAAGAATATCTTATAACCCTGTGGTTTGTAGAGTCACTCACATAGAAAAACTTTCCTGCAGGATCCATATCAAAATATGGTTCCATTAAACAGCCATTTACTATCTGACCTTCCGACCACCCGTCAATCTTAATCTCTCGCACATATTGTCCATTTGGTGTCATACCCTGTATGCGATAATTTTTCCTGTCAAGTATATATATGTTTCCATCTTTCGCGGCCTTAATGCCAAACGGCTCCTGAAATTCAAGCTTCCCGCGGCCTTTTTTTCCATATGTGGCAACAAGTTTTCCGGTGTTGTCAAATTTAAGTATTTTACAGTTGCCGGTATCACTGACATAGACATTTCCGTTTATGTCAACTGCCGCATCTCGCGGACCCCACATTCCTTTATCTTTTCCCATCTGGCGTATAAATATCCCAGAACCTGTAAAGACCTCCACCCTTCCGTTCCAGGTGTCCGTGACATAAACATTGCCTGCTTTATCAATATCAATGCCGCAAGGTTCTTTAAACTCTCCGTTTTTGTCACCCATTTTTCCCCAACCTGTGGTATAAACTCCTGCCGCATTAAACTTTTGGATTCTATTATTTTTAGAATCCACTACAAAAATATTTCCTTCTTTATCCAACGCTATATCGCGTGGGATATTAAACTGCCCGTTTCCACTGCCGCCACTCCCTCCTGAAGCCAATACATTTGCCGGAGCCGAAGGAGCTTTTTTCTCTCCTCCTGTGGGATTTAAAAATATTGCCAACACTACCAAAACAGCTACCAGTGAAACCGAAATTATTATTTTCTCTTGCTTAGACATCAAAGCTAAATCAATCATGTAATGGTCTCCTTATTTCCAGTATTTTTCTAAGTCCTTGCGGACATACACCACAAAATCATAAGAGCCCAGTGGACTCCAAACATCTCTATACATAAATCTTTTCCATAAGGCAGTTATTTTATCTTTTAAACTCATATTTGAAAACATATTTTCATCCGCTGCCCACCACTCTCTGAGTTTATACTTATACGCCACATAGCCGTCTTTTAGCAACGCTGCCACCTGTTCATCGTGTCCTGCTGCTGCCGCTTCTATTCCCGAAAGAATTAAAGGCCTGCCTCTGTCGCTTGCCGTTACTGGATGCGGATAAGAAACTTTTTTAAAATCACGCAAGTACCAAGCATACGGCCAGGAACAATAATCCTCACAGGTGATTTCAAGATTTTCAGCACCAGAAAGTCCAAGCTCAGGATGGCTCTTTATATCATCCGCGAAATTCTTTATCATTTTAGCCACTTTTGTCGTATCCGTAGACGACTGGACATAAATAAGGGATTCTTTTGGATTGGCACCAGCACCATAAAAACAAAGATTTATAGCGCTGTGAATGGATGCCAAAGAAAGAATAATTGCTAAAGTCAGTCCCACTGGTTTCCACCAGCCATTATCTTTTTTCGTTATTAACTCTCCAATATATTTGCCTGCCAACAGGGTAAACGGAAGCAGTGGATGAAGAATAAGCCACGGCATTCTTTCGCCTGCGTATGAATAAGCCGCTACCGCGCCGTATGCCCAATAAATAAGAAAGATATTAAAATTCGTCCTTTTTTCTTGTTTAATTAAATATACAACTGATGCGATTATTCCAAACACCACCGAAATGGTTTCATAAAAAGGCATCAAGAGTATGTAATAGTAAATAGGTTGTGAGCCTCTGCGTACATCGTGCTGTCCCATCCAATAGGTCAAGGACTTGGTAAACCCGTCAATGATTCCTTTTGGATTTGTAAAAAGAGTGGTGTACAACACAAGGTTTATTACAAAAAATATCAAGAACGCATAAATAAGCGTGCTGATTTCTTTTTTTGTCAAAAATTCAATAGTAGAGGTGAGCTTGTTTTCTCTGCCGAAGCATTCGGTATTTCTAATCGAATACTCCCAAAGCCAACGGAAAAAGAAATAGGAACCAAAAATCGCCACAGTAATATAAGTGACTTCTTTTGTTGCCCACGATAACCCCAACCCAATTGCCGCCAAAAATAACCACCAGGGTTTCTTTGTATCAAAAAACTTAAACATTCCAATAATCATTAAAAGGGTATCTCCCGCTATGTATATATCATTTCGTATAAATCTTGAATGATACATAAAAGAAGGTGAGATCGCTATAATGAGCGCTGTCACTATTGCTCCAGTCCTTCCCAGATATGACCTAAGCCAGTAAACTAAGCCCACACAGAGCACTCCGTATATCGCCGGTAAAACTCTGGCAGTATAGTCGCTTGTTCCAAAAAGAAAATAAATTAACGCATTAAAATGAAATAAGAAAGGTCCGTGCATCATGGGGTTGTATTCATAGCCGCCACCTGTCAGGAGTTTCCACCCGTAAAAAGCATGCATGCTTTCATCATGGTGCAGGGGTTTTATTCCAAGATCGGTAAATCTGCTTATAATAGCTATAAGCATAATTCCCGCAAAAATAATTTTTTCCCAGTCAAAAATAAAACCTTTTTTTAACCCCCCATCAATAGTCAACACATCACTATCAAAAGTTTCCGTCTCAACTGTTTCGATAAGATCTACCGCACGGGTTCCGCGCTTTTCGGCTTTCGCCGCTGCTACTGCCGGTTTTTTTGTCTCATCTTTATTTTCTTCCTCTTTCTTTACTATTTCTTTTTTAAGTTCTGGTTTTTTGCTTTCTTCCCTTGCCATCTTGTTTCCGCAGTTGTCACAGAATCTGTTGGACTTTGGAACAGCATCTCCACAGTTGGGGCATTTTACGGTTTCCGACATCTTTTCCTCCTAAGTAATAATTTAAATATTTTTTTTACTTTTATCTTACTTTATATATAACCGTCTCTGCTTGGTTTGAGTAAACTATATCCATAAACTTCCCGAACTTATCCCAAGCCGCCTTTGGCGCAGTCCTGTATTCCTGTTTTGTTTTTTCAAGCAGCCCGACATACACATAGTCCACATTGTATTCTTTGAGTAATCGCTGTGCTTCATTTATATCGGTGGTAGTATAAATTTTATCTATTGCTCCCATACGCGCGCCTGGTTCTTCCCAGGTGCCTCTCCATTGAAGTTCATGTCCTGGCCAGCCTAACACTGTAGGTAGCCCCGTGAAAGAGGATATCCTGCCGTATTCGGTATATTCGGGACCATGGGCTTCAAGAATAACAGGCGTCCCTTTTATGTTTTTCTTAATCCATGCAATAGCCTGATAATCTCCTGGGTATCTCATATTAAAAAATTCGGTACCATCAAGAGTGGTATAGCCGTTGAAGCCTCCAGTTTTTACTGCAGCTGAAGCGACTGGATAAAAAAGCCCCATTCCAATCAATACAACAAAAATGGAATACCATATCCATTTCACATACATAGGTTTATATTTAAGATAAAAATGTTTTATCCAGAAGAACGCATACGCCGCCGCTACAGATAAAAGAATCCATATCTGGTAGTAAAATTTAAAAACCGTATTCATTCTTTCAAGTGGAGTGTGTCCTCCAGCTTTTCCGAAGGTGTCCCTGACATGCAGGAATTCACATCCAAAAGCCAAAAGAAACGAAGCAAAAATAAGGATTATCACAAACTGGTTCTCTTTCAACTCTACTTTTGTGACCCCCAGTATTTTAGTAACTACTGCGAGGAGCAATGTCCCCGCTATCAGAAATCCAAAATTAGGTTTATCAATTACTGTTTTGAACACAAACATTATCAACACTATCACTACCACCAGTGCTGGTATTTTCCATATGTTTTTGGCTTTGGCAATCCCTGGTTCCACAAGGAACTTTAACAAATCTGTTGTAAACGGATTGGCCTTTTTAATAGGCAGTTCAAGCCCGCCTAAATACATTTCAGTTTTATCAATCTTGTAGCCGCAAGTACCGCAGAAAAGTTTTCCTGCTCTTATTTCGGATGAGCATCTTGGACAGAAGATTTTTCTTTCTTCCACTTTCTTTCCCGCCACTGACTGTAGCCGCACAGCATACATCCAGTTTAAGATTCTAAACACAAGAAAAGAAATTACTGGGAAAAGCATAATCCCAAAAATCACAAGATAGTCGGATATCTTGGTATTTGCTTTTGTAATATCAATGCCGCTTGCCTGCGATTTAAAAAATAAGGTAAACGGCAGATATGCCACAATTGCTATTCCCAGAATAATCCCTATGGCAAGCATAGCGTCTTTTAGCCAATCCCAGTCGTCTATTTTTTCAGAGATCGAATACTTATAGGAAAGAATACAAAGTGCGGTAATGAAAAAATATGTCGGTAAATCCCACGAGTTCAGGAACCATAACCCGCCGAGCAAAAGTCCTGTGAAAACCAAAAGCGTTATTTTATCAAAATTCTTTTCAACTATTTTCTTTTCATCAAACCGCAAGAAAACAAGCGCGCCATTAAGTGCTGTCAGCACAAAAGGAATCGCCATCTGATGTGGATGCATATCCCCAAGCAGGAACGAGAAAAACGGAAACTCATTTATTGTAACATCGTAATCCTTGTAATCGATAATTCGCGAGCTATGCCACCAGTTGAAGTTTGAAAAACTCCACCCATTTTGCGCAACTTGGATAAACCCATCTATATTGCTTATGAGCAGCAAGAATGCCGCCGCCAAAATCCCTATAAAATAATTTTTTGTTAAGTTATAAAGCAACCCCACCATAGCCAGCGTACTGAGGGCGACAATAAAAGCAAGGGAGAGATTATAAGAAATCCCAGCGGTAATTCCAGTCAGTTTCATCATCACAGCCATCATTAAATATCCAAAGTAATAATAACTTATGTGGAACTTGTCCCCTGCCATCCACGGATCAAAAGGTGGCATTTTATCAGCTTTCGCAATCGAATTCATAAAAGCAAAATCCATAAACTTTTCAGTCCCCACAATGTCTGGCTGATAGGATCTGAAAAGGGCGTATGCTAAAAATATAAAAAGATACAAGAGTTCCGAAGCTATCCATATCCCTGGATTGTCATTTAAAAACTTTATTATTTCATCTTTGTTTTTCATAAAAAGATATGCCGATAGCCCTGTCATAAGTATCAGCACGAGATAAATGGTGCCAGAGGAGAACTTGAAGAAACCTAAAAGCCAAGAAAAATATGCCACCAGAAACAAAGCCACAATCTTTGAAAACATGTAGCCCTTTTCATAAGATTTTTTAAAGATAGTAAAACTTATTGGGAATGCCAATAAACCGAGTACCACCGAAACTAACCAGAACTTAAATATAGGTCCTAACACAGTGCACCTCCGCGATTTTTTTGCGGCTATTCTTTTTGTCGCCTATAATAATAGAAGAGACAATAAAAATTAACCGAAAAATACCAAATAAAATTGTTTGGTTACAATAAAACAGATTAAATTATAATAAAAAGATTGATTTATGTCAATATGGGATTATACAGAAAATTGATATTCGTTTTTTACCCTTACAAAATAGACCAAAACAAAGGTATTTTAATATACCACCTTTCCAAATTTTTCTATGGCTCTTTTTAAAGTTTTGTCTTTGGAAGTTTCCAGTTTTTTCCCATTTTTCCATGTTTCATAAGCAATTATCAGACTTCTCATTCCCGCATAACCACCATCAGGGTGCCCAAAAACTCCACCCCCCGCCATAAACATATAATCACTATTCTTTATTTTTCGCATATTTATCGGAATTTTCCCAGCCCATTCCCCACCTGAAGATACAGGCAAAACCTTTTTTATTTTTCCCAGTGGCGCTAAACAAGTTTTAAAATTTTCCAGTATTTCTTCGTCAGTTTCATAAAGATAGCCGTCTATGCCACCGCATTGAATTTGATCAGCCCCACAAAGCCGCGTGAGTTTTGTAAAAAGCGCTGAACTGAGCCCAATATGTCCGCTCCTTATTGCTGCCACTGAAAAATCTCGGTGACAATGAATAGGCACTTGGGTATGCTTAGACAACATAGTGAGAGTGCCAAACCCACCTGCTAATACATTAAACATTATGGCGCGCCCGCCACCCTTTACCACCAAATCGTGAAGTCCGAGCACTTTGTCTGGGTCATCTGTCACATTAAATGCATACATAGTGGTTTTCCCTGTTTCTTCATATGCCTTTTTAAGCCCAGCACTTACGGCTTTGACTCTGTCTTTGAGTCTGTTATATGGGGCGTCCGCGAGCAGTTCATCATCTTTAATAAAATCAGCTCCCGCGCACGATACCTCATATGCTAACCGCGCGATTTCTTTCGGGGTTATCCCGACACAGGGTTTTGTTATCGCTCCAAAAAGTGGTCTGTCATAAGCCCCTGCAATTTTTCTGGACCCTTCAAGCCCAAACTTCGGTCCTTGAAATTTATTCAAATACTCTTTTGGAAATTCAATATCCAAAAGTTTCACGCTTAAAAGTTCCTGCATATCAAAAATTTCTCCCGCCACTGTGGTGAGCAGCATTGGGATATTAAAACCAAAATTATTGTAGGGATAGTCTATCTCCACTATTGCCGCATTTTTTCTTTTATTTTTATATTTTGTCGGTAGGGCTCCCGCTCTCTGTGCTGTTTTCGAAACAGAATATACTTTTGCACCGAAG
>SESG01038068.1_pt1 | contig 11054 bp, 9 predicted proteins | sample 3171421 | NCBI WGS metagenome assembly SESG01 (sample SAMN10866946, study PRJNA518727) | freshwater metagenome | biome: subpolar coniferous forest; feature: holomictic lake; material: water; isolation source: holomictic Lake 227, 6 m and 8 m depth | place: Canada: near Kenora, Ontario | collected... | reverse complement strand
TAAAAATAGCCTGATATAAACCGAAAATCGCGATGGAAATCAAATACCCAATAAAGAAATAAGGGTTCAAGCACGCAAAAGACAAGGTCGCGAAAAGGACCGCGAGGAACAAATTGATCATCCCCTTCTGCGCAAACATGGTGCAGATTTCAACAACCTTCTTGCTGTCTTCTGTCGATGCCTTATCCGATCCCTGAAGCTTGATATTCTTTTTGATAAATTCCACCGTATGATACGCACCGGCCACAACAGCCAGTGTGGATGCCCCTGTAAACCAATAAATCATCGCGCCGCCCAGAATAAGGCCCAGAAGAAACGGCGGATAAAGAATAGATAACAACTGGATATTCGTTGTGAGTCCGGCTGTCAGGATCACAATGATCGAAAAAATCATAGTGGTCGCGCCTACAACAGCGGTACCGATCAAAACCGGTTTAGATGTGGCCTTGAACGTATTGCCCGCACCGTCATTCGATTCCAGGTAATGCTTGGCTTTTTCAAAGTCAGGCGTGAACCCGAATTCTTTCTTGATTTCAGCCGGAGATACTTTCTCAATGAGCGAGAGTTCATAAATCGACTGCGCGTTATCCGCCACCGGGCCGTAAGAATCGACCGCGATCGTAACAGGCCCCATCCCCAGGAAACCAAACGCCACAAGACCAAACGCGAATACTGACGGCGCCAGCATCAGGACATCAAGCCCCAATCCGCTGATACCATAAGCGATCCCCATGAGCACCGCAATGGTCAATCCCATCCAGTAAGCACTGTAATTACCTGTCACAAGACCTGCCAGGATATTCAGCGAAGCGCCGCCCTTTTTGGAAGACTCGACAATATTCTTCACGAACGGAGATTCAGGGGACGTAAAGATTTTTACAAGCTCCGGGATAATAGCTCCGGCAATCGTACCGCACGTGATAATAGACGCCAGCTTCCACCACATCGTCCCATCGCCCATGGTCGGGATCAAGAAATAGGATGCCGCGAATGTGAAGGCAATAGAAACGAACGATGTGATCCAAACCAGTGACGTCAACGGATCTTCAAAGTTCATTTCCTTGGCACCGGCATAGCGCGCCTTGGAAATCTGCTCATTAAGCCAATATGAAAACGCACTGGCAATGATCATCAGTAACCGCATAACAAAGATCCAGACAAGCAATTGAACCTGAACAAGCGGATCTTTAACAGCCAGCAGGATGAACGAAATAAGCGCAACACCCGTAACACCGTAAGTTTCAAAACCATCCGCTGTCGGCCCCACAGAATCGCCCGCATTATCACCCGTGCAATCAGCGATAACACCAGGATTGCGCGCATCGTCTTCTTTAATGTTAAACACGATCTTCATCAGGTCGGAACCAATGTCCGCGATCTTGGTGAAGATACCGCCCGCGATACGAAGCACCGACGCACCCAATGATTCACCAATAGCAAAACCGATAAAACACGGCCCGGCATATGAAGGATCAATAAAAAGAAGAATCGATAACATGACCAGAAGTTCGGTCGATATCAAAAGCATCCCGATTGACATCCCCGCCTGAATCGGAATGGCATAAACAGGATACGGGGAACCGGCAAGCGAAGCAAAAGCAGAACGGGAATTGGCCATCGTATTGATGCGCATGCCGAACCAGGCCACACCGTAACTGCCCGCGATACCAATAAGAGAACAAACCAGGATCATCGCAACCTTGGCAAATTCCATGTGAAGCAACCCGCCGAAATAGGCAATCATCACAAGACCGACAAGCAACTCAAGGATCAGGAGGAATTGCCCCTGGGTCACAAGGTACGTCTTGCATGTCTCATAAATAAGTTCGGAAATATCTTTCATTGCCTTATGCACCGGCATTTTCATGATGCTGACAAACTGCACCAGGCCAAACAAAAACCCGAACACGCATATCAATATCCCGTATGTCAGGAGTGTCTTTCCGTCAAGGCCAAAAAATGAAACAGACGCAAGATCCGGAACAATAAGGTCTGCCTCCCCGGCCCAGGCTGGCGTCAGGCCAACGGCTAAAATAGCCAGCGGCGACAAAAGCATTGGTTTTAAAAGCTTTCTTAAAAAACTCCCCATACAACATCCTCCTTTTAGATTAAATGCCTTCCCGCAAGAAATACAAACACTCATCTTGCCTGAAAGGTGATGAATACTTTTCTTCACAAGCAGGTAACTGTGCGAAGAACAAAGAAAATGATTGAAAAGAATATACCTCTGATAAAGAAACAAGTCTAGGGTAAAGATAAGAAATTTACCCTCTGATTATTAATGCCGGCACCTTGACAATAAGGCATCATCTGATAGTCTATGGTCATTGTCACTCATATACCATTTCGGCCTTATCAAGGAGCCCCCATGATCATCGGCGTTATCAAAGAAACCATTCCCGGAGAACTCCGTTTTGCCCTTGTTCCCGCCGGAGCCGCAAAATTTGTCAAAAAGTCCTGCCCTGTCATGATCGAAGCTGGCCTCGGCCATCCGGCCCATATCCCGGATAGCGCCTATATAACAGCCGGCGCGGCCATTGCCTCACGTTCCGATATCCTGAAACAGGCCGATATCCTGCTCAAAGTCCGCAAACCTCTTATAGAAGAAATCAGCCAAATCAAACCCGGGTGCGTGCATATCAGCTTTCTGGACCCTTTCAATGAAAAAGACCTGATCCATACCATCGCCCGGGCGAACATCTCCGCGGTCAGCCTGGAAATGATCCCGCGCACAACCATTGCCCAGAAAATGGATGCCTTGAGTTCCCAGGCTAACCTCGCGGGTTATGCCGCCGTCGTCCTGGCAGCCGAACGCATCAACAAGATATTCCCCATGATGATGACCCCTTCCGGCACGATTTCCCCGGCCCGTATTTTTATTGTCGGTGCCGGTGTGGCCGGACTGCAGGCCGTGGCAACCGCCAGGCGCCTGGGGGCCCGTGTGGATGCCTTTGATACCCGTCCGGCCGTCAAAGAGCAGGTGCAATCTCTCGGCGCCAAGTTTGTTGAAATCGACCTGGGGGAAACCGGACAAACCAAAGACGGCTACGCCAAAGCGCTGACACCCGAACAAATAGACAAGCAACGCGCCGGCATGGCTAAAATCTGCGCCCAAAGCGATGTCATCATCACAACTGCCCAGCTTTTCGGGAAAAAAGCGCCGGTCATCATCACCCGGGATATGTTAAACGGCATGAGGCCCGGCAGTATTGTCATTGACATGGCCATTGAATCCGGAGGTAATGTCGAAGGCTCCCGCCTTAATGAAGAAGTCAACATCAATGGTGTCCGCGTGATCGGTCCGGGGAATCTCGTTTCCCGCGCCTGCGTCAACGCGTCAGAAATGTTCAGCGCCAATCTTGTCAATTTTATCGAACATTTCTGGGACAAAGAAAAAAACACCTTTGTCCTCAACCAGGAAGACCCGCTCATTCAGGGATGCCTCATCACACATCAAGGGAAAATACTTAAATAAGGAGTTTTATGGAACAACCCATCATCCCTTTCATTTACCTGTTATACATCCTGGCCCTGTCGGTATTCTTAGGTTTCGCCCTCATCAGCCGTGTACCGCCGCTCCTCCATACCCCGCTCATGTCGGAAGCCAACGCCATTTCCGGGATCACCATCGTCGGCGCGCTTATCGCCGCCGGCTCCGGCGATGCCAATTCTCCCCTCACCATTTTTCTCGGCACCGCCGCGGTAGCCATGGCTGTTTTTAATGTCGTCGGGGGCTATCTGGTTACTGAACGCATGCTCAAAATGTTCAAATCAAAAATTTCCGTTCATTCCGCCGCAACCGCAAAGGCAACATCATGAACCATCTGTCCTGGGTTAACTGCGTTTATATCATCAGCTGTATCCTGTTCGCGTTCGGATTAAAACTCCTCGGATCTCCCGAAACCGCGCGCCGCGGCAACTGGCTGTCCGCCATCGGCATGCTGCTGGCCGTGATCGCCACGCTCACATCCCGCGACATCATTTCTTTTCAATGGATCCTGATCGGCGGCGCCATCGGCGCTTCTTTGGGAACATGCGTGGCCCTGCGTGCCGCCATGACCCAGATGCCTGAAATGGTCGCCCTCCTGCACGGCTTCGGCGCGCTCGCCAGCGTTTTTGTCGACTGGAGTGCCTACCATAACCATACACCGGAAAATGCGGTGGTCATCACGGCGATATATCTTTCAATTCTAATCGGCGGCGTGACATTCACGGGAAGCCTTGTGGCCTGGGGCAAACTGAGCGAACGCCTGCCCGGCAAAGCGATACTCTTCCCTGCCCAGCAGGTAATCAGCATCCTTGCGGTTGCGACCATTGCCCTGCTGGCCATACCCTTTTTCCTGAATCCAGGGGCCTATCCGGTATTCTTGTGGATCCTGGGTTTGTCCCTTGTCCTGGGCGTACTGCTTGTGATCCCCATCGGCGGAGCGGATATGCCGGTTGTGATTTCGGTGCTTAACAGTTATTCCGGTCTTGTGGCCTGCACCACAGGCTTTGTCATCAACAATGTCCTTTTAATCGTCGTCGGAGCGCTTGTCGGGGCTAATGGGATCATCTTAAGCTATATCATGTGCAAGGCCATGAACCGCTCGCTCAGCAATGTCCTTTTCGGCGCCTTTGCCCCTCGTGTCAAGAAATCTGCCGGCACTGCCAAGGGAGAAGTTAAACCCATCAGCCCTCAGGATGCCTTCCTCATCCTTGAATCAGCCCGTTCAGTTGTCATTGCACCAGGCTACGGCCTTGCCGTAGCCCAGGCCCAGCATGCTGTACGTGAATTAGGAGAACTCCTTGAAAAAAATGGTGCTGATGTGAAATATGCCATTCATCCGGTCGCCGGACGCATGCCGGGCCATATGAACGTCCTTTTGGCCGAAGCCAATGTCCCTTATGACCAGCTTGTTGAAATGGAACATATCAATCCGCTCATGGACAATGTTGACGTGGCCATTGTGATCGGCGCCAATGACACGGTCAACCCGGCGGCCATCCACGACAAGACATCCCCCATCTACGGCATGCCCATCATTGAAACATTCAGGGCCAAGACCGTCTTTGTGATCAAACGCTCCATGGCATCTGGCTTCGCGGGGATCGAAAATGAATTATTCCTGTATGACAATACGCGGATGATATTCGGCGATGCGAAAGACGTGGTGCAGAAACTTGTGGCAGAGTTTAAGGCCGGAGGGTGATCGTAAAATTTTAAATCAGCTTTTACTCCGTCGACACCGTTTTATGCTGATCCAGTGCGCCCTTCATGGTGTGCCAGGCAAGGATAGCGCATTTGACGCGGCTGGGATATTTCCAGATACCTGAAAATACAGTGAGCTTCCCGAGATGATGGCCTGGTACGGCAGGATCAAGTTCACGGGTGACAAGTTTCCTGAATTCTTCAAAAAGGCCGGCAGCTTCTTCCACTGTCTTGCCTTTAAGCGCAGCCGTCATCATCGATCCGGAAGCCTTGGAGATCGCACAGCCATCCCCATAAAACGAAACCTCCTGCACAACCCCCTGATCAACCCTCAAGTAAACATTCAAATGATCACCGCACAAAGGGTTATAGCCTTCCGCTTCATGCGTGCAAGGCGTCAACTTCAAGAAGTTCCGCGGACGTTTGTTATGTTCCAGAATAACCTGCTGGTACAATTCATCATCATGGGACGTCATTGAAAAACCTCGATGATTTTATGCAGCGCTTTAGCAAAAACCTCAAGTTCTTCCCGGGTATTATAAAAAGCCAGCGACGCGCGCGCGGTGGCAGGAACCCCGAAACGCTTCATGATCGGCTGGGTGCAATGATGCCCGGTGCGGATCGCCACCCCTTCACGGTCAATGAGCGTACCGATATCATGGGCATGAATATCTTTCATCACAAAAGAGAATATCGGCGCTTTTTCCCGGGCAGTACCAATCATCCTCAATCCGGGGACATCAGCCAAAAGTTTATTGCCATAGGCAAGCAGTTCCTTTTTATAGGCGCGCACATCATCCCACCCAAGCGTTTTGACATAAGAAATCGCCTCGCCCAGCGCAATAACACCGGCAATATTCGGTGTCCCCGCCTCAAACTTATGCGGCAAACGGTTATAAATCGTCTTCTCAAATGTTACGCTCAAGATCATATCACCGCCGCCCTGATACGGCGGCATGGCTTCAAGCAGTTTTTCCTTGCCGTAAAGGACACCGACTCCCGTCGGACCATAAAGCTTGTGACCGGAAAAAACCAGGAAATCACAATCCCAGGCCTGCACATCAATGGGCTCATGGGAAATACCCTGAGCCGCATCAACCAGGACCAATGCGCCCGCGGCATGCGCCGCCGTAATAATGTCACGGACCGGATTAACTGTGCCCAGCGAATTCGATACATGCACGATTGAGACCAGCTTGGTCCGCGGTGAAAACAGCTTGCGGTAAGCATCCATATTCAGTTCACCCTGATCATTGACAGGAATAACTTTAAGGATACAGCCCGTGGCGTCACGGAGCATTTGCCACGGGACAATGTTGGCGTGATGCTCCATCTCGGAAAGGATCACCTCATCACCGGCCTTGATAAACGTACGGCCATAGCTGAACGCCACAAGATTGATCGATTCCGTCGCCCCTTTGGTAAAAATAATCTCAAAATTGTTCTTCGCATTAAGGAATGAACGGATTTTTTCCCGGCTGGATTCATACTGCGCCGTTGCTTCCTCACTCAAATAATGCACCCCGCGATGAATGTTGGCGGTACGATGGCAATAATGCGCATGTGTTGAAGAAATAACCTGGCAAGGCTTAAATGTGGTTGCCGCATTATCAAAATAAATGATCGGCTTTTCATCACGCCCGCGCGTTGAAAGATTGGGGAAATCCTGGCGTATCTTCTGTACGTCAAACACGTTCATATCCTCCCGGACAACCTGCGTCCGTGTTAATGCAACTTTATAACAATCCCAAACGATGCCCGACCTCCGCCCGCAGTTCATGATGAACAATCTGCCCCACCACATCCTGGATAAAACCGCGCACCAGAAGGTCAACCGCCATCGCAGGCGGAATGCCGCGCGCCTGCAAATAAAAAAGCTGGTCATCATCCATTTGCCCGGTGGCCGCTCCATGAGAACACTTCACATCATCCGCAAAAATCTCCAGCTGAGGCCTTGTATCCACACGTCCCGCAGCACCCAGGATCATATTCTTATTCAATTGATATGCACTGGTGAGCTGAGCTTCCCGGCGTACCATAATCCGGCCCCAAAAGATCGAATGCGCATGATCACGTACAACGCTCTTATAAAGTTGACTGCTTGTTGTGGAAGGTGCTTGATGATCAACCCGGGTATGGCTCTCCGCCACAGCATCACCCGACAGATCATGCAAACCATTAATAAATGCTTCTGCCCCCTCGCCCTCAAGCGTCACGCTCAGGTCATCCTTGACCATCCGCCCTCCCTGCGAAAAATAAAAAGAACGGAAAGAACTGCCTTTAGACTGCGTCACAACCAGCTGACTGGCACAGGATCCGTCACGCCCCGCATCAATCACACGCAATAATTCAAATTTTGCCCCCTCACCCAGCACAACTTCAACCGATGAATCAGCAAGCACGCCTGCCGCAACCGCCTCTGCCCCAGCCTCGACATGGATCTCCGCCGAAGCACAGCGTTCTGGCAGGCGCATAATACCCATGGATTTCGCCTCGCGCGGGATACGGACAATACACTTTTTATCGATGATTTCAAATGTCATGTTATGTGATTAACCAGTCATAACCTTTATTTTCAACTTCAAGCGCCAATCCCGGGCCGCCGGTCTTGATGATCCGGCCATTGTGCAGGATATGCACAATATCCGGCTTGATGTAGTCCAGCAAACGCTGGTAATGCGTGATCACAATCATGGCATTGCGTTTGGTGCGCAGGGCATTTACCCCGTGCGCCACAATTTTCATAGAATCAACATCAAGGCCGGAATCTGTTTCATCAAGGATAGCCATCCGGGGATTCAATACCGCCATCTGCAGGATCTCGTTGCGTTTTTTTTCACCGCCGGAAAAATCCACATTAACCGCCCGGTCGATATACTTGTCGTCCATCTGCAAAACCTCCATCCTGGTGCGGATAAAAGCATCAAAATCAATCGGATCAAGCTCTTCAAGCCCATGATGCCGGCAAACAGCATTATAGGAAGCCCGCAAAAATTCAGACGTGGGAACACCGGGGATTTCAACAGGATACTGGAATGCCAGGAAAAACCCTTCCCTGGCCCGCTCATCCGGGGACATGGCCTTGATATCCGTCATCTGTCCATTAATCTCAAGCTGAACACTGCCGCTGTCAATGGCATATTGCGGATGCCCGGCGATCACCTTGGAAAACGTACTTTTACCGGAACCATTAGGCCCCATGATAGCATGCACCTCTCCGGCATTCACCTCAAGATTCAACCCCTTAAGGATATGATTCCCGTTAACGCTGGCATACAAATCTTTAATCTTTAACATAAAACCCTTTCACCTGAAAAAACACCGCTTAGCCCACGCTGTTTTCCAGTTTCATTTCAAGCAGTCTGACCGCCTCCACCGCGAATTCCAGCGGAAGCTTCCTGAATACTTCCTTGCAGAATCCGTTGATCACCAGTGAAACCGCTTCTTCCTTGTTCAGCCCCCGGGACTGAAGATAAAATATTTGTTCCGCGCTGATCCTGGATGTTGTCGCCTCATGTTCAACCGTGGCGGTATGATTCTGGACCTGGATATCCGGAAACGTATTCGCGCTGCAATTATTACCGACGAGCATGGAATCACACTGCGAAAAATTTCTGGCATGCGCCGCCCCCGGCATGATCTTGACCAACCCCCGGTAACTGTTGTGAGAATAATCCGACGATATCCCTTTGGAAATAATCGTGCTGCGCGTATTCTTACCGATATGAATCATTTTGGTGCCGGTATCGGCATCCATGCGGTTATTGGTGAGCGCTACCGAATAAAATTCTCCGACAGATTCGTCTCCCATCAAAATGCAACCCGGATATTTCCAGGTGATAGCACTCCCGGCCTCAACCTGCGTCCAGGCAATCTTCGATCTCGCCCCCAGGCATTTACCGCGTTTGGTCACAAAATTATAAATGCCGCCCTTACCATTCTTATCGCCGGCATACCAGTTCTGCACCGTGGAATACTTGATTTCAGCATCATCAAGGGCAATCAGCTCAACCACCGCCGCGTGCAATTGATTCTCATCGCGCACCGGCGCGGTGCAGCCTTCCAGATAACTCACGTAAGAACCTTTGTCCGCAATGATGAGCGTGCGCTCAAACTGACCTGTGTCCTTGGCATTGATACGAAAATACGTCGACAATTCAACCGGGCATTTCACCCCCGGCGGGATATAACAAAATGAGCCGTCCGTAAAAACAGCCGCATTTAAAGCCGCAAAAAAATTATCCCCGGCCGGGACAACACTTCCGAGATATTTTTCAATCAGATCAGGCCTCGTCCGCACCGCTTCGGAAATCGGACAAAAAATAATACCGAGTTTTTCAAGATCTTTCTGATGGGTTGTCCCGACAGAAACGCTGTCAAAGACCGCATCCACCGCAACCCCCGCCAGACGTTTTTGTTCACCCAGAGGGATCCCCAGCTTTTCAAAAGTCTTCACAACCTCCTGATCCACCTCTTCCATGCTGGAAAGCCCTGCTCTTTTTTTCGGGGCAGAATAATACCGGAGATCCTGGTAATCAATAGGTTCATACTTAAAATTAGCCCAGTGAGGCTCCTTCATGGTCTGCCAGCGGCGATAAGCCTCCAGCCGGCGACTCAGCATAAACGCCGGCTCGCCCTTCCTGGCAGAAATGAAGGCAATAATATCTTCATTCAACCCTTTGGGCGCGGCGTCTGCATCAACATCCGTAATAAATCCGTACTTATACCCTTGGGATGCCGCGCCTCCGGCTATTTTTTCTTTATCGTTGTGATCTGCCATAACATCAAAAGCCGTAATCAGGCCATCTCCACCACAATGTCCGGGCTATACTGATCTTTAAGAATATTTTGAATCGCGAAAAGCGTGCCCATGGCCGCATGCGGACAACAGCCGCAGGCCCCCTGATAATGAATCGTCAGCACATGACCTTCCAATGAAATAACTTCAAGGTCGCCTCCGTCACGCTGCAGCGCAGGACGAATGGTAGAATCCAAAATAGCATTAATGCGCGCCAATTCACCGGAAAGAGGGGCTCCGCCACCATTCTTATTCATGGAAAGATCAAAATCAGGGTTATGTGCCGGGATGTTATTCAAAATCACATCTTTCACCTTGCGTTCCAGCAAATCCCAGTCCGCCAATCCTGAGCGCGTCACCGTAATAAATTTCCCGGAGAAGTACACTTCCGCAACCCCCTCCAGGGCCAGCAGGCCTGCTGCCAGCGGGACTGCCCCTGCTTCAGCTGCTGTACGAAAAATAGCGCTGTCCGTCATCTTGACAGGAACATTCAAAACAAATTTCAACGCATCCGGGTTGGGTGTTGGTTGAACCGCCACATTATATTTCATAAGAATCTCCCTTTTTCATTAAAATAGCGTAAATAATAAAATCCGTAAAACAATTTATTTCTTGATGGCATACTATACATCCTTATTATGGCTCATCTTCAAATTTTTTTAAAAAAAATATAGAATCAGAATAAAACTGTTACTATTTATTTATGTATATGCAAAAACATCATGACATTATAAAATTCATTTTTTCTTATGGCCTTTTGGGTGCCTTACTATCAGTAACCCTCCTTTTATTCCCAAAACCAATTCAAGCCCATCTAACACACATGCAAGAACTTACAGCATGGAATGCCAAAAATAAAATCCTGGGCTATCAAACCCCGGATTTCAGTCCTCTGGCCAGCCAAATTCTCAACAACCACGCTTTTACTCCTGCAAATACCGACAATCCCCAGAGCGCGTATTACCTGGATTTTTTCGTCAAAGGCGCCGAACTTTTTCCTGAAAAATTTGAGATGCATTACATGAAAGGTGTTTGCCTTTTTTGGGCAGGCAATATAGCTGAAGC
>SESG01030875.1_pt1 | contig 11055 bp, 9 predicted proteins | sample 3171421 | NCBI WGS metagenome assembly SESG01 (sample SAMN10866946, study PRJNA518727) | freshwater metagenome | biome: subpolar coniferous forest; feature: holomictic lake; material: water; isolation source: holomictic Lake 227, 6 m and 8 m depth | place: Canada: near Kenora, Ontario | collected... | reverse complement strand
TGGGAATATTTACACGTGCACGAACTGCATCTAGATCGGCAAGTGAGCCACCAAAACGGCGTTGCTCAGTTAATACGCTAATAATGCTAGCGCCTGCAACTTCGTACTGCTCGGCCAATGCTGCTGGATCTTTAATAGTTGCAAGTTCGCCCTTGCTAGGTGATGAACGTTTTACCTCTGCAATTACTGACATCTGAGAATTTAATAATGTTGTCAATGGATCGCGCACCGCAACCGCCTGATCAATGGCCTCCTGCAGTTGACCAAGAGGTATTCGACGAGCAGCTAAATCTTCGCGAACACCTTCAATTATAGAATCCAGGACACTCATGAATTATCCGATTCAGTTGGATCAATCCCTTTATCTAATGAGTTCCAGGCGTTTAGTGAATGAGGCTTTCGCTCATAACGTGACGAAAGACGAAATCTCTTGCCGATGAGAATGACTGCGGCATAAACCACAACGATGCTCAGACCAATCGCGATTGACTGTTTCACTAATTCTTACGCAATCTATTTGCTGCATCCACAGCCATTAAAACTGCTGCTGCTTTATTTCGGCACTCCTGATTTTCAGATTCTGGATCTGAATCAGCGACGATTCCAGCTCCGGCTTGAACATATGCAACGCCTTCATGAATTAACGCTGTGCGAATCGCGATGCACGTATCTATATTGCCGGTGAAATCTATGTAGCCAACGATTCCGCCATAAACGCCGCGACGAGTCGGCTCGAGCTCTTCAATGATCTCCATTGCTCGCGGCTTTGGCGCGCCAGACAATGTACCGGCGGGGAATACCGAAAATAGAGCATCTACTGGCGTTGCATTTTCGGCAAGTTTTCCGGTGACTGTAGAAACGATGTGCATGACATGGGAATAGCGCTCAATATGCATGAAATCAATAACTTCAACTGACCCTGCTGCGCAGACTCGACCTAAATCATTGCGGCCAAGATCAACTAACATTAAATGCTCAGCCCGCTCTTTTGGATCTGCCAATAACTCTTCTCCCAAGCGGTGATCTTCCTCTGGCGAAGCTGAACGTTTACGCGTTCCTGCAATTGGATGGATCATTACTTCGCGTTGGTTAACTTTTACTAATGCCTCTGGGCTTGAACCGACGATTGTGATTCCTTCGTTAAAGCGAAACAGGTACATATACGGGCTTGGATTATTGAGGCGCAACATTCGATAAACATCGATGGCATCGGCGGTGCATGGCATTGAAAAACGCTGTGACAAAACGATTTGAAATGCTTCACCAGCAAGGATCTCTTCTTTTGCCTGAGCAATCTTAAATTTAAATTGATCTGCAGTCATATTGGCATCGAATTGAGGAGCCGCATGGATATCAATCTCAGCAATGTCGCCGTCTAACGAAACCGACAAATCTTTCTGCATTCGATCAAGGCGTTCATTGCATGCTACAAATGCTTCATCGATTCGAGCATCACTTCCATCCCAATTAATGGCATTTGCAATCAAAGTAATGGTTCCATCGCTGTGATCTAGTACAGCTAGATCACTCGTTAGCATAAAACTTAATTCAGGCAGCGGTAAATCTTTAGTTGAAAGATCAGGAAGCTTTTCAAGGCGACGCACAACGTCGTAACCCATAAATCCAACTAATCCCCCAGTCAGCGGTGGTAGACCAGCAATCTTTGGAGATTTCAAATGGGCAGCTGACAGACGAAGTGCTTCCAATGGATCAATTGCACTCGGCGCCCCGGCTGGGGCAGTTCCCTGCCAATACGCCTTGCCATCTTTTTCGCTCAGTGTTGCTTCGCTATGAACACCAATGAATGAGTATCGAGACCAAGCGCCACCATGTTCTGCAGATTCAAGAAGAAATGTATTAGGTAGATTCTTAGCCAATTTCCTATATACACCTAGTGGAGTTTCACCATCTGCGAGCAAACGGCGCGATACCGGAATAACATTTGAAATCTTTGCGTAAGCGCGAAACTCTTCCAGATTCATGGAATTAGCCCAGCGCTAACGGCTTATGAAAACATGAGTTTTCGCCAGTATGGCAAGCAACACCGCTTTGATTAACAATAATTAAGAGAGCGTCGCCATCACAATCCAATGCCACCGATTGAACTTCTTGGAAGTGGCCTGAGGTTGCACCCTTTACCCATAACTCATTTCGAGAGCGTGACCAGTACGTAGCTTTGCGTGTGCTTAAAGTTAGCGCCAAAGAATCAGCGTTCATATATGCCAACATTAAGATTTCTTTTGTAGTTGCATCTTGCACAACTGCTGGCATTAGCGCTTGAGGATCTTTAAGAAGATCGAGAATTTGCGCGTCAAGTCTGCTCATGGGCTAATTCTGCCTTACTTGGCGGCCAAGGTGCGCACAGGATAATTCTGCGAATCTAAGTAGGATTTCACGTCACCAATGCGGTGGATCCCAAAGTGGAAGACACTTGCAGCAAGAAGTGCATCTGCGCCAGCATCAAGGGCGGCGGCAAAATCGGCTAACGTGCCGGCCCCTCCACTTGCAATTAACGGCACCTTTGAAACTGCTCGCACCGCTGTAATCATGCCGATGTCATATCCAGCACGCGTGCCATCGGCATCCATTGAGTTCAGGAGAATCTCACCAACACCCAAAGCACATGCTTTCTCTACCCATGCAAGTGCATCGATATCTGTGCCTTCACGGCCACCATGTGTTGTTACTTCAAAACCTGAATCTGTACGTGCACGGCGTGCGTCAACTGATAAAACTAAAACCTGAGAACCAAATCGATCGGCAATTTCAGCGATTAATTCGGGTCGCGCAATCGCTGCAGTATTAATAGAAACTTTATCGGCACCGGCTCGAAGTAATCGATCTACATCTTCAACGCTTCGGATTCCCCCACCAACTGTTAAAGGAATAAAAACCTGTTCGGCCGTTTTACGAACAACATCAAGAGTAGTTTCGCGACCAGCGACACTTGCTGAGATATCAAGAAAAGTTAATTCGTCAGCGCCTTCAGAACCATACAGTGCGGCCATTTCTACTGGATCGCCAGCGTCAACGAGATTAGTGAAATTCACACCTTTCACCACTCGCCCATCGGTTACATCGAGGCAGGGAATAATGCGTACAGATAGCGTCATTTGCCGGTTAACTCCAATGCCTGTTGCAAAGTAAATGCACCGGCATAAAGCGCCTTACCTACAATTGCTCCTTCGATACCTGTTGCATGGAGATCACACAAAGCTTGAATATCTTGCAGTGAAGAAATTCCACCACTTGCTACAACTGGCTTGTCCGTAGCGGCACATACTGATTTCAAGAGTTCAAGGTTTGGCCCAGCAAGAGTTCCATCTTTGGTTACATCAGTTACAACATAACGCGCACAGCCATCTTTATCTAAGCGGGCAAGGGTTTCAAATAAATCTCCACCCTCTTTTGTCCAACCACGCGCTGCGAGAACGTGGCCACGCACATCTAAACCCACTGCAATTCGATCACCGTATAGACCAATAACGCGAGCGGTCCACTCTGGATCCTCCAACGCTGCAGTGCCTAAATTGACTCTGCGACAACCCGTAGCTAAAGCTCGTTCTAGAGATTCGTCATCTCTAATCCCACCAGATAGTTCGACGTTGATATCCAGTGCTCCAACAACTTCTGCTAAGAGTTCGGTATTACTTCCTCTGCCAAATGCTGCATCTAAATCAACAAGATGTAACCACTCGGCTCCGGCGCTCTGAAACTCAAGTGCAACCTCTAAAGGCGCACCATAGATGCTCTCCTTGGCGAGTTCACCCTGAACGAGTCTGACTGCACGTCCATCTTTAACATCTACAGCCGGCAATAGCTCTAAGTAACTCATAGTGATTGCGTCCAATTCTTAATTAAAGCCAAACCGGCATCCCCTGATTTTTCAGGGTGAAACTGAGTTGCAGATACGTATCCATCTTCAACGGCTGCAAGAAATCTCTCACCGTGAATGCTCCAGCTTTGCACTTGTCCAACGGCTTTCTTGGCCGCATATGAATGCACGAAATAAAAAGATTGATCCTCAATACCTTTGAATAAAATGGATCCAGTTGCAGTTTCAACAGTGTTCCATCCCATATGAGGAAGAATCGGTGCGACTAACTGTGAAACTTGAGCGTCCCACACTCCTACTCCGGCGTGCGCACCATTTTCTGCATGCTCAGTCCCTCGACTAAATAGAATTTGCATGCCAATACAAATACCAAGCACTGGTCGCTCGTTAGCAATTCTTTCGCGAATAATTGCCGCGCCGTCAACGGCGTTAAGGCCTTTCATACATGCTGCAAAAGCACCTACCCCTGGAACAACTAAGCCTTCGGCCACTAATGCAATTGCGCGGTCAGAAGTGACAACTACTTCTTTCCCGGAAGTCGCAAATGCACGTTCGGCAGATCGTAAATTGCCAGACCCATAGTCAAGAATTGCAATCAAAGAGAGCCTTTAGTCGACGGGATTCCTGCGACGCGACCATCGAGTGAAACTGCATCGCGAAGAGCGCGTGCAACTGCTTTGAACTGTGCTTCAAAAACATGGTGAGCATTGCGACCTTCAAGGACGCGAATATGAAGAGCGATATGAGCTTCAGCAACAATAGATTCCCAGATGTGTTTACCTAGCGTGGTATCAAAAGTTCCGATGAGTTCAACGATTTCAGGTTGACGATGAACTAGGTATGGACGGCCAGAGAGATCAACGGCGGCCTGCACCAAAACTTCATCTAGTGGAACCATCGCATCGCCGAATCGACGAATGCCTGTTTTATCTCCAAGAGCTTCACGTAAAGCTTGACCAAAGGCAAGGGAAGTATCTTCAACGCTGTGGTGTGAATCAACATCGATATCACCTGTTGTCTTGACGGTTAAATCAAAACCAGAGTGTTTTCCTAACTGAGACATCATGTGATCGAAAAATGGCACACCGGTAGAAACATCGATGACGCCCTGACCATCTAAGTTAAGTTCAACTAATACATGTGACTCTTTAGTTGCTCTTTCGACGCGTGCTTTTCTCATGTATGCCTCTTTCTAGACGAGTTCTTTAAGCGCTGAAATGAATACTCTGTTTTCGGCTTCGTTGCCAATAGTTACTCGTAAATACCCTGCTAGGCCAACATCTCTAATGAGGACACCCTTTGCAAGAAGTTCGCTCCAAAGTTTAGGGGCATCGGCCTTAAATCCAGTAAACAAAATGAAGTTGGCGTTACTTGGAACTGTTGTCAGCCCTAACTCACGAAGAGCATTCACCATAGTTTCGCGGGATTTTGTGAGTGTGGTGACAAAGCCAAGTAGCTCATCTTTGAAATCTAAGGCAACACAGGCAGCTGCCTGTGTTAAAGCGCTCAAGTGGTACGGCAATCGAACCAGCATCATGGCATCTTTAACGATTGGATCGCAGATTAGGTAACCAACACGTGCACCAGCGAAAGCAAAGGCTTTACTCATCGTTCGAATCACAAGCACATGAGGGTTAGCTGATATCAACGTTGCAGCTGATTTCTCAGATGAAAACTCTGCATAGGCTTCGTCAACGACAAGAAGTCCTCCAACTTTTGCTGTTGCGTCGGCAAGAAGTTGTATCTCATTAATTGTGACTGAACCACCTGTTGGATTATTTGGTGTTGTAATAAAAGTTAGAACTGGCTTGATTGCTTCAATTTGATCCACAGCCTCTTTGGCATTGAGCGAAAAATCTGCATTTCGTCTTCCATCAATCCATTCTGCACCTGTTACCTTTGCGATTAAAGGGTGCATTGAATATGAGGGTGTGAAACCTAAAACTGCGCCTTTTCCGAAAGCGAGAAAAATCGATTGAATGATTTCGTTACTACCATTCGCTGCCCAAATATTGTCAGCATTAAATTCGGTAGAACTTAACTCATTAATATAGCTAGCTAATTTAGCTCGAAGAGTATTTGCATCTCTATCAGGATAACGATTGAGATCGGCGGCGACTTTAAAGATTGCATCGGCAATTGCTTTTTGCAAAGCCGGTGATGGTGGGTATGGATTTTCATTGGTATTAAGCGCGGCATCAGAGACCACTTGAGGAGCACCATATGGGCTCAATGGTGCAAGATCTGCACGCAGTGGCAACCACGTTGGCCAGTTCATTTATAAGTTTTCCAATCGCACTGTCATTGCTTGGCCATGTGCCGGTAAATCCTCTGAGTTAGCCAAAATAACTACGGTAGGAACTAAATCAGTAAATGCCTTTTGTCCATACTCGATAAAATGCAAACCACGAAGAAAACTAGCTACAGACAACCCGCTTGAGTGACAGGCACAACCACCGGTAGGCAAAACGTGGTTAGAACCCGCAGAATAATCACCGAGTGAAACCGGTGAAAATCGCCCAATAAAGACAGCTCCAGCGTTTCGAATTTTTTGCGAATCAGTTCGCGCATTTCGAGTTTGAATCTCCAAGTGTTCTGCCGCATATGCGTTAACAACATCGATTCCTTGGTCAAGTGAATCTACAAGAGCAATGGCCGATTGAATTCCGGTAAGTGCGCTAGTAATTCGATCACTATGTTTAGTTGCCGAAACTTGAATCTTAAGCTCTGCTTCAACAGCGGTGGCCAACTCCAGTGAATATGTAACTAAAACCGCGGCCGCTATTACATCGTGTTCGGCCTGGCTAATTAGATCTGCTGCAACATCGGCTGCAATTGCAGAAGAATCAGCAAGAATAGCGATTTCAGTTGGACCGGCCTCTGAATCAATTCCAATTACTCCACGCAGAGCGCGTTTAGCCGCAGCAACATAGATATTTCCTGGACCAGTAACTAAATCGGCTTTTTCACACAATCCCTTGACACCATATGCAAACATCGCAATCGCTTGTGCTCCCCCAACGGCATAAACTTCGGTGATTCCAAGTAATGCACAGGCGGCCAAAATCGTTGGGTGAGGAAGGCCTGCAAAATCTTTTTGTGGTGGTGAAGCAACTGCGATAGATGAAACTTTAGCAATTTGCGCTGGAACCACATTCATAATGACACTGCTTGGATATACCGCGCGACCGCCAGGCACATATAAACCTACTCGATCAACTGGAATCCATTTTTCGGTAACAGTTCCCCCATCGACAACCGTGGTGGTCTTATCGCTACGAACCTGATCGTTGTGAACAATTCGCACTCGCTCGATAGAAAGTTCAAGGGCTGTACGAACTTGAGGGTTAAGTGCTGCTAATGCTTCGTCAAGCGCACTTTGCGGCACTCGAATTGATGGCGGCGTCACTCCATCGAACTCTTCTGCCAGATTAATTAAATCCGATTCATCTCCAGTTTTAACTCGGTGCAATATTGGTTCAATGAGGCGCATCGCCTCAGCAACATCCAAAGTGGCACGTGGAAGCTCAGCGTTGTATCCAGCCTTATTTAAGGTTTTTCCTCGGAGGTCAACGGTGCGGATCACTAGCAAATTGTAACCTCTGGCCTGTAGAGCAGGTGCGCGAATTTAAACCAGGCAGTTAGGGCCAAGAATTGATTTGAGATCTGCGCTCAGAGATGGAGATGCTGTGACTGAAGCATCAATTGTCATCACGGTGTTGCTGCCATTTTCACTCAGTGAAAGATGGACTTCACGCTTGCCAGGATGTGAGCGCAAAATCTCTTTGATGCGATCAACTACCGGTGGAGTGCATTGTGACATTGGAATTGTGATTACAAGTGGGCCTGTTGGTCCGGCTGAAATATCTGGCATAGACATTTCAAGTGCGGTAAATCTTAAGTTTTCTTCGCGCCGATCAACACGACCACGAACTGTGACAATTCGATCTTCAGTTAGAGACATTGAATATTGCGTGTAAGTCTTAGCGAAGAAGAGCACTTCTAATGACCCTTCCAGATCTTCTACTGTAACTACTGCCCACGTAGCACCTTGACGCGAAACCTTACGGGTCACACTCGTGATTAATCCACCGATCGTGACGATGGATTCATGTTGAGCACCCTCATCAACTAACTCACTGATCGACATATCAGTGTTGGCACGTAAGACATGCTCAACTCCAAGTAACGGGTGATCGGAAACGTAAAGACCCAACATTTCACGTTCATAGCTAAGCAACATTGATTTATCCCATTCACCGGTTGGGACTTCAATATCTAGACCCACTACTTCAGTGATGGAATCACCACCAAATAAATCAAACTGACCTATTGCTTCGGCTCGCTTGCTTTCAATTACCGAATCAATTGCTTCAAGGTGAATTGCTATCAAGCCTTTTCGAGTTGCGCCAAGAGAACCGAATGCACCGGCTTTAATAAGAGATTCGATTGTTTTCTTATTGCAAACTTGTGCATCGACCTTGGCTAGGAAATCGCCGAATGAGGCAAAGCGACCTTTGGATTCGCGCGAAACTTTGATGGAAGCAACAACACCTTCACCAACATTTCGAATAGCTGCCAAACCGAAACGAATGTCTTTTCCTCGCGGCGTGTATTCACCATTTGATTCATTAACATCAGGTGGCAAAACATTGATACCCATTCGTCGACATTCACTTAAATAAAGCGCCGACTTATCTTTATCATCGCGCACGCTTGTGAGCAGTGCTGCCATGTATTCAGTTGGATAGTTAGCCTTTAAATAAGCGGTCCAATATGAAACAACTCCATAACCTGCAGAGTGTGCGCGGTTGAAGGCATAGTCAGAGAAGGGAATAAGAACATCCCATAAACGCTTAATTGCAGCGGTGGAAAAACCATTGGCTTTCATTCCAGCTTCAAAGGGTACGTATTCCTTATCCAAAATATCTTTGTTCTTCTTACCCATCGCTTTACGTAAAAGATCTGCGCGGCCTAGCGAGAACCCAGCAACTTTCTGGGCAATCGCCATTACCTGTTCTTGGTAGACGATGAGTCCATATGTATCACCCAAAATATCTTGCAAGGCCTCTGAGAGTTCAGGGTGAATAGGTTCAACTGGTTTGCGCTTATTTTTGCGGTCAGCATAGTTATTATGTGCATTTTCGCCCATCGGACCTGGTCGATAAAGGGCAATCACCGCAGAAATATCTTCAAATGAATCAGGAGACATTGATTTAAGGAGGGCGCGCATAGGGCCTCCGTCGAGTTGGAAAACACCTAACGTATCGCCTCGTGAAAGAAGTTCATAAGTTTTCTTATCGTCAAGTGTGAGATCTTCAAGGACTACATCAATATTTTGATTCTCTTTAATATTTATTAGTGCATCATCTAGAACTGAAAGATTTCGAAGTCCCAAGAAATCCATTTTAAGTAGCCCAATAGATTCGCAAGCACCCATGTCAAACTGGGTAATGATTGCACCATCTGCTTCACGGCGATGAATAGGAATAACATCTAGCAGGGGTTCGCGAGAAAGGATTACGCCTGCCGCGTGCACGCCCCATTGTCGTTTAAGGCCTTCGAGTCCGCGGGCAGTATCTACAACGCGCTTTGAATCTGGATCGGATTCATACAGTGCGCGGAATTCACCAGCTTCCCCATAACGATCATCCTTTGGGTCAAAGACTCCCCCAAGTGAAATATCTTTACCCATAACCGTTGGCGGCAAAGCCTTAGTAAGTTTTTCACCGATTACATATGGATATCCAAGAACGCGAGTTGAGTCTTTGATTGCCTGTTTTGATTTAATAGTTCCATAAGTAATAATCTGTGCAACGCGATCTTCGCCATATTTATTTGTTGCATATCGAATCATTTCACTTCGTCGACGCTCGTCGAAGTCGAGATCAATATCAGGCATAGAGATACGTTCTGGATTTAGGAAACGTTCAAACAAAAGACCGTGTTCGAGTGGGTCAAGACCCGTGATTCCTAATGAATAGGCCACTAAAGAACCGGCAGCCGATCCACGACCTGGGCCAACTCGAATGCCAACGGTTTTTGCATGCCCCACTAAGTCAGCAACAACAAGGAAATAGCCGGGAAATCCCATCTTCTCCATCACGCCGAGCTCGTAATCAAGACGAGTTTCGTGTTCGGGAGTTAGTTTTGAACCAAGGCGCGCCTTCATGCCGCGAACTGCTTCCTTCTTTAGCCATGAATCCTCTGTCTCACCGGCAGGAACGGTGAACTGAGGAAGCAGGTTTTCTCCTTCGCGCATAGTTACGTCGCAACGTTGGGCAATCAACAAAGTGTTGTCACAACTTTCTGGGATATCTTTAAATAGCTCACGCATCTCGGCTGGTGTCTTGACATAAAAAGAATCATTATCGAATTTAAATCGCTTTGGGTCGGCCAAAGTCGAACCTGATTGAACGCAGAGCAGCGCTTCGTGTGCGCCTGAATCGGCCTGCAACGTGTAGTGAAGATCATTCGTAGCTAAAAGCGGTAGCCCTAAATCTTTACCGAGCTTGAGTAAATCAGCTTTAACGCGGCTTTCGATTTCGATTCCATGGTCCATGACTTCTAAAAAGAAGTTCTCGGCACCGAAAATGTCACGGTAATCGCTAGCTGCTTTTATCGCCTCTTTGTATGCGCCCATGCGCAGGCGAGTTTGAATTTCACCACCTGGACATCCTGTAGTTGCAATAAGACCAGTTGAATACTTCGATAAAAGCTCTCGATCCATCCGCGGCTTGTAGTAATAGCCTTCAAGAGATGCAAGAGAGGAAAGTCTGAAGAGGTTTCCAAGGCCAACATTATTTTCGGCCAAGATAGTCATATGCGTATATGCACCGCCACCAGAAACATCATCTTCGCCACCACTTGCCCACTGCACACGCTTTTTATCAAAACGTGATTCGGGCGCAACATAGGCTTCAATTCCAATGATTGGTTTTATGCCAGCTTTTTTCGCTTGCTTATAAAACTCGTAAGCACCGAAAACATTTCCATGATCTGTCATTGCAATTGCTGGCATTTCCTGACGTGCAACTTCAGCCATCAAATCGGGAACACGGGCAGCGCCATCGAGCATTGAATACTCGGTATGGACGTGCAGATGTACGAAGTTCTCAGATTTCATGGTGAACGTAGATTATTGCTTAAGGAAGAACTGCATCAGATAGCAACGCCAATGAGCGTGTGAGATCGGCCGGGTATGGCGCGCTAAATCGAAG
>SESG01010257.1_pt1 | contig 11060 bp, 12 predicted proteins | sample 3171421 | NCBI WGS metagenome assembly SESG01 (sample SAMN10866946, study PRJNA518727) | freshwater metagenome | biome: subpolar coniferous forest; feature: holomictic lake; material: water; isolation source: holomictic Lake 227, 6 m and 8 m depth | place: Canada: near Kenora, Ontario | collected... | reverse complement strand
TTAGGGCGAGGGTTCGGGCTTCGGGTTGCATGATGCCTTCGGACTCGAGCAGGGTTTCGATTGGTTGGAGGAGAGGAGCCCAGAGGGTGGTTTCGACGGGTGTGGTGAGGCCGTGCCGGATGGCGTTAATGGAGGAACGCCGTTTGCCTTGCTCTGTTTTGGGGCCTGTTGAGCGGTGGGCGTTCTTCTGATTTGCGGCTTGGCGTTTAGCGCTGGTCATCTTTGGAGTTATCTATGGCAAGCACTTCGATGCCCTGCAAATCGCGATGCAGCAAGGCGTTTTGGAGTTGCAAGCGTTCTACATTGGTCTTGCGGTTAAACGCGACTTCATAGGAGAGCTGGAGGCCGGTGAGGATTTTGGATTGCAGGGCGATTTGCTGGTCAAGTTGCAGGAGTTCCGTTTGCTTATCTTCCATAGCCTTTTGCCGGAGAGACTCAATGGTGTGATCCTTATTCTTGGCGGCTTTGAGGGTTGCGTTGTCGACCATATTGGCCAAGAGCGCGCTGCGAACCTGCATTTGTATGGTAGAGTCGCCAATCCGATACGCGGAAGTTTGATCGGTCAGGTAGGCCATCTGCACAATGACGGTCTTCCGTTTTTGCTCTTCGTAGCGTCGCATCCACCACAGGCACTCGTGGATCTTTTCGGCCAGGTAGACCTGCAGTACGGAGCGAGCGCCCAGCTCTTTGATGAGCGCATTAAGACTTTTCTGATAAAAATCGGCAGGCTCACCGGGCAATACCGGTGCCACTCCCATAACACTGGTGAGAGAGGGCGCAACAGGAGTTTCGATAGAGCTGGTTTGGCCGGAATCGGAAAGGGGTTGCTGACTCATAGGAAGCAAGAGCAAAAATTGATAAACCGTACCCCCTCGGAGAGTGACAGCAGGTGACGGGCACAAAAAACAAATTTCCGTGACGCCCGGGCTTGTGCTCTCCGCTCTGGGGTCAAATTGCAGAGGTTCAACAAGGGGGTCACGATACAAAATCTCCGGCTTCACAGGGTGTTGCCGTTAAACGAACCAATACTTCTAAAATACAACATCCTACCATAATTCCAAACAGGTAAACAAAAAAAATCAACCGTAACTCGTCGCCCTGCATCCTCGTCATGGCGATGGGCCAAGGGGGAGCGCTTTGAGCGGAATGGGTTCGTTTTGGATCGGCGGGGTTTTTCGGGTACCGGGCGGCTTGATGGGGTTTGGGTTATCGGGCAGCTTTGCACTGGTGCATGGAAAGAATGGTTGATAAACCCCTTATATCGTTCATCGCGAATAAACGATATATAATAATAAAGACGCCTGATATCAATAAGACATGACATAAACCAATAATAGAGATACTAACAGGTCAACTAAATCCTGTATGGGTTCCATGTTTTTCGTTTCAATATCCAACTGCGCTCATCAGAGTTAAACAAAATGAAGAATTCTGACAATTTTGGGTAAAAATTTCCGATATACTCCAGTTCACGTAGCACATTGCAAGCAAATCGTGAAATACGATAGAGATAGTACCGAGAATAGTTTTGTTTTACCAATACCGTGTCACTATCATTTATAAAAGAGGAAACATCATTTAATGGATTTCCTGTGGCACTTGTATGATGGACAAAGGCGATTGGATCAAGCATATCTTTGACAATTTTGAGCTTCTCCTGTCGTGCTACCGAGGGATGGTAATGGCGAACAACAATCTCTCTGCACACGTCATTATCCCATCTAACAAGCGGTTCATCTGTATCGTGATTGCTCCCAGTGAGCAGATCAAGGTTGTAGTACCGAGTGGAACTTGCAAAGTCCGTTAGCCATGAAACAATGGGATTATGCAGAGAGTCTTTTGTGTGGGCTTCATCCACCTGCAATGAGTTATTTTTGGCAATTGAATGCGCCTGATTCAATAGATCGAAAAGTCTGTGACTGAACCCTTTCAGAACTTTATTTGAGGGAAATAGATCATCATTATGCAATCTATAGTCGTAAATAGTTACAAGTTTTAGGATACGCTCCAATCCAACACAGTATGAATACATCCCGCTGTAAAAATAGCCAGTTTCCATGGCACTGTATCTTCCTATGTGCGTTAGTCCAACCCCCAATGACATAGATGCAAGTGAGGCCTCTCGAGCAAGTAACAAATCAGTATTCAGCATGAATTGTAATGTAGTGTAGTCAGATTTGATGGTTTGTTATGTGGTCTGTCTCCCAGCGGTGGGGAAATGAGACTGGGCGTAGGATTGGTGCGGGTTTCATGGATGAGTGAGAAACTGCAATGGTGATGAAAATTTTGTTTGGAGTGGGGTTGTTTGGGTGCAACCAGGGTGTTCATCGTGAAGTATGGTTTGTCAATATGATTATAGACATGGGCACCTTAATCGACACTTTCATAACACACCCCGCAGCGCCAGTCTTCGCTGGACACACAAGTATACGATAAGAACACCCTCGGGGACGGCTTCATGCGCCTTTTACGTCCACACACCCACACATGAGATCATTAGATAACCAACAAAAGCCCTCGTACTGCCGCGAATATTTAACCACGGATGTTCCCACCATAAACTGCAGTCCATGACGCCAACGAAGCTTCTTCTACTTCTGGAAAAGACCGCCAGTCAGGGAAATATAGGCAGCTATTGGCCAAAACCTCCAAACGGTAAAACTCATCAGCTCTTGGAAAAAATGTTTGCCAATACGACCTCGCCAAATCAAAGTTTTCAGGATCACATGTAAGCTGCTCGAACAAAGCCACGTCCGCATGGTGGAAATATCCACCACTTTGGACAATGTAACACCTTTCTAACGAACGATCTATCCATCCCCAACTAAACGCACGCTGTTCAGCCTGCGATTTCTCATAATTCAGGAAGTGACATCGTAGACGTGATGGCAAACAAGGAAATTCCTCCTGACGCAACTTCTCAAGCAAATCCTCCGCCAATTTTGCGTTTTCAAACTTCATGGATTTTGTCTCAATACCTAAAAGTAAATCTTCTTGAGCTAATACCAGTCCGCAAGCCTTCTTCGCATTGTGACGGAGCATTCCGAAATCTAGGAGCTCTATAAAACCATCTTCTGGAACCCACTTTGTTCTCGTAGGACAAAGAATCCAATATTCATGCGGCCAAAGCTCATGAACAGTTCCATCATCCATCCCTAACTTAAGGGCATTTATGTCAACGTAATTGACTTTGCTCATTTGCAGTATAGCCTATAGTGCATGTGAATATTACGCATGCCGGTCAGACCATGCTTGTTAGTAGAATGAAAAAAGTGAAAGTCAGGATTTGTGGTTGAATTGTAGCCCCTTTCTTGCAAAAACATTGCAACTGAATCAGACCCTGTTTTGTACTGCTGAACCAACGCCTCTAAAGCTCGACAGGCTGAAAATCTTTTTTGCGCTACTCAGTTACTTCACAACTACCCTTCTTCCTGGAACCTGGTCTCCCAGCGGTGGGAAAATGAGACTGGGTGTAGGGCTGGTGCGGGTTTCAGGGATGAGTGAGGAAACTGCAATGGTGATGAAAATTTGGTTTGGAGTGGGGTTGTTTGGGTGGATGGCGACAACCTTTATGGTGGTTGAAATGAGGACGATTGGTTATGAAGTAAGTGAAGTTTCTTCACTTACTTCACAACGTCCCCAACTTTTGTTTATAGGCGACCGGCGATTTGATCTTGTGGGAGGATGCCTTTGACGTCGTAGATTACGCAATGTTGGTTGGATGCGAGGTCTTGAAGATTCAATGCTTTGAATTGATTATGGGCGACGGGGAGTATGATGGCTTGGTAATGATTACCGTTTAGGGCGGAATGGCTCTCTACGCTTTATTCATGCATTACTTCCTGTGGGTTGGCCGTTTTTTGCGTACAGACTTAGAACTTCCATTTTTTTATTACAAGTCCAAAGTTCAGAGCGGGGCGGATTGGTATATGCAGGGGAATATACTCGAAGCAGGTTAGGGTGCGATGGACTTGATGGTGGTGGGATCACAGGCGAATAGGTCGCATAGGGCGGTGCACTGGACGAGATGAGCTTGGTTAAACATTAGCGCGTGCAGACGCTCTTGCTCAACCCAGCAGAAGAGATGGATGAGATATTTTTCGTTCTTGATACGGCCCTCGGAAAACTTAGAGTAAATGCGATGAGATGATCTGTCGTCGGCAAGGAATTGACCCGTGAGTACACCGATCATGTCTTGCTCATCGCACATGGAGTCGTGATTCACAAACACCATTACGTTTGGAGTTTCGGCGTTTGGATTTACAGCCAAAAACTGTGCAGCAGCCTTGTGAATGTCGTCTGTCAGGCGATTGAATACCGGATCATTACGATACCCTCCAACTGTTTGGCTGGGATGTACAGCATTTAACTTATTGTCAAGCCACTTATCTTCGTCTATGGACTTTACCTCACAGAAGAACCTCAAAGCTCCATCTTTAAAGACCCGGAAATCGGGGGTTTTTCCTTGGCCTATCTCAGTCTTTGGGAAGCGCTCAGCTAGCAGCCCCTTCTCGGCCAGAAGCTTTATAACGAGTTTCTCATCGTCAAGCGACGGCATCTTGCCCCCTACCTATCATAGTTCAGATCCGACAATTCGGTGAAATGCAAATCGATCACTCGGTAAAAAAAACACCTTCGTGCTCATGAGACTCCATGAACTCATAACGGACTGTTTTTTCTATAGCCTTATCGAGCGGAACTGGCGACACAAAGCCTGTTGTATCGATGGCTGTGTTGTATACCGAATTGGAACAAAACTTTTTGACGCGGATAGAGCTGATAGGAAAACGCTTTCCAGTAGTTACCGCTACTAAATCAAGGCATTTACCGATTGCATAGCCTACCGTATAGGGTATACGAAAAACAATTTTCTCAGACTTGCCCAAGATTCGATTCACTGTAGCCACCAGGGTATTCATGGTGACATCAGGCTTATCAATAAAGTTGTAAATATGAACGCCCGGCTTAAAAGTTAAGGCGTGCTGAATAAATGCGACAACGTTTTCGACATAAGCCATTGACTTTCTGTTTAGCCCGTCACCCACCATTACAAATTTACCAGAGGCAATCTGGCGAAGCAAGTTATTGACATTCCCCCGATTCTGCTCCCCAAACACTACCGTTGGCCGAATAATAACCAAAGTCCGAACAAACGGGTCTTCAGATTGCCAAGCTTTAAAAATCAGTTCTGCTTCATATTTGGTGCGACCATACTCATTGAATGGTGCAATTTTTCCGGACTCATCAGTACCAATAGGAGCGAATCCATAGACTGCAACCGTACTGGTAAAGACAATCGTTTTGACCCCCTTCTCGCGAGCCACTATACAGATGTTCCTGGCACCGCCAACATTCACCTCATCATAAAGGCTTACAGGCTGTACATCATCCCGGTGCTCTGCTGCAAGATTAACAATTATTGCTCCATAAGAAATACTTTCCCTCAGAGCCTCCACTGACCGTACGTCAGCCATCTTGACTTTGTCTGGAAAGGCCTTACTCGGTGCTTTATCTATAATTGAAAAGCCTGATAAATTGTTTTTACCTAGCCTCCGGCATAGCCTTGTACCAATAAACCCACTGCCACCAATTATCGTTACACCCATACCCAACCCTCTTTATAACAAATTAAACCGATCAGTCGAATAATGCATCCAAAAATCGTAACGTCAATAATCAAACAGAACCTTCATGGCCAAACGCGCTTTTTTAAACACAACGCCAACATCACGAATACTCATCAGTTCTTTGATAACGACTCTGGGTTGTATATAAAACTTTTTCTGTATTTTATTCTGCATCGCCCTAAGTTCATCGTCACTAAAGCGCTGGTTAAAAAATGAAGTTTTAAATTCCGGAGTTGGAGCCGCCGCAAAATCTCGCCAATAGTCATTTTCAATCAAGTTGTCTGCAAGCAGTTTACGGTAGAGATAGGTCTCCGGCATTGGTGTGCAGATAGAGCAATGTAAATGATCTGGCTTTATGCGTTTAATGAGCTGGGCTGTTTGCTCAAGGTCTTTATCCGTTTCATCCGGGCACCCAATCATCACATAGGCAAACGTATCGATTCCATATTTTTTAGCCAATATAAACGCCTGCTCAATTTGGGGCAACGTTATCCCTTTTTGTAAATAATCAAGAACTTTTTGCGAACCCGACTCAACCCCAAAATTGATCCTGTAACAACCAGACTTTTTTAAAAAATCGAGCAACTCATCATCAAGATGATCCACTCTGGAACTTATTTTGTACTTCACATCAAGACCGGAGTCAATAATCAAACGGCACAATTGTATAGCTCGATTCCGATTAATCGTAAAATTATCGTCCTGAATATAAAATTCTCTTACGCCTGCATTGTACCAGTATACAATTTCACCCATTACATTCTCAGAGCTACGGAATCGATACCGCGACTTCCTGATATCGCAAAAAGAGCATCCATGAGGACAACCCCTTGATGTCATAATCGCTACGCTGTCAGAGGTGATTGCTAATATATTGGAGTATTTCTTCAGGTCAATCAGATCATAGGCAGGAAAAGGGAGGGTATCAAGATTTTTTTCTACAAGGCGAGACGGAGTGATTTTGACTTCATTATTACCATCTAAAAACCCTATACCGTTGATTGACAAGAGCTCACTCTCCAACGGAACACAATCTTTACTCAATACGCTAACAAGTTCACAAAAGGTCTCTTCCCCTTCACCGATAACAACATAATCGACATAGCCAAGCATCATGGTCTCAACAGGATAGAGCGTCGGATGCCAGCCACCATAACAGACTGTGGTTGAGGGGCTTACTTTTTTTATCCGTTCAGTAACCGCAATACAGTCGAGCAAGTTAAATGTAAGGACACTGAAACCGACAAGATCAGGCTTCTCTTTACCTATGATATGTTCTATATCCCCAAGGCTTAACCCCTCGGCATGGGCGTCAATTATGCGCGGTTCGATGCCCAACTTTTTCCGCAAGGTAGCCGCGACATAGAGCAGCCCGAGCCATATCCTCGGCACATTAGACTTGTCCGCTGCACCATAAGCATAGGCGTCGATATAGGAAACTGGAGGAGGAATTATGAAAAAAACTTTCATGGCAAGGTAATAAGAACGCAGTAAAATTATCAGCAACGTCCAAGAGTTCGCGGAAGGCTCACCCAGAGGATTACAACGCTGAAACAATCTGTTTTACTGTGGATTCTGGTGAAAAAAGTTTTTTTGAGAGTGCTTTACAACGCCGATGAACATCAGTGTCGAAAATGAGCTGATTGATGACTGTAAACGCTAAATTCTTCAGGGTATCTACAGAAGCATCAATACAGACCATACCAACACGTTCGTCGTTGATAAGTTTCTCAAGATCATTTCCGGGATTGATTGCAGCCAGTACCGGAAGCCCAGCTTGCATGTAGGAAAGAAACTTGCCGGGAATATTGTGCGTCTTATGCCGAGGATCAAGGGCTACAATACCAGCATGGCATTGGGCATAAAGCCCGGGAATCTCAGATGGCTCAATTTCATCATAAAAGGCAACATTATCAAGGTCAAGTGCCTTTGCACGCGCTTGGAGTTGGAGAGCATCGCTACCACGTCCCACAAACAAAAAGCCCACTTTTTTTTCATCACGCATCACTGCAGCAAGTTCAAGCAGCAAACCCATGCCTTGGGCAATACCCATATTGCCCGCATAAACAAAAATTTTCCGGCCAACCAATGGTGACGATTGCACAGATATGCGGCATCCGGCAATATGAGCATCTGCTAACCAATTCTGAAGAACCTCGGTTCTTGTCTGTGGTTGAAGTAGCTGGCGTGCGAAATAGCCAAGATTTGCGGGAGTTTGAACACCAATTACATCAGCAACAGAATAGAGATAAGATTCAACCAGCTTGAAAACGCGATAAGGTAACCCTCTACTCATCAAACCCATATCAACAGCCCACTCCGGAAAAAGATCGCGCATGATAAGGTAGCTCTTGCAACTACTATCCCGCTTTATTGCTTTAAAGATAGGGCCTAAAAAAATACTTGGAGCATAACAAACAACACCGTCGTAACGATATTTTACCACCGGACTCTTCCGTAAATTACGTAACACTGCAAGCGGCATCAAAAACTCGCCAATGGTACGACGTACATAGCCGATGTCTTTGATCTTTGGCGATTTCAATCTGACGACACGCACACCATTCCATATCTCAACCCGCCAATCTTCTGTTAACTCCGGAGATGGAATCAATACCGTAACCTCGTGACCTTGTCTAACAAACTCTTGAGACAAATCCCGCACCAGAACGGCACCTGAGGAACGAAATGGAGGAAAAACGTCTGAGATTAAAGCAATACGCATATATTTAAACGTTAATCAGTACTTCTTCCAGACCACACGATTTACGTAGTCGGTATAGCTATGGATAATACGAACCACTTTATCTGATACATTCGGCATGCTGTAATCTCCCACTTGCAGCAACAAACGATCGACCCCTCTGGGTTGAGTTTCAAGTATAGCAAGTGCCTGCATGATACGCTCGACTTCAAGGCCAACCATCATCACTGACGCCTCTTCCATTCCTTCGGGGCGTTCATGAGCTTCACGGATATTGAGGGCGGGAAAATTGAGAATGGAGGACTCTTCATTAATAGTCCCACTATCGGAGAGCACGACCTTTGCTTGCATCTGCAAATGAACGTAATCAAAAAAACCAAGCGGCTTTAGCAACTCCACACGATGATGAAAAACAGCACCGCTGGCCTCAACTCGCTTGCGTGTTCTTGGGTGGGTTGAAACAATCACCCGTTTACCATACTGCTCAGCAAGCGTGTTCAGGATAGCGACAAGCTTCTCAAAATTCCTGTCAGATTCAATATTCTCCTCACGATGAGCACTTACCAAAAAGTAATCACCAGCAGCAAGGTCAAGCCGCCGCAACACATCCGATTGATCAATCTTTGCTCGATAATAGGAAAGCACTTCAAACATCGGGCTGCCGGTCTTGATAATCCGATCTGCCGGCAACCCTTCATGCAAAAGGTATTCCCGGGCAATATCGCTGTAGGTCATATTGATATCAGCCGTATGATCAACAATCTTGCGATTGATCTCCTCCGGCACCCGCTGATCAAAACAGCGATTCCCCGCCTCCATGTGGAAGACCGGAATCTTCCGACGCTTGGCCGAGTAAACGGCAAGGCAGGAATTGGTATCACCAAGAATCAAAAGCGCATCCGGCTTTTCCAACTCCATCACGGCATCCGCTTTTGCAATAATCAACCCCACTGTTTCAGCCGCAGTGGTACCTGACGCCTCAAGAAAATGGTCAGGCTTGCGCAGAGCGAGGTCGTCAAAAAATATCTGGTTCAACTCATAATCGTAGTTCTGCCCCGTATGCACCAGCACATGCTCCGTATGCTCATCCAGCTTCGTCAGCACCCGCGAGAGACGGATAATCTCCGGCCGTGTACCGACAATGGTCATCACCTTCAACTTTTTCATAAGGTCACCTTCATGGCAATGGTATCGGGCTTGTTTTGATCAAATATTTCATTGGCCCAGAGCAGCACAATCATCTCATCTTCGCCAATATTAGTAATGTCGTGCGCCCAACCTGGAACTGTTTCAACCACTTGGGGAAGTTCACCTGACGTGAGAAGCTGACAGGTTTCATTGGTCACCACATGGCGAAAACAGAAGCGTGCATAGCCCTTGATAACCAGAAATTTCTCGGTCTTGCTGTGATGGTAATGGCCACCGCGAGTAACCCCGGGATGAGCCGTAAAAAAGGAAAACTGCCCGCTGTCACGGGTTTTCAGCATTTCCACAAATACTCCGCGCTCGTCACCATGGCGGGGCAAATCGTAAGCAAAAGAGGAAGGAGGAAGATAACTGACATAAGTGGCATAAAGAGCCCGCAAAAGGCCATCACCAACCCGTTCCGAAACCAACGTTGTGCGGCTCATCCTGAACGCTTCAATTTGGGCAGCTAACTCGCCGAGTGTTATGGTGTACTCCGTAGCCACTTGGCCCCAACGAACACCATCCGCAACCGAACCAAGCGCAAGCAGAAATTCAGAGACCACATCATCAACATAAACAAGCCGCAACCGTGCAGCGGGATCATTAATCTGAAGAGGCAGCTTAAAAGCAGTGTTAAAACAAAACGTGGCGACTACCGAGTTGTAGTTAGGCTTGCACCACTTGCCGAACACGCCCGGCAAACGGTAAATCACCGCAGGATTCCCGGTTCTTGCAGCAAGATCCTCCACAGCCTTTTCAGCGGCCCGTTTGCTCAACCCGTATGGATTGGAGAGCTCAGCCTGAAGCGAAGAAGCAAGAATAAGCGGAATCTTCCGGCCGGTAGCCTCAATGGCGTCACAAAGCGCCCGGGTCAATGCAGCATTACCCTTTTCAAAATCAGCCTCATCCAAGGGGCGATTTTCACCAGCCAAGTGCACCACAGCATCTGCCTGAGCAACCTTGGCTGCCAGCGTAGACAAGCCGTCGCCACGCTCAAAGGGTACAACTTCATAACCCGACAGTTCGCCAAGGCGCACCACCAAATTTTTACCGATAAAGCCTTGTGAGCCCGTTACCAAAACGCGCATATCAGGCCTCCGGAGGAACATACTCACCATGAACAAGAGCCTGCATAAAGGATAACTTCATCAACAAGGCTTTCATACCCTCAACATCCAATCTTCTGGTATTGTGTGAGTTATAGTCCACTGCTCCAGCAATTCTTACATCACCCTGCTCCACAAACTTGCCATAATTCAAATCACGCAAATCAGGAGGAATACAGTAATAGCCACCCAAATCTCTGGCACAAGCCATCTCCTCACGCGTCAGCAATGATTCATACAACTTTTCACCATGGCGCGTCCCAATCACCATTATTTCATGATCAGGAACACCCATCAACGCAACCAACGACTGTACCAAAGTCTCTATAGTTGCCGCAGGAGCCTTTTGCACAAAAATTTCACCAGGTGTACCATGCTCAAAAGCATAGAGAACCAAATCAACAGCATCATCAAGCGTCATCATAAAGCGCGTCA
>SESG01009797.1_pt1 | contig 11065 bp, 9 predicted proteins | sample 3171421 | NCBI WGS metagenome assembly SESG01 (sample SAMN10866946, study PRJNA518727) | freshwater metagenome | biome: subpolar coniferous forest; feature: holomictic lake; material: water; isolation source: holomictic Lake 227, 6 m and 8 m depth | place: Canada: near Kenora, Ontario | collected... | reverse complement strand
CAAACCATGCCCAACAAACAGGTCATCCCCCCAACGGCGCGCACTCTTTCCATCATCATGGGCGGAGGTGCAGGAACCCGTCTTTTCCCTCTTACCAAGGACCGGGCCAAGCCGGCTGTGCCGATCGGTGGAAAATACCGTCTGGTGGACATCCCCATCAGCAACTGTCTGAATTCCGGCATCCGCAGCATCTATGTGCTAACACAGTTCAACAGCACCTCGCTCCACCGCCATATCAATGCCAGCTACAAGTTTGACAACTTCAGCCCGAGCATGGTCGAGATTCTCGCCGCCCAGCAGACCCCGGAGGGCTCAACATGGTATCAGGGGACAGCGGACGCGGTCCGACAGAACCTCCGCACCTTTCTCGACGAGGACCATGAATATTTCATCATCCTTTCTGGTGATCAGCTCTACCGCATGGATTACCGGGACATTATCCAGCAGCATATCAGCGGCGGCGCAGAACTCACCATCGCCTGTATCCCCGTCAACCGCGAGGCAGCACTATCCTTCGGAATCATGGAAACCGATGCCCTGCGACAGATCACCCGTTTTGTGGAAAAGCCCTCGGATCCCATCATTCTCGAGGAACTCCGCATGAAGCCCGAACTCCTCCGCACACTCAACGAACCCGATCATCAGGAGCTGTTTCTGGCCTCTATGGGCATTTATGTCTTCAATCGCAGGGTTCTCGAGGAATGCCTCGACAACAATCAACCGGATTTTGGCAAGCACATCATTCCCTCCACCATCGGCACCCGCAATGTGCAGGCCTACATTCATCGTGGCTATTGGGAGGACATCGGCACAATCCGTTCCTTCTTCGATGCTAATCTCAATCTCTGCGACCCCCATCCGCAATACAACTTCTACGCCCCCGGAGCCCCCATTTATACGCAATCGCGCTTCCTGCCCGCGAGTGTCGTGGAGGAGACGGTGGTCAACCGGGCGATGATCTCGGACGGTTGCCAGATCCGCTCAGCACAATTGGATCGCTCCGTCATCGGAATCCGCAGCATTATCAATGCCGGATCCAAGCTCCGTAACACGATCGTCATGGGAGCCGATTACTACGAAAGCGATAAAGGAGGCCCGCCTGCCGACTTGCTTCCGATAGGCATCGGAAGGGATTGCCTCATTGAGGATGCCATCATCGACAAGAACGCAAGGATCGGCGACCGCGTTGTGATCTCTGCTCATGACAAGGAGGAAAATTCCGAAGGTCCCGGATACTACATCCGCGACGGGATCGTGGTGGTACCCAAGAACGGAGTGATTCCTTCCGACACCAAGATCTGATTCTCCCTTATATTCCCTGATTTCATAATGTCCTTCTTGAAACGATCCTTTGTCCTCCCCACGCTGCTCTCGGCACTCCTTTCCCTTTCAGGATGCCTATACGACAGTGCCCCCTCTGGCCCGATTCAAAACATAGACACTTGGCTTCTGGGTCAGTGGTCCACTCAGGACAAGGCTGGGCACCAGTTCTCCGCGATCGTTACACCTCAGCCTCCTGATCATTATAAAGTGGAATTTCAGCGGCACGGCGGAGGCAATCTGGAGTTCGACGGCTGGATCAGCCGAGTCGATAACTTCTCCATTCTGGTGCTGAAATCGTTGAATCAGGATGCCTCTTTCGGAAAATGTGCCCTCTACCATTACGAACTTCTGACACAAGGGCCACCCCCGGTGGGTGGGCTCGGTGCCAATCGCATCCGCCTGAGCGAGCTGCAACTTGACGCATCGACCCATTCCCTCGATCCGCTAAAACTCCGTGCAGCCATCCGCTCGGCACTTAAGGATGGCACCCTGCTCGCGCCCTATGATGTGGTCGCCTCAAGAAAGAGCGAGTTCATCGAGCAGCAGATCTTCGATTTGGAAGCTTCCGCCGCAAGCAAGGCCGCTACGAATTCCAGTAAGGTGTCGGATTCAACACTCGATCAACTCAACAAACTCAAGGAACAGAAGGCATCCATCAAGGATGTGCCGGGAAGTGTCATTTGGAGCAAAACCGGCGGCGTCACCATCAAGGGCGAGACATTCTGAAGCCGGGCTCTCGCCCTGCTAGGTGTATAGACTGAAGACTTTTAGACTATTAGCCAGGCACCGAGAACGAAAAGATACTGAGGAACACAAGATGCTCAAACCCGAACACAAAAATCATAGCGGACCTATGGGTTACCCTGTGCAATTCTTGTGCCTCTTGTGGCCAATCCCCTTTCTCTCTGACCTAACTGCCTAATCCTCTTCCGCAATGTCCAAGACACCAGATTCCGAATCACGCATGGAGAAAATCGTCAGCCTTGCCAAGCGGCGCGGCTTTATTTTCCAGTCCTCTGAAATCTATGGTGGGATCGGCGGCTTCTGGGACTACGGCCCGCTGGGAGCCGAACTGAAGCGGAATCTGCGCGACACCTGGTGGCGCACCATGACCCGTGACCGCGAGGATGTCGTTGGTCTGGATGCCACCATCATCATGCATCCCTCCATCTGGAAGGCGAGCGGCCATGTCGACACCTTCGCCGACCTGATGCGTGAGTGCACCCTCACCAACAAGCGAGTCCGCGCCGATCATGTGGAGCCACAGAGCGGGTCGGTGATGCGTTTCAGCGGAGCCAAAGCTCCTAACAACTGGAGAGTCGATCGAAAGATCACTTTACTGATGAAACAAGGTGAACATATCGAGAGTTTCCGTAAACGGGTCCGCCAACTTCTGGTCCAGAATGCCGGATCCGCCGCAGGCAAGCCCGAAGAGATCGAGTTGCTTAATGAGGAACGGATCGAAGTTGTCGAAAACTCCATTGATTTTCATCCCGAGACCGGCGGGTTGCTCAACGAGGCCCGTCCGTTCAACTTGATGCTCAAGACCTACATCGGGCCGACAGCCACGGAGGACGATATTGCCTATCTGCGTCCTGAGACGGCACAGGCGATCTTTGCCCAGTTCAAGAATGTCTGCGACTCTTCGCGTGTGAAGGTTCCCTTCGGCATTGCCCAGATCGGCAAAGCCTTCCGCAACGAAGTGACGCCCAAGAACTTTACCTTCCGCTCTCGTGAATTCGAGCAGATGGAGCTGGAGTTCTTTATCAAGCCCGATGAGGCCGTGCAGCTCATTCATGGCTCCGTGGCTGCTTGGAGTGAAGGTGCCGATCTCAGCGTCCCACAACCCAACTGGGGCTGGGAGCTGTGGCACCGCTACTGGTATGCCGAGCGCATCGCCTACTACGCCGGCATCGGTCTGGGTCAGGAGTCCCTCGGAGAAATCTGGCAGACCAAAACGGATCTCGCCCACTATGCGCGGGCCTGCGTGGACATCCTCTTCAAATTTCCCTTCGGCACCGAGGAGTTGGAGGGTATCGCCGCCCGTGGCTCCTTCGACCTCACCCAACACCAGACCCACTCGGGCAAGCAGCTTGAGTATTTTGACGAGGAACTCAAAGCCGCCTCTGATGTGTTGTCCCAGGAGCAGAAAGTCGCCTTCATCCAGAAAGCACACTCGGAACGCTTTAATCCCGACACGACGCTTGAGGAGACCACCGCCTTCTGTGAAAAACTCTTCAAGGGCCTCTACATCCCCCACGTCATCGAGCCCTCCGCCGGACTCGACCGCCTCACACTCGCCATTCTCTCCGCCGCTTTCGAGGAAGAATTGGTCACTGATGAAAAGGGCAAGAGCGAGACCCGAACCGTCCTCCATTTTCATCCCCGCATTGCCCCGGTCAAGGTCGGCATCTTTCCCCTGCTCAAGAACAAGCCGGAGCTGGTAGCAAAGGCCCGTGAGATTGTCGCCTTGCTGCGCCCTCACATGGCCGTCTTCTATGACGAGACAGGGGCCATCGGTCGGCGCTACCGCCGCCAGGACGAGGCAGGAACTCCTTTCGGAGTCACCATCGACTTCGACACCCTCGGCGAGGAAAAACCGGAATTGAAGGATACGGTCACGCTGCGTGAACGCGACTCGATGCAACAACGCCGCGTTCCGATTTCCGAGCTTTTTCCCTTCCTTCTTGGAAAAATACTCTAAGAGCCTGTCTGAAAGTTCAATCCAGCGGGTGAAGCAACTTTAAGCCGGGGAACCGCGCAAAACCGCGATCCAGAGTCACCCAATCACATCCCGTTTCCATTGCCAGGGCTGCATGGTAGGCATCGGGTATCAGATTGCCTCGGGCCTCCACCCTGCGACAGAGTCCGACAAAGAGCTGCCAGTGCCTGTCACCCGGTGCCACGATCCTGACATTTGCCAGACTCCGAAAAGACCCGATGAAATCAAGCGCGATCGGCAGAGGGGTTGGTTGCTTGAATACTTTGGGATGAGTAATGACACGCAGAGTCCCGCTTAAGACCAGATCAGAAACAGCAACCCCTTCCGGTTCATCAAGTGAGGACTCCAGCCACTCCTTGATTTCCTGATGCCGTTCGCTCTCCAACCGATGGGCCTGAACCAGAATATTGACATCGAGAAGCCTCATTGTAGCGATACCCTAAGACTCCATGACATCCAAGAGACTGGCCGAGGAACTCAAATCCACTCCCTCCCTCAGGCCGGAACCTCCGAATGTGATCAGCGTCGGACGCTTGCTTTTGGGAGGGGATTTTGTTCGAACCGAGAGAGAAGCACGCAAGGCCTCCTCAATCACCTGCCCCAAGGTCAACTTCTCCTCCCTTGACTTCCGTTTTGCCAAATCGAGTAACGCATCGGAAATGGAAATGGTCGTCCTCATGCATCAAGTCATATTTAAAAAACATCATGATGTCAATGAACAGGCAACCCGGAACCTGCTGCTTATCCATGCAACAGCACCGCATCGGGGTTACGGAGCTTATGCCCTTTTTCTTGAGGAAGATTCCTTGAATAGGGGTTACTTCAGGTGGTGCCAGGAATAGATGGCCAAGGAATAGACACCCCACCAAAAAAGTGCCCCAACAAGCAGAGTGACAGGTAACATGCGCATACGCTTTTTGAGATTTTAATGCCTTTGAGAATGCTCATCATGCGCACTTCTGAATACCCCCCAAATCAGGGGGCTCGGATCACTGCTCCCCCTCGTTAACTTTACAGAGAATTTAGGCGTCCGAAAGTGTTGCTTAAACGACCTTCCTGCGAGTAGCAATCATGAGCACTAACGCGCCGAGTCCAAAGAGTGCGTAGGTCGAGGGCTCGGGGACTGCGGTTGTATAGGTCAGGTTGAGTGTGTTTGCTCCGCTGGTGCCTGTTTCCGTGATGGCCCAGGTTCCACCGGTTAGAGAGGAATCAAGCGTGAGTGCAGAGGTGTCGATGATAATATTGTTGGTATCGAACCCGCTCACTGTTCCTCCGTAGAGAAAGTTGAAGGTGTAGAGACTGCCGCCGTTACCAATGCCGGAGGTCCCCGCAATCTGGATGGTGAGCTTTCCGGAGGAACTCAGGTTGGTGAGGTCGATATTGGTGGCACTTAGCTGATCCCATCCAACGCTTGCGGTATTGGTGAAGCTATTCACATTCCAGTTCAGAAACGATCCTGCTTTGATCGTGAGGGCTCCGAACGAACCCCCGTTACCGGCTAGAGTGCCTCCGTTATTCAATGTAGTCGCTCCGGCGATGAAACCATGGTTTTCAAGAGTGCCCCCTGAGTTTACGGCATTAGAGGAGCCGCTACCCAGTGCTCCTGTGGAGGCAATGACGAGTCGTCCTGCGCTGACAACCGTTGTTCCTGAATAGGTATTTGATGAGGTAAGGACGGTCGTGCCGGAGCCAAGCTGACTTACGGTACCAGTACCGGTGATCTTATTGGAGATCGTGGCCGTATCGCTCTGGTTGAAGTTGATCGCACCCGATCCGCTACCGAAGGTGATCGTGGATGAACCGAGTGTCCCGGCCGTATCGCTACCTCCAAAGACACCGAGATTTAAAGTGCCGGTTGATCCCGACTGGGAGGCAATAAAGATAGCACTGGCTGTTACCGCACCCCCGTTGGCCACAGTGAGGGTTCCTGCTCCCTGATAGCCGACAGTAAGGAAACTGCTGTCATTCAACTGCGACCCCGAGCCTGTGACCAAGAGGAGGTTATTGGATGAGGTAGAGAGGTTTCCTATCACACTGGTGGTGGAATTATTGATGTGACCGCCACTTGAAACCGTCAGGCTGTTGGAGCTGCCGCTCTGTCCGACAGTAACACCACCGGCATCTAGGACGGTACCGGAACCGGTGACAATGGCCGTATTGTTTGCGGAGAGAGTGCCAGACCCCACTAGGAGAGATCCCGAGAGAACGGCAAGAGCTCCATTTTCGAGGGTTAGAGAATTCAGTGAGCCGTTGCCGCCCACGGTAATAGCACCTGCATTAAAGACAGTACCGCTGTCACTGATATCGAGCGTGTTGTAAATGGAGTTGCTTTGGCTTCCGAGAGTTACTGCTCCAACACTTGTGACCACTGCCCCAGTGTTGACCCCCAGCCTGTTAAAGCTGCCTGAACTGCCGATTGAAATCCCGTTATTGCTCCAATAGGAGCCGGCGCCGCTGACAGTGACTGCGTTATTGGAGGAGTTGGTCGTATATCCGATGAACGAAGTGGTGTTTCTGACGGTACCACCGGAGGAAATATAGAGGTTGTTTTCGCTGCCGCCATTGCCGATCGTGAGGGTGCCGCTATTGCTCCATGTGGAGCCACTTCCACTCACCGAAACGGAGTTGTTGGAGGCCGTGGTGGCGAAACCGATCACTGAGTTGGAATTCCTGACTGTGCCCCCACCAGTTACAGTCAGAACATTTTCGGCACCAGCACTGCCCACATAAAGGGTGGCTGAGTTGCTGAGCAGCGTCGTGCCGCCAGAGACATTCAAGGTATTATTGGTGGCAATGGCAGTAAAGCCGACCGTGGTATTGGAATAGCTGTTAGTTCCCGAAGTGATGTCTGTAGTCACATTGGCGGAATTGCTTCCCACCACGAGATCAGCCGCGTGGATTGCCTTGCTGGAAATGAGAGTCAGAACAAGTGACAAGCTAAGTCGAAGCGCTGTCAGGAGAGGTGTTTTGGTTTTCATAGTCGGTGCCGGGTTGCTGTTCTATGGCCTTACTAATTTCAAAAAGCTCTACGCTTTGCTGCTATCACGAGCACTAGCGCTCCGAGGCCAAAGAGGGCGTAAGTCGAGGGCTCGGGGACTGCGCTGAGCTCTGCTACACGGAACCCGAATTGTGTGCCCGAATTGCCAGCTGGGATGCTATAACGAATCGAAGATTGCAAGAATAAGTTCCCAGCGGTCAAATCAGTACCGCGAACCGTGCGATTCGCAGAAGGATCTGTATTAGCTCCAGAGTAAGCACTCTCTACCAACTGAGAAACATTCCCTCCCTGTCCCATGGTACCGTAGGGGCTGAGTCCACCAGCTTGAAACACGGAGGCTGGGCCTTGGGCAAAGCTTTGGTTATAGACTGCAGTATTGGCATTGGTGCCGCTCGCCACTGCCGTCGGAGCTGTATTACTTCCCGTTGGATAGAGGAAGTAATTTGTTCCAGTAGGATTATAATAGGCAGCCTTATACCATTCGTTCTCACTCGGGAGGACATAGAGAGCCAGACTGTTACGAAAGGGATTGCTTGCATCATATCCTGATTGACCCGAGGACCAGAGGGCCATCGTATAGGCTCCACCGCTGTAGGTCAGGTTATAGGCTGCCTGATGGCCGGAGCTGGTATTTAAGAAGTTCACAAAGGCCGCTGCCTGATACCAAGAAAGATTCGCTGCTGGCTGATCCCCACTCCAATATCCGTTGCCGAGTCCCGCCACTCCGTTGGAAGTGGCTGCATTGAGTTGATTCACCGAGATGTCGTAGGTGCCGATTGAGTAGTTGTACCCCACAGCTCCATAGCCTGTGGTATCAGCGGCATTGCCAGCATTGCCAATTGAGGTGAAGTCGATTGAGAAGGTATTACTTCCAGATCCGAAGGTTTGACTTGTGGTCTGGGCCTTCGCATTTCCAGCGAATGAGGTGAGTCCTGCGGCAAGTGCAAGAGCGAGAATGGTTTTTTTCATGGTTTTGGGATTTAGAGTGTTGTGACTAAGCAGTTCGTCTCCGCCTCGCAGCAATCACCAGAGCAAGCGCACCAAGCCCGAAGAGAGTGTAGGTCGAGGGCTCGGGGACGGCCTGTACTGCAACCCATCCTGGACTACTCAAACCTGAAACAAGAGAGCCGTTGATCGTTGCCCCTGAAGTGGCATTATACTCACCTATCGTCCCATTTCCAAGATTAGCAACGTAAAGACTATTTCCAGAAATCGTGAGGCCCCATGGCGTGCTCAATCCCGAAATAAAGGAACTGTTAATAGCTGCTCCAGAAGTGGCATCATATAATCCGATAGTGCCACTTCCTCGATTGACAACATAGAGATTATTTCCAGAAATAGCGAGACCAATAGGGAGATTTAATCCAGAGATTAGTGAACTATTGATAGCAACTCCAGTGGTTGCATCGTATTCACCAATGGTATTGTTATCACGATTTGCAACGAAAAGATTATTTCCAGAAATGGCAAGACCCTGTGGATTACTCAATCCGGTAACTAGATTACTGTTGATCGTAGCTCCAGTGAGGGAATTATATTCACCAATTCTACCGATACTTGAATAACTGACAAATAGATTTGTTCCTGAAGCAGCAAGACCGTCAGGATTATTGTACCCAGTAATAAAAGAGCTATTGATAGTAGAGCCAGTTGTAAGATCGAATGCACCAACTGTGTTGCTTAGAAAGTTAGCTGCAAAAAGATAATTTCCTGCGATTGCGATACCATTGGGCGCATTTAACCCAGTAATGAATGAACTATTTATCGTTGCTCCAGTAGCTGCATTGTATTCTCCTATTGTTCCGCTTCCTGCAAATGATACAAATAAATTATCTGCATGGGCCGAAGCGATTAGGAGAAGGCTGAGAAGTGAAACCGAGGCGATTGTCTTTTTCATTGGTTTGATGGGAGTTGGTAATTAGGCATTAAGATGCTTGCTAAAGGGATAAAAAGGTTAGGCTCTGCGACGTTTAGATACGATGGCCAGCATGAGAGCACCAAGTCCTAGAAGTGCATAGGTCGAGGGTTCAGGAACTGCGGAGAGCTCTGCCACACGAAACCCGAAGTTCCCGTTCGCGTCGGACGGCCAGTTACCATCATGGAACGAGGACTGGAAGAAGCTGGCGGCGCCGTTAAAATAACCACCGCCAATTCCGCGATAATCAGTTGCATTGGTATTGCTTCCTGACCATGCACTCTCTTCCCACTGCCAGACATTCCCTGCCTGTCCCATCGTTCCATAAGGGCTCAGGCCACCGGCTTCATAAATAGAGGCAGGTTGCTGGGGGTTTACACCATTGCCGTAAAAGACGGCTGTATTGGTAGCTGTCCCACTTGCCACTGCAGTCGGGACACTATTTCCAGTAGGATAGAGGTTGTAGCTGCTGTTTGCGGGATTGTAGTAAGCAGCCTTATACCATTCGTTCTCACTCGGCAGGACATAGAGGGCTAGGCTATTACGGAAGGGATTGCTCGCATCATATCCCGACTGCCCCGAGGACCAAAGCGCCATCGTGTATGCTCCGCCACTATAGGTGAGGTTGTAGGCTGCCTGATGTCCTGTACTGGTGTTGAGCCAGTTCACAAAGGCTGCTGCCTGATACCATGAAACATTGGCAGCTGGTTGGTCGCCACTCCATGCTCCTCCGGCAACACCTTGAAGCCCATTAGCTGTGGCTGCATTGAGTTGATTCTGTGAGATGTCGTAGGTGCCGATTGAGTAGTTGTACCCCACGGCCCCGAAGCCCGTGGTGTCGGCTGCATTGCCCGCATTCCCAATGGTCTGGAAACTAAGTGAGAACTGATTAGCTCCAGATCCGAAAGTATCGGCTCGGAGCGTTGTACCAGTGAGGGCGGCGGTGAGAGCCACCGTGAGGAGTGACTTGGAAAAGATGGTTTTCATGGTTTCAGGTTTTCGAAGGTCAGGCAGCGTTTTTCGTGCAAAACACCCTCAATAACGATAGTTTTAGAGGAAGTTCAATATAAATATTGTTGCAATTTTGCCATTTTGTGATAGCGCCCCATTGGGACTCCTTAGAACTTCTCTGAACGGGATGGGTGAATGGAACGTCATGGATACGTATTTGGTTGGGGTGGTTTATGATGCGCTCCCCTCACCCCGTCCACCCCCCAAATCAGGGGGTGGGGCTGCATCGAACTATCTTACCTGTCCCCACCGTTGCCCTGATAGAATTTGCGGAGGAGTTCGGGATGGGACTGCACCGAGAAGTGACGGTAGATTTCCTTGATGTAGCCGGAGAGTGTATTCTCGGTGATCTCTAGATCGGCGGCGATCTGCTTGCGGCTACAACTCTGGAGGAGAAGTTCGAGGATAAGCCGCTTGCGAGGGGAGAGCTTGGGAACCGAGACGGCTCGATCATCCGGCCATCCCATCTCATGCAGCCAGGGAACCTCACTCAAGATGATGTGGGCAATACGGCCGTCGCGGGCAGAGAAAGCATCGGCAGAATATCTGCGATAGATCCCAATACCACTGACCGATTGCTGATTGATCGGACGATAGGAGACGATCACGCTGCCAATACCGGCCTCCTTCCATAATCTTGCACCGGGATCTTCCGAGTCTCTCCAGTGCCCATACTGATGAAAGGAAACCTGTTCCAAAGTGCGGGTAAGGTGAATTTTTTCTGCATGCAATTCGTTGATGACATCTATGGTAAGTTGGTGAGTAACTGGTGCTTCTACGGCGAGCCAGTACTTTGCAATCAACTCTTCGGAAAACCCTCCCATGGTGGCACCGATATAGACGGGCGGTTTACCCTGCTCGAATTGTGGCGCGAGCCCCCACCCCCAGTAATCAGCGGCGATCAACCGGCAGACGCCATCCATGAGGTAGCGCTTCTTCTCGGAATGATCGCCCGGAAGTGCCGCCACTTCGCCAAGGAGTCGGACGATGGCTCGCACATCGGGCTCTGAAAGTGTTGCTAGATCTCCGGTCATGCTTGTGATTCCCGTGCAAAGCGTTAACCGTGAATCCTCTCACAAACCAAGATAATTCATCA
>SESG01027719.1_pt1 | contig 11066 bp, 8 predicted proteins | sample 3171421 | NCBI WGS metagenome assembly SESG01 (sample SAMN10866946, study PRJNA518727) | freshwater metagenome | biome: subpolar coniferous forest; feature: holomictic lake; material: water; isolation source: holomictic Lake 227, 6 m and 8 m depth | place: Canada: near Kenora, Ontario | collected... | reverse complement strand
GGCCACTTAACGGATAAACAAATTCAGCATGCTGAATTTCAATTGTCTGTTTGCGAAGGTTCTGATTGGTTCTGGTGGTTTGGTGATTATAATCCTGGTGAAGCGGTTAGTAGCTTTGAAAAACAATTTCGGCTTAATTTAACAAATTTGTATCGATTATTAGGCGAAGAGCCTCCCGCTTATCTGGCACTGTCATTCACTCAGGGTTTTGGTGATCCCTCTATGGGTGGCGCAATGCGGCCAGGTATTGAACATTAACCAGAGACCCTTATTCGTGAATAATATTTTAAACAAGCGCCGGGCAGGCGTTCTACTGCATATTACTTCTTTACCCGGCACTGATAAACAAGGAGATTTGGGGCAGGAAGCCTATAATTTTGTCAATTTTCTACACGATACCGGGGTTAGTGTCTGGCAAACACTGCCCCTAGGCATGACCCATGCGGATGGATCGCCTTATCAATGCTTGTCGGCCCACGCCGGTAATCCGCTATTAATTAATATTGATAGCCTGGTAAATCTGGGTTGGTTGGCATTATCCGAACAGTGCGGAGAATGTCACGGGTCTTCTGCATTTAACAAAAGCTGTTTGATAGCAAAAGTTTTTGAAGGTTTTTTAGAAAATGCCAATCAACATGATAAGGATGACTTTGAACATTTTTGTCAGGAAAAAGCCTTTTGGCTTGATGATTTTGCTTTATTTCTGGCACTTAGAAACATGTTTAATCAACAATGCTGGAATCAATGGCCCAAGCCTTTTAAGGAAAGGGAAATTAGCGTCCTTGAAGAAGCGCGTTACCGCTTATCAAAAGCAATAGAAGAGATTAAATTTGAACAATATATCTTTTTCCGGCAATGGATGGCGTTAAAAGTCTACGCCAATGAGCGCGGGGTACTTTTGTTTGGTGATATTCCTATTTTTGTATCTTATGACAGTGCGGATGTCTGGGCTAATCGTAAAGTATTCAAGCTGGATGAAGCAGGTGAAATGTCTGTTGTTGCAGGCGTACCCCCTGATTATTTTTCAGAAACGGGCCAACGCTGGGGCAATCCGCATTACGACTGGAACTATCTAAACAAAACCGGATTTGCGTGGTGGATTGCGCGGATGCAAACGCAGTTGGAGCAGTTTGATATTTTGCGTATCGATCATTTTCGTGGACTGGAAGCTGCGTGGGAAATTCCGGCAGATGAACCTACCGCACAAAAAGGTGAGTGGGTTACAGCGCCCGGAAAGGATTTATTGAATGCCATAAAATCCAATCTGGGTTCGATTCCTTTGGTGGCTGAAGACTTGGGTATCATCACCGATGAAGTCGAAGCATTACGGGATGAATTCAATTTGCCTGGCATGAAGATTCTGCAATTTGCTTTTGGCAGTGGGTCTGATAATCCCTATTTACCCGATAATTATGAAAGGAACTGTGTTGTTTATACGGGTACGCATGATAACGACACCACGATAGGTTGGTCACGCAGTATCAGTGACAATGAAAAAAACTACGTTTACGAATATCTGGGTAACCCCGCAATGTCTTTGCATTGCGCATTAATACAGGCGGCCTTGGGGTCGGTTGCCAATCTTGCGGTTATCCCCATGCAGGATATTCTTGAGCTGGGCTCAGAGGCACGCATGAACACCCCCGGTACGACTGTAGGCAACTGGAAGTGGCGTTTTCAGTGGCATCAATTGTCAAACGATGAAGTCAGCCGGTTTACCCATTTGATAGCATTATTTAACCGAAATTAAATTGAGGGCAGGGTTTAACTTGTTGTTCCAGTTTTTTTTAGCTTGACTGAGGCAGTCCCAGATAAATCAAGATGTTTTCGTTAGTCGCGACGTGGGCGTCGCTCCCACCGTGGGAGCGACGCCCACGTCGCGACTATAGCTCGTCATTAGCTTAGATGTCTGGTCTCATCTATGATTTGATAGACTCACCAGCATAATTTTTTAAATCAATGAATAAAAACTTGAATGTCAAGTTTAAGGTTCAAGGTTTAACAATGCAACTCCTTGAACCTTTTCTTCTGCTTTATTCAATCAGCATCATGAGTAGCGTCTTTGCTAATCGGTAGCAAAGGAATGTGATAACTTTCTATAATCGCCTTGATTTTATCTGCGTTAGTCACAATCAATTTATCAAGGACTGCTTTTCTTGCTTTATCGTCATTACGAACGCCCATTGCCATCGCAAAATCAAACTTGATGCCGGGCGTTGATTTCATCGGAATCATCTCGTAGCTGTTCTTGGGGCTTTGTGCCGTGACGTAAGCGGCCATTGGCCCCCACAAAATGACCATATCAATTTTCTTGGCTTTAAGATCCTTCTCTATTTGCATGGCCGTATTATTTTCACTGTCTCCGGACATCGACTGATAAGAAACACCTTGATCCAGCAAGCCGTTTTGTTGCAACCAGGTTGTTCCCGGTCCTCGATCAAACATGGCAATTTTTAACGCTTCCTGTCTTTGTAAAGACAGTTTGGTTAATTGAGCGGCATCCTTTATATCATCCCAGCCACGTCCTTTCGCAATCAACAATACATAAGTTGATTTGTAGTAGGGTTCAGTGGTTAGCGTCAAATCATAACCTGCCGGAACGCCCATAACAATGTCACACTTAAACTCATTACTGTCTGCGGCCCAGTCGTTTACCGGAGCAGTCAAGGTGTTGCGAATAAAGCCAAGGCGCTGGGCAAACCAGGTGTATTCAACTTTTTGCCCCAGTTGCTTGGCAAACAAGTCGGCAATTTTGTTTTCAAAACCGTCTTTATTTTTGGTTGAATAAGGCGGGTTCAGTGGATCAGCACAGACTTTAAATTTTTCTTCTGCTGCTGTCACCGGTAATATAATTGCCGCCAAGCAAAGCCCTGCGAGTATTTTTGTGACGCTCATTTTGTTTCCTTTTGAAAGGGTAAAGAGTGGATGCAGTGCATTTTTAACTAAAAAAATATGACTGTAACAGTTGCTACAGACTCGCAAATTATAAATAAGATTACTTTGTGAATCTGTGGTGGTTTATTGGTTGTGCGTGACTTTATGTCCACCCAGTGCTGATAAGATAACGCAGTCTGTTTATTTATCAATAGATTTCTTGGGCCACCCTCTTAAGACGGGACAGATAACATTCTTTGACGGACTGGTATTTATAATATCGTCCCTCGACCCAAGACGACATAAATCCAAGGCAAAAAAAAAGCTTATCAAATATAATGATAAGCTTTTTATTTTATGGCGTCCCCAAGGGGGTTCGAACCCCTGTTACCGCCGTGAAAGGGCAGTGTCCTAGGCCGCTAGACGATGGGGACTAAAACTGGTTTAGTCCGGCCTGATAATAAATCGATCCGAAAAGGATGAGACTTAAAATTTAAAACGTGCGATTTGTTATGCCTGACATAAAAAACCGGTGTAAATCATGAGCCAAAAAATGGCGTCCCCAAGGGGGTTCGAACCCCTGTTACCGCCGTGAAAGGGCAGTGTCCTAGGCCGCTAGACGATGGGGACTAGCAAAATTTTAACTTTTTCTTTTTTTGGTGGAGCCAAGCGGAATCGAACCGCTGACCTCAACACTGCCAGTGTTGCGCTCTACCAATTGAGCTATGGCCCCAAGTAAAGAACGGGCATTCTACAGTAAATACCCGTAAAGTCCAACACTAATTTAAGCTTCTTATGTAATTAATAGCTTTTTCTATTCTGGCCAGGGTTTTTTCTTGTCCCAGCAAGGACAAAGTGACGTCAATGGCAGGTGAAACTGCCGACCCGCAAACTGCAACCCGTAAAGGCTGCGCCACTTTACCCATATTAAGCCCCAAGGCTTCGGCAAGATTGATAATAATTTGATGCACCATTTCATCATTCCAGTCAGTCAGCACCACCAGTTCATCGTGTAAACACGCTAAAACATGATCAGAGCCCGGCGTAAAATTCTTTTTAACGGCTTTTTCATCGTAGGAATCAAATTCTTTATAAAAATAAACGCTGGCTGCGGCCATTTCGACCAGCGTCTTGCTGCGTTCCCTTTGCGCTTTTACGACATCAACCAAGTCCGGGCCATCAGCAGGATCAATACCCAACTGCCCGATATGCCAGCTTAAATGACGCGCAACATGGGCAGGGTCGCTGTTCATGATGTATTGATGGTTTAGCCACAACAACTTTTCCATGTTAAAAACCGATGCTGACACATTGACATCATCCAGTTCAAAATACTCAACCATCTCATCGATAGAGAAGATTTCCTGATCCCCGTGAGACCAACCCAGACGCACCAGATAATTTAGCAATGCGTCCGGCAAATAGCCGTCATCACGAAATTGCATCACACTGACCGCACCGTGACGTTTTGACAGGCGAGCACCGTCAGCGCCCAGAATCATGGGTAAATGCGCGTATTTTGGAAGCTCTGCACCCAGTGCTTTAAGAATGTTCATCTGTCTGGGGGTGTTGTTAATATGATCATCGCCCCGAATAACATGAGTGACTTGCATATCCATATCATCAACAACAACCGTTAAGTTGTAGGTTGGCGTACCATCAGCCCTGGCAATAATCAAATCATCCAGCTCTTTATTGGCCACTACGATGTCGCCTTTAACCAAATCGGTGATGGTCACGACGCCATCAACCGGATTTTTAAAGCGAATCACCGGTTCCTTTTCTGGTTGAAAATCATCTGAATCCCGGCACTTACCGTTATAGCGCGGCTTTTCTTTATTGGACATTTGCCCGGTACGTAATTGCTCCAGTTCCTCTTTGCTACAGTAGCAATAATAAGCATCCCCCTGCACCAATAACTGCTGGATAATTTCTTTATACCGGTCAAAATGATGCGTTTGATAAAACGGCCCGGCATCATAATCCAGACCCAGCCACGCCATACCTTCCAAAATGGCATTAACCGATTCTTGCGTTGAACGCTCCAAATCGGTATCTTCAATCCGTAAAATAAACTTTCCGCCGTGTTTGCGTGCATAAAGCCATGAGAATAAAGCGGTACGGGCACCGCCGATATGCAAATAACCGGTTGGACTGGGGGCAAAACGTGTAGTTATAGTCATTGTGATATTAATGGGTTAGTAACGTTGGATACCCTGTCGGGCTTTGTTTGGCGGCACTTAGGGCGAGTTTCTTGGACACACTGCAAAGTGGTAACGGAAGCATAATGTCCTTGGGTGGCGCATTTAATTTTTTATTAACTCAGTACCTCTGCGGCGGGAAACTACTCTGCCAGACTGGATAAGTTTATGACATTATACGCAAACCGTTTCAATAAAACCCGTAACCTGTCGATTCAATTCGTAGTTTATAGTTTTTCAGAAATTAAACTTCCATTACATGAAGTTTTGAGTTCGCGCGGATATCATCTGTTAAAGGGATGTTATCCGTTGGGAGCCAAATTATTTATCTGAAAATCTGTATAATGATACGCTCCGGTTCGGCTTGAGTGATGTTTATTCAGCTGATTTCTGCCCTTCCTTAAGGATATCCAATGAAGAAATTGATCACGGTTTTAACGACTATTTTCCTGACGGGTTGCAGTGTGTTTGGCATACGCACGGCAGATCAGCCAACTTATCAAGTGCTTAATGATTACGGGCACATCCAAATCAGACGCTATCCGGCGCTGGTGGTCGCTGAAACGGAAGTTATTGCTGATTATAAAAACAGTAGTAATCAGGGCTTTCAACGTCTTGCCGGCTATATTTTTGGCAACAACCAAAAAAAACAAAAAATGGCGATGACAGCGCCCGTTATTCAACAGCAACAAGCAGAAACCCTGGCCATGACGGCACCGGTTATTCAGCAACAATCCGGGGACGTCTGGTTGATGGCTTTTGTACTCCCGAAGGGATATTCAGTTTTAACTGCGCCAGTGCCTAATGATCAAGCGGTCATCATTAAAGCGCTACCCGAAAAAAAAGTCGCCGTTATTCAATATACCGGCAGTCTGTGTGAATCGGGTATTGAAGAAAATTCCGAGACCTTAAAAAGCTGGTTAACCCAACAGGGTTACAAAGCCCTTTCTCCCTCACGTTCTGCAGCTTACGATCCACCTTGGACATTGCCGTTTCTTAGGCGTAATGAAGTACACATTGATATTGAGTAATGTTGATTGACTTTATGTCGACGTAACCCGTAAATTGTGCCCTGTATAACTGACCCTTCATACTTTTTGTCTCATGTAAAACACTATGTCCAGTATCATCAATAAGCAAGTAACCGTTCCCTATTCAGCGGATCAAATGTACGATTTGGTTTATGATATTAATGACTATTCCAATTTCATCCCGTTATGTACGTTTTCAGAAGTTTACGAGGAACCGGATAATAAATCCAGGGCGACCATGAAAATCGCCAAGGGTGAAATCGGCTTTAAATTTTCTACGGTAAATACCATGGAAAAAGGCCGTTCCATATCAATTAACCTGGAAAAGGGCCCCTTCAAAGCACTTAAAGGTGTTTGGCGTTTTACCCCGCTAGGAACTCATGAGTGTATTATTTCGCTGCACTTTGAATTCCTGTTTTCCAACAGATTATTGGATCTGGCTTTAGGTGGTTTATTTAAACAGCTTTGCGATTCAATGATCGAATCCTTTCGTAAACGGGCAGCCGTTCGTTACGGTAACGTACAGACCTGACAGGTTTTCCTTTGATATCTTTCCCGCTTAAAAAGTCAGTCCATTGACTGCAAGGACATCACAAATAAAATAATTCTGCTGTCCTTAATACGATGAGTGATAGTTGCAAACCCCGTCACGCTTGTGAGAGTAGGATGGGTAGAGCGGGAGCGAAACCCATTTTGTTTTAAGCTGGGATTGATGGGTTTCGTTGCACTCTACCTATCTACGATAGATGCCGGTCGGGGTTTGTGAGTTGAAGGCATCATTATTGGCACACCGACTTGTAATTTATTTTTCTACAACATTATTTTTTAAGGCGGATTTAACATCGCTAACCAAGCTTCAACCAACCCTACTTTTTTGGTAAGATTGTCTTAATTTTATAACTTTTAGGCGCATAAAAATGATCGGAACGAAGGATGATTTAACGTTGGGAACACTGTCTTTGACCTACCGGGTGTTGTTTACCGGATTTTTGCTGGTGGTCGGTTTGGGTTTGTGCATGGCGGGTGCCCAGATTATGCTCACGCATGGCAAGGCAGATGGCAAGCCAGGCTTGTCGATGGATGATATTGTTTACAGTTATTACGGCAATCGCTCAGGCTCCAAGCTGGAAGCCGCCCTTACCGGTAAAATGAAGGATAAAGCGCCGGGAGACGTTAATATTACCTTGATTAAATGGGTGCGTGACGAAACACCGGTTGCCCAGTGGAACACGGTAGGGCCTTTACTTGAGAAGCACTGCGCTAAATGTCATGATGCTGAATCCGGTTTGCCGGAAGTGAGCAAACTTGAGGTTGCAAAAAGCCTGGCGGAAACCGATCATGGCACCAGCATTGCCTCGTTGACGCGCGTTTCTCATATTCATTTGTTTGGTATCAGCTTTATTTTTCTGTTTGTCGGAGCCATTTTCGGCCTGGCCGAATTTAATCAGTTTTGGAAACTGATTCTGATTTCAACGCCTTTTGCTTTTCTGGTTTTGGATGTTGCCTCCTGGTGGCTGACCAAGTTCTGGCCATCATGCGCCTGGCTTACCATGATTGGGGGTTTAGGCTATAGCCTGGCAGCCATGGTTATGTTTGCTACCTCCTTTGCGCAAATGTGGTTGCCTCGCTGGACCAAGAAGTAAAGACCTCAAGGTGCGTTCGCTGGTTCCCAAGTTGGAGCTTGGGAACCAGCAGAAACAAAACCAATAATTTTAATTAACAGAGATTTTATATCTATGGCTTTACCACCCCTTACCAACCGTGAACAAGTTCGAGAATCCGCTTTTAGCACCGTGTGGTCTGAGCAACTGAATGATGCTTTTAAGAACATTGCCCCGTATTATGATCGAGGCAACCAGGTTGCCAGTCTGGGTTGTTGGAACTGGTTTCTGCGTACCTTTATGTCGATGATTGAATTGCAGCCAAACCAGCGTGTACTCGATGTTTGTGCAGGGACTAATGCGATTGGTATTGCCTTGCTTAAACGCGAACCGACTCTGGACGTTTATGCCATTGATCGCAGTACCGACATGCAGGAAGTCGGGCGGCAGCGTTCTGAAAGCTTGGGGTTTCATATTAATAGCGTGATTGCAGATGTTCACACTTTACCTTTTCCTGACAATCACTTTGATGTCGTCACCTTGCAGTTTGCCTCACGCCATTTAAAAATAGCGCACATGTTTGGCGAAATTAATCGTGTCCTTAAGCCGGGTGGACACTTTTACCACTGCGATATGTTAAGACCCAGTAATCGGGTAGTTGAAAAACTTTACTACGCTTATCTGCGTTTGTGCCTGAGTGGTACCGGCTTGTTGTTTCGTAGCAGTCCTGCGGCGTTAAATCTGATCAAGTATTTTATTAACGCCCTGGAAATTTTTTATTCAACCGAAGAGTTGTCTGTTCTGCTTGAAGAGCAAGGCTATTGCGATATTTCCGCAAAAGCCATATTTTCAGGGATGCTCGGCTGTCATAGTGCCCGTAAACCGATACCTGAAGTTCTTTCCTGAATAACAGGCAGTTGAGCTTTATTTTGTTTTGCGCTATCAATTTAAAGTGGGACGATTTTATAGAGTCCATTCCTTTAAGGGATGTTATATGTCCCGTCATGCCAGATTATACTTCGTGGGAGCGACGCCTACGTCGCGATTTGAAACATTAGTCGCGACGAAGGCGTCGCTCCCACAGTCGAGAATCAAAATACTTTTTCCAGCATCCGTTGCTTAAGATCAGTCCACATAGTGAGTCGATCTGCGTTACCGACGGGTTGGCCGTTTCCCTTTATTTTAGCCAGCCATAAACTGCTGCCGTTAAAACTATACACCGGCAATAAATCACTGCGCTCTGTCGCAGAGCGGATGTTCGGCATCAGGTTGTCCAATACCAGCGGTACAGCTTGGGGGGATTCAAAGTAAGTAAGTACCATGTGCGGGAGATTAAGCTGTAATGCTTTGACATAAGTAATTCGCAGTTTGCTTTCGTCAATACCGGTTTCTATCAAGGTAAAATATTTGGCAATTGAAAAGTCCTCACAATCACCGGCTCCTTTGGATAACAGTTCGGCAGGTGTAGCCCAATAGTCGTTTTTTAGCCAGACAACAAGGTCGCTGGAAAAGGTTATATGACGATTAAAAAAATCGTTAACGTGTTCTAGCTTGTCACGTTCCGGAAGCGTTTTTCCGGTAACCATCAGTTGTTGCCAATCGATAAAGCGTTGCCTTGCCGCCAGGCCATATTTGCGCTCAATCTTATCCAGCATAACGGGTTGAAGCGGTAACCAATCTTCATTCTTATCGGGTTCTGAAAAAAAACCATGGATAACGCCAAGCCCCGCGATGACAACAATAATGAAACCGGTCAGTAGTCGATAGTTAACGGCTGGCACCGGTAATTCCTGTTGCCTTTAAAGTATAATAGTCGTTATCAGTTTGAACATTTTCAGCAAGCACAATGATGTCCAACAAGTCGCTCATTTGCTGCAAAGCCTGCACAAACTCACTTTTTTGCGGGGAAAGGCTGATCCCGTTGCCTATTTCTCTGGCAAGCCGGATAAAATCGGGGTTAAGCTTTTTTGTAACGTCAGGCGACATTGATTGGGACTCAAAACGCTTAATCATAACCCTGCCGCCCCATTGATGTATCACCTCAAAAAAATCGAGACAGATTTCCAGTTCCTTGGTAACCGCATACGCTGAAAAACTAAACACCAGTTGCCTGGTTACCAATAGGTTGTTTTTGAAGAGTTTTTCCAGCCATAGGCGAAAGCCGATATTTTTGATGGTGTCGATGGACAAGTTAACAGCAATGGCATGGGAAAGACGGGTACTGAGGATATGAGCAAGCACCTTATTGATGACGCCTTTATCAAGATCGATAATTTTGGCAAGTTTCTCGGCCATTGCAACAAAAGGCCCAATGGCGACTAATTGGCCGTTATTGTCATGCACTTGAATACAAGCTTCTTCCATGAGGAGTTGACCCGTTTGAAAGCTGGTGATTTGTCCGGCATACGACAGTGAATAGTCGGCATCGTCAATGCAGTTAAAGACTAATTCTTTCCATTCGCTAATGTCCTTGGCAAAATTATCATCGGCACGCATGTAATAACTATTTACGCCGATTAGCCTCGCCAGTTCATAAGCTTCATGAGCAGAGTCGAGTATCATTGTCGGGGTGCATACCGGATTAACAGGGGCCACACCGATATGCGCCAAATCGGTTTTTGACTGTTTTTCGCCCAGTTTCGAAAAGTCATTGCTTAACATTTTAGCGATCGATTCAATCTGTTCGCTGTTGCCGTTATTAATCAGCATTGCAAATTCGCCGCCGTAAAAACGGTAGATTTTTATGAGGGTTTCCGGATACCGTTCGGAGGCTTGTTTCAAGGTGTCGGCAAACGCTTGCAGAAGTTGGTCAATAGCGTCGTTACCTCGATCTCTAATGAGATCAGGCAAGCTATCTACCTTGATGATCATCAAATAAGCCGGACTATAAGCCATCATTAGATTCATCATATCGGTATCGAACACCGATTTTTTATAAAGCCCGCTCAAATCGTCGCGTAACAGGTTGGCACCCATCTCATCCAGTTTGTTGTTAAGCGCGATAATAGTGCTTCTTATTTTTTTCGACATGGCATTTATCGAGACCGTGATATTTTTAACTTCAGTGGTCCAAGGCAAGTTTTTTATAGTTTCAAAATGGCCTTCGCTAATGTGTAATGCACATTCATTAATTCTTTTTAAGGATGCCAATGTTATCTGTAATAACAGCATTAACAAACCAATTGAAAGCACCAGTGTTATTAGCGAATAGTAAAACGAAGTTTTTGCCTGTTTATAGAGCTTACTATAAGCAAAAGAGGGGTTTATGGTCACATACACGACGCCGCTCCTCAGCCAGTTAGAACTGATTTCGCTTTCCGCCGTCATTGGGGACATCGGTAAAAAATCGATAAACCAAC
>SESG01033971.1_pt1 | contig 11069 bp, 11 predicted proteins | sample 3171421 | NCBI WGS metagenome assembly SESG01 (sample SAMN10866946, study PRJNA518727) | freshwater metagenome | biome: subpolar coniferous forest; feature: holomictic lake; material: water; isolation source: holomictic Lake 227, 6 m and 8 m depth | place: Canada: near Kenora, Ontario | collected... | reverse complement strand
TAGAAGCAACAACTAGCCCAATAGAAGAAAGCATGTTTCCAAGTAAAGCAAAAGTATCAACCATATCTTTGATAAATTTAGGTTGAGCATCAGCATATGTTTGAACTTTTGCCACTTTATCAACTCCATTTTGTTTTAAAATATCACGAACGAGAGCTGGATCAGTTCCTGATTTTAATTTTATAGATATTTCAGTGACATTAAGATCATTACGCCCAATCATACTACGTAATTGAGAATCAATCATAAAAACTCTCAAACCAAGTTCGTTTACTTTACTTTTTATAATACCTTTTATTGTAACTTCACGCTGAACCCCATGAACATTTATACGAATTTTTGTTCCTGGCACAACATCATTTAATGCAGAAAAACCAGGTGAATTTATTGGTAAATATTTCTTATCAAGTAGTGAACCTAATAAAATCTGATCATAATCTCCTGGGGCTAGATATTCTCCTTCAATTATAAATTTTGAAAGATTGGTTACTTTATCTTCAGCTATTGGATCGATGCCTGTTATAGAAGCCACAGCGGTATTTGGCTTTTCTTTTTCATTGGCGCGTGTTTTATAATTTGCTTCTAATGTTCCTCCATCTAGATATCTAGCCGACATTGCTTCCACTTGTGGTAATGATTTCACAATACTTATAACTTCCGGACTATTTTCAATATATGTTTTATTATTTAAACTAGAAATAATAACATCGCTCGTATAGTGTGTACGTACTGCGATGATGGCTCCCTGAATAAGTCCAACAAGAATTCCACTGATCACCACAAGATTTAAAAAGGTGAAAAACATCACAAATATTATCAAAAATGTGGTCCACGGATTTGATCTTTTTATTTGGCGTTTCGCAAGGAAAAATCCAATGCGAATATTTAATAAAGAAAACATATTATTTTAATGTGGAATTAACTGGGCTAAGAACCACCATATCCCCGTCTGAAAGTCCTCTAGCAACTTCAACTTGACCTAAAGCAGAAGAAATACCTAGCGCAACTTCCTTGTCTATTATTTTTTCTCCTACTTTTATTTGCACAAATTTTCTCCCATCTTTGCTGAAAACAACTCCACCAGGAACAACTATAACATTCGGTTTATTAAAGATTGTTATCGAAACATTTGCTGTCATGCCAGATTTTATACGATTATCTTTTTCTCCAAACTGGAGCTTGATTTTATAAGTCGAAACTCCATCTTTTATTGTTTCAGCTGGATCTATTGAAATAACTTTTGCATTAAATAAAACTTCTTCTCCATAAGCATCTAGGGTGACCTTCGCTTCATCTCCTAATTTTATTTGAGCAATACTTACTTCTGGCACATAACTTTCTATTTGAAAAACTTCAGCACTCATCATGGAAACCAAAGGAATATTAAGAGAGGCAATTTCACCAACTTTCGCATCAATTTTTGTTATTATTCCATCAAATGGTGCAAAAATAAATCTACCATCATAATCACTTTGTGCAGACAAAAGTGCACCTTCTACTGCCGACAAATCCTCTGGTCTAGCACTGGATTGTTTTAGGGTGAGGGCTGATTTTGCCTGATCTAAATTTGATTTAGCAATACTGATTAATCTATCTTGTGTTTCAAGGGCAGATTGATAAGCATTTAAATTTGAAAGATAGTTTGTGGCCTTTTTGTTTGGAATTGAAATTATCCAATCTGAAACAGTATTATAAGACGTAGATGGAAAACTAATATACAATCCAGAATCACCTATTGGTTGAGGATTTACAGTAGCAACTATGCCACTTCCGGTGGTAAGACCTGAGACACTAAAACTAGGTCCATTACCAGTAAAATAAATATTAATTTTTATTTGCCCCTCTTTTCCTAAAACATAATTACCACTTATTATAGGAGTAACAGTATTACTCAACAAAGAAGAAGTCATAGCTTCTAAATTAGAATTCAAAAGATTTTGATACGCAACCTTCACAGATAACCCTTGTTGTTTGACAATAGTATCATAATTGATTTGCGCTGTTTCTACCACAGCCTTTGCAACATCAATATCAGCATTCGTAGCTCCATTTACAACTTTTTCATAATTTGCTTTTGCTATTTCAAGAGTACCTTTTACGTCATTAGAATCCAAACTAATAATTTTCTGTCCTTTTTTAACTGAATCTCCAACTGAAAAATAAATTTGGTTAATCTTTGCTGAGCTCTTGAAACCAAGCTGAACACTATCTGTGGGTACCACTTTTCCAGAAACAGAAACTTGGTTAATAAAATCTTTATGGCTAACTACAATAGTATCACTCGTTACTTTTTTATTGTTAAATATGAATATTCCACCAACTATCAAAACAATAATAATAGCACCAAAAATATATTGTCTCTTTTTTAAGAGAATTAAAATCTTATTTTTTAAAATCATATATGCTCATTATACCAAACCTAAAGATAATCTCAAAGAAAAAATATTATTCATCTAAAATCTTGAAATCATCCCCTGTATTGAGGACAATCTTCTTTTGACGTATAAAATATACCACCAAAGAACTACCACCTATAAAAATAGTTAAAATGAAAGCTAAAAAATAAGAACGAATTGGATGATTTTCTACAATATCACTAGAAATAACTGACGCCACTAAATTTTTGTCTGAAACTTGTTCTTCTTCTGTAAGTGGTATTATGTCCAACGGTTTTACAACCTCTGTATTTGTCTGCTCTTTTTCAATAGGTATTTCAAGTTGCGATTGAACTGCAGTATTTTTAATTAGCACAGCAACTACCGGAACAATAACTAAAGATCCATAATCAAATACCACTCCCCATTGCGGATCAAGCAATTTTAAATTATTTTTATCATTAATAGAAAAATTAGTAATCTTGGAAGAAATAATCATCTTTTTTCCCGATCTTATCGTTGTATTTCTAGGTATTGAAAAACTTTTTCCATTACTTGAAAGTTTCCAATTTGAAATATCAGTGTCGTATTCAGTATTATTGGACAACTCTACAAAAAAATCTTGCTCATCCCCCACTCTGGATATCACGACATCTGCTTTTACTACTTTAATTGTTATTTTATTAAATGCGTCAGGTGTATTTCCATAATAATTTAAATAATATTCTAAAGACACGACATATTCACCAGGATAAAAATATGTATGGGTAAATTTATACATACTTGCATCATTGGCTTTAATTTCTTTAGAATCCCCATCACCAAAGTTCCAAAAATATTTTCCATAAAATAATTTTTCTCCAGAATACCCAAGGGCATTACTTTGAAATTCAATTGGTATCCCAGCAAGAGCTACACCTTTGACTGTAATGCTAGTTTTTATTTTAGGTTCTTCAATTACTTTAGTTTTTACTTCACTGACAACACTTTGAGTAGAAGAAATTTCGCCATTTAACAATGATGTAGTTGCAGATACAGATTCATTTATTTTTCCGGGTGTTGGTGTGGCTCCTATCCAAGATCCAGATATTTTTTGTAAAGAATTACCGTCACCCATAGCTCCCATTCCTGAATTGTAAGTAAATTCATCAACAACATTCAAACTCTCATCTTTTATAGCTAAAGATTCACCATCATTACCCAATGAAAAAGTCGAATCAAAAACAGATCCAGAAAAATTCGGCCAATCAATTTTGAACTTTGCATAATCAGAAACAATAACAGCATAACCATGAGCACTTATATTTTTATCACCTTGAACAATTGTAAGTCCATGATTCGTATTTTTTTCAAAAAATTTAAAAGTCGATAAATCAATTGCTGTGCCAGAATTATTATAAATTTCAATCCATTCTCTACCAGCATCACTGCCATCATTTAAGTTATACATAACCTCATTAATACTAAAACTAGCAAAAGCTAAGTGGCCCAAAGAAAAGAAAAAAGAAATAGCAAAAAGAAAAATAATTTTTTTAGACATATTGTTTGTATATTTTTTTATGATATGATTATAGCATGAAAAAAATAGATTTCTTAGCAATCGGAGATATAGTTATTGATGCATTTATAAGGCTAAAAGATGCTCATGTTCACTGTAAAATAGATTCAGACGCTTGCGAACTTTGTGTACGTTTTGGAGATAAAGTACCTTATGAATCAGTAACAATAGTACCTGCTGTGGGCAACAGTCCGAATGCTTCTGTCTGTGCAGCCCGATTAGGATTGCGTTCTGCTATTATTACTAATATTGGAAATGATAAACACGGAAAAGATTGTTTTGATAGCCTTAAAAAAGATAAAGTCATCATTGACTATATTACAAAAGAAAAAGGTAAAAATACAAACTACCACTATGTTCTTTGGTATGATATCGATCGAACGATTTTAATTAAACATACAAAATTCGAATATAAACTCCCAAAAATTGGAAAAGTGCCTTGGATATATTTAAGTTCTATGGCGGAAGATTCTGTACCTTACCATCAAGAAATAGCAAAATATTTAAAAAATAATCCAGAAACAAAACTCGCATTTCAACCAGGAACTTTTCAAATAAAACTTGGAACTGAAAAATTAAAAGACATATATGCTCGAACAGAGATATTTTTCTGTAATGTTGAAGAGGCTGAGAAAATTTTAGGGATTACAAATAAAGATGTTTTAGTTTTATCAAAAGGTATACAAAATTTAGGACCAAAAATGGTTTCAATAAGTGATGGACCAAATGGAGCTTACCTTTATTTCAACAATGAACTCTGGCATTTGCCAATTTATCCAGATATAGCAGAACCACTCGAACGCACAGGAGCTGGAGATGCATTTTCTTCTACCTTTACTGCAGCACTCGCATTAGGTAAATCACCTCTTGAAGCTTTCACATGGGGACCAATAAACTCTATGTCTGTGGTCCAAGAAATAGGAGCACAAAAAGGACTTCTCTCCCGTGAAAAATTAGAAGAATATTTGAAAAATAAACCGACCGATTATCAATTGAAAAAAATATAACAATATGCCTAGCGAAAATTTAAATAACGTACTTGCTGAAGTAGTATTAGAGAAAAAACAGAAAGCTGATAAAAAAATTGAAGAACTAAAATCAAAAAGAAGTCAAATCTTAAAAGATCTTAGGGGGCTTATTCAAACTCTTGAAAATATAAATCTAGAAGAAGATGGTGATGCTCCCTTGGCTAAAGGGGGAAAAGACGAAATACGTAACAGAGTATTAAAAACAATGTTAGAATTAGAAAAAAAATACAACACAAGCAAAAAATTAATAAAAGAAATGGGAGCTGAATTATCGACCACAAGAGCAAAATCAGAAAGTTTAAAAAATATTTTATCTAAAAAATCCGAAAATAATTAACCTAACTAGTATTATCTTTTTAAGACCTTTTTTATTGCCTCTTTTATAGATTTTTTTCCCATACCATAATGTTCTATGAGTTCATCTGGTGTACCTGATTGACCAAATTTATCTTTCACTCCAACAAATTCTATAGCCACAGGATAATTTTGCGCCAAAACTTCTGCCACAGCTGAACCCATCCCACCTGCTATTTGATGTTCTTCAATTGTCACAATTCTTTTAGTTTCTTTTGCTAATGCCACAATGGCATCTACGTCAATCATTTTTATACTAGATAAATTCATTACTTTAGTTTTTATACCCTCTCCCTCTAATTCTTTTGCAACAATCAGTGCACGGTGCGTCAATCCACCTGTGACTATTATCCCCACTTGCGCCAAACCTACATCAGGCATCCAAAAAATCTCTGCTTTACCTAATGTAAAAGGAGTTTCCTCTGTAGTAATTATGGGTGTCTTTTCACGAGCTAGACGTAAATATGCTGGATTATTGCTTTTTGCTAATGCAAGCGTGGCTTTCTTTGCTTCTATACTATCGCATGGAGAAACAACATCCATATTTGGTATGACACGCATTAAAGCAATATCTTCTAACGCTTGATGTGTACCTCCATCTGGTCCGACAGAAACACCAGAATGAGAACCAACCACAATCACTTTCCTGTCATTATAAGCTATCGTCGTTCTTATCTGTTCCCAATTTCTACCCGGATTAAACATCGCATAAGAAGAACAAAAAGGAATCTTGCCCATCGCAGACATACCAGAAGCCACCGTCACTAAATTTTGTTCTGCAACACCCATTTCAATAAAACGTTCAGGAAATTTTTCTTTAAAAAAATTCATCTGAGTAGATTCTGTTAAATCTGCACAAAGCGCTACAACATTTTTGTCTATTTCTCCAGCTTTGAGCAAACCTTCACCAAAACCTTTTCGAATAGGCGCTTGCTCAACATCATTATTGAAAATTTTAGAATTTAATTTTAAATTTGGATTTAACATAAATTATTTTAAAATCTCAATGCTGAAAGTTCTTCTAATGCCATTTTTGCTTCTTCTTTACTTGGAGGTTTGCCGTGCCATTTATAATTCTTTTCAAATTCACGTACTCCCTTGCCTGGTATAGTATGTGCGATGATTATCGTAGGCTTTTTTGACACCGCTTGTGCCACTTCTACAGCACCATTTAATGATTCAAAATCATGACCTTCGACCTCTATCACATCCCAATTAAAAGATTTCCATTTGAGAGCTAATGGTTCAAGAGGCATTATATTCTCAGTAAAACCATCTATCTGAATATTATTTCTATCGATGACAACAATTAAATTGCCTAATCTATTTTTACCAGCCAGCATTATGGCCTCCCAAGAATTCCCTTCATCAAGTTCACCATCAGATATAAAACAATAGATAAATCTACTCTTGTCTTTAGAATCCATCTTGTCAGCGAGGGCCATACCGACAGCTTGTGAAAGTCCTGAACCTAGTGGCCCAGAAGAATTTTCAACATATGGTAAATATTCTCTATGTGGATGCCCTTGAAGTCTTGAACCAAATTTTCGTAAAGTTTTTAATTCTTCAATTGGAAAATATCCTGCGTGTGCCATCGTCGCGTATAAAACCGGACAGATATGCCCATTACTAAGTATCAACCTATCACGTTCTTCCCAAGATGGATTCTTTGGATCATGTTTTAAAATATGAAAATAAAAAAGTGTAAAAACATCTGCCATCCCTAAAGCTCCAGCAGTATGTCCACTTCCAGCCTCCACGAGCATTTCAATAATACTCTTGCGAATATCATTCGCTTTGATTTTTAACTCTTTTACTTTTTCGTCAGTTAAAAGTGACATAGTATTTATTATATCAAACTTTGAAAGTTTTGAAGTGTGCCTATCGGATCTCCACTTTTCCAAATACTAGAACCGACAGAAAGACGATCCGCACCTGCATCTAATATTTCTTTTGCATTTTGTAAATTAATTCCAATATCTACAGATATTACAATCCCTGATAAATTTTTCTTAAGAAACTTTATATTTTCCATAGCTTTAAGAGAAAACTTTTCACCTTGAAAACCTATTTTATCTGATCCCATACAATGCAAGAAATCAACCTTATGAGAAAGCCTTGAAACAACTGCCAAATCATCACTGGGTCTAAAAGCAATACCAATTTCCACAATATCTCTTATGTACATATCCAATCCCTCTAAAAAATGTTCAAATTCATCTACACCATTCACCATATCAGGATGAAAAATAATTCTTCTAGGGCCTAGCTTCATATATAAATCAAAATTTTCTACAGCATCTGCCACCATAAGATCAAATTCAAAATCAAAATCTTCCCAAAATGGCATTCCTTCTTCTTCATTCATTATTTTCTTAAAATCAAAATCCTCCCATCCGCCAGACGCAAAAGGCCAAGTCTGACTAGGCACAAAAATACCATCACACATATCAATGTGAACGCATTTTACAACCTCACGTAAAGCAGTGAGTTTATTTTTTATTTCACCAAAATCTTTTTCTAAAATCGCCGGAATTATTTCAGACATAAGTTTATTGAGCTTGAAATTTAGCTCCAGTGCATAAATTAGACATATCAAATACTGACTCTGAAAAATTATTTAATGTTTCTCCAACGTCCTGATTATGCAAGCAAGTTTTAGTATCAATATTCGTATCAGAAAATCCTTTTTGATATCCACGTCCCCATAAGTAAGAATAATAAGATGAAATACTTTCACCAATCCACTTGGGTGCATTAGAATCAAAAGCACCAATTTCTCCTTTTTCACCAAACACTGGTTGCCAAGCAGGAGCAGTAGCCGCCCCTCCTGTAGGTGCTTTTAAATTCTTATAAACATCATGACTACAAGGCTTAGAAACATATTTATTTTGAGTAAATACATATGTGTTCTGATCACCATTGGATTTATTGTAAATTTCTAATTCTGAAGTATCTAAATACAAACTACCTTTATCATCTTTACTATTAAAAAAAGAAGTATAAAGTATAAATTTATCTGTCTCTTCAAAATGCCACACACCACCTTCTTGAACCTCCACCTTACCTTGTAACTTTATTGGAAATTTTATTTTACAAATAAACTTATCATCATTAAAAACTTGATTCCCCATACCATTATTATCTAAATTACCATTAGAAACGATTGGTTTCAAAACAGAACCATTATTGTTGTTTTTATTTTGTGATTCTGTAACAGGAATTTTAATATCTTGAATCTGTGAAGAAGTTGTATTTTTTACTATATTACTTATAACAACAACTGTAACTACAACTACTAGTAAAATACCAGCAATTACTATCATATTAACTAAACTTGAAAACCCCTTTTGGTTCTGCATAATATTTTTATTATAAATTAACTATTACCTTTTTATACTTTAATCCTATCTATTTTACCTAGTCGGCGAACATGTCTTTCGGAACCGGTATAAGGAGTCTTGAGCCATATGTCGACAGCTTTCATCATCTCTTCCTCTGTCAAATATCTAGCTCCAAGAGATAAAATGTTTGAATTATTATGCTCACGTGAACGGACAATAATATCCGCTTCATCATCCACCACCACACTTTTCGATTCTCCATAAAAAACCACCGCTCGAACATGTGGAAATTTATTCGCGGCAATAGCTTCTCCTTGACCAGTAGCTCCTATCACAATACCTTTTACATTATCTGCATCTTTAGAAACTTCTTGCGCAACTGGAATAATAAAATCAGGATAGTCATCATGTTCATTATATCCAAAAGCACCTTTATCTATCACCTCATACCCAGCTAACCCTAAAGAAGAAACGAGTTTCTCTTTTAAAACATAACCTGCATGATCTGTTCCAATAAAAATTTTCATATTATTATTATACTACTTCTTTATTTTTATTTCTATTTTTAATTTTTCCGTATATCCTTTTTTACAACCAATATCTTTTTTGTTTCATAAAAAACTCTATTTATAAAAATCTTCTTCTTCGTAGTAATAAGACTGTTCAATACCCTTCATAAAAACCTCCCGATCATCAATTTTGTCAGTTAAAGCGACACGTAAAAGCTCGCGAATCTCTAGGTCTTTCACTGGACTGCGTTGCATAGCGTTCAGATAATCTGCTTTGTCAATTTTCACCCAATCAACACACTTTTTGAGATTTTTTTTCAAAATCAAATCTAACCATATTCTCATACTTCTACCATTGCCTTCCATGAAAGGATGAGCGATATTCATTTCTACATATTTAGCCACAATTTCCTCAAAAGTATTTTCCGGCATTCCTCCAACTTTACGCAAACTTTCTTCTAAATATAAACAGGAGGCAAATCGAAAACCGCCTTTGCTTATATCCTTAATGCGAATCTGACCAGCAAAATCGTAAAGCTCTTCAAATAAATATTTGTGAATTTGTTGCAGACCTTTTATTGTGCCAACCTCAAAACCTGCAATTTCTTGACTGTTAAAAAGCTTTTTCGCTCGTTCTTTACTAGTTTCATCAACATTTATCATACTAATATTATACCATAAATTTTATTTTATAGTCCCACCGGTTTTTATCACATGTTCAACTAATGTATACGTATACCCCATTTCGTTATCATACCAACCCATAACTTTTATCAAATTCCCCCCAACAACTCTAGTCATTTTTAAATCTGCAATAGAACCATACTTGCTTCCGAGGATATCACTTGAAACGAGATCTTCTTCTGTAACACCAAAAATTCCTTCCCATCTTTTTTCTTGTGACGCTTTTTTAAGAATTTCATTTACTTCTTGGGCTGTAGTATCTTTTTTGGAAATAAAAGTAATGTCAACAATAGATCCAGCTGGCACAGGCACACGCATTGAAATACCGTCAAAAAGACCTTCGAGTTTTGTAAATGCTTTTGTCACCGCAATGGCTGCGCCAGTCGAAGAAGGCACAATATTCTGCGCCGCTGCGCGACCTTCACGGAAGTCTTTTTTATTTGGCCCATCGACGATGGACTGGCTAGCAGTATAACCATGCACAGTATTTAAAATAGCTTTTTCAATACCTAAAGCTTCATCTAAAATTGCAATAAGGGGTGAAGCGGCATTTGTCGTGCAAGATGCGTTCGAAGTAATGTCGCAAGTGCCGAATCTATCTTCATTAACACCGAGGAGAATAGTCTCACCCTTCACACTTCCATCCCCTTTTGCTGGAGCAGAAATAACAACTTTCTTTGCGCCTGCATCTAAATGCATTTTTGCTTTTTCGTAATTAGTAAAAAGTCCCGTAGACTCTACCACCACATCAATACCCAAATCTTTCCAAGGAAGTTTATTCGGCTCTTTTTCAGCTAAAACTTTTATTCTTTTTTCATCAATAATTATTTCTTGACCCTCTGCCAGTATCTCGTGTTCCCATTTCCTGTAAACAGTATCGTGTTTTAAAAGATAAGCCATATTCTCCACACTTCCTAAATCATTCACAGCTACTACCTCAATCTCAGGCCTATCCCAAGCCACTTTCAAAAAAGCTCTACCAATTCTTCCAAAACCATTTATTCCAACTTTGATTTTCTTCATGATATTATTGTATCATTTTATTTCTATTTTTAATTTTTCCATAAAGTCCTCCCAAAAATGCTCCTATACATAAAACTTCTATCAAAGCGGAAGAAAAACCAACAACTAAGCTCTGACCAAAACAAGCAAGCCAACCAGTTTCTTTACAAAATAAAGGAACTAATATTTGATTAAATTTTTCAGGAATATACATC
>SESG01027958.1_pt1 | contig 11074 bp, 6 predicted proteins | sample 3171421 | NCBI WGS metagenome assembly SESG01 (sample SAMN10866946, study PRJNA518727) | freshwater metagenome | biome: subpolar coniferous forest; feature: holomictic lake; material: water; isolation source: holomictic Lake 227, 6 m and 8 m depth | place: Canada: near Kenora, Ontario | collected... | reverse complement strand
CACCAACCAAAACGCCAGCAGCAAGCCGACAATCGAAATCACCATATCACCGCAGCCCTTGGCGACGTGCTCGTCGAAAAACGCCTTCACATCGCCCCCGGCAAAGCGCGCCGCCAGCCGGGAGAATCGCTCGAGAATGTTGCTGGCGAGATAAATCGTGATCGAGTTCATTCCCATCCACACAAACGGCTGGCACCACGCCCGAACTTGCCACACATCGACAATGAGGTAGAAGACGCCGAGCAGAATCGCGCTGTAGCCGCCGGCGACCAGCACATACGAAGAGGTCCACACCTTTTTGATGACCGGGAATTGGAACCCCCACAACCAACCAAGTGCGGCTCCGGCGATGCCAAACGAAATCAGCCAAATCACTTTCTGCAGGTCCGGGAGGGCTTGGTTTCGCAAGAGCCGACCGGCAAACACGCCAAGCAGGCAGGTTACCACCGCTGGCAGCGTGCTCAAAAACCCCTCCGGATCGAAGAACGTATCGTGCTTGCGCCCGGGCAAATACTGGAAATCAACGTGGTCCGCCAGGTTCAGTCCCTGGTCGAACTTGCCGCTGACCCGGTTGGTTGTCGCATAGAACATCTTTTCCGCCACCGCCCAGGCCGGGCTGTCCTTGACGGTGGAAGGATTGCGCTCATCTTTAAACAGGGCGGCGGCTTTCTCATCGCCTGACTGTTCGGCGAGCCGCGCGAGGTTGATCTTCGTCAACTGGATATCGCGAATGGGCACGAACGTCATGATCGCCCAATAGCCTGCCAGGAGGCCCACGCAAATTGCGACGAGAGCCCGCGGCTTAAAGAGGCAAAACAGCAATCCGGCGAAGAAATAGGCCAGCGCAATCCGATTGAGCACGCCCATCAACCGTATATCGGGCCAAGGATTGGTGAAGCCCCCCGAGTAGAAGATGCCGATGGCGAACAGCAAGACACCTCGGCGGAAGACGCGCTTTAGCGCCTCCGCGCGTCCCGCCTGTTCAATGGTCTTGGTCAGGGAGAAGACGAGCGACACGCCCACTAAGAACACGAACAGCGGGAAGATCAGGTCGTAGAAATGGAAGCCGTTCCACGCGGCGTGCTCGAGTTGATTGGCCAGAAAGATCGTGGGCCCGGTTTGGCTGAGGCGGTTCAGCGCATAGACCAGCGAACCCGCGCCGATGATCCAGAACATGTCGAACCCGCGCAACGCATCCACCGACATGAGTCGCTGGCTGGCGGCGGGGCTGTTGGCGGGCCGAGTTTCCGTGGGTGCTTTCATGAGCGATTAAGTGTGGGCCACGTTTAGGGTAAAGTGCCGCGCTGGTAAAGGCCAAAACGGCCTTGGCCCCATTATCGCAACCAGAGGGCGAGGAGCGCGACCACCACCACGAGCGCAATCAACCACCAATACCATCGGATCCCGCGCGGCACCGGGCCCCGGCCGCCAAACTCGCGTTTGACGAAGTCGTCGTAGTCGAAGTTCTCGTCCGGGAGGTCCAACCCTTCCGCGCTGGCTGCTTCCGACCAGCCCGTCTGCTCGTCCGCGCCGCAATCCGGGCAAGCCCGGGCCTTCGGCGGCACGTTCGCCCCGCAGTTGGGACAAATCTCAGGCGGCATCTCCGATTATCCCATGCCCGCGTATTCCTCGTCGGTTTTCAATTCGAGGCCCATCAGGACGTAGTCGTGGGTGATGGCCTGCATATCCTTCACATAACCCTCCAGCCGGACCAGGTTGCTGAAACCGAGCAGGGCGAACATCTTGATGGCGGTCTCCTGTTCGCCAATGAACTCCGCTTCCACCTTTTCCAGGCTCAGGTTGCGGGCAATCGCCACGATTTCCGTCACCAGGGCTCGGGCGAGACCCCGGCCGCGGTACTTGGGGTGGACCAGCACGCTGACCCGCCCAATATGCCGCTTCCAGCCGCCAAGCTGCTGATGCAGCGTTGCGACCCCGACGATCTTGCCGGCGATCAAGGCCAGCAGCGGCAGGTTGCGCCCCAGGTCGATGTTTTGGCACCAATCCCGGATGACTTGCGGTTCGACGACCCGGTGTTTGATGAACATGCGTTCGGGCTCGGGCACGGCCAGGAAGAACTCGTGAAACCCCTTTTCATCGTCCTTGCGCAGCGGCCGTAACTTGGGTTTGGACCCTTCCTTAAGTTTGATTTCTTTAGGATACTTTTGCAGTGCAAATTCGAGTGACATAATCTTCCAGGTTAATCTGGCCTCAATCTGCCGCAACCGGGGGACCCGCGCAAGCGGATATGGCCCGGCCCGGCGTGCGTCAGGGCGGGTATTCAGTCCAACAAGGCGCGGAGGACGTCGAATCGGGCTTTGCCGGAATCGGGCGTAACCGGCTGCTTCGCCTTCTCATCGGCATGTTCCACGAGTTCCGGCGGCAGCTCATTGAGAAACGGGGAAGGGTGGCAAGGCATCAGGGTGCCGTATTTCTTCCGTCCGCCGCAGTGGCTGATGGTGAGTGTCTGCATGGCGCGGGTGACGGCGACGTAGAACAATCGGCGCTCCTCGTCCAGCGTGCCCTCGATCTTCGAGCGCGAGTGCGGCAGCAGCCCATCCTCCAGGCCGACAATATAGACGTTGGGAAACTCGAGCCCTTTGCAACTGTGCATCGTGATAAGCGTCACGGCATCGCCCGGCGCATCGTCATCCTTGTCCTCGCGCTCGTTATCCAGGGTGATTTGTTCCAGGAAGGCGTGCAACCGGTCGAAAGGCGGCAGGGCGGCAGCGTCGGAGCCATCCAGGTTGGCGATGAGGTCTTTGAGGTTGCGGACGCGGTTCTCGGCGGTTTCCGGGTTCTTCTCGGAACGGCGTAGTTCGGCGAAGTAGCCGATTTCCTCCAGGAACCGCTCGGCCATGGTCTGCAAGGTCTTGGGGTCGTGGGCCAGGCTTTCGGTGTCCAACTGCCCGCGGGTGCGTTCGATGATCTCGACGAAGCGCTCGATGCTCTCGCGGGTCTTGGACTGGAAGGTCGTCGTCACCGCCGGGTTCTTCATTGCGGCGAAGACGGAGCCCTTGCGTTCGTGGCTTGCCGCCAGCAGTCGCTCCATCGTCACGTCGCTCAGCCCCCGTGCGGGGACGTTGGCGATGCGCAGGAGACTCACGTCGTCGTTGGGGTTGATCAAGGCTTTGAGGTAAGCGAGGAAATCGCGGATTTCGCGCCGGTCGAAGAAGCTTTGGCCGCCAATGAGGTGATAGCGGACCCCGGCCTGGCGCAGGGCGGTTTCCAGCGGGCGGGACTGGGCGTTGGTGCGAAAGAGGATCGCCTGGTCGGCCCAAGGCACGCGCTGAGTCAGGCGCGCGTAGTCGATTTGCTCGGCGATGGTCCGGGCCTCTTCCTCATCGTCAGTAAAGGTATGCAGCGTGATCTTCGCCCCGTCCCCTTTCTGCGACCAGAGCTTCTTACCGCGGCGGCGGACGTTATGCTTGATGACGGCGTTGGCGGCGTTGAGGATGGTGTTCGTGGAGCGGTAGTTTTGCTCGAGCTTGACGACCTGGGTCTCCGGGAAATGCTTTTCCATGTCGAGCAGGTTGGAGATCTCGGCACCGCGCCAACCGTAGATGCTCTGGTCGTCATCGCCGACGACGCAAAGGTTGCGGTGTTCGCAGGTGAGGGCCTGGACGAGCTGGAACTGCGCCGCGTTGGTGTCCTGGTATTCATCCACCATCACGTAGCGGTATCTGTCGCGGCAGGCTTGCAACGCGTCGGGATGTTCTTTGAAAAGCCGGAGCGTGAGCAGGATCAGATCGTCGAAATCCACGGCGTTGCAGGCGCGCAGGGCGGATTCGTAGCGGGACCGGATGTGCTCGGCCATTGCGCGGACGCTGGGGTCGCCGAAGATCGTCGCGCGCTCGCCGCCGTTTCGGAACCGGCTCAGCAGGGCGAGAATCGCCCCCGGGTCGGTCTTTTCCCCTTTGGCGGAGACTTGCGCGAGAATCTTCTTAACGGCTCCCAGTTGCTCCGACTCATCATAGATGACGAAGTTTCGCTTGTAGCCGAGCTTCTCGATGTGCTGGCGCAGGATGCGCACGCAGAGCGAGTGAAAGGTGCAGATGGTGGGCGGAGAATCGAGGGGTGAGGGTTGAGCGTCGGAGCCGTGACCTTGGGCTTTGGCTTTGGCCTTTGAGTTGCGGGCTCTTCTCGGGAGCATCTTGGCGATGCGCTCCCTCATTTCGCGCGCAGCCTTGTTGGTAAAGGTGACGCCGAGGATATGGCCGGGCGGAATGCCGCAAGCGACCAGGTGCGCGACGCGGCAAGTAATGACGCGCGTCTTGCCGGTTCCGGCGCCGGCAAGAATCATGACCGGGCCGTGAATCGCTTCGACGGCCTGTCGCTGCTGCGGGTTGAGTTTACTCAGATCGAACATCGCGCGCGGAACCTAGCAGCTTGCCGGACGTGGATCACGATATAAATCCTCCATCGGGCGTGCTGGTCCGCGTGTCTTCGCTCGGAGTTTCGATAGGCCTCAGTCCTTGGAGTAGTAGTACACGCAATGGCGGTAAGGAATGGGTGAGTCGCCCAGCCCCTTCACGGCCCAGCCGTCGTTCGCCCAAGTCAGGACCCACTGGCAGGACTTCTTGAACGAGATCGCATCCCGGCTGCGACAGCGCAGCACCGCCACGCGCGAACCGCTGGCGCCCACTTCCTCATTTCGCAGGATGGAGGTGTACTGACCGTCGCCCTGTCGTGCAATGAAGCCCCACGACCCGCCGTACAAGTCCTCGCTCCCCATGGATTGGAGCGTGGGCTTGGTATCGCCATCGAGGAAGAATTGCTGGTCCGCTTCGCAGATGAGCTGGCCGTCGCGGGCCTTCTCCGTCTCGTACTGCAACCAGTGGGCCACGATCACTCCCGGCTTGGCCAGGTCGAACATGGTGTTGGGTGTTTTCGCGGACAGGTTCCCGGCGCGATAATCCACGCGGAGATAACCGTTTGCCTTGGGCACCGCGTCCACCGTGTCGTACGTCAACTCGATGTAGCCGGTCACTTTGCGGTCGGAGGGATTCTCCACTTCCAGGGTCACGTGCTTGCGAAACGGCATCGGGATGCGGAAATTATGCGACTCCTTCACCTTCGACAGGAAAACGGACGAGAAGTATTGGCTCTTGCACTCGATGTCGCCCACGAAATCCATCAGCGGCATCTCAATCGCGGGTTTGGCCTGCCCGTCATAAAACACCCGGATGATGAGCCCCGCGACCGGGGCGGAACCAAAGCCATCAATGCCAGCCGCTGCCATAGCGGAAACGTGTATGCTGGTGATCACGCCTGGTCCAGCCACATCCAGCACTTTGATCCGGGCCTTGGCGTTGAGCTCCGGCAGGCCGCCCCAAAACGCCGTCACGCCGCGCGTACTGGCCTTGCCCACTGCCGAAAGCTCCTGCCAGCCTGGGCTTTCGCCCGCCAAAACCGGCCCCGCGATCAGCGACAATACCGTCGCCGCCCCTACGATAGCCCTAGCGATACGCTGGCTCACGGGGGTACCCCCGCGAACCAACATTCTGACTCGGGTTGAATGTCGTAGTTCAGTTGTGGGGGTGGTGGTGGTCAAGGTGCCGAGAGTTAGGACGAAAAGATGCTTCATGGTGGATCGCTTTATGTTCCAATTGATTTCGGGGTGGAAACAACCACATCTCCTCGCCCCGGTCAAGCAGCCGCCGAGATGGACCCGAAGAATGGGACCCCTTTCAGCCGCGCCCGGCTCAATCTCGGTCGAATGGCTGGGCCGCCGGCGGATCAGCGACCTGCTCCAGTGCCTCGGTGGCGTCTGGCGTGCCAGGAAATGGCGCCCGTCAAAATTGTGAATAGCGGTGGATAACTTTCCGCTTGCCCCCAACCTAAGAGTGAAGGAAGATAGGCGCAGCGAGGCATACGATCGAGTCCAGGTACCGGGTTTGAGATCTTTGTCCGGGGCGTCAGGACTTGCCTATGGCAGTGATCCCGCTTGCGGGAGCGCCTATCTCTTGATCGATGCCTCGCTCTTTTTATTGTCTGGCACCGGCCCCGCGTCGGCGCCCCAACCGGCACCTAGCGCCTTGATCAGCGACACGCTGGCCGCCAGGCGTTGCGCGCTCAACTGGACCACCGTCCGGTCATGCGCCAGGGAAGAGCTCTGGGCAATGGCGACTTCTAGATAGGTAATCACCCCCCCCTTGTACTTGGTCATCGAGATGTCCAGTGTGCGGCGGGAGGACTTGAGAGCGGCGTTCTCCCTTTCATATTGCTGAGCGAGCAGGCGCTGGGCGGCAAGCTGGTCTTCCACGTCTTGGAATGCACTGAGGACGGTCTGTCGGTAGTTGGCGATCGCGGCAGCATAAGCGGCGCGGGCGGCGGCAAGCTGGGCGCGGTTCCGACCGCCCGTAAAGATCGGCAGGGACACCGACGGCCCCACAGACCAGGCACGGCTCTCCCAGTTGAAAAGGGAGTTGGCATCGAAAGACTGGAAACCAGCCAGGCCATTGAGCGTGACGCGTGGATAAAACGCGGCGCAGGCCAGGCCGACATCCGCATTGGCAGCGGCCATGAGACGCTCGGCGGCGGCGATGTCGGGCCGGCGTTCGAGCAGCTCACTCGGGACGGCCAACGGGATGCCAGGACCGGCATCGAAGGCCTTTTTGGCTGCCGCGAGCGCGTCGGGAGTGAGGCTGACCGCAAAGGTGGTGGCGGCCTGACCGCAGAGAGCGGACAGGGCGTGAAGGGCGTTGGCGCGCTGTAGTTGCACCGCCGGAATCTGGGCCTCGGTGCTGGCGAGCTGGGTCTCCGCCTGGGAGACATCGAGCTCGGTAGCGATGCCCCCCTTGCGGCGATTCTGGGTGAGCTCCAGCGAGCGGCGGTAGGCGACCACGGTCTCCTTCAGCAACTGGTCTTGAGCGTCGAGCGAGCGCAACGTGAAATAATTGATGGCGACTTCGGCCTGAATGGCGAGTTTGGAGGCTTCCAGGTCATCGGCCGAGGCCGTGAATCGGGCGCGAGCGCCCTCAACCTCCCGGCGCACGCGGCCCCAGAGGTCGGCCTCCCAACTGGCATCGAGCGGGACGCTCAACGTGTTGAAAGTCGCGCTGCCGCCACCGGAACGTTGCGACTGGTTTGCAGTGGTGCGCTGGCGGTTGAAGCTGGGCGTAGTCGCGAGCTGGGGAAACCAATCCGCGCGGGCGACATTGACCAGGGCACGGGCCTGCTGGAAGTTCGCATACGCGGCGGCGAGTTGCTGGTTGTTGGTGGTGGCGAGGGTTTCAAGGCGGTTCAACTCGGGATCGCCGAAGAGTTCCCACCAGGAGCCACGCGGCAAGTGCGCGGAGGGTTGGGCCGGCTTCCAATCCCCGTTGGTTGAAGTTGCGCCGGAAAACGACGCGGGCATGGCGTTGGTGCCGAGCGCAGCGGGCCGCTGGTAATTGGGGCCGACGGCGCAGCCAGCGAGCAGCAGGGCGAGGAGGGAGGAGATCCGAAGGCCGAAACCCGAAGTCCGAAAGAAGGCCGAGATCCGAAACCCGAGATCCGAATGGCCGCCCTCGCCTGATCTCTGCGCAACGAACGATTCGGCCTTCGGGTTTCCTCGCCCAGCCTGCGTTGGCCTGAGAAGGCGGCTCGAAACACCTGGAGATCTGCGCCGAAACCGCGCCTGGCCGGCTAAAGCCGGGACTCCATACCCCCCCACAGCCCTTTCCCTCGAGGAGAGGGAGCTTTGTTTACCGTCGCGGGGCAGATCTGCCGCACCTCGACTTGGCCTCACGCAGGAATCAGTCCACCCGCTCCCCAAGGGCTGGGGTGAGGGGGAAGGAAGGGGTGGAACTTGCAAGCCCTTTTGGCTTTCAGATTGTGGGGCGGGTATCGCGGATTTCATATCGTGCCATCAAGCCGGTGCAAGCTGGAGCTTTCGTTGGCGGCGCCAGGCCTTGACGCGCTGCCCCAGGCTCTCGAATGTTAAATAGATCACCGGCGTCGTGTAAAGGGTCAGGGTTTGCGAAAGCAGGAGGCCGCCGACGACCGCAATGCCCAGCGGCTGGCGCAGCTCCGAGCCGGTCCCCAGCCCGATAGCCAGCGGCAGCGCGCCGAATAAGGCAGCCATTGTGGTCATCATGATCGGCCGAAAGCGGATCACGCAAGCCTTGTAGATGGCATCGCGCGGACTGAGTCCCTCGTGGCGCTCGGCGTCGAGGGCGAAGTCGATCATCATGATGGCGTTCTTCTTCACTATCCCCATCAACAGAATGATGCCGATAAACGAGACCAGGGAAAGGTCGAAGCCGCAAAACGTGAGCGCGAGCAAGGCACCAACGCCCGCCGACGGCAGGGTGGAGATGATGGTGAGCGGGTGAATCAGGCTTTCGTAGAGCATGCCCAGCACCACATAGACGGAGAGCAGCGCGGCGGCGATCAGCAGCGGTGTATTGGCCATGGAAGCGCGAAAGACCTGGGCGGTGCCCTGGAAACTGCCGAGGACACTGGGGGGCATCTTCAGCCTCTTCACCGCGTTCTCAACCACCTCCGTAGCCTGACCCAGCGCAACGCCGGGCGCCAGGTTGAAGGAAATGGTCACCGCGGGGAATTGTCCCTGGTGGTTGACCGACAGGAAGGTGTTGGACGGCTTGAACTTCGCGACGGCGTTCAGCGGCACCAAAACGCCGTTGGTGGATCGGACGAAAATCTGGTTTAGCGCCGAAGGGTCCTGCAGGTACTTGGGCTCGACTTCCAGGACGACTCGAAACTGGTTGTACTGGCGATACATCGTGGACACCTGCCGCTGGCCAAAGGCATCGTAGAGCGTATTGTCGATAGCGCTGGGAGTGACCCCCAAACGGGCGGCCGCATCGCGGTCGATGACCACCGTGGTCTGCAGGCCGCGGGTCTGCTGGTCACTGCTGACGTCCTTCAGTTGGGGCGAGCGGGTCAGTTTTTCCACCAGCAGGGTGGACCACCGGTTGAGCTCATCGAGGTCCCCGGATTGCAGAGAGTACTGAAACTGCGCCCGGCTCATCCGCCCGCCGACGCGGATGTCTTGCGAGGCTTGCAGGAACAGGTTGATGCCGATGACCGCGCCCAGCTTTTTTCGGAGGCGAGCGATCACCTGGTCGGCGCTCACTTTGCGTTCCGCCCGGGGTTTGAGCGTAAGAAACATGCGGCCGTTGTTAACGGTACCACCCCCCCCGCCGCCGCCCATGAAAGAAGCCACGGTTGCGACCGCCGGGTCGTCGAGGACAATTTTCGCTACCTTCTGCTGCAACTCCTTCATGGCGGTGAAGGAGATATCCTGGGCCGCGTCAGTCGCGCCCATGATGATGCCGGTATCCTGCTGCGGGAAGAAGCCTTTGGGCACGGCCCAGTAAAGCACGAAAGTGCCCACAATTGTCAGGCCGGCCACGCCCAGGGTGAAGAGGTAATGGCGCAGCACCCATTTGAGCCCCGTTTCGTAGTGGCCCAGGAGCCAATTGAAGGATTGCTCGCAGGCTCGAATAAACACGCCCGGCTTGCGGTAGGCGGCTTCCGGCTTGAGGAAGCGCGAGCAGAGCATCGGTGTCAGCGTCAGCGAAAGGACGCCCGACACGAATATAGCCAGGCTGACGGTAACGGCAAACTCGTGGAACAGCCGTCCGATCAAGCCGCCCATGAAAAGCAGCGGGATGAAGACCGCAATCAACGAGGTGCTCATCGAGATGACCGTGAAGCCGATCTGGCGTGCCCCCTTGAAGGCCGCCTGCATCGGCGGGTCACCCAGTTCGATGAAGCGATGGATGTTCTCGATCACCACAATGGCGTCGTCCACCACGAAGCCCACGCAGATGGTGACGGCCATCAGGGACAGGTTATCGATGCTGAAGTGGCACAAATACATGAGGGCAAAGGTTCCCGCCAGCGCCAACGGCACGGTGATGCTCGCGATGAAGGTCGGCCAGAACCGCCGCAGGAACAGGAAGATGACCATCACCACCAGCGCGATGCTGAGCAGCAGCGCGAACTGCACTTCATGCACGGAGGCACGGATCGTCGTCGTGCGGTCGCTGATCTCCGTTAGTTTCACCGACGGCGGGATCCACTTTTGGAGCTGCGGCAGCACGGCGCGAATCCGGTCCACGGTCTCAATCACGTTCGCCTCGGCTTGTTTGAAGATGATGACGAGCACGGCCCGGTTGGTGCCCGACCAGCCGGCGACCCGCACGTTTTCGGTGCCGTCGAAGGCCCGGCCCAGCGCGCTGAGCCTGACCGGAGTATTGCTCCGCTGGGTCAGGATCAGGTTCTGATAGCCTTTGGCTTCCAGCATTTGGTCGTTGCTGGCGATCGTGTAAGCAAGCTGATCGCCGTCAAAACTTCCTTTGGGCGAATCGACATTCACCCGGCCGAGCAGCGAGCGCACGTCTTCGAGACTGATGCCCGCGGAGGCGAGCGCCCCGGGGTTGACCTGGACGCGGACGGCGGATTTATCCGCCCCGCTGATGATGGCCTGGCTGACCCCCTCAACCTGGCTCAACCGCTGCCCGATGATGGAGTCTCCGTATTCAAACACCTGCGCCGTGGGGAGAATGTCGGACCGCATCGCCAGAATCATGATGGGCGCATCGGCCGGGTTGACTTTATGATAGGTGGGCGGATTGGGCAGGTTGATGGGCAAATCCCCGGCGGCCGCGTTGATCGCCGCCTGAACGTCCCGAGCCGCCCCGTCCACGTTCCGGTTCAGGTCGAATTGGATCACGATGGAACACCCCCCCAGGGTGCTGACCGAGGTGATTTCGCTGACGCCCGCAATCTGGCCGAGGTGACGTTCCAGCGGTGCCGCCAGCGAGGACGCGACGGTAGCCGGGTTAGCGCCCGGCAAGGAAGCTGAGACGTGAACCATCGGGAAATCCACGCGCGGGATGGCGGCCACCGGCATGAGGTGATAGGCGACGATCCCCACCAGAAACAAGCCGATGGCCAGCAAAGAGGTCCCGACCGGCCGGCGAATGAATGGCGCGCAGACGTTCATGCGGCGGCAAGTCCGAAGGCCAAAGTCCGCCGGCCGAGGGTAGAAACCCGCATCGCGTAGTGAGGCGCAGCCGGCGGAAGGCCGAAGACCGAAGACCGAAGGCCGAAAGAAGGC
>SESG01013709.1_pt1 | contig 11080 bp, 7 predicted proteins | sample 3171421 | NCBI WGS metagenome assembly SESG01 (sample SAMN10866946, study PRJNA518727) | freshwater metagenome | biome: subpolar coniferous forest; feature: holomictic lake; material: water; isolation source: holomictic Lake 227, 6 m and 8 m depth | place: Canada: near Kenora, Ontario | collected... | reverse complement strand
ATTTGCCCGGTGGAAACCATCAGCAACTTATTTCTGGAATCAAGGCGAAACTGCTTACACTTGATGACAAGGTAAAAGTCTATTCAGGGCATGGCAATGATACCACCATTGGATGGGAGAAAATAAGCAATATGTTTTTGATTGAAAAAAGAACTTAACAAAGAAGTGCTTGTCATAACTGAAGGACTTTTGTCTGGGTAAAAATCGGTTTGGAGTTCCAGAATACCTGTACTCTGAACACACATGCACTTCATTTTACAACGTATAACCAACAAAATAAAGAAAAATGGCCATCGACAAATTTGTGAACCGTCACATTGGTCCCCGCGAAGGGGATATCAAAGAGATGCTGGCAGTTATCGGGGTGTCTTCACTCGAAGAGCTGATCAATCAGACTATTCCCTCCAATATCAGACTGGAAAAGCCCCTCAGTTTGCCAAATGGCCTGACCGAGCGGGAATATTACCGAAGGATCCTGCATCTGGCTTCAAAGAATAAAGTATTCAATACCTATATTGGGATGGGTTGGTACGATACCATTACTCCGGCCGTAATCCTGCGCAACATTCTGGAAAACCCGGTATGGTATACCTCCTATACTCCTTATCAGGCAGAAATTTCTCAGGGACGACTGGAGGCGTTGCTTAATTTTCAGACGATGGTTTGCGAAATGACTGCCATGCCGCTTGCCAATGCTTCCTTGCTGGATGAAGCCACCGCCGCCGCAGAAGCGCTCCACATGATGTATGCACTTCGTTCAAGGACCCAGGAGAAAGCAGGTGCCAACGTTTGCTTTGTCGATGAAAAAATATGGCCTCAAACGCTGGATGTACTCTTTACCCGGGCAGAACCACTGGGAATCATCATTGAAGTGGGAGACTTTAAAAATGCCCAACTTAACGACAAACTGTTTGGTGCCATTGTTCAATATCCAAATTCTGATGGGGTAATTGTTTGTTATGAAGAGTTTACTCACAAGATTCAGTCGACCGGTGCAAAAGTTGCCGTAGCCGCAGACCTGCTCTCTCTCGCATTGTTAACACCTCCGGGAGAATGGGGAGCGGACATCGTTTTCGGTTCAACCCAGCGTTTTGGTGTACCCATGGGTTATGGAGGTCCATCTGCGGCCTTCTTTGCAACAAGGGATGAGTACAAAAGGGATCTTCCGGGCAGGATTATCGGCGTATCCAGGGATGCCAACGGAAAACCAGCGCTGAGACTGGCACTTCAAACCAGGGAACAGCACATCAAAAGAGAAAAAGCCACTTCCAATATCTGCACATCCCAGGGTTTGTTGGCAACGATGGCAGGTATGTACGCCACCTATCATGGTCCGGAGGGAATCCGAAATATAGCAGAACGCGTTCACAGCATCGCCTCGCTGCTTGCCAGTCAGATTACAGGTCTTGGTTATTCATGCGAAACCAGCGGTTTCTTTGATACCTTGAAGATCACACTTCCACGCCACGTGAAAAAAGAGGACATAGAATGGCTGTCGGTTGCACTGGAGATGAATTTCAGGTATTTTGAGCAGGGAGAGGTCGGCATCAGCATCGATGAGACCACTAACCTTGAAGACATTAACTGGATTTTGGAGGTTTTTGCCAAAGCGGCCAATAAAGTTGTACCTGTAATTTCCGGAATGCCGGAGTCAACAAATATTCCTGAAACTTTTGCCCGTCAATCAGGTTTTCTCAAACAGGAGGTCTTCAGCAAGTACCGATCGGAGACTGAAATGGCACGTTACATCAAAAGACTCGAAAAGAAAGATATTTCACTCGTGCACTCCATGATCTCGCTGGGATCATGTACGATGAAACTCAATGCTGCTACCGAGATGCTGCCTTTAAGCTGGATTGAATTCAATGGTATTCATCCGTATGTTCCCAAAAATCAGGCCATGGGTTACCACGAAATGATGGAAGAGATGCGCAGGGACCTTGCCGAAATTACGGGCTTTGCAGATATCTCATTCCAGCCCAATTCGGGTGCTGCAGGTGAGTATGCAGGGTTGCTGGTGATACGTGATTACCACAAAAGCAGGGGAGAAGGACACAGGAATGTGGTGCTGATTCCTTCCTCTGCGCATGGAACCAATCCTGCGAGTGCCGTCATGGCGGGCAACAAGGTAGTTGTTGTAGGATGTGATGACAACGGAAACATCAATGTGGAAGAGCTCAAGGATAAAGCCGAGGAGCACAGGGCGAATTTGGCCGGATTTATGGTTACTTATCCTTCGACGCATGGGGTTTTTGAGGCATCCATCGTTGAGATGTGCGAAATTATCCACCAGAATGGCGGACAGGTATACATGGATGGAGCAAATATGAATGCGCAGGTCGGACTCACCAATCCTTTCCGGATTGGTGCGGATGTCTGTCACCTGAACCTGCATAAAACTTTTGCGATTCCGCACGGCGGAGGCGGCCCGGGAGTTGGCCCAATCGGTGTGGCCAGGCATTTGGTAGAGTTTTTGCCCTCCCATCCCGTAATGAACAATGGACATATCGGGATGCATGCCGTTTCTGCAGCTCCCTGGGGCAGCGCGTCGGTATTGCCGATCACCTATGGTTACATCAAAATGCTGGGTGCGGATGGATTGACGGATGCAACCAAAATTGCCATCCTGAATGCCAACTACATTGCTGCCAGACTGAAGGATAATTATGGTATTCTTTATACAGGTGCCAATGGCAGGGTGGCGCATGAGATGATTCTGGAGTGCCGTCACCTGAAAACAGGAGCCGACATATCAGAAACAGACATCGCCAAACGACTCATGGACTATGGTTTCCATGCACCAACTCTCTCCTTTCCTGTTCACGGAACCCTGATGGTAGAACCCACAGAAAGCGAATCCAAAGAGGAACTTGACAGATTTGTGGATGCCATGAATTCGATATTTGCTGAGATCAAAGAGATCGAGACAGGTGTTGCGGATCAGGTAGACAATGTACTCAAGAATGCGCCTCATACGCCTGATGTACTTACTGCCAACGAATGGAACCACGGTTATTCGCGCGAAAAAGCCTGCTATCCTCTGGATTGGCTGCGCGACAATAAATTCTGGGTACCCGTCGGAAGAGTCGATAATGCTTACGGCGACAGAAATTTGTTCTGCACTTGCGAGCCGTTGGAGAGTTATGTGAAATAGGTTTAATTCGACAATTCGATAATTTGACGATGTGAAAATGTGACGATGATCAGATAGGATGATTCATGGAAGGATAATTGTATTTTTACTTTGAGACAGTTGTGAGATCTTTTGTGCCCCTTGGTGGGAATAGATCAATTTTCTCTGATCATCCTGGTTCCGAACATCAGTCAGGTTATTACTTCGAAAATTGAACCCTGCGACCTTTTGCAGGCACAAGGACCGAATCGAAAATTTAATATCAATAATTTGCTGTGATGGTTGTTTTCCCCAACGCAAAAATCAACATTGGTCTGAATATCCTTCGCAAACGCGAAGATGGATACCATGAACTGGAGACCCTCTTTTATCCAATCGGCTTGAAAGATGCGTTGGAATATGTGGTGAACGGGAAGGATCAGGTCAATTTTTACAACAGCGGAATCGATTTGGAGATCCATCCGGAACAGAACATTGTTTTAAAGGCCTACCGGATGCTGCAGGAAGAACATTCTCTGCCTGGACTGGACATTCACCTGCACAAGGTAATTCCTTCCGGAGCAGGGCTGGGAGGCGGCTCTGCGGATGCAGCATTCTTGATGAAATCATTGAATGAGCATTTTGATCTCGGAATTTCACCGTTTCAATTAAAGAATCTGGCGGGCCGGCTTGGGGCAGACTGTGCTTTCTTTCTTGAAAACATTCCTGTCTGCGCTACCGGCACAGGTGATCAGTTTTCTCCAATCAGCTTAACCTTGAACGGATATCATCTTCTCCTTGTAAAACCATCCTTTGGTGTGAATACGAAAGAAGCCTATTCGGGCGTTGTACCACAGGAATACCCTTTCAATTTCAATGAAATCATCAGCCATGGGATCAGGGAGTGGGGAAGCAGCATTAAAAATGATTTTGAGAAGACGCTTTTCGCTAAATTTCCGGAATTGGGACTTCTCAAGGAAAAGCTTTCCGGCATGGGAGCCATTTATGCCTCCATGTCAGGCAGTGGTTCTTCCGTTTATGCCATTTTTGATAAGAAACCAAACATCGGAATCCAAGATTTTCCTCCGGATTATTTTATCTGGCAGGAAGAATTAAGATAAAACAGGAAAGGATGCCATTTGGCATCCTTTCCTGTTTTATCTTAATATGAATCGGTTGATCAATAGAATTTGGCACGTTTGTCAAGAACCGAAGCATTTTCTTTCAGTGCTTCGAAGGCTTGCACCTGTACCCTGTAACCAAGAGCCATCTTGCTCTGTAATTTTTCGCCTGCGATATCAGAATTGGTTCCTTTGTTGACAGTAACTGCTTTCACAACATAAACCCCGTTGGAACCTATCACCGGTTTAGAAACACCACCCGGTTCAAGAACTGAGGCAGCACCTGCAACTGCAGGTTCGTTTCCAAGACCAGGAATGGTGTAAGAATCGAAGTTGCAATTCTGAGCTTGTCCTACTGTTGTTCCCAGTAAGGAAGCCAATGAACTCAGGTCTGTCTTGCCTTTCATCTGTTCAACCAGTTGTTCTGCTTTCTTTTGTTTTCTCAATTCAAGTTCTACAGATGGTTTTGCTGATGCGATGGTCGAATAACCTTTTTCCTGACTGCTGCTAAGCACAGCAACCACAAATTGGGTTCCCAATTCGAAGATCGGAGTGCCTTCTGTGCTGATTACAGGTTGGCCAACTTCTGCTTTGAAAGCAGCACGGACCAATAACCTTGAATTTTCCAACCCGGCAACATCCTTGTCTGCCTCCAAAACGGTGGCAATGCGTTTGTTGAGTCCCTGTGAGGTAACAGAAGCGCGGAATGCCTTCATGTCGCGATTTTCAGCCGCAAATTTTGAAGCCAGGGAATAGGTTTGCTGATAGGTCTGGCTACTGGGTTCGATGTTGCGAACAATCGTTGCAAGCTGGACATTTTTTTCGGTGTTTCCACGTTTCATCACCTGAATGAGGTGGATGCCAAACTGAGAAGTGACCACTTGATAATCATTGACTTTACCAAAGAAGGCAGCCTCATCAAAAGGTTTAACCATTGTTCCTCTTTTGAACCATCCCAGATCTCCGCCTTTAACCGCTGATCCTTCGTCGGTGGAATATTTGCGCGCGAGGGCAGCAAAATCACCACCCAAAATGAGCACTCTTTTTATACTGTCTGCAGTAGTTTTTGCTTTTGCTGCTTCTGCCTGAGAATTCACTCTGATGAGAATATGACGTGCATTCACTGAATCAGGCAGATCTTCGAATTTCTGGATTTTGCATAATTTCCAGCTCTGTCCTTCTTTGTAAGGTCCGTAGATGTCGCCTGCTTTGCCATTGAAAGCAAATTCGGCCAATGAAGGAGTGACTTCAGATTTCTTGAGGAAATTGGAATCAAACTGTTTGTCGGAGTTGACATTGACATAAGCGGCAGGATCTTCTACTGCCGCAAATTCAGTTTTAATGTCATTGATCCACTTGATCACTTTATCTTCGTCGCCTTTTGAAGCAACAACGGGGAACAGCACATATTCAATGTCGCGGCTGGCTTCCTGTTTGTATTTTTCCTTGTGTGCTTCATAGTATTTTTCAACTTCAGTCTGAGAAACTTTTACCGTACTGTCTGAAATTGCAATAAACGTTTTGCCGACAAATTCAATGTTGACATTCTTGTTTTTACCTTCAAGACTTTGTTTGGCTTCGTCAGTAGTTGTGTAAACACCCTTGGCGACTAAATTGTTGTATTTGGTGAACGAACGTTCTTCCACGATTTGATTTTCAACAAACAACCAGTAGTTGTGCTCAGGGCCGGTTGTGTTCGATTGCTGATATTTCAGGAATTGAATCAGTGCCGGACGGTTTACGGTTCCGGTTTTTTGATCACGGAATAGACTTTGGATAATTGGATGGGGATTTTCACCGGAAACGAGCTCGAAAAGTTCATTGGAAGTGACATCTATGCCAAGATTATCGTAAATTTCCTTCATCGTATAGTTCCTCACGAGTCCCATCCAGGTTTGTTCCCTGATCTGTTCCGTCGTTTTTTGATCGATGGAGGCAGAACCTGAATTCATTTTGTAAATATCAGTGAGGTCATCAACCTTCTTTTGAAATTCTTTAAAATCGACACTTTTACCGGCGATTTTAGCAATCTCCTGCTGATTGCCACGCATGATTGAACTGCCTGATTTTACAGCATCTCCAAGTACAAATGCTGCGAGTGCCAATCCAATGAAGATGGTGATTCCAATTCCTGCCCGGTTTCTGATTTTCTCTAATGTAGCCATCCGTTTTCTGGTTATTTATTTACTTAACTGTTAAATCTTTTATCTTATTTTTTGAGCGTACGAATATAGCAATTTTAGATTTTTAAAACTGCTCTGAAAGCTCAATTTTATAAATTACTGATTTTTTTCATTTCAATCAGTTCAATTTTGGTTCTGGTGCTCTTTAAAATTTTGAATTCGTAGCTTCCAATGTGCAGGATTGAGTTGTATTTGGGGAAACTGGAGTGGTGAAAAAGCAAATATCCGGCAAGCGTCTCATAGTGGTCATTTTCCTCAATCTTAAAGAAATATTTTTCATTCAGATAGTTGATGGATGCCCGTCCGGAGAATATGTAGTGGTTTTCCCCTGGATTTTTTTCAGTAATGTCAGGGGTGTCATGCTCGTCTTCAATCTCTCCGAAGATTTCTTCCAGTATATCCTCCGTGGTGATCATTCCTGCTGTGCCGCCAAATTCATCCACCACAATCGCCGTACTTTTGTGCTCATGGAGCAGTATGCTCAGTAGTTTGTTCGCTTCCATTGTTTCGGGCACAAAAGAAATTTTGCGAAGGCAGCCTTGAATGTTTTCAGGGTTATGAAAGAGATCGGATGAATGAACATATCCTATGATGTTGTCGGAGTTATCCTGAAAGATCATTATTTTCGAATAGCCGGTTTCGATAAATTTCTGACATAAAACTTCCACTCCTTCGTTCACTTCTATCATGACGATATCGGTCCGGGGTATCATGCAGTCGCGGATCTTCAGTTTGGAGAAATCGAGTGCGTTCTGAAAGAGCTTAATTTCACTGTCAATTTTTCTGGATGTGGTAGGGTTGGTTCCGTTTAATTCTCCCAAAAGGTTATTCAGATCCACTCGGCCAAAGACCCTGTCATCCGTTTTTTGTTCGATTTTTACCTTGAAGAAATATTTCAAAACCATTTTTGACAATCCTATGGCAAATTTGGTTACCGGATAAAAAAGAAAATAAAATATGGCTACCGGCAATGCCAGAATATTCAATGCCAGATTGGGGTTGATCCTGAAAATAGCTTTTGGAATGAACTCGGCAACAATAAGGATTAAAAGGGTAGAGATTGTTGTCTGTAGGAAAAGGTTAACTGATTCGCTGGCGTTAATGGTGGCAAAAAACGGATGCATCAGGTTAGCAAATGCCAGGGTGTACACCACCAGGGCTATATTGTTGCCCACCAGCATCGTAGCAATATATTGGCCGGGATGTCTGTTGAAGATGCCGATGATTTTACCGTTCAGCCGGTTTCTGCTTTTATCCAGTTCTAGACGCAACTTGTCGGAAGAAAAAAAAGCAATCTCCATCCCCGAGAAAAAAGCGGCGGCAATCATGGTAACCATTATGATCGACAGCTCATTCATATCAGCAAGGTCAGTTTATTTTCCTTCAACGTAAATATGTCCTTTCGTTTTGATGAATGACCATTTTGTCATTTGGGCATCAGATTTAAATCCACCTGTACCTGTGATGTATTGGTCGCCTTTTTTGATACTTACAAACTGATCTGAAAAAATAAGATCCTCAGTTTCGTGGTATTTCAGTTCTTCCGATCTCAACGTGTCACCCTGGCTGTTCACAAGAACGACATTCCCGTTGGCTTCCCATTTTTTTTCGAGATCAAAGTATTTGCCATGATTGCCAGACATTTGGGAAATAATCTTTCTGTTCAGATCGTATTTCTGAACTAGAAAACCTTCCGGGAAGTCTTTGTAACGCTGCTTGGCATCATCGAAGATTAGCAGTTTGGGAGTTTGAAGATGGTACCTGACTACACCTGAATCTGTATAAAATGTCTCGAAATTCAAAGCCTCCAATGTCGGAATGGATGTGTTTTTCAGCAGTTCTGGTGCCAGGTCGGCAGCAACCTTTGTCTGACATGAAAAAAACAGGAGTATGACAGGCAACATGATTCCCATCCGGCCAGCAATAACGTTACCAGAACGTCCAAAGGGAAAAATACCCAAAATGAAATGTCGACGTATCATTGAATTTCTATTCAGCAGGGTTGAAATACCCTTTATTTGTACTCTTCCTAATCGATCCCCAGAACACTTAGGATCAGAGAAAGCAGCGATTATTCAAATTTTGTCTGGTAGAACCACCTGTCATGCAGCATGATATGCAAAGTGAATTTGGCGTAGTTCTCCTTGATCAGGTTATTTTCGGTTGTACCCAAATGGCCGATTTCACACGAAAGATTAAGTAATGAACGATACATCCGACTAAGTGGCAGGCCAACGCCAAAGGTAAGTCCATAACTTTTCAGCTGAATCCCATTCAATGTCAGATAAGAGTTTTCATAAAACCCCCCAAAACGGTATTCAGTTCTTTCCCAATAACTCCGGATAGAATAAAGGTTTGGAGTGAATTCCAGTCCCGCTGAATATCTGCTGCTGTTGGATAAATAATCTACCGTCTGTCCCAGAAACATGACGTCTTTCCATTTCTGGTAATAGGCATCGGCGCCAAATGTGATTTTGTTTTTAAGCGAATAGGAAAAACCGGCTCCGAATGTTTGAGGTGTTTGCAGCCCGTTGTTACTGGATTCTACATGCCTTACCGTATCAGTTATCACAGAATAGGTTGATGAGCCTCTGTAAAGCGCGCGTTCTTCATGAATGATGTAAGTGGAATTGATATTTACCCGGGGTTCAAAAGTTGCACCAACGGTGAATTTGTTTTTGTTTTTGGTCTCAATCTGATATTGCAAACCTCCGGTGAGGCCGAAACCATGCGAGTTGAGGCTGTTGTTCTTCAGGTAGTCGTAGGCATTGTTATCGTAAGGAAAATAGATATAGGTATTGTCCTCTATTTTCCCAAACATAAACCAGGTATTCACACCCACTGAAAGATGCTTGCCCAGCTTAAAACCATTTCCAAGGAATGCTCTGGTCAGTGTTCCTGTGCCCGAAAAGGTGGAATTCGACATCAAGTCCAGAAGTCCCTTAGTGCTGTTTAATTCGTAACCTTTTGTAGCATATGGCAGTAGACCGAAAGAAGCCGCCCACCAATGGGTAACCGGGAACGCAAATGTCATATGGTTAAAATTGACATTGTTCCTGGTATTTTCTGAACTACTGGTCTTGGAATTAGTGAATTTGGCTTCGAGTCCAAACTGCATCAGAAAAGTCAAAGAGTCGATGGCCGTGTACGACGCAGGATTTGCCGTATTGATCTGATAGCTGTCGCGAGTGCCTATTCCAATTCCCCCCATGCCATCACTCTTTCCGAAACTGGTGCCAAATAAGCTGCCGAAACCATAACGGGTATAGACTGAGCTTGTGCTGCTACTGTTCTGTCCGTACATTCCGGTTGGGATGATCAGAACCAAAATGATCGCTAAAAATTTTAATTTATTGCTTTTCAACATTATATTCAAGAATTCTGTTTAAACCTATGAGCGTGATTTCAGATTTTACAAAGATGGGATTTTTTAATCTTCTTTCAAAGAAAGGCGCATCACCACCTGTAAGAACGGGTTGTATTTCAGGGTATTTTTTTTTAAGCAAATCAACCATTCCGTCAATTTCGAAGATCATTCCGTTGATGACACCAGATTGGATTGCTTCTTCGGTGGTACGGCCCAGTAAAGGAAAATCATCTGCCTCTGCTGTTAGTGGTAATTTTTGTGTGAATTCATGCAAGGCCCGAAACCTGCTTCGCATCCCGGGCGAGATATTTCCTCCGGCAAAAGTCCCATTTTTTTCGACTAAATCAAAAGTGATGGCGGTTCCTGCGTCAATCACCAATAGATCCGTATCCGGGAATAAAACTTTGGCACCAATAGCAGCGGCAAGTCGATCCAGACCCAGGGTTTCGGGTGTAAGGTAATTGTTCCTGATGGGAATCTGCGTCAGGTGGTTCAGTACGATGAACCCGGGAAATTTTGCTGTTAAGGCATCTATTTCTGTTTGATCGACAGCTGTTACACTTGACAAAATCGCTTGATCCGTTTCCGGGAATTTCTGTACCAGCTCATTGATTCTGTCGATCGAGAAATCGTCAAACACGAAAGTGTCTGCCATCTCCCGACCGGTAAAAAATGCCACCTTGGTACGGCTGTTCCCTATGTCGATCACTAAATTCAATTCTGTTCTTTTTTGATGTTCATGCTGATGTCCAGTGCTGTCAAGGAATGGGTGAGGGCTCCGATGGAAATGTAATCCACACCAGTGGCGGCTACTTCCCTGACTCTTTCCAGATTCATATTTCCTGATGCTTCGACCTTTGCCCTGTGGTTGATTATGCCAACACAAATTTTCATGGTCTCATTCGACATATTATCAAGCATAATGATATCGGCTTTCATCTCGAGTGCCTCGAGGACCTCTTCTATATTTGTGGTTTCAACTTCAATTTTCATCCCGGCAGGTACACGGCTTCTGATTTGTTCAACAGCATTTCTGATCCCACCTGCCACTTTGATGTGGTTGTCCTTGATCAGGACCATGTCGTAAAGTCCGATCCTGTGATTTTCACCGCCACCAGCCTTGACAGCGTATTTATCAAGTAACCTCAGTCCGGGTGCGGTCTTTCTGGTGTCCAGGATTTTTGTCCCGTATTCGGCTACCTGTGCAGTGTATAAAGCAGTGGCCGTGGCAATGCCACTCATTCTTTGCAAGAAATTGAGTGCGAGACGCTCGCCTGAAAGCAAGGCGCGATAGGAT
>SESG01019442.1_pt1 | contig 11083 bp, 9 predicted proteins | sample 3171421 | NCBI WGS metagenome assembly SESG01 (sample SAMN10866946, study PRJNA518727) | freshwater metagenome | biome: subpolar coniferous forest; feature: holomictic lake; material: water; isolation source: holomictic Lake 227, 6 m and 8 m depth | place: Canada: near Kenora, Ontario | collected... | reverse complement strand
CGTGGAAAGTAATTGTGAAGTTACTATCGAATGTAATCCTGAGAATATTAATGAAGATTATGTTAATTATTTATACAATTCAGGTATTAACCGGATCAGCCTTGGAATTCAGTTTCTGGATGATAAAGTATTAAAGGATTATAATAGAAAACATGATAAAGAGCTAATATATAATGCTTTAGATGTTATTAATAATTCAAGTTTTTCTAATTTGTCTGTTGATTTGATTTATGCAGTTCCAGGTATTTCTGATCATTTTCTAACTTGGACTTTAAAGCAATTGTTAGTCTTTGATATTCAGCATATCTCTGCCTATAGTTTGACTATAGCAAAAAACTCTCAATTATATTGGAAGATCAAGAAAGGTGAGTTTGTGGAAACTAAGGAAACCTCTTTTCTTTCTCAATATCAAATTATTAATGAATATTTAACTACTTCAGGTTTTATACAGTATGAAATAAGTAATTATGCAAAAGATGGTTTTTTCTCCAGACATAATCTCGGATATTGGAACCAAACTCGATATCTTGGCATTGGAGTCTCTGCTCATAGTTATAATTTGAGTTCACGTCAATGGAATCATACTAATATTAAAAAATACATAAGGGATCTGTCTGGTGTAAGTCCAAATATTGATTTAACAATTGAGGAACTTTCAGATAACCAGATATATAACGAATATATTATTTTAAAATTACGGCTTTTAGATGGAATATCTATTGATTTTGTAAAAAATACTTTTAGAAAAGATATTTATGATCATTTTTTGAAGGCCATCACCCGTCTTGGTGAAAGAAATTATTTTAATTTTTCAGGTGATCTTGTTATTCCTAAACCAGGTGATTTGCTTGTTGCAGATTATCTTTCTCAATTTTTAATGATTTAATTTATTGATTATCATTGTTTTTTAAGATTTATTTCATGGGTATTTATTTTTTTGCGGAAGATGTGGACATGCCTAAAATTGATTTTCAGGCCGTACAAAAAGTTCTGAAACGTGAGATCAGAATAAACAAGTGTAAATTAGGGTTGATTAATTATATATTTTGTAGTGACCCATATTTGCTGGATATTAATATTAAATTTTTGAAACATGATTATTTCACCGATGTGATCACTTTTGACTATACAGATGGTCTGGTTGTATCGGGTGATATTTATATAAGTACAGATATGGTTATGAATAATTCAGTTATTTTTAGCCAGATTTTTCAAGAGGAATTAATGCGGGTAATTTCTCATGGTCTTTTGCATTTGCTCAAGTTCAATGATAAAGAGGAAGAGGAAGTAATTGCGATGCGTAGGAAGGAAAGCGACATGCTTAATTCCTTTAAGGGGTATTCTATAATATTATAAGGACTCGAATCATCAGTATTAAATTGGTAGGTTTTTTATGAGCGTTAAAATTGATTATGATATAATTGTGGTAGGAGCTGGGCATGCTGGTTGTGAGGCTGCCAATGCTGCTGCAAAATTGGGTTCATCTGTTTTGTTGATTACACTCGATATTAATCGGATTGCACAAATGAGTTGTAATCCCGCTGTTGGTGGAATTGCCAAAGGACAAATTGTTCGAGAAATTGATGCTTTGGGTGGAATGATGGGAAAAATTACGGATAGTAGCACTCTTCAGTTCAGAATGCTCAATCGCTCCAAAGGTCCGGCAATGTGGAGTCCCAGGGCTCAATGTGATAAAAGTAAATTCTCAGAGATTTGGAGAATCGAACTTCAACACAATAAAAACATTTTTTTTTGGCAAGGATCAGTTGTTGAATTACTAATTGAAGAGCAACGGGTCGTTGGGGTCAGAACAGAAATAGGCGTAATGTTCTATTCAAAAGCAGTCATATTAACGAATGGAACTTTCTTGAATGGCCTGATGCATTTTGGCCAAAATAAATTGCAAGGCGGTCGAATTTCTGAACCTTCTTCCTTTGGCATTACTGAGCAATTGATTCGGCTTGGCTTGAACTCCGGTAGGATGAAAACCGGAACACCACCGAGGTTGGATAAGAGAACAATTGATTTTGATCAATTGGAAGAACAAGCTGGGGAAGAAGGTCATCAATTTAGTTTTTATCATCAAAAGGTAGAATTGTTACCTACCATCAATTGTCACATTACATATACCAATGATGCTGTTCATCGGGAATTGGAAAAAGGGTTTAAGTTTTCTCCGATGTTTGATGGTACCATACAAAGTTTAGGTCCACGTTATTGTCCAAGCATTGAAACAAAGTTGATTATTTTTAATGAAAAGTCGTCGCATCAACTCTATCTGGAACCGGAAGGCGTGGACTCAATCGAATATTATCTTAATGGGTTTTCTACTTCGTTGCCTTTCGAGAATCAAGAGAATGCCATTAAACTTATTCCGGGATTAGCAAATGCTAAAGTTCTTCGTCCAGGTTATGCCATTGAATATGATTTCTTCGATCCTACCCAATTGTATCATTCATTGGAATCCAAAATTTTAGCTAATTTATTTCTTGGCGGTCAGATAAATGGGACCACTGGTTACGAAGAAGCCGGTGCTCAGGGTTTAATGGCAGGGATCAATGCTCATCTGAAATGTACGGATAAGAGTTCATTTGTCTTGTCTAGAAATCAAGGTTATATTGGAGTTCTAATTGATGACTTGATCACTAAGGGAGTTGATGAGCCATACAGAATGTTTACCAGCCGGGCAGAGCATAGACTGATATTGAGGCAGGATAATGCGGATGAGCGACTATCTAAATTGGGAAATGATTTAGGGCTATTGCCGGACGAATTGTTTAATTGTTATTTATTAAAATCAAAATTAATTGATACAATTTCGGATCAGGTCGTTACTATATCTATTAACCCCGAGATTGTTAATGATTACTTGATAGAAAAGAATTCTGCACCGATTAAGCAAAAAACCAAACTTTTTAATATTATTAGTCGACCACAGATCAATTTTTCTGATTTTCTGGTGAAGCATCCATTTTTTTTGGAAAAGCTGGAGCCAGTTCCTCGTGAATTGGAAGGTGAAGTCATTGAAGCCGTTGAGATTAGAATCAAATATGCTGGTTATATTTCAAGGGAAAACACGATGGTGGATAAGTTAAAAAGATTAGAGAATATTAAAATTGAAAACAAATTTGATTATTCTACTATTTTGGCATTGTCAACGGAGGCTAGACAGAAACTGACCCGGATTAATCCTAAGACTATCGGCCAAGCTCATAGAATTCCGGGCATTTCGCCGAATGATATCAATGTATTATTAGTAATGCTAGGTAGGTAATGTTCCACGTGGAACAATAAAAAATTAAAATGACAATTACATTAGACGAAGTTAAAAAATCAATCCGAAATATACCTGATTTCCCTAAGGTTGGAATTCAATTTAAGGATGTTTCTACAGCATTTAAAGACGAGAAAATTTTTAAATTTATCGTTAAAAAGATAAAAGATTACTATTTCCAACTTGGGATCACTAAAGTTGTAGGAATTGAATCCCGAGGTTTTATTTTGGGGAGCTCATTGGCAGGTGAGTTAAATGCCGGATTTGTCCCAATCAGGAAGCCGGGCAAATTACCCGCAGATACATTTAGCCAGTCTTATGATTTGGAATATGGATCCGATTCTTTGGAGATACACACTGATGCTTTGAGTGCAAATGATGTTGTTTTGATTCATGATGATCTTTTGGCAACAGGAGGTACTGTGAATGCAGCTGTCGATTTGGTGAAAAAATTTGGAGTAAAAGAAATCCATGTCAATTTTTTTGTCGAATTGGATTTTTTGAATGGAAGAGAGCGAATCCACAGCGATATTCCGGTCTGGTCTCTAATTCATTTTTAATGGCGGTGAACCGAGATTCCTCCATATTGTTGCTTGATGAAGTTAAAAAACTTCCAGGAAGTCCTGGCGTGTATCAGTTTTTTGACAAGGAGGAAAAAATTATTTATGTTGGGAAAGCAAAAAATTTAAAAAAACGAGTTTCTTCCTATTTTCTTAAAACTCAGGTTAACAGAAAAACGGAGATTCTTGTCAGGCAGATTGAGAAAATTAGACACATAGTTGTCGATAGTGAGGAGGATGCTTTGCTTCTGGAAAATAACCTCATTAAAAGGTACCAGCCGAAATACAATATATTGTTGAAGGATGATAAATCTTTCCCTTGGATATGTGTGAAGAATGAACCTTTTCCTCGTATTTTCTACACCAGAAAAGTTTTTAAGGACGGATCAAGTTATTTTGGACCATATACATCTGTGTATATGGCAAGGACAATATTGGATGTAATTAAGCAACTTTTCCAGATTAGAAATTGTAATTTGAATTTGTCGAAGGAGAATTTGCAGCAAAAAAAGTTTAAGAAATGCCTTGAATTTCAAATAGGAAATTGTAAAGCTCCTTGTGAATTTTTGTATTCAATTGAAAAATATGAGAATGATATCTTTAATGCAAAAGCGATATTGAGTGGTACATTAACCCCTGTTTTTAATTTTTTGAAGACTGAAATGCAATTTGCTGCTGATAAATATGACTTTGAAAAGGCTAATGAATTCAAATCAAAAATACAGATATTAGATAATTACCAGAGTAAATCGCTTGTTTGCAGTGCAACTTTGACCAATGTAGATGTATTGTCGTTTCACGAAGATGAAAAAAATGCCTTTGTTAATTATTTCAGAATTGTAGATGGATCTATCGTCAATAGTTACATGCTGGAAGTCAGGAAGAAGTTGAATGAATCAAAAGAGGATATTTTGTCATTTTGCATCATAGAAATGAGAAAAATTTTTAATTCGAAATCATCTGAAATTATTTTGCCATTTCCAATAGGATATCTTCTTTCAGGTATTCAGGTAACTATTCCTAAAATAGGAGAGAAGAGAAAGTTGTTGGATTTGTGTGAGAGAAATGGTAGAATGTACATGTTGGAACGGGCAAAGAACGAATCATTGAAATCCCCGGTAACCAAAAAGCAAAGATTGCTGGAGACCTTGCAGAAGGATTTGAAATTGGCCAAACTTCCTCATTGGATAGAGTGTTTCGATAATTCAAATATTTCGGGAGAATTTCCTGTCTCTTCTTGTGTCGTATTTAAAGATTGTATGCCTTATAAATCGCACTACAGGCATTTCAATATTAAGACGGTTATTGGACCCAATGATTTTGCCTCCATGGAAGAAGTTGTTGAAAGGAGGTACAGTAGACAATTAAATGAAGGGAATAAACTCCCTGATTTAATATTGATTGACGGAGGTAAAGGCCAATTATCTTCTGCCTATTCGATCTTGACAAAATTGGGATTGGACCAGGAGATCGCCATAATCGGAATCGCCAAGAGATTAGAGGAATTGTATTATCCTAACGATTCCGTGCCATTGTACTTGGATAAGAAATCGGAAACATTAAAAGTGTTGCAACAATTGAGGGATGAGGCGCATAGATTTGGAATCACTTTTCACCGGAATAAACGGTCCGAAAATTTTACAAAATCCGAGTTGATTTCTATTCCTGGGGTGGGTGATAAAACCGTTGAAAAATTGCTAATAGCCTTGAAATCAGTCGATCATATTAAGAAGACAGGACTGGAAAGTATCGAATTAATTGTCGGTAAAGACAAGGGTAGAAAAGTATTTGATTACTTCAACCATTCCTGATTAAAATAATGATTGAAGTAAATTTGAGGTATTTAACTTGTTAAATTCTTCAGAAACAAATTGTTTCATATTGATATAGTTGTGTTTTTTCCCTGTTAATCTATTCATAACTATTATTGTTTCTGATTCCATTTCATCTTTTTCTTCAATCTGTATGGATACAATTATCCCTTTTTCTACCCCCAATCTGTAGGAAATGAGCTTGTTACTTATTTTTAACTCACTTTGGTAGGTATATTTTGGAGAATATCCGTAGATCCAATTGGATGTTGAATACTTATTTGTTGCCAGTTCCTGTATAGTCACTTCACCTTTTGAAAGCAGGGTATCGTCTCTATGAAATCCCTTGTAATTACTCATATAATCGGCAAGGGAGGACATTATGTATTTTGCATTTAAATTATTATGGAGTGCTGCAAGATTAATTACCCTGGATCGGTTGGAAGCGATGGATCTGTCAGTATATCTTTGCGGATTTCCCCTTAAGGACATCGATAAATTATTTAAGTTGCTATTAATCAGTAAAGTACCATGCGCTATCACTCTGTTTTTAAAGATATGCATGGCACTTCCAGATATTTTGCCTCCTTGCAACAGGATATCGTTTCTTTCTGACATTACTACATCGAGGCCAAGAGACAAAAGAAAGTCTATGATTGGTTGTGTGATGGATGTGTACGACACGTTTTCACCAAATGGTATAGTTTGGATAAAACTGAAATTCAGGTTTCCTTCATCATGGTAAACGGAACCTCCCCCGGATAATCTTCTGGCTACCAATATTTTATTCGTAAATAGATATTCTGAATTTGTTTCTTTCTGTGCAATCTGATGTTTCCCAACCACCACACAGGGTTGGTTGATATAAAGCAATAGAAAATCATCATCACAATATTTGAGTAAGAATTCTTCCGCGGCAAGATTACTGTATGGATTTGAATTGGAAGATATTAGCAGGTTCATTGTTAATTGGTTTGACTTGTAAGCATGGGATTCACGTAATTGATTTTTTGGTTCAATTCAAAATCATATAAGGTCAGCATTCTTAATCTATAATAGGCTAACCAATAGGTTGCCAAGGAGTTAATATAATCTAATTTAGCCGTTACGCGTTCTGATGAAGCAATGTTCATATCAGTAATCGTAATTTCACCATTTTGGAATTTTTTTAATGCAATGATGTAGCCATTGGCTGCTACCTTGTCGGCTTCCTCAGCAGTTTTTAACTGATCTTTCAACAAACCGAATTGCTCTACCTGAACTATTACTCCTCTATCGAAATCCTCAAATGATTGTTTAACGTCGAAACTGACGAGATCCCTGTTCGATTCTGCCATTTTCACCGAGGAGGCAGCTTTGCCCCAGTCAAGAATTGGAAGGCTGAAAGTAAGCTGGAACATACGTTGCTGAAGCGGCTGATTGTAGATTCCAGGGAAGAATTCAGCGCTGTTGGTTAACCCATAGTTACCGGATAATGTGGCGTTCAGTCCACTGCTTCTTTTGGCTTGTGTGAGTTGACTTTCGGCAGAAATTAATCTTCTCTGGTAGTAAACCTGTTCAGATCGGTTTTCCCTGGCTTGTTTCAATGCCTTATCCGGATCAATGTCAAAAAGCGTGATTAATAAAGGCATTTGAAGTTCAATATTTTCCTTTTGATCGAGGCCAATGTATGATTTTAAAGAAAAGTCAGCATTTTTAAGATCCATCTTCGCCGAGTTCATGGATTTCTGTGCATTCAGAACAGATAATTCGATGCGGGAGAAGTCGTTTTCGGAGATCTGACCGAGCTTTTTCTTGATGCGAGCAATCTTTAGATTGTCGGAACTGTTGTCGTAAGAACTTTTTGCCAGATTGTAATTGGTTTGGATTCTGAGATAATTAAAGAAATAGGAGGTGGCATTGTAGGCTATGGCTTCTATCGTCTGGATAAAGTTTTTCTGAGATTCATCATAAATCATTGGTTCGGTCTTTTTAGACCATTTCATCCAGTTGTAGGCAAATATTGGTTGGTTAAAACCGATGGAAAATGGACTACCTGAAAAAACCGTGCTGTTTTTATTGTAATCCTGCACCCTTGCCAGTGTTGTTGAAGCGTAAATTTGAGTTCCGGTTAATGGAATATATTGGTTAAGAGACAAGTTGGTTGAATTGGATAAATAGGCTACCTGTTTGAATTCGATACTGCCGTCTGGTTGTGTGACCGGTACGGTGGATTGCGTATAATTGGGAAGAGTGCCACTTAGGATGAGGTTTGGGAGAAATTGCTTGGAAAAATTGCGGTATCTCCAAAAATAACTAACGTGTTGGTTCTGAGCATATTTAAGTGAAGATGATTGACTAATTGCCAATTGAACAACATTTCCCAGACTAAGTCCCAATTTTAGGGTGTCTTTTTTATTGTTGGTATCCTGAGCTGAAATTTTGGTAGGAAAAAGAAAAAACAGCAAGGATATATAAGTCAGAAATTTAAGCATAAATCATTCATTTATAACCACTTCATTTGCATTTTTCATCAAGCGATATCCTGATAAGGGAACAATTATTTGATCCCCTTCTTTGACGCCATCAACAATTTCGATGAATTCGGGACTGATGAATCCGGCTGAAATTCTGTTCTTATATGCTTTACCCTCTTTGTAAGCGTAAAGAAATTCAGGTTTACCTTTGCTGAATTGCGGAATGTTTTTGATTCTCAACGAATTCTCCCTGAAATTTTTAGCTATCCAGAGTCCTATGTTCTGATGGGGTATCAATTTTGGATGGGAACTCTCTTCAAGATGCACATTGAATTGAATTTTACCATTTTCCACTATAGGAGAAACGATACCAATGTGCCCCAGTAATTTGGTATCTTCAAAAACAGCATAGATCAGGGTTCCGGTTTTGATAAACTCAGCCATCTTTTCTTCAATCGAACCCGAAATTTTAAACGAGGATAAATCAGATATTCTGACAAGAACCTGATCTTTACTGACTTTTTCTCCGGGTTTACTTCCAATGGACAGCACTATTCCAGCTGAAGGCGATTTGACGTTCATCTGCTCAAGTCCGGTTAATTTCTCGTTCAGCTCCTTTTCCTGTATTTCAATTCCCAATAACAATCCTTCCTCTTCTGCCTTCAGTTGTTTCAGCCGAATACCGTTTTTTTCTTTCAGTGTGAGCAGTTCCTTTTCTGCCAAAGCAATTTCCTGTTTTGTTTTTTCAATTTTAGCAGGAGAGATGCCGCCAACTTCAATCAATTGCTCTTCGTCTGAAAGTTGAGATTTCAAGGAAGTAATATTTAGTTTTTTGACATCTTCATTGTATTTCAGATCAATTTTGGTGGAAGTTTCTGCCAGATTATTCTTTTCAAGGCTGTTTCTTTTGAGCGCCAGCTGGTCTTTGATATTGTCGATATCAGTTTTTATTTGCTGATCATCAAGTACCATGATCAGGTCTCCGGTCTGGACGTTACTTCCTGGTTCCCTGATGATTTTTTTGATTGTACTCGGATAATAGCACCGAACGAAAACCTCACTCTCAGGTTCCACTGTGCCGGAGGTTATTATCGGATCGATTACCTTCCCTTTTTCAACGGTAAGTACAATACATTGGTTTTTTTCAATCACGCCTGGAGCATCTGAGCATGATGGTAAAATGACAATCATAAAAAGTAATCCCACCAGGAATGAGATAAAATTTTCTTTGATGTACATGGTAAATAGTTTTGAATGGGTATAAAATTCCCCCTCATTAGCAATTTAGAGCCAAATAGCTTGCAAAGTTAAGAAATCATAACCAAGGATGCATAATTCTATTTAAATATTAACAGATTACGTTCCTTAAGTTTGCCCATTTCCATTTTTAGGGATACATAAAGTATTTATAATCAAAGGAATATCAAAAGCGCAGAGGTGAAAGTGATAATAACAACAATCCATCGATAGGCCGAATCCTTGATTTTACTAACGACTGTAATACCTATATATGCACCCAACATCACAAACGGGATGGCTAGGAAATCGATAAAAAGCATTTTGCCGGTGATGTTGTGCCAAACAAAATATTGCAACGGAAGTTTGGACATATTGATGATTGCAAAAAACCAGGCAGTAGTTCCGATGTAGTTTTTTTTCGGCAAATGCAGTGCTAGGAGATAGATGGCAAAAACCGGTCCTGCCACATTTCCAATCATGGTAGCAAAGCCTCCGAGTATTCCAAAAACTACTGCAAACCAATGATGACCTGTGAGGTCGTTTTTATTTGGTGATAAATCATTCCAGACCATCAAAAGAAGGGAGAATAATACAGAAACGGCAATGATCTGTTTAAATTGGTGATCATTCACCAAATTTCCGACCCACAATGCGATCAATAAACCCAGAACCGCCCATGGAAGTGCCTTAAGCAGCGGTTTCCATTCTGCATGACGATGGTAGTACGTGACAGCGAAGATATCAGCGGTAATCAGAATCGGCAGCAGAACGCCCGTAGAGGCTTTTCCTCCGAAGATCATGGCCAAGGTGGGAACAACTATCATTGAGACCCCAGGAACGCCTGTTTTCGCCATGCCGATCAAAATGGCACATATTCCGATAAGGGCCCAATGAGTATAACTTATGGACAAACTGCTCAATAATCCAGACATATTAATAATTTTCTGGTTTGAATGGTTTTAACTATTTTTGCAAAAAATTTAAAGATAGTTTTTTAACGTTCAAATAAAGAGGATAATGGCAAGTTTAGCAGATTTTCGCAATGGATTGTGTATTGAATTCAACGATCAGATATTTCAGATAGTAAGTTTCCAGCATGTCAAACCTGGGAAAGGCCCTGCGTTTGTTCGTACAAAACTTAAAAACATGAAAACCGGTAAGGTGATTGATAACACCTTCTCGGGTGGTACAAAAATTACAACCGTGAGGGTGGAGAGAAGACCTTACCAATATTTATACCACGACGAAACCGGATATAACTTCATGAACGCTGAAACATTTGAGCAGGTAAATATTGATGCTGCCATGGTAGAGAATGCGGATCTGATGAAAGAAGGAATGACCGTTGAAATAACTTATCATGCAGAAACAGAGACTCCTCTGACTGTGGATCTGCCTCCGTTCATCGAACTGCAGATTACCTATGCTGAACCCAGCGAACGTGGTAACACTGCTTCCTCTACTGCCTTGAAGGCTGTAACTGTAGAGTCCGGAGCGACCATCATGGTACCGTTGTTTATTAACCAGGATGACATCATCAAGGTAGATACCCGCGATCGTTCCTACTCAGAACGTGTTAAACGATAAATATTTCATTTTACTCCAATAAAAAACCCGGCTAAATTAATTGGCCGGGTTTTTTATTGGAGCAGCTGAGTTAAATGATCAGCATGGCATCTCCATAAGTTCCAAAATGGTATTTTTCCTTGATTGCTTCCTTGTAGGCAATCATCAGATGATCAT
>SESG01007416.1_pt1 | contig 11083 bp, 14 predicted proteins | sample 3171421 | NCBI WGS metagenome assembly SESG01 (sample SAMN10866946, study PRJNA518727) | freshwater metagenome | biome: subpolar coniferous forest; feature: holomictic lake; material: water; isolation source: holomictic Lake 227, 6 m and 8 m depth | place: Canada: near Kenora, Ontario | collected... | reverse complement strand
CAACAACTTTGGTACGACAATACCATGGAGAAACAACTCATCACAGACAATTTTGTGGGTAGTGAGTAACGGATATGCGTTGTACAAATCAGATGCACAGCAGTACGGTAAGTATTTGGGGTTGACGATAACTTCTACTGACCCTGCTTTTGTGCTTAACACCGTTGAGTTTGAACATGAATTGAGAGTGAGGTTCTAACATGCCAGTTCCATATACCTTCGGCACTGCAACCAGCAGTATCCCCCTGTCCCAACTGGACAGCAACTTTGCAACCGCCATTACTATCGGTAACACGGCTGTGCAGCTAGGTAACACCGTTACCACGCTCAACAACTTGACTCTGGCTAACGTCACTATCAGCAGTGGTAACGTGACTATCACCAACGTGGCTGTGACTACAGCTAATGTCAGCGGTACTGCCAACGTGTCTACGATGGTGGTGATTGGTAACGAGACTATAGGCGGTAACTCTACTGTCAGTGGCAATACAAGTGTGACTGGTAACGTCAGTGCAAACAATGCAACATTGACGACCAGTCTTACTTTGTCTGGCGGTACTGCTAATGGTGTGGCTTATCTAAATACCAGCAAGGCATTGACCACAGGTTCTGCAATTACTTTTGATGGAACCAACTTTGCAACAACAGGTACAGCATCTGCGACCAAGTTAATACCAACTGGAGGTAGTGCTACTGGTAACGGTATGTATTTACCAGCAAGCAATCAAGTCGCTTTCAGTACAAATGGCACTGAAGCTGTGCGTGTAGATGCAAGTCAGAATGTGGGTATTGGTACTGCTTCGCCAACACAAAAACTAGATGTCAACGGCAATATCAACATCACCAACGCTAACAGTAATCGCATCGCGTTTGGCGCTGGAGACACGTTTACACCGTCTGGCGGCAATGTAACGGCGGCTTACGGTATGACGGTTGGCGGGTTTGTCACAAACTCAATTTCACTGTCTGGATATAACGGAATTGCTTTTTATTCTTCAAACACAGAACGTATGCGTCTCGACTCCAGCGGTAATGTGGGTATTGGTACTAGTTCGCCAGCACAAAAATTACATATTCAACAAACATCAGCAGCAGCATCTTTAACGCAACTTGTTTTACAAAATGCAGATAATACTGCTGGTACAGGCAGTGCTATTGGTTTTGCTAATCACACTTCAAGCGGATTACTAACAGGAAAACTTGAATCTGCTATTGATGGCGCTAATGCTTATTCATTGCGTTTTTACACATACCAAAGTGGTTTAAATGAACGTATGCGTATCGACACCAGTGGTAATGTAATAGTAGGTGGCACATCTACATCATCAAATGAAGCTACATATCAAGGTGGCGGTGTATTTACTTCAAGAAGAGCATCATCTGCTGGAACTACTCATGCAAACTTTTTAAATGGTGGAAGTACAGTAGGTTCTATTACATCTAATACAACAACTACTTTTTATAATACAACATCTGATTATCGCTTAAAAGAAAATGCAACACCAGTTACAACAGGCTTGCAAACTATTGCAGCATTAAAGCCTGTTAATTTTGATTGGGTTTCTAACCGTATTGCCGATACAGGATTTTTAGCACATGAATTTCAAGCAGTAATTCCTAATTGTGTAATGGGTACAAAAGATGCTATTGATGCAAATGGCAATCCAGTTTATCAACAAATAGATAGAAGTGGTGCAATTCCATTTTTAGTTGCAGCAATCCAAGAACAACAAGCCCTCATCACAGCCCTGACAGCACGAATCACAGCATTGGAGAACAAATGACAACTTCTATCACTTGGACTATCGAACAACTGCAATGCTTACCGCAAGCAGAAGGACAAACAAACGTAGTTAACACCGTTCACTGGCGAGTCACAGCCGTAGATGGTGAATACTCTGCTGGTGCTTACGGCACTTGCGCTGTTACTTACCAATCAGGTGAAACATTCACACCTTTTGCAAATCTCACACAAGAGCAAGTTTGTGAATGGGTCTGGGCTAACGGTGTAGACAAGGATGAAACTGAAAGTAATCTGAATCAACAGATTGCTGTACAGAAAAATCCTCCTGTGGTCACACCTCCTCTTCCTTGGAGTCAGGCATGAGCGTAAGCGCACCCTTTACCCCGTCTGGTAACACAGTTACCTTCACGGCTGTTATCACCACACCACCTACACCTGTACAGGCAGTGTCATCAACACTAGGCGGAAACCAGTACCGTATCCTCAACGCAGGTTCGGTTACTGTCTTTCTGGGCGTAGGTAGAGATGCTGCTGGAGCTACTGGCAATGCCGCAGTTGTGACAAGCTCAGGTGCGTCTATTCCTCTGCTGGCAGGTACAGATGAAATCTTGACGTTCTTACCTAACGCTTATTTCACAGGCATCACAGGCTCAAGCTCTGCTGTTGTGTACATCACACCTGGTGACGGTGACTGAACATGTTAAAGACAGCAAGTTCAATCACCAACGCTATAGGTGCTCTTAATTACAAGGGCACTTGGGATGCTTTGACCAACAATCCTACGCTCACGTCAGGTGTTGGTACGAAGGGTGATTACTATGTTGTTTCTGTAGCTGGTAGCACAAACCTTGATGGTCAGACATTGTGGGGTGTAGGTGACATGGCGGTGTTTAACGGCACTGCTTGGCAAAAAGTTGATGGTGGTAACACTTCTACCATCACACAATTAACTGTCACAACTCTCACAGGGTACATGTATGCCAACAATACAAACCCTGTCACAGCCTCTACAACCATTCCTGTAGCCAACATTACAGGTGCAGTACCCAACACGGTTAATGTGCTTGCTGGTACAGGCATGTCTGGTGGCGGTGCGCTTACAGGCAATGTCACACTCAATCTTGCCAACACTGCTGTTACTGCCGCTACTTACGGTAATGCAACTGCTGTTGCCAGCTTCACCGTAGACCAGCAAGGTCGCATTACCAACGCAGGTAATGTCACCATTGCTATAGGTAACAGCAATCTTCAGAATTCCAACGTAGTGTTGGGTAATACTACCCTGACATTAGGTAGCACTGTTTCTGCTGTAGGCAACTTGTCTTTAAACAATGTCACTATCAACAGTGTTGCAGCTACCTTTCCCAACAACTACCTGACAAACAGCACTGTCATTATTGGCAATACAACGATTGCTCTAGGTGGAAGCACTGCCAACTTGGGCAACGTCACTCTTTCCAACGTCACCATCATTGGCGGCACAACAAACGCAAGCGTGTTCAATTTCACAGGAAATACGACCACAACCGCAACGTATGGCATAGCAAGTCTGCCTCTGCAACCTGCTGGATTCATGCAAGTCAACCTTAACGGGACAGTAGTAAAAGTCCCTTACTACGCTGTCTGACATGGATAACCAACAAATCTTCAACGGAATAGTCAGCATTGCTGGCTTTCTTGCCGTGTACGTCATCAACACAACGACCAGACAGATTCAAAAACTGGAGGACAAGATAAATGAATTACCTAAAGAATATGTGGCAAAAGATGATTACCGCAGTGACATCACTGAAATCAAAGATATTCTCAAACAAATCTTCAACAAACTAGACAGCAAGGCAGACAAATGAGAAAAGACTGTCACAAGCCAACCTACACATCATGGAAAAACATGAGGAATAGGTGTGACTATGCTTGTTCTGGTAACTATTCCAGATATGGAGCTGTTGGTGTGACGTATGTTTCTGATTGGAAAAGCTACGATAAATTTCTTGAAGATATGGGGGAGCGTCCAGAAGGAATGACGCTTGACCGCATTGATTTCAACAAGGGGTATAGCAAAGATAATTGTCGTTGGGCAACACCTGCTCAACAACAAGCAAACAGAAAAAACTGTATGCACTTGACATACAACGGAATCACACAAACATCTGCTGATTGGTCAAGAAGTTTAGGTCTTGCCAAAGGTGCTGTGTGGAACAGAATTAAAGCTGGTTGGGATATTGAAAGAGCTGTTACCACGGGAAAGGTAGGGACGGCCTATTAACATGGAAGCCTTGTCATACGTGAAGTTCGGTGACAAAGACGGACTGGGAGAGTTTTTGTTTGAAAACGGCATTCAGCATCAATTGTTCTATGACATCTTGGGTGACCAAGGCATTCCTGTTGACAAGTATCCACTGACAGATGCGGATGTAAATAACCTTGATGACTGGTTGTATGTGCATAACCAAGAGCATCAGAGGTTTGCAAGCATTCTGGGTTTGGACAATCCTTTTCAGTTGCTCGACAGTGATTGGAATGTGGAAGAGGACTTTTACGATTGGATTGGTGTACACCAGACCATTCACCAACAAATAGCTGCGGCTTTGGGAGTTTGATATGGCTGACAAAAGAGTAGAAAGAGCAAAGGAAGAAACAAGAAAATTCCTTGCTGAAAACAATATCCAACCTCAAGCAATGATGCGTTTTGGTGAGATGGCAGATGCAACCATCAAAGACAAGGCTTTGTACCCCATGTTCAGAGAACAGTTAATCAAGACGGGCATGGCAGATGAAACAGACATTCCTGTGAAATTTAACTACACCATTTTGGTAACTATTTCCACAATGGGTAAGTTGGCAGGTCAGTTAGCACAAGCAAGAATAGGAGTTTGACATGGCAAGTAAATTTAAAAGTTTCTTGAGAAAAGTTGCACCTGTTATTCTTATTGCCGCAATAATTGTTCAGCCCCAACTTGTAATGACTGTGGGTACATCTATGGGATTTACAGGTGCGGGTGCGGCTGCTGCGGGTGCGGCAACCATACAAACAGCAACTGCACTTGCTCTGGGTGCACCTCCTGACCAAGCGATGAAGATGGGTGCTATTGCCGCTGTGACTGCGGGTACAGGTTTTGGTATTGCGGCAGAGACAGGCTCAAATGTAATTGGTGGAGCTGCTGGTTCTGCAATTGGTACAACTGCGGGAGGTGGTAGCTCACAAGACGTTATCAGAAATGCCGCTGCTGGTGGTATTGCAAACGGATTTGCAGATGCGGGTTCTGCGTCTGCGGGTAAGGCAACTGCTGCGCTTATTACCACTGGTGGTGATGTGAATGCCGCAGCCAAAGCCTATGTCACAACAGAATTGATTCAAGCTGGTCAGCAAGGGTATAAAAGCTATAACGATACCAAGACTGCTGAACTCAACCAGTTCAACCAAACAGACACACCAGTCACTGTTGCTGGTGCAACGCCTGAACAACAAGCGGCTGCTGGCGCACAACAACTTGTAGAGACAGCAAAGGCTCAACCTGGCACACAGTTGGCGCAAGCCCCAACAGATACTGTTTCTGATGTGCCTGAAGGTGGAAGGTTGCAAGATGTGATAGTTACGGCTACGCCTGAACCTGAACCCCGACCTTTTGACCCAACCTTAACTTTTTCAAGTGGAACAGGATTAAAAGCTCCTTCTGCGACAACACCTGCACAAACCAGAGACCAACAGATGGTTGACTTGATAAAGCCAACTGAATCCGCAGACACAACACAACCTGCCCCATCTGCACCATCAGAGGCTGCACCCTCAGAAGCACCTGCGGAACAGAAAGCGGCTGAACAAACAAGAACTCAAAAATCACCGCCTATCACCTACACAGGTGTAAAGCCTTTGGCTCAGACTTTGGGAACATCTTTTTCGTTGGGCGCACCGACTTCTGGCATCACCACTGGCTTGACAGGGGAACGTGGAGCGGGTGAAATTGAGAGTAAAGAAACTGGCAAACAACGCAAAAACGTGTGGAATGAGGCATCCCTGCGCCTCAAAGATGCTTTAGGAGTGTGACATGGCAACGCTGAAAAAACTTACCCGTGTGGGCGCAGATGTGCGCCAGATTGCTCGTCTGTTGCAAGCAAAAGCACCAGAAGGGCACATGCTTGCCTACATCACCCCAGAAGAAGCAAAACTGCTGAAGTCACAGGGCGGTAGCGGTAAGCCACATGAGGACACGGGCATTCCTTCTTTTGAATACGATGCAGATTCTTATTACAGCGTACCTGAAGCTGGAACACCAACTTACACGCCATCAGTCACAACCACAGATTTACCTTCTGCTCCCGCAGTTGACAACACATCTGCTTATGCTTATCCGTCTGGGTTTGATGCGCCTGTAGGGGCAGACCGCTTTGCTGGTGCTTCTCAAGCTGCGCCTGCTGAATTGCCATCTTTTGCTGGTCAGGCAAGGGTGAGTGAAGGTGCGCCATACGAAGGCTATGCCAGTCAGTTTGCTGGCGCATTCCCCGCTGGTTCGTTTGAAACACAGCCAGGTGTGTCTTTCACGCCTTACCAAGTAGACACAACCCCTGAAAAAGGGATTATGGATACATTGGCTGAAAAAACAGGATTAAGTAAAGAAACACTTAAAAATCTTGGTTTGGCAGGTGGATATGGACTTTACAGCGCATATCAATCAAAGAAAGCGGCTGAACAAGGCAGAAAAGCGAAAGAAGAACAACGCCGCCTTGCCGCACCTTATCAACAAAAAGGTGCAGAGTTGCAACGCCAAGCTCAAGCAGGAGAACTCACACCCGCTGCTCAACAGCAATTGCAAGCTGTTCAGGCGCAAGCCGCACAGCAAGCCGCTGGTCGTGGAGGCGCAATTGGTGCAGCTCAGACACAAGCTCAGATAGAAGCATTCCGCAACCAGTTATTGCAACAGCAGTATGACTATGGATTGAAACTGTCAGGTATTGGTGACCAAGTGGCTCTGGGTGCTATCAAGACAGGACTTGAGGCAGATAGATATGTGCAGACCTTAACAGGCAATTACTTTACCAACATGGCCCGTGCCTTGTATGGTCAGCAACCTGAAGCTGCACAACAACCAAGGACTGCATGATGGCTACACAAACACTTAATCAGATAACGGGTATGCCAAAGCTACCCTTGTCAAGCGGTTTGCTAGAAACCAAGCAAAAAACACCCAAGGGTTATGTGGGTGGTGCGGAGCTTGGCCCTGCATACGAGGAATTGCGTGGTGCAGAAGCACAAGCAGAACAAAAAGTTGGTGAAGCTGACATCAACATAGAAAAGGCAAAGAGAGAAGAAAAAGCCACAGAAGCAGAAAAAAGGTTGGCTTTAATAGAACAGCAAGGGAAAGAACTTCGTGAATTGCCTGAGAGAAAAACTGTACAAGAACTTCGTGGTCAGATGGAAGAATCTGCTTTTGTTCCAACAAAAGAAACATTCCAAGATTTAACCGCTATGTTTACTTTGATGGGTGTAATCGGCATGGTCATGGGCAAAGGCAACGCACAGTTGGGCATGTCTGCCATGAACGGAATGTTGGAAGGCCATCAAAAAGGCAGAGCTGACCTTTACAAAAAAGAAAAAGATATTTTTGACAAGAACTTTAAAGTCTTGCAACAAAAAATCACCACTGCTGAAAAAGCACTTGAAGAAGCTATTAAATTAAAAAGTGTAGACAAAGAGGCTGGTGAGCAAAAAATCCTCATGGAGATATACAAATCAGAATCTCCATTTCTCAAAGCCGTGTATGAAAAGCAAGGTGCTATTGGAGTCTTAAACAACATTAAAGGTGTTCGTAAAGACATAGACCATGTTTCTGATTTACAAAACAAATTACAAAAAGTTGCTGATGATAGGCAAGCCAGAAAAGACATGCTGCAAATGAGATTAGGTGGAGGCACTGCACCTGCTGGCCCAAATGTAACAAGCGACATTGAAAGCAGTGCTCAAGCTATTGCCAACTATGCTCAAAAACCACCTGGCTTGAGAGACAAAACTCGTCCTCAAATCATGGCTCGTGTTCGTGAAATCAATCCTCAATACAACGAGATGGATTATGGTCAGCGTGACCTTGCTATGAGGAATTACACCAACCCGAACGGTACTGGTGCAAAACAATTGCAAGCATTTACAACTGTTGCAGGTCACTTAGAAAGTTTAGAAGTTCTTGGTGAGGCTCTGAAAAACAAAGACACTCAACTTGTAAACCAAGCATTGAATTACATCGCTGTACAAACAGGTAGCCCAGAGGTTACAAACTTTAACGCTGCCAAGCAAGCTGTTGCTGGTGAGGTTGTCAAGGCCATTACGGGTACTGCTGGCGCATTGGCAGACCGTAAAGAGGCAGAACAAATCTTCAGCGAAGTCAAGTCACCAGAACAATTGCAAGGTGCTATTGATACTGTAAAAGAATTGATTTACAGCCGTCTTGACACAACAAGAGCACATTATGAGTCTGCTACTGGTCGGCATGATTTTGAAACACGGTTGCCTGATATTGTTAAACGAACATTTGTTGAAAAGAAAAGACCAACTTCTGCACCTGCACCTGCACCTCAACCATCTACATCAACAAAACCAGCAAACATTCCTGCTGATGCAAAATTAGCTTCAGATGGTTATTACTATTCACCAGACCCAACACGTCCAGGTAAATACATAAGGCATTAACATGGCAACTCAAGTTGATTACGACCCATTTGCTAAACCAGTTTCCGCAAAAGGAACGCCTGTTGAGTACGACCCGTTTGCAAAAGAAACTTTAAAAACAAGTCCAGCGACATCAGATTTTTCAGTTCCAACAAAAGAAAATCTGGCAGAGAGCGCAAGGCAAGCAAAAGAGCGTGGGAAGTTAGCCAGAAAAGAAGAGCCAGGCGTTGTTGAGCAAATCCTTGCCTCGCCAGAAGTTCCTATCTCGTTGATACAAAACATACCTGTAAGCCTCGCTGGAGCAGTGGCTACTGGCGGTAAAGCCGAGCCTATGGCTGACTTTATGCAAAAGTACGGGTATCAATTCAAAACCCGTGGTGGTCAAGCTGTTGGTGAAAAACTAGGCAAGGCATTGGAATCATTGCCTCCTGTGCTTGGCATGGGTGGTGCTGTTGAAGAAGCAACAAAATTGGCTGCACCTGCCGCCAGAACCACACAAGCTCTTGGAAAAGGATTAGCTACAGGAGCAGCGTATCCATTCAAACGTGGTCTTGAAACAGTGATAGGAAGAACAACGCCATCTGTTGAGGCACTTGCAAGAAAACGTGAAGCAATGGGTTATAAGTTTGAGCCTGGTCAATTGAGAGAAGTTAAGCCTCTTGGTTCACCTGGTTATGACTTGCCCACAATGAAAAAGAACCAAACCCTTGCCAATGAAGAAGTAACTTCAGCAACGGGAAATAAAGCTGGACTTGGCAAAGTAACAAAAACTCACCTTGATGAAACCAAAAATCAATTAGGTGAAAAATATGATGAAATTTTTGGCACAAGTGAAAATCCAAAAGAATTAAAAATTGACCAAGGTCTTGCCGATGCCGCCACAAGAGCTGCTCAATTTGAAGCATCTGTTGACCCTGCCAAAGTAAGCGGTATCCAAAAGACAGCAGACAACTTGTTGGGACGCTGGGCTGAGATACAAGATTTAGAGAAAAAACTTGGTGCATACCGCAAAAAGCCTGTTGTTCCATTGTCAGAGCCTCCACCCATATCTGCCAGTATGCGTAGGCAGTGGTCAAACTTGGTTGAGGCAACAGCAAAGAATGCGCCTGAACATGCTGCTGAAATCCAAAAAACAGTTGATGAGTTATCCAAGAATTTGAACCTTGCTGTTAAGCCTAAGATTTGGTTTGGCAATGACAGAAGTGGAAGCACTTATGGCATGGCAAGTTCTGATGGTCATATTGTGATTCGTGGTGGCATGGACAGAGATGCTGCTGTTGCGACAGCTTTGCATGAGTTTGGTCACCAAGCTGAATTTCAGATGTTGGTACATGCACCAGCCAATGTTCAGGCTGAAATTTACAAGGCATTCCAAAAACATCGCCAAGATGTTCGCATGGGCACAAAGACTGTTGAACAGTACAGACCAGTTACTGCTGCCAAGTATCCAGAGTCAACAAGAACACAAATACCAAGCCAAACCTTTGAAAGAGATTATTTGCGTAATTTCTCAGAATGGTTTGCCGAGCAGACATCCCGCTGGATAACCACGACAAAAGAACCAACCACTGTTGTTGAAAAATTCTTTGCAAATGTCTCTAAAGTTTGGAAAGACATTTACAAGCGTGTAACAGGACATGTGGGTTTGGCAGATGAAGTAGAGCAGTTTTTCCGTTCTCGCTGGAAACCTGATTTAGTTCAACAAGCTGTTCAGGCTGAACCTGTTTTGACTCCACAAGCAATGACAGGTGGTGTTAATGGCAGAGAGTTGCAAGCATTAAGAAGTAACTTGTCTGATTTGACATACAGATTGTCTGGACAAGACAAGTTCAGAGCTGGTCAATTGTTAAATGAAATAGATGCTGCTATTGCAAGAAACAATCCTGAAATAGCAGATTTGTTCAAAGACACAAACAAAAAGTATGCTGCCAACTCTTTGTTGTTGGAGCTTGAAAGAAAGAATGGCATTTTGCAAGGAAATGTAAGTCTTGAGCGTTTGGGGGAACTGACAAAGTATTTGCCTGAAAGCCATCCTTTGTATGAAGCTGGTCTTGCTGGAAGACAGTTAAATATGAGGGGAATGTTTGAGGGGGCGCAGCTTCCTCCTGGCGACCTGACTTCATTGTTGTCAAGGTCAAAGAGATTTGTTTTGGGTGAATTGACAGACAGCCCTATAGCAAGAGCAGTTCAAAGACGTATGAGTGAACCACCAAAGGAGTAATCATGGCAAAGAAAGAATCAGCAACAGAAAGAATGGCCCGTGAGGGTGGCGAGAACGAGGTGAGAGCCTCTGAGGACTACAACCGTATGCAGCGTAAGCAAGCAAAGGGTGATGTCAAACCTGCCAAACGAGCCATAGGCCGCAAGCTCAAAAAATGAGCAAGAAGAAGGACAAGGGCATCAACCCTGACCTCGACAAGTTCATTTCGGACTTGATGAAGCAGGTGATGAATGACCCAGATGCGTCTGTCACTGACAAGGTGAAAGTCCTTGACCGTGCTCTCAAGCTGGAAGCCCTGAAGATGAAGGACTCCGATGATGCTTGGGGTGCAGGGTTTATGGATGTAGATGATGATGAGGATAAATGATAATATGGTTATCCCGACATTAAACAGGAGTAATCATGGATGCAACCGCAATCATTCGTCTGGCACTGGTAGTCATATCAGACCGCCTAATTA
>SESG01007628.1_pt1 | contig 11084 bp, 11 predicted proteins | sample 3171421 | NCBI WGS metagenome assembly SESG01 (sample SAMN10866946, study PRJNA518727) | freshwater metagenome | biome: subpolar coniferous forest; feature: holomictic lake; material: water; isolation source: holomictic Lake 227, 6 m and 8 m depth | place: Canada: near Kenora, Ontario | collected... | reverse complement strand
CTCGCGGACCTTCTCCATGTCGAGCTCGCGGGCCTTCTGGATGATCTCCTCGAGCGCAGCCTCGGGCAGCGCGCCCGGCTGCGAGAAGAGCATGACCCGGTCGCGGAGGATCATCAGGGTGGGGATGGACATGATCTGGAACGACCCCGCGAGCGAGGGCTGATCCTCGGTGTTCACCTTCGCGAAGGTGACGTCGGGGTGGCGCCCCGCCACCTTCTCGAAGGTGGGGCCGAACACGCGACAGGGGCCGCACCAGGGCGCCCACCAGTCGACGAGGACGATCCCGTCCTTCTCCACGACCTCCTTGAAGTTCGCCTCGGTCACGTCCACGGTTGGCTTCATCTGGAGTCCTCGGGGCCGGGCGCCGTCCATCGACGCGAGCGGCTCTCCCCGTTCTAGAGCCGGAGGATGTCGAAAGGGTTCGCGATCTTCCCGGCGCCTTGACGGGCCGCGCCCCCGGCCCCTAGGGTCGGGCGATGGAGCGCCGCGGACCTCGGGGACGACGCAGGACCATCGCCAGCGTGGTGGCCGAGTCCCTGGCGCTGCGCCCGGAGGCGCGCCGCCCCGCCGCGGCGGCCGCCTTCGCCGAGGCATGCGGCTGGCCCCTCTCCCGCGAGCTCACGGTCCGGGGCCTCGGCCCCGATGGCCACCTCTGGGTCGTCGCCTCCTCCCCCGAGTGGGCCCGGCAGATCGAGGAGATCGCCACCCTCGTGATCTCCCGGGTGAACGATCGGCTGGGACGCCCCACCGTGACGGCGATCGACGTGCGGGTCCGCCGGGATCAAAGGGGATGACGCTCGTCGTCGCGGCGTGTCTCGCGCTGGCCACCGCGCAGCCGGCGCTCACGCCCCTCGAGGCCCGCACGCTCGAACGGGTCCGGGCCTCGCTCCCGCAACGCACCGTACCCGCCCTCTCCGGGCCGCTCGTCGAGGCCGCCCGGGCGCTGGCCCGCGCCGCCGCCCGGGGCGATCCTCGTCCGCTCTCCGAGCCGGCGCTGCGCTCCGCCCTCGGCGACGCTGGCGTTTTCGACCCGGCCCCTGCCGCGGTGCTGCTCTCGGCGAGCCCGTCCTCCCTCCCGGATGCGATGGCCGACGCCGCCCGGTTCCGCGGCGCCTCCCACCTCGGCATCGGCGCGTGGATCGAGGGGGACCTCGCCTGGGCCGTCCTCCTCGCCTCCGAGCAGCGGGCCGAGATCGACCCGTTTCCCCGGAGGGTGGTGCCGGGGAGCCGCGCCACGCTCCGCGGCAGGCTCCTGCGGCTCGAGGGACCGCGGGTCTGGGTGTCCGAACCGTCCGGCGCGGTCGTGGAGGTCCCGGTCCAGACGGAGGGGGACCGCTTCTCCGCACCGGTCTCCTTCCCCGGACCGGGGACCTGGCGGGTCGAGGTCGGGGGAACCGGTCCTCGAGGTGCCACCATGGCGGCGCTGCTCGTGGTGGAGAGCGGGGCGAACCTGGTTGGCCAGACGGCCCGTGCGGCCCGGCCGTCCGACGAGGTGGAGCCCCCCGACGACGCCGCGGCGGCGCTGCGCATCCGGGGCGCGATCGACGAACTCCGGGCGCGCCAGGGGCTCCCTCCCCTCCGGGGGGACGCGCGGCTCGACCGGCTGGCCCGCCGACACGCCGAGGCGATGCTCGCCGCGGGAACCCTCGCCCATCGCCTGGACGGCACGCCCGATCTGTCCGGCCGCCTCGCAGGCGAGGGGGTCCCGTTCCGAGCTGCCCGGGAGAACCTGGCTCGAGGCGACGGCGCTCTCGACTCCCATCGAGCCACCGTCGGGAGCCCGGCACACCTCGCCAGCCTGCTCGATCCGGAGATGCAACTCCTGGGGCTCGGGATCGCCCGCGGCGCCCTTCCCGGCGGACAGCCGGTGGTCTACCTGGCGGAGATCCTCCTCGCCCCCCGCGCCCCCCTCCCGGCGGAGGATGCTCCCGCCGGGGTGCGCTGACGCCGGCTAGGCCAGGCGGCGCTGGGTCGCGTAGTTCTCGATGCTCGACTCGATCTGGGGCTGGATGGCGAAGAGGGTGCAGCGCGTGCAGGTCCAGCTGTTCCAGGCCCGCTTGACTGCCTCGTCGAGGCAGGCGTCGTAGTTGCCACAGAAGAGGTTCCGGTGACCTTCGACGCCCCTCTCCGGATTGATGGGCGCGTTGAGCTCTGCGGGCGTTGGCTTGGTGAACAAGGTGTTCTCCTTCCGTGCGTGTCGCGGTAGCGATCTCCCAGGGAATCGCGGCGGTTATCCTCCCCGTTGGCGCAGGGTGTCAACCCCCCGTCCCCGCACGATTTGCCGGATTGTGAAGAAAGAGTTTCTTCTTGAATATCGGCTGGTTGTGGCATCATCCAGCGCGATTTGCGCGCCCCATTCGTGACATTCCTGCTGTCACTGACCGTCACCGTGGAAGCCCGGGCGGAGACGCCCTTCACGGCGTGGGCGGAAGGTTCGGGCCGGGCCGCTGCGGCGATCGCGGCCGGCGACGCCGCCGGCGCCCTCTCCGCCGCCTCCTCCATTCCCATATTCACCACGGGTGCATGGAGCGCACGGACCGCCCTCCTCGAAGCCCGCGCCCTGGAACTCGACCACCGGCACGACCAGGCCGCCGCCCGCATCGCCTCCGTCGTCGATTCACTCCCAGTGACCATCCGGGCCCCGGCGCGGGCGCGGCTCGCGTCGGATCTCCTGGCGGCGGGCCACCCCGCCGAGGCTGCCGCCGCAGCCGCGCTGGCGCGCCGCGAGGGCGATCCGACCCTGGCCCCCGCGCTCGCAACCGCGGAGGCTCGCGCCTGGCTGGCGGCCGGGCAACCCGGCGAGGCGGCCCGTGCCGCGGACGCCGGAGGCAACGATCCCGGAGCCCGCCTGGCGCTCGCGACCGCGTGGCTCCGGCTGGGCGATCCGCGCGCCCCGACGAGCCTGAGGACCCTCGCGATCGAACGGGCCGGTGAGCCGGAGGGGGAGGCGGCCGCCAGCCTCCTCGCGTCGCTTCCGGGCTCCCTTTCCGCCGCCGACAGGCTCGAGCGGGCGCGTCGCCTCCTCGCCGGGGGACGGAGCTCCCTGGCCCACGCCGAGCTCGACGCCCTCGATCCGGTGCTCGCCGAGGCGCCCCTCCCCGCCGTCCTGCGTTCGATGGCCCACCTCCAGTCGGGCCGACCCTCGGAGGCGGAGCGCGTCGCCGCCCCGGTCGCCCGCCTCCCTGGCCCCGGCGAGCCTGCTGCGGCCCGCTACGTCCTCGCCCGGGCCGCCGTCCGCCAGGGGCGCATCGACGAGGCCATCACGCGCTACCGGCAGGTGGCCCGGGAACGTCCGGTCGTCCCGGGCCTCTCCGCAGCGCAGCAGGCCGACCTCGCCGACGACGCGGCCTTCCTGGCCGCGTGGCTGCCTCACGACCTCGGCCGCAACGCCGAGGCGGCGAGCCAGATCCGGCGCTTCCTCCGGGAGCACCCGACGGCCCGTCGGGCGCCCGACGCACGCTGGTTCCTCGCCTGGACGCTCCTGCGATCCGGGAACCGCGACGGCGCCCGCAAGGCGCTCCGGGACGTCGCCTCCCGCGAGACGGGCAACCTCCGGGCGGCCGCGCTCTACTGGCTCGGCCGCACCGAGGCCGGGCCCGGTGCGCTCCGCGCCGCGGAGGCGAACTACCGGGAGGCCGCTGCCGAGGTCCCCGGCGGCTGGTACGCACTCCTCGCCACGGCCCGCCTCTCGCAGCTTCCCGCGGCGCCGCCGGCCGACGAGCCCGTGCCTCCCTCTCCGCTCCCCGGTCCGCCGCGGGATCCTGGGCAGGCGGCTGCCCTCGCTCTCGCCATCGACCTCGCAGCGGTCGGCCTCGCGGAGGAGTCCCGCGCCCTGCTCCAGCGCCTCTCCCGGGCTCCGGACGTCCGCGGTCGGGCCGCGCTGCTCGCGGAAGTTGCCTCCTTCTGCGGCGACGTCGAGGTTCCCTACCGCATGGCCCGGGATCACCTCCCGGCGGGGGTTCGCTCCCGACGGTGGTCCTATCCCGACGCGCTGCCGGGACTCCTGCGTCCGGCCGCCTCCCGCCTGGGCGTCGATCCGGAACTGGCACTCGCCGTGATGCGCCGGGAGTCGGCCTTCGTCGCCGGCGCCCGGAGCACCGCCGGCGCCGAGGGGCTCCTCCAGCTCCGCCCCGCCACCGCCGCGCGGCTCCGCGCCATCGCCGACATTCCCGGGGCTGCCGACCTCTCCGATCCTGCCGAGAACGCCATCCTCGGGCTCGCGTACCTCGGGCTTCTCGCCGACCGATTCCCGTCACCGGCCCAGCTTCTCGCGGCCTACAACGCCGGACCCGTCGCGGCCACCGCGTGGAGCCGAGACCGCGCCGGCCTGCCCCTCGACGAGTGGGTCGAGGAGATCCCGTACCGGGAGACCCGGAACTACGTCCGCGGCGTCATCGCGGACTGGTTCCGGTACCTGCGCCTCTCGAGCATGCCGCTCCCCTCTCTCGACCCGTCCAGCCCGGTGAATCCCCCCGGTTCCGGGGTTGCCTTCTAGCGCGCCGGATCGTCGCGGACGACGCGCCGGATGACCTCGCCGGCCCTCTCCATGACATGGGGCGTGACCCCGGGGACGGCGCGGATACCGGCCTCGTCCCGGGGTTTCCTCCGGGCGAGTTCCACCATCGCGCTCTCCGGGATCACCTTGAAGGAGGGGCGATCGATGGCGGAGGCCCGCTCCTCCCGCCCCACCCAGAGCGCCGCCAGCAGCTTTCGTCCCTCGGGATCGAGTTCCCGCGCTCCCTTCAGCTTGCGCCAGCCCTCCGGGTCGAAGACCCTCGCGTGCGCGGCTGCCGCGGCGATGCGGTCGAACTCCCGTCGCGCCTCGTCCGTCGCGCCACCCTGGGCGAGCCCGGTGGAGAGGATGTCGTGGAGGGGCAGCAGGAAATGGGTGTCGAGCGCAGCGTAGCGGAGCTGGTCCGGCTTGAGTGGACGCCGCCCCCAGTCTGCCCGCTGGTGCTCCTTCGTGAGCCGGACCCCGAAGTGGGCATTCACGAGAGCCGCCAGACCGAGCTCCTTCGATCCGAGCCGGCGTGCCGCGATCATGGTGTCGAAGATGCGCCCCAGGTCCCAGCCGAACTCCCGGCGGAGGCAGCGAACGTCGTAGTCGGCCCCGTGGAGCACGAGCTCGCGCTCCCCTCCCAGGACCGCCCCGAGCGGACGGACGTCCACCGCGAGCGGATCGACGATGAAGTCGGCGCCGGGGATGGAGATCTGCAGGAGGCAGACCCGCTCCCGGTAGGCGTGGAAGCTGTTCGACTCGGTGTCGAGCGCGACCCGCGGCTCGGCCGCGAGCCGGAGCAGGAGCGCGTCGAGGGAAGCGCCGTCGGCGATGAAGCCCGGCGAGAGCGACGGAACGATCACGGATTCCCTCATCGACACCTTCTATCCCATCGACCCAGCCGGCGCTGGCCCCATCGCGCCGGATCGCGGCTATCATCACCGCATGCTGTCCCAGCTGCGCGGGTGGCTCACCACGGCCTACGCCGCCCTCTTCATGGTCCTCATCTTCTTCGGCTCGCTGCCGGTGATGTTCGTCACCCGCTCGGGAGAGCTTCCCATGCGGCTCGCAAGGAGGATCTGGGCGCCCTGGGGGATGTGGCTCGCCGGCGTGGACTTCCAGGTGGTCGAGAAGGCGCCGCTCCCGGAGGGGCCCGCGGTCTTCGCCGCCAACCACTCCAGCGCCATCGACATCTGGGCCGCGATCGCGGCCATTCCCCGCAGCGTCCGGTTCATCGCCAAGGCGGAACTCTTCCGCTGGCCGATCTTCGGATGGTACATGCGCGTCGGCGGCCACATCCCCGTCGACCGGCGCGACCACCAGCGCGCCGTCGCGTCGCTCGCGAAGGCGGCCGCCCGCGTCCGGGCCGGCACGAGCCTCATCGCCTTCCCGGAGGGCACCCGCAGCCGCGACAACCTCGTCCACGCCTTCAAGAAGGGGCCCTTCGTCATCGCCATCCAGGCCGGTGTCCCGGTCGTCCCGATGGCCATCACCGGGGCCGGGAAGGTCACGCCGAAGAGCCTCCTGCGCGTCCACCCGGGCCCGGTGCGGGTGACCTTCGGAACCCCGGTGCACCCCTCCGACTTCCCGGGGCGCGACGCGCTCCTCCGGGAGGTTCGGCGCCAGATCATCGCCATGGACAGGGAGGCCGGGGGACCGGGAGGCGCCGACGAACCGGCCCTCGCCTTCCGCGGCTTGGAAGGGGACGTTGGCGACTCCCCGCCTGGACGCTAAGCTCCCTCCATGGCGGAACGGCCGGAGCGAGTCCCGGGTCTACCCGGGGAGCCCCCGAGGGCCCACCGGTGGCAGAAGCTTCGCGCCGGGTTGGTGGGCGGGTGGATCGTGGCATCCCTGCTCGCCGTCTGGATCGCCTGCCCCGCCAGCGGTCCCCGGAACTCGATCCGCGCCGAGTTCCGCCTGCTGAACGACACCCTCCTCGGCCAGCAGATCCTGGTGCGCAACGAGTCGGACGAGGTCTGGACGGACGTCGTCCTGACCCTCGACGGGACCTGGCGGAACGAGTTCCGGGCGCTCCGCCCCCACGAGCAGGTGGTCCTCGCCCCCTCCCAGTTCGACCGCGGCGGCGAGGCTGCGCCCCGGGACATCCGCCCCAGGCGCTTCGAGGTGCGCTGCCGTCAGGGCACCGCGAGTTTTGACCTGCGCTAGTGCCTCGCAGCAGTCAGCATGCCTGGGGCGAGGCACTACCCGCCCTCCGCCTCTCTCTCGGCCCGCGCCTCCCGGGCTCGCGCTCGTGCCTCGGTCCATCGCTCCCCGGCCCGCTCGATCGACCGGGAACGGCCGAGCGCCCTCCGGAACGTGGCCTCGGCCTCCTCCGCCCGTCCTTGCGCGAGACGCGCCACCTCGGACGCCCGGTTCTCCTCGGCGGTGGCCCGCATTCCGGCGGCGTGCCATCCCTTCCGCGCCAGCCCTCCGAGGAGCAGATCTGCCGCGGCGACCGGGGCCGGGAGTTCCGGCGCACACGCCCTCCGCCTCGCCTCGCGCACCTGGTGGCGCCGCTCCTCGACCCGGGCATCCGCCCGCTTCGACTCCACCCTCCGTGCGGTTGCGCTCCCACCGGCGGCAGCGGCCTGGGCACGGCGGAGCCGCTCGAGTCCCGAGAGAGGCCAGCGACTCACGCGCCGAGCCCCGCCGCGAGGCGTCGAACGCCCTCCACCGCCTCGTCGAGCGTCGACACCTCCCCGCGCTCTTGCCGGAGGAAGGCCTCCACCGCCGGCACCGCGGCCGCTGCGGCGTCCAGCGCCGGGTCGGCCCCCGGCACCCACGCTCCAGCGGCCACGAGTTCCCGTGCACCCTCCCAGCGCGCCAGGGCTCCACGCACCCGTGACGCGGCCTGCCGATGCTCGACTCCGGTGATCTCCGGCATCACGCGCGACAGGCTCCCGACCACGTCGACGGCGGGGTGGCGACCCGCCTCGGCGATCCGCCGGTCGAGAACGAGGTGTCCGTCGAGCAGGCCCCGGATCTCCGCCGACATCGGATCGTCGGCATCGTCTCCCCCGGACAGGACGGTGTAGACGGCGGTGATGGAGCCTCCTCGCCCCGCGCCGGCTCGCTCGACGAGGCGAGGGAGTTCGGCGTAGACGCGCGCCGGGAAGCCCTGCCGAACCGGCGCCTCCCCTGCCCCGAGTCCCACCTCCCGCACTGCCCGTGCAAAGCGGGTCAGGGAGTCGACGAGCAGGAGGACCTCCCGTCCCTCCACCTGGGCGAACCATTCGGCGACGGCCGTGGCCACCTGGGCTGCCCGCATGCGTACGACAGCGGGCGCATCGCTCGTCGCGGCGACGACCACGCTGCGTCGCATCCCCTCCGGTCCGAGGGAGTCCTCGATGAGCTCCCGGACCTCCCTCCCGCGTTCCCCCACGAGCCCGACCACGCAGACCCCCGCACCTCCACCCCGCGCCAGCCGCCCCAGGATCGAGGACTTCCCTGCGCCCGGTCCAGCGAAGAGCCCGACCCGCTGCCCGGCGGCGAGCGTCGCGAAGGCGTCGATGGCCCGGACCCCGGTGACGAACGGGCGGCGGAGACGCGGCCGCTCGAGCGGCTCCGGTGCCTGGCGCTCGACCTCCCATGTCTCGAGCCCCCCGGGGAGGCGCCGGCCGTCGATCGGATCCCCCAGGCCGTCGAGCACGCGCCCGAGCAACCCCGGCCCCACCCGGATCGACAGGCGCCGCCCCGTCGGACGGACTCGATTCCCCGGCCGGGCCCGCAGTGCGTCGTCGAGCGGCAGGAGAAGCGCCGACGATCCCCGCAGGGCGACCACCTCCGCCCTCAGCCGACCGCCCGTTTCCATCTCGATCTCCACCTGCTCCCCGAGCCCCGCCGGGACTCCCTGGCAGCGCAGCTGGAACGGGGAGGCATCGCGGAGGGTGCCGCGAACGACGAGCGGCCTCCCTTCCCGGACGCGCCGCAATTCCACCTCCAGGAGCGGGAGCATCCTCATCCGCCGCCCTCCTCCATGGCACGCCGCAGCTCGGAGAGCTGCGCCCGGAAGGTCCCGTCTACGACCGCCCCGTCCGCCTCGACCAGCACCTCGCCGACGGCGAGGGTGCGATCGACCGAGACCCGGACGCACCCGTCCGGCCAGGGTGTGGCGCCTGGCTCCCGGAGGAGCGCCTCCACGTCGCCCGGGCTGGCCCGAAGGGATACCGCAGCCTCCCCGCGCAGGAGGGCGATCGCGCGCCGGGCCATCTCCACCGCGTCCGATCCGGGCCGGACCTCCCGGGCCAGGATGCGCTCCGCCAGGGCCACCGCAAGGCCGAGCAGTGCCGGCGCAACGCCCGCCAGGGTTCGATCGCGCTCGGAGGCACCCCGGAGAAGTTCGGCCGCCGCCTCCGCCCGCCCACGCGCGAAACCCTCGGCCCGACCGGCCTCCACCGCCGCCCGCCGGGCCAGGGCCACCTCCGCCTCTGCACCCTCCCGGATCTCCCGGGCCGAGCCCTCCGCCTCGGCGAGGAGGCTGCGCGCCTTCTGCCCAGCCTCCCAGACCTCCGCCGGGATGCGGCGCACCCCTGCGCCTGGCGACCGATCCACGTCCTCACCGTCCACCGCACGACCTCCCGCGCGGGATTCACCCGCCTCCGCCGCGCACGATGGCGCTGCGTTGCAAGAGAAAGGCCCACCCCGCACGGCGGGATGGGCCTCGGACCGCGGGAGCGGTGAGGGACCGGCTAGGCCGCTTCTTCCGCCTGCCCCACCTGGCCGGTCTCGACCGACTCGACCGACTCCAGGTAGCGGTGCAGGAACTGCTTCGTCTTCAGCTCCACCTGGCGAACGCGCTCGCGGGAGACGCCCCAGCGCTTGCCGATCTCCTCGAGGGTCTTCGGAGAGTCCTGCTGGAGCCGGTTGTGGATGATGTCCCAGCCGAGCTCGCCGATGCGCTTGCGCACCTTGCCGAGCGCGTCTCGGACCTCGCGGTCCCCCTCGGAGGAGAGGTAGCCGTCCTCGGGTCCCGGACCGTCGTCCTCGATGCGCTCGAGGTGGGAGACGTCCCCGTCCTCGTCGATGGCGCTGTCGAGCGACATGTCGGGCTGCGCAACGGTACCGCTCTGCGGCCGGACCGTGCTGCGCGCCTCCTTCAGGTACTTGCCGACGTAGGCGCGGATCCACCAGACCGCGTACGTGGAGAAGCGAGTTCCGGCGTGCGGGTCGAACTTCTCCACCGCGCGCATCAGGCCGACGTTCCCCTCCTGGATGAGGTCGTCGAGCCGGACGGTGCCGCGCCGCTGCTTCCGGGCGATGGCCACCACGAAGGCCAGGTTGTGTCGGACGAGCTTCTGCTTGGCGGCGACCTCGCCCTTGCGAGCGCGGAGGGCGAATGCATGCTCCTCGTCGCGCGTGAGCGGCGGGTAGTCGCGAACGGCCTTCAGGTAAGGAGCGAGCTCCTCGAACTCCCTGCTACCGCGCTGGATACCAGACGTCTTCATTCCCGTTCCCCCTCCACCGTCCGTGCGATCTGCCGGGTAGTCCGGAAAGCCGGCGGTGACGTGACGGCATATTACGAATATGGACTACAGGAGTCAACCACCCATCGCAAGTACTTGATATGACGGCGCTGGGCACCACAAATACCTGCAATTATGAGACTCTAACGGGTATACGCGGCGTGACGCGGTGAATCAGGAAACCTGCGGTACTCTTTGGGAACGGTCAGGCCACCCAAGATAATCCGGTCTTAGCTGTCCCGATAGGGGCGTCCCGAGTGGGGCGAAAAGGGAGCGGCCCGGGACCTTCGCCCCGAGCCGCGTTCCTTCATCGTGCTGGGCCCCGACTAGTCGTCGCCCGCTGCGAGACCGAGCGCCTCTTCGGCCTGCTCGACCGCGTCCACCGGCGTCTCCACCTCGATGTCGAGGTGCTTGTAGGCGGAGAGCCCGGTGCCCGCAGGCACGAGCCGCCCCATGATGACGTTCTCCTTCAGGCCGCGCAGGTGGTCCACCTTGCCGCTGATGGCGGCCTCGGTGAGCACCTTGGTGGTCTCCTGGAAGGAGGAGGCCGAGATGAACGACTCGGTGGAGAGCGAAGCCTTGGTGATGCCGAGGAGCAGCGGTTCGCCCTGTGCCGGACGCCCACCGCTCGTCATCACCTTCTCGTTCTCCTCCTCGAAGACCCACTTCTCGACCTGCTCGTCGGCCAGGAAGCTCGTGTCCCCGACCTCGAGGATGCGCACGCGCCGCAGCATCTGCCGGACGATGGTCTCGATGTGCTTGTCGTTGATCTTCACGCCCTGGAGCCGGTAGACCTCCTGCACCTCGTCCACCATCCAGCGGGCCAGTTCCTTCTCGCCGAGCACCCGGAGGATGTCGTGCGGGTTGGCGGCGCCGTCCATGAGCGCCTCGCCGGCCTTGACGCGGTCACCGGTGTGCACGCTGATGTGCTTGCCCTTGCCGATGAGGTACTCGCGCAGCAGGTCGGGGCGCAGCTTGCCCTCGACCTCGGGGGTGATGACCACCTTGCGCTTGCCCTTGGTGTCCTTGCCGAAGGCGACCACGCCGTCGATCTCGGAGATGACCGCGTACTCCTTGGGCTTGCGGGCCTCGAAGAGCTCGGCCACGCGGGGAAGACCGCCGGT